>WNFI01073458.1_pt1 | contig 15944 bp, 11 predicted proteins | sample 5400471 | NCBI WGS metagenome assembly WNFI01 (sample SAMN13153348, study PRJNA577476) | soil metagenome | isolation source: 100 cm saprolite on Douglas fir-dominated hillslope | place: USA:California | collected 2013-09-17 | reverse complement strand
TGGCCAAATTCGCCCGGACCGCGTCTTTCACAACTCGCGAAAATCGGCGAATTCGCCACGGGAAAACGTAAAGAAGCCAGCAGAATAAATAGAGCTTCAACAGAGCATTAATATTGAAAAAAAACGGCTCAAAAAATATGCTCAGCAACACCCCGGCAAAGAGCACGCCATATATCTGCGAAGCAACTTTTCCTCCTGAGATGGCGCTCCGGTAGACCAACGTAACAACAAATCCAAGCGCGAGAATCAAAGCAAACATCGCGGTCTCTCCCAGGTTCCAATACGCGAAATAGAAGGTATAGATATTTTGGGTCGCTCCGTGAGGCCCCACTGTAACAAATGCAGCATTCACATCCGGGACATCGAAGTTTCCGCCGAATCGATTCAGGGTTTGCAGAAAAAATCTGTCAATGCTCCAGACTGCGGGAACCACATTGGGGTCCCGCACGACGTGGTCAAAGGCAACGAGGCCTCCTGCCGCGTAAGAGACAAATACTTCCGCTACAGGCCCGGCATTTTCGACAAGCGAGGCATTCGACTTGGTATCGCCCTTCTGCACGTAAATCGCAACCAGACTTGAAGCCACGAAGAACACGGTGAATGCCCCGACCAGCATTTTCCATCGCACGCGGCGGGTCTTCAGCCAGTCAAGGCAGACCAAAGCGAAAATGAGGGCGGTAAAGCCCGCCCGGCCCCCGGCCATCACATTCAAAGCGAAAGCGGTCAGTACGGCGATAACGGCCCTCTTTTTGTTCCCGTCACGCTCAAAAAACGCCAACAAGGCAACGGTGTTGCCGAGAGTCACGATATTCAGCAGCAAACTTACCCGGCTGTCCTTTTGGGAGGCTTCGTCACTCAAGACTACATAAACAGCCCGGAGATAGTTTGCGCCGCCGGAATCAGAGGTGAAAGCCACAAGCCAGCGATAGCAAAGCGGAGCGGCAATCACCAGGAGCACAACCAGCACAGTAATAATCCGGTTTGACGTTTTGGAAATCCCAACGGGCTGTGCCGGCGGCTTTGCCGGATGCAGAAATGCCAGCCACGAGCCGATGGAGAACGCGACGCAGCCACACAAAAAAATGGCCAGGGTCTCAGCCGAGACTGGATAGAAGAAGTCCCCCGCGACCCAGCACAACCCGAGGGCTGCACACCAAACACCGCAAAAAGCCACAGGTGGATAAAAAGCGGCCTTCCCGCCAATTCGGTAATTGGCGAATGCCAGCAGACCGATGGTCAGAATGGTTACCGGGAGCATAGGTAAAGCTCGCGAGATCGTAAGATTGAGATCAACTTGCTGCCTTTGTCTTGACATTCCAAGTGCCCGGCAGCCGTTGGAGAAACGCGCGCTCTTCGGGGGCAAGCACCCACATCCATACTACAAGAACAAAGAGCAACAACAGCCCCGCCACAATGCCTATCCTCAATTGCAGAGCGCCGGGAATGGCAACTCCATAAAACGTCACGAGCCCAAGGCACGTCACAACGCCGAGTATACGGAGAAACTCCGGCCGCTTGGGAAGCAGTGTATGCGCAGCCGCGAAAAGAACCACGGCTTCAATGCCAACGCGCAACACCCAGGCAATTGCGGCGCCCTCAATTCCGTCGATCTTCACCAGCCACCACAGTGCCAACAAATAAAGCGGCAACTGGACCAGATGAACCTTCGCCGTCACATCGGGCCGTCCCACACCCTGCACCAGGCTAAAGGGCATTTGTGCCAGACAGTTGATAAAAATTCCAGCCGCCAGCCAGCGTGTTACCGCGCTGCTATTCGCGGCAAAAGCTGGTCCCAGCCAAAGTCGGAGACCCTCCGGAGCAAACGCGACGATGAGCAGTACGGTGGGGAATGCAACCAAAAACACGTACTTTACGCCTCGTCCCAGCAACAACACGGTCCGTTGCGGATCCTGCATAAGGCTTACCGCGAATGCCGGGAACAAGACACCAGCAAGTGCGCCGGGCACAATGAGCAGCCGGTTGATCGTATCGAAGGGAGCCGTGTAGTAGGTCACTGCGGCAATCGAAAGCAGGGCGCCGATCAGAAAGCGGTCGACGTAGACGATGATGGGCGCAATGATATTGCTGACGGTCATCCAACCGCCAATTCGCATAAGAGGGCCAGCCAGCGAGCGCTCGACCACGATACTGCGTCCAAGCGACGGCATGGCCCGTAAGCAGGCGATCAAGTGGGCAACAGCGCCTGCCATGCGTCCGATGGTCAACACGCCTATGACCGGAACCAGGCTGTGCGAGAACGGGAGCACGAGCAGCGGCCCAGTCAGCGAGAAAATACTCATGGGAATCCGGATAAAGCTCAATACGCGAAACCTTTGCTGAGCCTCGAGGACTCCTCGCAGCCCGGAGGTGACGGTGACGATCGGAATCGAGGCGCCCAGAAGAAAGAAACTTCGCAACGTCTCTGTCTGCAACTCTTGCGGGACTCTTAAGATGCGATGAACAATCCACCGTGAGGTTGCCCACATCGTCAAACTGCCAACCACGCCGAGCAGCAACATGAGCACCAGTGACGTCCAGACCAGCGACGGGATCACGTGCTCTTCTCGCGTGCCCAGCTTGTCTGCGACCAGCTTGGTGAGCGCGCGGCCGATCCCCAGATCAAACATGCTGAAGTAGCCGATCACGATCCATGCCAGTGAGAGCACTCCAAAACGGGTGACGCCCATGGTACGGATAAGTGGCGGGAGCACGACCAGCCCGACCACCACAGGAGACATGAGGCCCACAAGGTTCCAGATAGTGTTGCGGGCCAGCAATCTTCCGCCGGTCAGGTTTGGCTGTATTTCGGTCGCTTGAGTCATGGAATCAACTTACTGGGCGCTGCGGCCAAGCTCCGCCAGCGTCTGTGCTCTGTGCACGTAATGACGATCAAAGTACTTTGCGTACTCGCCACTGCGCGTTTCGTCCAGCCATGTCTGGTGTTCCTGATACCAGCGGATGGTCTCCAACAGACCTTGTTCAAACGCAGCAAGCGGCTCCCACCCTAATTCGTGCTTTAACTTCGTGCAATCGAGAGCATAGCGACGATCATGGGCCGGGCGATCGGCGACAAAATGCAGAAGGTCATCCGCTTTCTTCAGGGCACGCAGGATCTTCTTGGCAACTGAAATATTCTCCAGTTCACATCCGCCGCCTACGTTGTAAATCTCTCCGTCTCTTCCCTTACGAAGAATGACGTCGAGAGCGCGGCAGTGATCGGAGACATGGATCCAGTCGCGGACATTCTTGCCGTCTCCATACACCGGCAGGGTCTCGCCCGCAAGCGCGCGCGAAATCATCAGCGGGATAAACTTTTCCGGAAACTGAAATGGGCCATAGTTGTTGGTGCAGCGCGTGATGATGGCAGGAAAGCCGTAAGTCCGGACTGCGGACTGCACCAGAAGATCAGACGCGGCTTTGCTCGCGGCGTAGGGACTGGTGGGCGCGAGTGCGGCGCTTTCGCTGGACTTTTCCACGGGCCCGAGGCTTCCGTAGACCTCGTCGGTACTCACGTGCAGGAAGCGCCGTAGTTTCGCCACGCGGCAACTCTCCACCAGGCGCCACGTTCCTTCAACGTTGGTGCGCATGAAAGGCGACGCGTCCTCGATGCTGCGATCGACATGGCTCTCCGCGGCAAAATGCACGACGGCGTCGCAACTTTTTACGGCTTCCGCCACTTCAGGATCGCAGATGTCCATGCGCACGAATTGCACCCGGCCAGTCTGCAAGGCAGATTCAAGGTTCCTGAGGTTTCCCGCGTAGGTAAGCTTGTCGAGCACCACGAGTTGGTCGGACGGGTGATCACGCAGCACGGCATGGACAAAATTCGAACCGATGAAGCCCGCCCCGCCGGTCACTAAAATCCTCATGCGTGGTCCGCTCCTTTGGAAGCGAGCGCGGCGTCATCGTTTGCCGCCGCCTTCTCTCTCAACTCGCGCACAAGATTGCTGGCACGCCACAGGGACTCGAACGTGCCTGCATCCGTCCACCAGCCTTCCAGGGTCTCATGGGTCATGGCGCCTTCAGCCAGATAAGAGTTGTTCACATCGGTGATTTCGTATTCCTGCCTTCCTGAAGGCTTCAATGTGCGGATTCGGCTGAATACCGTTGCGTCATAGAAATAAACTCCAATCACCGCGTACGGCGAGGCCGGCGTGGTTGGCTTCTCGTCAATGCGGACAATGCGGCCGTTGTCGAAGGCCGGCACACCAAAGCGTTCCGGATCGGGGACTTTTTTCAGCATTACTTTGGCGCCGCGCTTCTGCTTTTCAAAGTTCTGCCTGGCTTCCAGAATGCCGCCCTCGATGATATTGTCGCCCAGCACCACGCAGATACTGTCGCCGCCGGCAAATGGCTCGGCAAGTCTGAGCGCGTCCGCGATTCCGCCCTCGCCTTCCTGATACGCGAAGTTAAGCCGTCGCAACCCAAAGTCTTTTCCGTTCCGCAGAAGCCGCAGGAAGTCGCCCGCACTGTGTCCTCCGGTCACGATCAGGATGTCGTCTATCCCCGCATCAACCAAAGTCTGCAGAGGATAGTAGATCATTGGTTTGTCGTAGACCGGCAACAAGTGCTTGTTGGTGACCCGGGTCAGCGGATAAAGTCGCGAACCGGTTCCACCGGCCAGAACCACACCTTTCATTCGTGTCTCCTTCGTCTCACTGGGAAATTGACCCTCCACGAACGAGTGGTTGCGCCTCCGCCGAAGCCAGGTCGCGATCAAGGAAATAGTCCTTCAGCGCCTCCTGCCATGGCCTCGGATGAATACCCAGGGCTTCCACGCTCGCCGTTGAAAGAACAGAATACTTTGGCCGACGAGCCGGCCGCGGAAACTCTTCAGTACTGACCGGCGTAACGGCAACATCAGTCTTGCCGGCCGCGCTCAGAATTGCCTGCGCAAACTCATACCAACTGCATGAATTCGAGTTTGTCGCGTGAATGGTCCCGCGCGCGCCGGCGCTCACAAGTCCAACAATGATCCGGGCGAGATCGCGGTTATACGTCGGAGAGCCAAACTGGTCGGCGACGACCGGAATGTTGCTACGGCTCTGCGCCATTTCCAGGATCTTATTGGGAAAACAATTTCCCGCGGCTCCAAACAGCCATGAGGTCCGCAGAATACACGCATCAGGAAGAATCTGGCGGACACCTTCTTCTGCCTGGGCTTTGGAGTGTCCATACTCGTTGATCGGACACACGGGATCTCCAGGCTCGTAGGGACGGTTGCTGGTCCCGTCAAAAACGTAGTCAGTGCTCAGGAAGAGGAGCTTCGAACCAGCCGCGGCCGCGCTCCGAGCGACATTCAGCGCGCCCCGATGGTTCACTTCGTGACAATGTTCGGGATTCTTTTCGCAACCATCCACGTTTGTATAGGCTGCCGCCAGGACCGTCCAATCAGGCTGGCGCCGGGCCAAGAGCTGATTTACCTGCTCCTGGTCTCTGATGTCGGCATCCTGCGAGCCCGCTCCCGTGACCTGTAAGCCATTACCGGCCTCCAGAAGCACACGACCCAGCAGACCGGTAGCGCCGATAACTAAGACTCGCATGCCTTCCTTATTTGTGTTGGAGTTCCCAGTCGTAGGCGATCTCGGGATGGTCGTACTGCAGACGCCCTTCGTCCTGGGGATTGTAGTAACGGTCGGTCACATAGACCAATTGCGCAGGCTGAGTTCCCAGCACCTTGTAGCCGTGACCAACGCCCGGGGGGATCAATATTTTCCAAGGCTGATGCACGCCGGCGTAGAGCGTGTTGGTTACTCCAAACGTCGGCGATTTACGGCGCAGATCGTACAACATGACTTGCAACATCCCGGCGACCGGGGCCCATAAATCTGTCTGCTCGTAGTGATAGTGGATGGCCTTGATCGTTCCCGGATACGTAAGCGTCGTGGAAATCTGGATCTGACGATGGCTGTCCGGAACCATGCTTGAAGCGATTCCTCCCGAACCAAGCCTGGCCAGCTCAGCAAAAAAACCTCTGTCATCAGGATGCACCTGCATGGCTTCGATCACGACTCCCGCGATGAGATCGGCGGAGTCCGGCCGCGAGATGATCCTCCCCAAACCCTTCCCTGACGGCCGCCGGATGGCGAGGTCCAGCCCGTTGCGCTCTCCCACACTCGTGATGCCGTTTTCCGCCAAAACCGCCCGGTTGCTTGACACGCGTTCCTCCGGTATTAGTTCCTGCCCGCATGTATCGCGGGCACGATGTCAGTTATGTCCACGTCTACAACAATGGACCGCTGAATGAGTTCAAGCGAGAGCACTACGCGAAACTGGCCTTTTCGACGCAGGAGAATTCCGGCAAGCCCCTCAAGCGGTCCTCTGATAATGCGAACGCGCCGTCCTGCCACGAGGAAGGGATGCGGCTCCGCGTTCAACGATCCGCCCAACCCAATTCGCAGCTTTTCCAGGTCCTCTTCGGGCAGCGGCGTGGGATGTCCATTAGTCCCGACGAGGCGGACAACGCTGGGAACTTCCAACACTTTTAAACGCTCGAGCAGGGGAATACGGACAAAGAGATACCCGGGAAAGAGCGGCAGACTCAGGCGGACGCGCCGGTCTTTCCAGCGGCTCACGGTTTCATACTGGGGTAGAAAATGCTCCACGTTCCGGCCGACGAGATGGTCGGCAACGCGTTTCTCGTGTCGCGGACAGGTATACACCGCGTACCAATGGGGAGCCGCTTGATCCACCAAGGCTTCGATGTGCGGTACGCTCAGTGTCATCTGGCCCAACCTCTTTACATTGCCCAGTATACAGCTTCGCTCCGTCACTTACAGGGGCTGCTGTGACCTAACCCATGTCTATTCTATTACTTGCAAGAGTATGCTGCGTTTCCACAACCCGTCTTTGGGTTATTACTTTCAGTACCGCGAAAACTGCAATCGGACGGTAGTCTACGCGTGGGATAGCACACTAAAATGTAACAGGAAGTCAGATCTTACGCCTTGGCCACGGTTTCTCATCCCTAAGACGCGGCAATGCCGTTCAGGAGTTCCGCCGTCCGCGCAAGTAAAACATGAAGAGCTGCCAACGCGCCACAAATTGCGGGTTCTCTCTTGCTCTTTCCACGCTCTCCCTGAAGAATGCCAGCATTACCGCGACGATCGTGGCCAGGATCACGGCAATGAGAAGAATGATTGACCGGGCAGGCGATGACTTCCGTTCTGGTGGCGTTGCCTTGTCCAATTCCTGGATGACAACGGCGTCCTTGCCTTCATCGATACGGGCCGCTTCGTACTGACGTGCGAGCAGAGTATAGAGCGACTCATGGTATTTAACTTCGCGGTACTTTCTCAGGTACTCCAGGCCGGCTGTCGGCATTTGTGAGATTGGCATATCGAGAACAGACTTGCTCCCCGGATTTTTTTCCAGCCGGTTGAGTTGCGTCCGCGCAGCCGCCAGCTCTTGTTGCGCTTTGATGAGATCGGGGTTTTCGGGAGTCGCGAACGATCGCAGCGTCTGGACCTGAATTTCCTGGGCCGCCACGGTGGCGCGCAGCGAGGCAACGGACTCGACCACGGCCTTGGCCTGGCCTTCGAGCGTGATGATTCCGGTCTTTTCCTCCGTCAGTTTCAGCGCGAGTTCCGCTTTGGCGAGTTCTTCCAGTTCAGCCTTGACTTCACCTTCATAAAACAGCCGTCGCTTCCCCGCTTCCGTTACGGCCAGTTTCTTCGTCAGCTTCTCCAGTTCGTCAATGTATGCATTGGCCAGATCGGAAGCACGTTGAGGACTGCGATCGTCGACGGAAACAGTGATTACTCCGTCCTTAGCGAGGTTCACTTCCGTCTGGCCCTTGAGCTTCTTCTGGGCGTCTACACGGAAATCGCTTTTGTAGACGTTCATCAACGAGAACCGGTCAATCAGATTGTTGGCGATCGTTTCACTGCGCAGCATGGAAACGTAAACATCGCCGGGATTGCGCAGCCCCAGACTGGAGCCGAGCGCGGCCAGAGGACCCAACTGGCTGGCCATTGCGGCGACGGACATCGACTGCGTTTGCTGCGGCGGCAAGATCTTCGCGCTTGCGGTATAGCTTTTGGGCCAGAACCAGACAATCGCCAGCGTCACCAGGGCGGTAATTCCTACGAACTTCAGAATAAAAGACTTGCGCTTGGCGACAATGATCAACGGCTCAGGAAACCACATGGGCCGTTCGCTCCTGTCTTGTTCCGTCATCGTAGTTTCTTCAACGATCCCCAATTGCACCTCGGTCGTATCTGGCTGCGCTCACTTGGCAGCTCGAATGATTTTCTGTGCCCTACCTCAGCAGGGTACCAATGGCCGCTGCGGTCAGCCCAAATCCACTGATGAGTGTGCTCCAATCCCTGAGTCCGCGCAGCAAGGCACCCGAATTGGTCTTTTGCGGAACTATGATCGTATCGCCGGGCATGAGCTTGAGCATATTGAAGTCGCGGCTCAACAACGCGTTGTGTTGCTGCCGGCTGACGCTGGAACCGTCGGCACGAATCACAAACTCATGCCGCTTGTCGCCGTCGCGTCGCGAGCCTCCGGAGAGGCGAAGGTAATCGCTCACTGTCTTTCCCGGTTTATACAGGAAGGACCCGTTGTTGTACACGGAGCCGATTACGTTCACGGTAGCGGGATGGAATGGGACCAGCAAGCGGTCCCCGTCCTCTAACGGCATATCCGGTACTTCATCTACGCTCGTGGCCTGAGGTTTGATCTCCAGCACGATGCGTCCGGTTGCTTTTGTCGCTCGCAGTCTCGAAACAACGGTCCTCTGATTCGCGCTGTCGGCCTTGGCCAGGACAGCATCAGTAGACGTATCCCCGGCGTATATCGCGGCGGCCGCATTTTGTTGCTGAAGCGAGGTCGCCAGATCGTTGGTGTAAGCATCGAGTCGTTGTTGCTGGTCGATCCGGGTCGAATCGCGGGTGAAGTCCGAACCAAACAGATACGCCTGCGGAGTGAATCCTCCAATGCGAACCAGCAGATGGCGCAGGGTCTCGCCGGGTTCAATCTGATAAACCCCGGCCCTGGCCACTTCACCTTCCAGGTGCACGAACTTGCTCTGTTGCGCAAGTGGGACCTTGATGTCCGCCTGCGAAAAGATCGTGACTACGTCCCCGGGTTGAAGCGGCAGATTCTGGCTGTCGTTTCCCTGAATCGCGCGGCCCAGATTAAAAGGCAGAAGATGAGACGTAAGCGCCTGTGGATCAAAACGCTGTATGGCGGCATACTCCCAATTGATCTCGGCGGAGACCCGCTTTACATCGTTCTTCAATTCAGATTGGCTGAGACGAAAATCAGGAGTCTGTGCGTCCACGACTTGTTGGGTCTGCCGTTTCCAGTATTCCTCCGTGACCAGAAAGTCCCGGTCCGGAATCAGATCATGTATCCGCATACCCTCATGCCAGGGATAGCGTCCTGGACGAGCAACGTTGCCGCGCAAGGTTATGGAGTTTTCAAACCTCGGCGAGATTCGCTGGAAACGCACGATGTCGCCGTCATGTAATTCGCGCCCGAGACCATTGCGGTCGAGAGGAAACTCGTCCACCTGGCGAAGAAGATGGTTCTCGATCCGCTCGACAATCGCGTAGTCCCCAGCCGCGGTATTGGTCACGCCTCCCGCGTAGAAGACGGCGTCGGCCAGCGTGTTGCTCCCCTTCAGTTCATAAATGGCCGGCGCGTTAATGCTGCCTGCCAGGGCCACAAGCGGACCCACGGCCGGAACGTAAACCACATCGCCAGCGCGCAGAGTTACGTCTTTACTCTTGTCACCATTCACGAGCAGGTCATACAAATCGAACGTAGTGACAACCTTGCCGTTTCTCTTGACTTGAATCTGGCGCATGGAGCCCCGCTTTGACGGACCTCCGCAGGCAAACAGCGCGTCCACCAGCGAACTCAATGAACTGATGGTGTAGCTACCCGGTTTCTTTACCTGTCCGACCGCAAAAATCTGGATCGACCGCAGACGCCCCATGCTGACACTGAGCTGAAAGCTCTTGAAGTAGCGCGCAATCTGCGACTGTATGTAATCGTGCAGATCGTCATACTTGACTCCGGCAACACTGAACGTGCCAACCTTGGGCAGGTAGATTGAGCCCGATCGATCGACGACCGCCTGATAGTTGATGTCCACCAGACCCCATGTGCGGATGATGATTTCATCGCCCGGACCAATGGCGTAGTCTCCCGGCACCTGCACGCGGTCTAAGGGCGCGAAAGTGGATGGCACTCCTTCAAAAAGATTCTGCCCGAAGATAGGAAGCCTTTTCCCCAGCGAGAAACTGACAAATTCCTGGAACTCAATGTCCGGTTCGAGGTTCAGCAGAGCTCGCGGCAGCTGCGGCGTCGCGGTCCGATTCTTCTCCTGATCAGCCAACTCCTGGGCGGGAGTAACGTTAGTGATGGGCGGGTTCTGCACCGACGGAATCTGCAGCGGCAGCACATTGGGATTCGACGACGAAGGATTTTGGGTCGTGTTATCAGGGTTTTGAGTTGAGTTCCCTTGACTCTGCGTCGACTGGCCGGTGGGCAGTTGATTGTCGGGTGTCTGAGCGGAACTCACGCTATAGCGCAGCAAAGACGTGAACAGGAAAGCCGTGACAAGAATATGTGTGATTCGCCGCAAGATTTGTCGTCCTTGGAGTAGCCCTAGTGTGATTGTTTTCGCACCTTGCAATTACCCGGCTTCCGGACCCGGTCAGAAACGCAGCGCTGGGATACCGGTTCGCCTGCAGGATCCGGTTCGGACCTGCTGACAACTTAAGAATTTTACCTGAAGCAGTTCATTGTACCTAAAAGCACGCTCGCTGACGCAAAAGCGAACCGCGGTGCTTGTCCGCAAAGCTCAGAATCGGGAAGTGAGTAGGGATTCCGTGACCGATTCGCGGCGAGATCCTCAATCCGTCTGTTCCGCAACTCCTGAGTAATCTTCCTTCTCGACCACTGGTCGAAATTCCGCGACGGCCGCATCTCGAGCCCGCCTTGGCTCTGCTTCCGGGAGATAAGCGCCGATGAGCACGTCCTGTTCGGGATGGCGCCGGAATATCCTGAACACTGTTCTGAACACTATGACCATGTCGGTGAACAAAGTGGCGTCGCGCAGATAGGCGAGGTCGATCTTAAGTTTCACCGGCATGATGGACCGCAGATAGACTTTTTCAACTTCGTCGGAGGAGAGCGGCGCGAGCAACTCTTCCTCATTGCGGAAATTCACGGTCGCCTGGCTGGTAATCCCCGGGCGTACGGAAAGGATGCCAGCCGCCTCGGTCTGAATCGACGGATCCTTCCATAGCCGCGTGGGCTGTGGGCGCGGGCCGACAAAACTCATGTCGCCCATAAGAACATTCCAGAGTTGCGGAAGCTCATCCAGCTTCCACTTTCGCATGTGACGTCCGAACCACGTCACTCGCGGGTCCTCGGCGCGCGTCAGTACCGGACCGGGATTCCGTCGCTCGTCCACCATGGTCCGGAACTTCAGGATATTGAATTCCCGCCCCTGTCTGCCGGGACGGCGCTGCCGGAAAATCACAGGGCCCGGCGACGTCAGCTTCACGCCGACAGCAACCAGGACCATCACCGGAAAGCACACAACGAACAGACAAATAGCCCCTACAAGATCAAAGGCTCTCTTCGCCGAGGAGTTGTACCATCTGCTGATCGAGTAGGGGGCAAACGACGCGCGCGCTTCGTGACGATTCGTGATTGGCCTTGGCTTCATCAATCTACCTGGACCGACTGGTGGGGTTAGCCTCGGCCTGGCAAAAGCCGACCCTCAACTCAGCTCTGCTCATGCTTATGTTACACAATCCGGGCACAGTTGACCTTGTCGGTGAGTGTCTTATTGCACTTAGTACCTGCGTATCAAGGCTTACGGCGCTGCTTTGCGCCGGTTTCCGGAAACCTAGACGGCTGCTACAGCTCTGGGATTAACGAAGTTTCCTTTGTACCAATCGACGGTCTTTCGCAGGCCCTCCTCGAAACCAACCTCTGGCGAATACTGTAGAGCTTCTCTCGCGCGGCTTATGTCGGCCCGGGAATGCTTTACGTCGCCAACCCTGGGCGCCGCATAGTTGACGGGACCTTGGAAGCCTATGATCTGCCGCAACGCCTCGAATGTAGCATTCAAGGAAATCTGCCGCCCGATCCCTATGTTGTAGCTCTGTCCTGCCGCAGCGCTCGCAGGCGCGACCATGGCCAGCAGGTTCGCCTGGACAGCGTTGTCCACATAGGTAAAGTCACGGCTCTGCTCGCCGTCGCCGTAGATGGTCGGCGATTCCCCGGCAAGCATTTTGGTAATGAACTTCGCAATCACTCCTGAATAGGGCGAACTTTGGTCCTGGTAAGGACCAAAAATATTGAAATAGCGGAGGCAGACCGTTTCCAGCCCGTAGACACGGGAAAAGGCCTGCATGTAGTGCTCGCCGGTGAGTTTTTGCACCGCGTATGGAGAGACCGGGCTGGGAACCATGTCTTCGTGCTTGGGCAAGGTCAGAGTTTCCCCATAGGCCGAACTGGAAGCTGCGTACACGACCCGCTTGACTTTCGCCTCGCGCGCGGCCAGCAGAACGTTGAACGTTCCATTGATGTTGATGTTGTGGCTGCGAGCAGGGTCGTTCACCGATAGCGGCACCGACGGCAGCGCGGCCTGGTGGAAGACCCAGTCCACCCCTGCCATGGCTTCTTTCAGTCCGTGGTAGTCGAGAATGTCCACTTCACGGAAGTCGATCCGATCGCGGATCGCCGCGATATTCTCAGGCTTCCCGCTCTCAAAATTGTCGATGCTCCGCACACATTCACCGCGACGAACAAGTTCGCGCGCGATGGAAGAACCAATGAACCCGGCCGCGCCGGTTATGAGATACAGAGCCATGAAACCGTTCTTCGTCTCCTGAAAACCGCTTTGGCAAGTGTACCCGATTGACCGTCCCGCAAATCTGCGGCGCATACTTTAGACGGCGCGCAGTGCCCTCTGATGACCATTGTTTCCGGCAACGGCCAATTCCTCTATATGGTGATTGATGGTGTCGAGCAGAATCTCTTCGAGATTGAACGACGCGGAATACCCGATGGCGTGCCTGATCTTGGTCAGATCGGGGACGCGGCGCATCATGTCTTCGAATCCCTGCTCGTAGGCCTTGTAGTAGGGGATTTTAACGATCCTGGAATCTGAAGCGGTCAGCCTTTTTATTTTGTTTGCCAGCTCAAGGATGGACACTTCGTCGGTAGAGCCTACGTTGTACACCTCGCCGGTGGTTTCAGGGCTTTCTGCCAGCGCAATCAATGCCTGCACGGCGTCGCTTACGTGGGTGAAACAGCGGGTCTGGAAACCATCGCCATAGACCGTGAGGTCGTGGCCGGCGAGCGCCTGTTTGATCAAACTGGGAATCACCATTCCGTAACGTCCGGTCTGGCGCGGCCCCACTACATTGAACAGGCGGGCCACCACGGTGGGGACTCGTTTTTCCTTCCAATAAGCCAGTGCCAGGAATTCGTCAATGGCTTTGGAGCAGGCGTAGCTCCAGCGGCCCTTATCCGGCGAGCCCAGAACCAGATCGTCGTCTTCGCAGAAGGGGACTTGCTCCCGTTTTCCGTAGACTTCTGAAGTCGAAGTGATCAGGACGCGTTTCTTTTTCTTGGCCGCAAGCTGTAGGACCACCTCTGTCCCGCGGATGTTGGTTTCCATGGTCCGCGTTGGGCTTTCCACGATCAGCTTCACGCCTACAGCAGCGGCCAGATGATAGATTACGTCAGCGCAATCCACCAGTTCGGCCATAAGCTGCTGGTTGGTAACGCTGTCCACGGTATAGTGGAAATTGCCGTGTTGTTTAAGGTGCTGGATGTTTTTTACGCATCCGGTTGAGAGATCATCAATGATGGAAACGCAATCACCGCGCTCCACCAACCGCTCCGCTAAATGTGAACCAATAAATCCTGCGCCACCAGTAATCAGGATATTCATTCTCAGTCCTGTTGTTTTTGAGATTTACTTGCACAGATACGTCGCTGAATCGCTTATATCATTTTTGTTGACTCTCATACACAGTCTGGACCGCACGTTAGGACGAAGACTTTTGTGCACTGAGGATTTCTTGACTCCCCCGGGCAAGTGCACTGTAATGAACCCCAAAATCGGCAAAATGTTTCTATAATAGCCGGGAGTAATCAGAGGATTGATGCATCACCGGAGCCTCTGAGTTGCCGCTCTCGCAGGCATGTCTTATTGTCATAAAGATAAAGTCGCGAAAGTTGCCGCTTCCTCACAGGATTTCAATGTTTTTTTATCTTCGTAATCTCTCTGTAGTACTTGTGTGCCTCGCGTCCGCGGCCGCGTTACAGCACAACGGCCCCATCTCGCCTTCCTGCGGATTAGCCGGACTTCGCGATGGTGACATCACTCAGAATTCCTGCAGTGAACGCGCTCCTGTGCCCTCGGCGCCCAGCGCCGGGGCCTCGTCAACTGCTGCTGATCCGACGCCCATGCCGGCTTCGTCTGCGTCGTCCCCGCTCGCTGCGCCAGGCGCCGCCGCTCCGCGATCGCGGGTTAAGAATACTGACAAGCCCGATGTCACCATCAAGAGCGTGTTCTTGAATCTTCCTAAAGACCAGGCGGCCATCTGGACCAGCCCGTTTCATGCCAAAGTCCGTGATCTCACGTGGCTGGTCCCGCTGGGCGCGACCACCGGTGTTTTGATCGGAAGCGATCAACACAGTATGCTCCGTGAGCGCTCGAATGCCCTTGCCAGGAGCCGCAGCAGCAATGTGTCGAACGCAGGTCTGGCCACCATGCTTGCCATACCGGCAGTCACCTACTTTGCCGGTTATTTCGGCGGCAATGGCCAGCAGCGAGAAACGGGGTTGCTCGCGGGCGAGGCGGTGATTGATAGCTACGCAGTCAATGAAGCGCTGAAATTAATAACGTCCCGGGCGCGTCCGACCCCCACTGGCGGCGATGGAAGTTTCTTTACCTCGAGCCACTCGGCCAGCTCGTTTCCATCCAACCATGCCATGCTCAGTTGGGCCGCCGCCTCGGTGGTGGCGCACGAGTATCCCGGTGTGCTGACGAAAATTCTGGTATACGGCGGCGCTTCCGCGGTCAGCTTCTCGCGCGTCACCGCGCGCCAGCACTTCCCGTCTGACGTGGTTGTTGGCAGCGCGCTGGGATGGTTGATCGGCCGGCAGGTCTATCGCGCTCACTCCGCCTACAACGATGAAGAACTGTACGGCAAATTCAAGCATGATGAAGAAGGTAACGTAATCCCGCGCGGGTCAATTTACGTTCCGCTCGATAGCTGGATTTATCCTGCGCTGCGGCGGCTGGCCGCGCTGGGATACATCCGCACGCAATTCACGTCTCTGCAGCCGTGGACCAAGCAAGAGTGTCTCCGTCAGGTAGAGGAAGCGGAATATCTGGCTCAGGACCTGGCGGCCGACTCATACGAACGGCGCCTGATGGCCATCCTCAAAACTGAACTGAAGGCCGGGACCGAATACGAAAATCTCGCGCAGATCGATTCCGTCTATGCGCGCTACATGAATATTTCCGGGACGCCACTGCGCGATAGCTACCACTTTGGCCAGACAATCGCCAACGATTTTGGACGGCCTTACGACCAGGGATCGAATTTCATAGGCGGGGCATCGGGCAGCGCCGTGATGGGCCGCTTCTTTTTCTACGTGCGCGGAGAATATGAGCACGCTCCCGGACGCGCCGCGAATACGCCGGCCGTCCAAAACCTGATTTTCTTCCTCGACCAGAACAAGGTCGTTCCGCCGCCAACTCCCGTCAACTCCATCAACCGTTTTTATCCGTTGGACATGTATGCCGGCGTGCAACTAGGGGGGTACGCTCTTACATTCGGCAAACAGAGTCTGTGGCTTGGACCAACCGAAAGCGCACCGCTCATGGTGAGCGACAACGCCGATCCGATGTACATGCTGCGGCTCGCGCATACGAGTCCAACTTATCTGCC
>WNFI01018485.1_pt1 | contig 15947 bp, 19 predicted proteins | sample 5400471 | NCBI WGS metagenome assembly WNFI01 (sample SAMN13153348, study PRJNA577476) | soil metagenome | isolation source: 100 cm saprolite on Douglas fir-dominated hillslope | place: USA:California | collected 2013-09-17 | reverse complement strand
GGTCACGCGGTAGCGATAGGTGCCTTCGAGGCCCGCCACGAGGGTTTCCTTCACCGCATCATCCCTTCGGGCGGTAAGGGCACTGCGTCTTGACGCAATCGGCGTACAGGTAGAGCTGGTGATCGTGGATCTGGAAGCCGCGCTCCTTCGCCACCTTGTTCTGGCGCTTCTCGATCTCGGAATCGTAGAACTCCTCGACGCGCCCGCATTGCAGGCAGACGAGGTGGTCGTGGTGCCCGCCCTGGTTCAGCTCGTAGACCGCCTTGCCGCCCTCGAAGTGGTGGCGCACCAGGATCCCGGCCTGCTCGAACTGCGTGAGCACCCGGTAGACGGTCGCCAGCCCCACGTCGGAATGCACCTCGAGGAGCTTGCGGTAGACGTCCTCGGCGGTGAGGTGGCGCTCGTTGCTGTGCTGGAAAAGGTCGAGCACCTTCAGGCGCGGAACCGTCACCTTGAGGCCCGTATCCTTCAGATCGCGGGGATCGCTCATCGCGTGAATTATAATGCGCGCTCCGCTCCCGCCCGGTTTTCCATGCGCCTCCTCGCTCCGATCCTCTTCCCGCTCGCCCTCGCGGGCTGCGGACTTGTCTATACCATCGACGTCCAGCAGGGCAACTACGTCACGCAGGACGTCGCCGCCAAGCTGAAGACGGGCATGACCAAGGCCGAGGTGCGCCAGCTCCTCGGCACCCCGCTCCTCATCGATGCCTTCCACGCCAACCGCTGGGACTACTTCTTCAGCAACGTGAAGGGCGGCAAGGCCGAGAACCGCACGCGCCTGTCGATCTTCTTCGAAAACGACAAGGTGGTGAATTTCATCGGCGAGGCGCGCCCGGCGCTGCCCGCGCCGGTGAACGTCCCCGTGGCGCCCGCGGCGGCGCCTTCGGCTCCGGCGGCGGCTCCTGCCGACGCAGCGACGAAAAAATGAGCGAGGTGCGAGTCGCGATCGCGGGCGCCGGTGGGCGGATGGGCCGCGCGCTCCTCGATGCGGCAACCTCGACCGCGGGAGTGAAGCTCGCCGCCGCGCTCGACGTGGCCGGCGCCGAGTGGGCGGGTCGCGATGCCGGCGAGCTTTGCGCGAGCGCGCGCGGCGTCACCGTCGGCACCGATGCGGCGGGCGCATTGCGCGAGGCCGACGTCCTCATCGATTTCACGCGCCCCGAGGGCACGCTCGCGCACCTGCGCGCCTGCCGCGCGGCGCGGCGCGCGATGGTGATCGGGACCACCGGATTCTCACCCGCGGGCTTCGACGAGATCCGTGCCGCGTCGAGCGACATCGCGATCGTCATGGCCCCCAACATGAGCATCGGCGTGAACGTGCTCGCCAAGCTGGTGGCGATGGCATCGCGCGCGCTCGGCCCCGACTACGACGCCGAAGTCTTCGAGATCCACCACAAGCTCAAGGTCGACGCGCCTTCGGGCACCGCACTCCTCCTGGGCGGGGCGGTGGCGAAAGCGCGCGGCGCGACGGTCGAGAAGGAAGGCGTCTTCGCGCGCCACGGCACGACGGGCGAGCGCAAGGCCGGTACCGTCGGTTTCTCCGTGGCGCGCGGGGGCGACGTTGTCGGCGACCATACCGTGTTCTTCGCGGGTCCCGGCGAGCGCCTCGAGCTCACGCATCGCGCTTCCAGCCGCGCCACCTACGCGCAGGGCGCCATGCGCGCCGCGAAATTCCTCTCTGGAAAGACGCCGGGCCTCTACGACATGGACGACGTGCTCGGCCTTCGCCAGCGGACGTAGACCTCGGTTGACCGGGGCGAGGGAAATAGCATCTTCAACGACGCTGCGTGAGCGGCGTCTAGACGAAAAGCCCCGCCACCGCCGCCGTCATGCAGGTGGCGATCGTACCGGCGAGGATCGATTTCATCCCGAGCTCGACGATTTCGCCGCGCCGTTCCGGCACCATCGCGCCCATGCCGCCGATGAGGATGCCGAGGCTGCCGAAGTTGGCGAAGCCGCACAATGCATAGGTCATGAGCAGCTTCGAGCGCGGCGATAGCACGTCCGCCGGAAGCTTCGAGAGCTCGATGTAGGCGATGAACTCGTTCAGCGCGGTCTTGGTGCCGAGGAGTCCGCCTGCGGCCTGCGCTTCGCTCCACGGAACGCCGGCGGCCCACGCGAGCGGCGAGAAAATCCAGCCGAGGATGCGTTGCAGCGTGAGCGGCGCGTCCCCCACGAGGGGCAACAACCCGAGGATCGCATTGACGAGGTATACCAGCGCGATGAGCACGATCAGCATGGCGACGATCTGGATCACGAAGGTCACGCCCTCGGCGGTGCCGCGCGTGATCGCGTCCATCGCGCTCGAGTCCTGCCGCTCGATCTCGAGCGCACGCCCGCGCGTCATCGCTCCGGGAACCATCAACGCGGAGACCGTGATCGCCGCGGGGGTTGCCACGATGGAAGCGACGAAGATGTGGCCGATCGCTTCCGGCACCACCGGGCCGAGGATCGCCCCATAGAGCGCCATCACCGTGCCGGCGATGGTGGCCATGCCGCACACCATCACGATGAAGAGCTCCCCACGCGTGAGGCTGAGGAGGTAGGGCTTGATGAGGAGCGGCGCCTCCACCATGCCGACGAACACGTTGGCCGCGGCCGAAAGTCCCACCGCGCCGCCCACGCCCATGGATTTCTCGAGGAGCCAGCCGAAGCCGCGCACCACGAGCGGCAGGATGCGCCAGTAGAAGAGCAGCGCCGAGAGCGCGCTCACCACGATGAGCAGCGGCAGCGCGCGAAACGCGAGCACGAAGGAGGCGGCAGGATCGGTCTCGGCGAACGGAGGCGGGCCGCCCGCGAGATAGCCGAACACGAAGGTGGTTCCCGCCTGCGTGGCGCGTTCGAGCGCCTGCAGCGCGGTGTTGAGCGAGAAGACCAGCTCGCGCAGCCATGCGACGCGCAGGAGAAGGCCTGCGAGGATGACCTGCAACGCGACGCCGGCCGCGACCAGCCGCCAGTCGATGCCGCGCCGGTTCTCCGAGAACGCCCAGGAGAGAAAAACGAGGGCCGCGAGCCCGGCGAGAGCGTGAAAGGCGTCCATTGGCCTCGGATTATGTCCGTTTTTCTGCTATGATCTTCGACCAGTAAAGCGGGATGAGGCCTTTCGCGCTCTCCCGTTTTTTTGCGCCCATCGCCTCATCTCGTTACTGGAGCCGTGTCCGTGCCGCAGAAGACTCCCGCCGTCCTGGTTCTCGCCGACGGGAGTGTTTTTCGCGGAGTCGCCATCGGCGCGCGCGGGCAAACCGTCGGCGAGGTCGTCTTCAACACCGCCATGACTGGCTACCAGGAGATCCTCACCGATCCCTCCTACGCGGGCCAGGTCGTCACCCTCACCTATCCGCACATCGGCAACACCGGCACCAACGCCGAGGATGTCGAATCGCGCAACGTGTACGCCGCGGGCCTCGTCATCCGCGACCTGCCCCTCGTCGGATCCAACTGGCGCCAGCAGGAAGACCTCTCGACCTACCTCACGCGCAACAAGGTGGTCGCCATCGGCGACATCGACACGCGCCGCCTGACGCGCATCCTGCGCAGCAAGGGCGCGCAAAACGGCTGCATCCAGGCCGGCGCGATCGATGAAAAGGCCGCGCTCGCCGCCGCCAGGGCCGCGCCGAACATGGCGGGGCAGGACCTCGCGAAGACGGTGAGCGTCGACAGGAAGTACGACTGGAACGGCAGCCTCTGGGCGCTCGGCACAGGCTACAAGCCCGATGGTGAAACGAAGCACCACGTGGTCGCCTACGACTACGGCGTGAAGCACAACATCCTCAGGAACCTGGCCGAGCGCGGCTGCAAGGTGACGGTGCTTCCCGCCATCGCGAGCGCGGGCGACGCACTCGGCCTCAAGCCCGACGGCGTCTTCCTCTCCAACGGCCCCGGCGATCCGGAACCGTGCGACTACGCGATCACGGCGATCCGCGAGATCGTCGGCACCGGCATCCCCGTGTTCGGCATCTGCCTCGGGCACCAGCTCCTCGGCCTCGCCGCGGGCGCGAAGACCCTCAAGATGAAGTTCGGCCACCACGGCGCCAACCATCCGGTGCAGGACCTCTCGACCGGCCGGGTCTTCATCACCAGCCAGAACCACGGCTTCGCGGTGGACGAGGCCACGCTTCCTTCGAACGTGCGCCCCACGCACCGCCGCAGATGAACGCAGATAAAACCTTGAAGAGTGGCGCGTCGAAACCTTGCCCGAGGTTATCTGCGTTCATCTGCGTTTATCTGCGGACAAGGCCCTATGCCCAAGCGTAGCGACATCAAGTCGATCCTGATCATCGGCGCGGGCCCGATCGTGATCGGCCAGGCGTGCGAGTTCGACTACTCCGGCGCGCAGGCGTGCAAGGCGCTGAAGGACGAGGGCTACAAGGTGATCCTGGTGAACTCCAACCCCGCGACCATCATGACCGACCCGGAGATGGCCGACGTCACCTACATCGAGCCGATCACGTGGCAGATGGTGGCGCGCATCATCGAGAAGGAGCGCCCCGACGCGCTGCTGCCCACCATGGGCGGCCAGACCGCGTTGAACCGCGCCCTCGACCTCGCGCGCGAGGGCGTCCTCGACAAGTTCAAGGTCGAGATGATCGGCGCCAAGAAAGAGGCGATCGACAAGGCCGAGGACCGCGAGAAGTTCAAGAACGCCATGGCGAAGATCGGCCTCGATTCACCGCGCTCGGCGCTCGCCCACTCCTTCGAGGAGGCGAAGCAGGTGCAGGCGATGGTGGGCTTCCCGACCATCATCCGGCCGTCGTTCACGCTCGGCGGCACGGGCGGGGGCATCGCCTACAACATGGAAGAGTTCGAGACCATCTGCGAGCGCGGCCTCGACGCCTCGCCCACCAAGGAGCTCCTCATCGAGGAATCCGTGATCGGCTGGAAGGAATACGAGATGGAGGTTGTCCGCGACCGGAAGGACAACTGCATCATCATCTGCTCCATCGAGAACCTCGATCCCATGGGCGTGCACACCGGCGACTCGATCACGGTGGCGCCCGCGCAGACGCTCACCGACAAGGAATACCAGATCCTGCGCGACGCCTCGATCGCGTGCCTGCGCGAGATCGGCGTGGAGACCGGCGGCTCCAACGTGCAATTCGCGATCAATCCGCAAGACGGGCGCATGGTCGTGATCGAGATGAACCCGCGCGTGTCGCGCTCCTCCGCGCTCGCCTCGAAGGCGACCGGCTTCCCGATCGCGAAGATCGCCGCCAAGCTCGCGGTAGGCTACACGCTGGATGAATTGAAGAACGACATCACCGGCGGGGCGACACCGGCGTCGTTCGAGCCGACCATCGATTACGTCGTCACCAAGGTTCCGCGCTTCGCCTTCGAGAAATTCCCGCAGGCCGACGACCGCCTCACCACGCAGATGAAAAGCGTGGGCGAGGTGATGGCGATCGGGCGCAACTTCCAGGAATCGCTGCAGAAGGCGCTGCGCGGCCTGGAGGTGGGCGTCGACGGCTTCAACCTGAAGTCGGTCGACATGGACAAGATCGAGGACGAGCTCGCGTATGAGCTCGAGCTCGAGAAGAAGACGCTCGCCGACTTCTCGAAGGACGACCTCTACGCGCTCAAGCGCAAGGGCTTCTCCGACCGGCGCCTGGCGTACCTCTGGAAGACGACCGAGCACGCGGTGAGGAAGCGCCGCCACGAGCTCGGCATCCGTCCCGTCTACAAGCGCGTCGATACGTGCGCCGCGGAATTCGAGACCGGCACGGCGTACATGTACTCGACCTACGACGAGGAAGACGAGTCGAAGCCCACCGGCAAGCGCAAGATCATGGTGCTGGGCGGGGGGCCGAACCGCATCGGCCAGGGGATCGAGTTCGACTATTGCTGCGTGCACGCGGCCCTCGCCCTGCGCGAGGACGGCTACGAGACCCTCATGGTCAACTGCAATCCCGAGACGGTCTCGACCGACTACGACACCTCCGATCGCCTCTACTTCGAGCCGCTCACGCTGGAAGACGTGCTCGAGATCGTCGACAAGGAAAAGCCCGAGGGCGTCATCGTGCAGTTCGGCGGGCAGACGCCGTTGAAGCTCGCGCGCGATCTCGAGGCCGCGGGCGTTCCCATCATCGGCACCTCGCCCGACTCGATCGACCGCGCCGAGGACCGCGAGCGCTTCCAGCAGATGATCCACGAGCTGGGCCTCTTGCAGCCGCCCAATCGCACCGCGCGCACCGAGGACGAGGCGCTCGCCGCGGCCAGGGAGATCGGCTATCCCGTCGTGGTGCGCCCCTCGTACGTGCTCGGTGGCCGCGCCATGGAGATCGTCCACGCCGAGACCGACCTCAGGCGTTACATGCGCGAGGCGGTGAAGGTCTCCAACGATTCGCCGGTGCTGATCGACCGCTTCCTCAACGACGCGATCGAGGTCGACGTCGACGCGGTCTGCGACGGCAAGGAAGTGCTCATCGGCGGGATCATGGAGCACATCGAGCAGGCCGGCGTGCACTCGGGCGACTCGGCCTGCTCGCTGCCGCCGTTCAGCCTTTCCGCGGAGCTGCAGGACGAGCTGCGCCGCCAGACGGTGGCCATGGCGCACGGGCTTCACGTGATCGGGCTGATGAACGTGCAGTTCGCGATCCAGGACGGGAAGGTCTACGTGCTGGAAGTCAATCCGCGCGCCTCACGCACCGTGCCCTACGTCTCCAAGGCGATCGGCGTTGCCCTCGCCAAGGTGGCCGCGCGCTGCATGGTGGGCCAGAGCCTGGCGAAACAGGGGGCGACGCGCGAGGTGATCCCGCCGTACTATTCGGTGAAGGAAGCGGTGTTCCCGTTCATCAAGTTTCCGGGCGTGGACACCATCCTCGGGCCGGAGATGAAGTCCACGGGCGAGGTGATGGGGGTCGGGCGTACCTTTGCGGAAGCGTTCGTGAAGAGCCAGCTCGGCGCCGGCGTGCGGCTTCCGAAGGGCGGCAAGGCTTTCCTGTCGGTGAGGGACCAGGACAAGGTCAAACTGATCGACGTCGGACGCACCCTCGTCGAGCTCGGCTTTTCGCTGGTCGCCACGCGCGGCACCGCCGCGGCGCTGGAAGCGGCGGGGCTCAAGGTGCAGACGGTCAACAAGGTGCAGGAAGGCCGCCCGCACATCGTCGACATGCTGAAGAACCGCGAGATAAGCCTCATCGTGAATACCGTGGAGGAGGACCGCCGCTCGATCCAGGACTCATGGTCCATCTGCAACAGCGCATTGCAGAATCGCATCACCTACTACACGACCATTTCCGGCGCGCGCGCCGCGTGCCTCGGCATGCAGCACCTCGAGGAGATGCGTCCCTACGACATCCAATCGTTGCACGCGAGCCTGCCAAAATGAGCAAAATCCCCATCACCCTGATCGGCGCGGAGCTGCTGCGCAACGAGCTGCACAAGCTGAAGTCGGTGGAGCGCCACGCGGTGATCACGGCGATCGCCGAGGCGAGGGCGCACGGCGACATCACCGAGAACGCCGAATACGAGGCGGCGCGCGAGCGCCAGGGCTTCATCGAGGGCCGCATCATCGAGCTCGAGGCGAAGCTCGCCAACGCGCAGATCATCGACCCGGCGCTGCTCGACGACGACGGGCGCGTGGTGTTCGGCTCCACGGTGGAGCTGATCGAGACTTCGGGGAGCGCCTCGGTGAGCTACCAGATCGTCGGCGAGGACGAGGCCGACATCAAGCTCGGCAAGATCTCCTATTCCTCGCCGATCGCCAAGGCGCTCATCGGGAAGAGCGAGGGCGACGTCGTCGAGGTTCGGACTCCGGGCGGGCTGAAGGAGTTCGAGATCGGGGACGTGAAATATCTTTAGCCTTCCTGCCGTCCCCGCGCGACGTCTTGTCATCCCCGCGTAGGCGGGGATCCAATTTCTCTTTCGGATTTTCCCGGAAGATCACGAACACCTTGCCGATCGACTGCACCGCCTCCGCGCCTACTCTTTCGCAGATGGTCGGCATCCAGGTCCTGCGCGCCTCGCGGTCGTCGGTGGTGGCGCGCACCTTGATGAGCTCGTGCGCCTTCAGTGACCGGTCGATTTCCGCGATCACTTCGTCGGTGAGGCCCTTGTCGCCGATGATGACGACCGGGCTAAGCCTGTGCGCTTGCGCGCGCAGCTCGCTGCGGCGTGATGGTTTCAGTGGCATGCGTGGATTATAGGTTACCCATGGCGAAATCCTCCTCGAGCAAGCAATGGCTGCGCAGGCACGTGAATGACCCGTACGTGCAACGCTCGAAGAAGGAGGGCTATCGCTCGCGCTCGGCCTACAAGCTGACCGAGATCGACGAGCGCGACAAGCTCCTCAAGCCCGGCATGGTGGTGATCGACCTGGGTTCGGCCCCCGGGGGCTGGTCGCAGGTCCTCGCCAAGCGCCTCGGAGCCTCGGCCACCATCATCGCGATCGACCTTCTCGCCATGGAGCCCGTTTCAGGTGTGACTTTCGTGCAGGGCGACTTCACCCGCGAGTCGGGACTCGCCAGGATCCGCGACGCGCTGAATGGACGCATGGCCGACGTCATTCTTTCCGACATGGCCCCGAACCTCACCGGAATCGCGGTGAGCGACCAGGCGCGCACCATGGAGCTCGCCGAGCTGGCGCGCGACTTCGCGCGGTTGCACCTGAAACGCGACGGCAGCCTGCTGGTCAAAATCTTCCAGGGCGCGGGGTATGATGAATACCTGAAATCGCTGCGCCGGGAATTCAGGAAAGTCGTGGTTCGCAAGCCCGATGCGTCACGCGATGAGAGCGCGGAGCAGTACCTCCTTGCGCGCGGACTCAAGGCAACCGAAAGTCCCCCACCGTCGTAGGGGTTGATATCGGTTCGAAGGGCCCGATGTTGCTATAGTAGGGCCCCCGTCTATTCCCCTGAATATTCAAGGGTTTTCCCGTCGGAAGGAACTAGCCTGTGAACAACACCATTCGCACCATCATGGTCTGGCTCGTGATCGGAGTCATCCTGACCATGGTGTTCATGCAGGTCGGCAACCGCCAGTCGAGCCAGACCTCGCTCGACTACTCGACCTTCATGGAGGAAGCGCGCCAGGGCCACATCGCCAAGGTGAAGCTCGACAACAACCGCACCCTCAAGGCCACTTCGCGCGACGGCAAGACCTACGTCGTGAACACCCCCGGCATCCAGGACCCGTGGATGGTCGGCGACCTCATGAAGTTCGGCGTGCAGGTCGAGGCGCAGGCGGTCGAGGAGCAGTCGCTCCTCATGAGCATCTTCGTGTCGTGGTTCCCGATGCTTCTCCTCATCGGCGTGTGGATCTTCTTCATGCGCCAGATGCAGGGTGGCGGGCGCGGCGGTGCCTTCTCGTTCGGCAAGAGCCGCGCGCGCATGTTGGACGAGAACCAGAACCAGGTCACGTTCGGCGACGTGGCCGGCGTGGACGAGGCCAAGGAAGAGGTGGGCGAGCTGGTCGACTTCCTGCGCGATCCGTCGAAATTCCAGAAGCTGGGCGGGCGCATTCCGCGCGGCGTGCTGATGGTGGGCAGCCGAACGCGCCGTGCATCGTGTTCATCGACGAGATCGACGCGGTCGGCCGCCAGCGCGGCGCGGGCCTGGGCGGCGGCAACGACGAGCGCGAGCAGACGCTGAACCAGCTCCTCGTCGAAATGGACGGCTTCGAAGGCGCCTCCGGCGTGATCGTGATCGCCGCGACCAACCGTCCCGACGTGCTCGACCCGGCGCTGCTGCGCCCGGGCCGCTTCGACCGGCAAGTGGTCGTGCCGCTTCCCGACATCCGCGGCCGCGAGCAGATCCTCATGGTGCACATCCGCAAGGTGCCGATCGCGCCCGATGTGGACGCGTCGATCATCGCGCGCGGCACGCCCGGCTTCTCCGGCGCGGACCTCGCCAACCTCGTGAACGAGGCGGCGCTCTTTGCGGCGCGGGGCTCCAAGCGCCTCGTGGACATGGACGACTTCGAGCGCGCCAAGGACAAGGTCATCATGGGCGCCGAGCGTCGCTCGATGGTCATGCCCGAGGAAGAGCGCCGCAACACGGCCTACCACGAGAGCGGCCACGCGATCGTCGCGCGCCTGCTGCCCAAGACCGATCCCGTGCACAAGGTCACCATCATTCCGCGCGGCCGCGCGCTGGGCGTGACCATGCAGCTCCCGGTCGAGGACCGCTACAGCTACGACCGCAATTACCTGCTGAACAACATCGCGGTGCTGTTCGGCGGACGCATCGCCGAAGAGCTCTTCATGAACCAGATGACCACAGGCGCCGCGAACGACTTCAAGCGCGCGACCGAGATGGCGCGCCGCATGGTGACCGAGTGGGGCATGACCGATGCCCTCGGCCCGATGGTCTACGGCGAGAACGAGGGCGAAGTGTTCCTCGGCCGCCAGGTGACCACGCACCAGAACATGTCGGAGGACACGATGAAGGCGGTGGACCAGGAAGTGCGCGCCATCATCGACATGCAGTACGCGCTCGCGCGCCGCCTGCTCGAGGAGAACCGCGACAAGGTCGAGGTGATGACCAAGGCGCTCCTCGAATGGGAAACCATCGACGCGCACCAGATCGAGGACATCATGCAGGGGCGTCCGCCGCGCCCGCCGAAGCCGGTGGCGGCGAAGCCCACGCAACCGCCGAACGATGGCGGGACCCGGGGTGCGGAACCGAGCCCCGCTCCGGTGGAGAGCGCCTGAACCCGGCGCGCAAGTCGCAGAACCTGAAGGGGTGGCCGTCGGCCACCCCTTTTTCCTTGGCACGTCCGCAGGTGCTCGGCGTCGTGAACGTTACCGCCGATTCCTTCTCTGACGGAGGTCGCTACCTCGATCCCTCGCGCGCCATCGAGCACGGTCTGCGCTTGCGCGAGGATGGAGCGGATTTCGTCGATGTGGGCGGTGAATCGACAAGGCCGGGCGCAGCGCCAATTGTCGCGGAAGAGGAAATGCGGCGCGTGATGCCGGTCGTGGAAGCGCTGGTGAGGGAGGGCGTCGCGGTCTCGGTGGACACGATGAAGCCCGAGGTCATGCGCGCGGCGATCGCGGCGGGCTGCGCGGTGGTGAACGACGTGAACGCCTTCAGGGCGGCGGGCGCGATCGACGCGGTCGCGGGTGCGAAGGTCGGGCTCATTGCGATGCACATGAAGGGAACGCCGGCGGACATGCAGAAGGATCCGCAGTATGGCGATGTGGTCGCCGAGGTGAAGGCGTTTCTCCTCGCGCGCGCGGCCGCGCTGGAAGCGGCGGGCGTCGCGCGGCAGCGCATCGCGCTCGATCCGGGATTCGGCTTCGGCAAGGCCGTCGCGCACAACAAGGCCTTGCTGCACGGGCTCCCGGTCCTCGCGGCGACGGGATACCCGATCGTGGCGGGGCTTTCGCGCAAGAAGATGATCGGCGACTTCACCGGCCGCCCCGTCGCCGAACGCACGGCCGGCAGCGTTGCCGCGGCGTTGCTCGCGGTGCAGAATGGCGCGAGCCTGGTACGCGTGCACGACGTGAGGGAAACCGTCGACGCGATCAACGTCTGGATGGAATTGAAATGACCCGCAAGTATTTCGGCACCGATGGCATCCGTGGGCGCGTCGGCCAGCATCCGATCACGCCCGACTTCGTGCTGAAGCTGGGCTACGCCGCCGGCAAGGTGCTGTCGCGCGCCGACATCGCGCCGCCCCACCGCTCGCGTCCCGCGGTGCTGATCGGCAAGGACACGCGCATCTCGGGCTACATGCTCGAGTCGGCGCTGGAGTCGGGGTTGTCCGCCGCCGGCGTCGACACGCTGCTGGTGGGGCCCATGCCCACGCCGGCGGTCGCGTTCCTCACCAAGGCGCTGCGCCTCTCCGCGGGCGTGATGATCTCGGCCTCGCACAATCCCTTCGAGGACAACGGCATCAAGTTCTTTTCCGGCGACGGCATGAAGCTGCCGGACGCGGTGGAAAGCGAGATCGAGGCGCTCCTCGAAGCGCCGCTCGCGGTCGTGCCTTCGGCGCAGCTCGGCAAGGCCGAGCGCATGCACGACGCCGAGGGCCGCTACCTCGAGTTCTGCAAGGGCAACTTCCCCAAGCAGGTGTCGCTGCGCGGGGTGAAGCTCGTGGTCGACTGCGCGCACGGCGCCAACTATCGCGTGGGGCTACGCGTCTTCCAGGAGCTCGGCGCCGAAGTCGTCGCCATCGGGAGCTCGCCCAACGGCCTGAACATCAACGAGGGCGTGGGCGCCACCGCGCCCGCCGCGATGGCGAAGGCGGTGGTGGAGCACGGCGCGGATTACGGCATCGCGTTCGACGGCGACGGCGACCGCCTCGCCATGGCCGATCGCGACGGCGCGCTCTTCGACGGCGACCAGCTCCTCTACGCGATGGTGAAGAACCGCCACGCCGAAGGCCGCCTGAAGGGCGGCGTCGTGGGCACCCTGATGACCAATTTCGCCCTCGAGAAGCGCCTCGCCGACATGGGCATCGCGTTCGCCCGCGCCAAGGTCGGCGACCGCTACGTGCTCGAAGCCCTCGTCGAGCGCGGCTGGGAGTGCGGCGGGGAAAATTCCGGCCACCTGCTGTGCCTCGACTGCCACACCACCGGCGACTCGATCAAGGCGCTCGTCAACGTGAAATTCCGCGGCAAGCTCGATCTTCAGGCCCCGGCGGTGCGTGAGGCGGTGGCGCGCGCCGAGGCCGACCTCGCGGGGCGCGGCAGGGTCCTGCTGCGCCCTTCGGGCACCGAGCCCGTGGTGCGGGTAATGGTCGAGGGTGAGGACCGCGCGCACGTGCAGGGCCTGGCCGATGCCATCGCCGCGGTGGTGAAAGCCACGGCCGAGCGGGCGCTCGCGTAGGCGCCGCGTTTCCGGCAGCCGCGGGAATGACAGGAAAGGCCGTTTCGCGCTAAAATCCCATGGTTTTGAGGGTCGCGAATGCGGTCGAAAGTCGTGGTCGGCAACTGGAAGCTCAATGGGAGTGTCGCCGGCAACGAAAAGTTGCTCGCGTCCCTCCTGAGAGATACCCCCCGGAATGGAGCGGCAGCATGCGCGGTCTGCGTGCCCTTTCCATACCTTGCGCAAGCCCAGGGCCTCTTGAAGGGCTCGGCGATCGCGTGGGGCGCCCAGGATTGCAGCCGCCACGACCAGGGGGCCTACACCGGGGAGGTGTCGGGAAAGATGATCGCGGAGTTCGGCGGCCGTTACGCGATCGTCGGGCACTCGGAGCGGCGCACGCTTTTCGGCGACACGGACGCGATCGTGGTGGAGAAATTCGCCGCGGCGCGGCGCGCGGGGCTGGTTTCGATCTTCTGCGTCGGCGAGACGCTCGCGGAGCGCGAGGCCGGCATGACGCAAGCGGTGCTTGCGAGGCAGGTGGACGCGTTGCTCGACAAGGGCGGGGCTGCGGGGCTGGAAGGCGCGATCGTCGCTTATGAACCCGTGTGGGCCATCGGCACCGGGAAGACGGCGACCAGCGCCCAGGCGGAGGAAGCGCACGTCTTCATCCGCGGGCGCATCGCGGCGAGGGAGGAGCCCAACATCGCCGCGCAGCTTCCGATCCTGTACGGGGGCAGCGTGAAGGCGACGAACGCCGCGGAATTGTTCGCGATGCCGAACGTGGACGGCGGTCTCGTCGGCGGGGCGTCGCTGGTGAGTGAAGAATTCGTGGCGATCTGGCAGGCGGCCGGCGCCCACTGAAAGGCAGACTGGAAATGCAGACGCTGGTCCTCGTGTTCCACATCCTCGCCGCGGTCGGCATCGTCGTGCTCGTGCTCCTGCAGCACGGCAAGGGCGCCGACATGGGCGCGGCCTTCGGCAGCGGCTCGGCGGGGAGCCTGTTCGGCTCCGCGGGCGCGTCGAACTTCCTGTCGCGCACCACCGCCGTCCTCGCGGCGGTGTTCTTCGCGACGAGCCTCGGGCTCACCTATTTCACGTCGGCGACCAAGTCGAGCGGCGTGCTGCAGCATCTCGAGACACCGGTCCCCGCGCCAGGCGCGGCGACCCCATCGGAAATGAAACCGGCGGCGCCTGCTTCCTCGGCACCGGCGCCGGCGGGAAAACCCGCGGAGAAGTCCACGGAGATCCCGAAGTAACGGTTTGTTTGTCCGGAATCAAACAGCTTCAAATCGCCGTCGTGGTGGAATTGGTAGACACGCTGTCTTGAGGGGGCAGTGCCGAAAGGCGTAAGAGTTCGAGTCTCTTCGACGGCACCAATCACTTGCTTGCAAACTACTTTCCAGTCCTGCTGTTCCTCGCCATCGGCACCGCGGTAGGCGTGGGCGCGGTCGTCACGAGCGGGATCCTCGCGCGGCTCTCCGGCGTCCAGAACCCGGATAGCGAGAAGCTTTCGCCCTACGAATGCGGCTTCGAGGCCTTCGAGGACGCGCGCATGAAGTTCGACGTGCGCTACTACCTCGTGGCGATCCTGTTCATCCTCTTCGACCTCGAGATCGCGTTCCTCTTTCCCTGGGCCATCGTGCTGCAGGACATCGGCTGGTTCGGCCTCGTCTCGATGCTGATCTTCCTCGGCATCCTGGTGGTCGGCTTCATCTACGAATGGAAGAAGGGGGCGCTCGAATGGGAGTGATGAAGGAAGGCGTATCCCAGCAGGGCTTCGTCGTGACCCAGGTGGACAACGTGCTCAACTGGGCGCGCACCGGGTCGCTGTGGCCCATGACCTTCGGCCTCGCCTGCTGCGCGGTGGAGATGATGCACGCGGGCGCGGCGCGCTACGACCTCGACCGTTTCGGCATCGTGTTCCGCCCGAGCCCGCGCCAGTCGGACCTGATGATCGTCGCCGGAACGCTCTGCAACAAGATGGCGCCGGCACTGCGCAAGGTCTACGACCAGATGGCCGAGCCGCGCTGGGTGGTGTCGATGGGCTCGTGCGCGAACGGCGGCGGCTATTACCACTACTCGTACTCCGTGGTGCGCGGCTGCGATCGCATCGTGCCGGTCGACATCTACGTGCCCGGCTGCCCGCCCACGGCCGAAGCGCTCCTCTACGGCTTGATCCAGCTGCAGAACAAGATCAAGCGCACGCAGACCATCTCGCGGCGCTAAAGCCCATGACGGCACCCCTCGATCTCCTCCAGGCCGCGCTCGCCACCGCGCTCGGCGACAAGCTCGTGAAGTCGACCGAGGACCGCGGCCAGCTCACCGTCGAGATCGACGCGAAGGACTTCGTCGAGATGGCCGCACGGCTGCGCGACGACAAGAGCCTCGCCTTCACCGAGATGCTCGATCTGGTCGGCGTCGACTACCAGGGTTACGACAACTCCTGGAGCGGGCCGCGCTTCGCGGTGGTCTACATCCTGCTGTCGATCGCCAACAACTGGCGCGTGCGGGTGCGCGTCTTCTGCCCCGACGACGAGTTTCCCGCGCTGGAATCGATCATCCCGGTGTGGCCCGCGGCCAACTGGTACGAGCGCGAGGCCTTCGACCTCTACGGCATCGTCTTCCGCGGCCACCCGGACCTGCGCCGCATCCTCACCGACTACGGCTTCATGGGCCACCCGTTCCGCAAGGATTTCCCGGTCGCCGGCTATGTCGAGATGCGCTACGACCCCGAGCAGAAGCGCGTGATCTACCAGCCGGTGACCATCGAGCCGCGCGAGATCGTGCCGCGCGTCACCCGTGAAGACGTGTACGGCGAGTCCGGAAAGAAATAGATGGCCGAGATCCGCAACTACACGATGAATTTTAGTTTCGGCCCGCTCGAGGGCGGTGCCCTCACGCTTAACTTCCATGAATGGAAGTTAGCCCCCACTGAAATTCATCGAAAGGTAGTTTCGAATGGCTGAAATTCGAAACTACACGATGAATTTTGGCCCGCAGCACCCGGCGGCTCATGGAGTTCTGCGCCTGGTGCTGGAGCTCGACGGCGAAGTCATCCAGCGCGCCGACCCGCACATCGGGCTCCTCCACCGCGCCACGGAAAAGCTCGCCGAGACGCGCACCTTCATCCAGAGCGTGCCGTACATGGACCGCCTCGACTACGTGTCGATGATGTCCAACGAGCACGCCTACGTGATGGCG
>WNFI01340835.1_pt1 | contig 15951 bp, 13 predicted proteins | sample 5400471 | NCBI WGS metagenome assembly WNFI01 (sample SAMN13153348, study PRJNA577476) | soil metagenome | isolation source: 100 cm saprolite on Douglas fir-dominated hillslope | place: USA:California | collected 2013-09-17 | reverse complement strand
CTCACCCCGCGACCAGAGAAAGGCCGCTCCTTGCCGCCGGACGATCTGGGCGCGGATGCCGTCCCACTTCCACTCCGCCAGCCACTCTTCGCGCGGCCCCAGCGACTCTGCCGCCTGCTCGAGGGGCGAGGCCAGGAAGAAGGGATACGGCCGCGAGACCGCCGGCTCCGAACGCGCGCCCGTCACGAGGCCGGAGAAGAACTCCCCGGTCGGCGGCCAATCCCCCATCACGCGATGGGCCATCGTCGCCGGCGGCACCCCCGCGACCAGGGCCAGGGCGCGAATGACCAGGGTGGCGGAGGCGCCGACGCGGAACTCGCCGGTGATGATCCGGTTGAGCACGAACGTCTGGGCCACGTCGAGCTCGCTCCAGTAGCGTCGCATGGCCTCGCGCTGCGACCCGCGGTCCATGTCCTTCAGCGGGATCACGCGCTCCGTGATCCATCGCGCGAGCGAAAGGTCCACCGGCGTCACCGCGTCTCCGGGATCGTTGAGCAGGGCCATCGCCTCCGCGAAATCTCCCACCCCGGCGTAGCAGTGCTCGAGGAGCCACTCCGGCCAGCCCGTGAGGTCGCGCGTCAGCTCCCACAGCACGCGGCTCGGGATGAGGCGCTTGATCTTGCGTCCGGTGAGGAAGTAGAGCGCCCAGGCCGCGTCTTCCGGAGGCGTGGCCGCGAAGTAGGCGGCCAGGGCGGCCACCTTCTTGTTGGTCGAGGTCGTACGGTCGAGGGCGTCGTAGAGCGCGGCGAAGGCTTTCACGACTCGAGGTCGGCCTCGCCCTGGAAGGGCGTGGGCAGGGCGGCGGAGTCGTAGCCGCGCTCGCGCAAGTAGCGCGAGAGCTCGTCCGCGTAGCCGTGGGTGACGAGCACGCGGCGGGCGCCCGTCTCCTCGATGGTGCGGAGGAGAGCCGGCCAGTCCGCGTGGTCGGAGAGCGCGAAGCCGCGGTCGAACCCCTTCCGCCGCCGCGTGCCGCGCACGCGCATCCAGCCCGATGCGAAGGCGGTCTCGTGCGCGCCGAAACGGCGCATCCAGGTGCTGCCGCTGGCGGCGGGAGGGGCCAGGATCAGCTCCCCGGCGAAGGACCGGCCGCGCACGGTCTCGCTCACTTTCGACGTCGGCAGCATGGGCACGCCCGCCTCGCGGTACAGCTCGACGAGCCCTTCCACCGCGCCGTGCACGAGCACGGTGCGTGCGGGATCGGTCAGAGGGGCCAGCTCGGCCAGGATGCGCGGCGCCTTGCCCATGGCGTACGCGAAGAGGACGGAGGCCACGCCAGCCTCGCGGTTTCCGTTCCACCAGGCCAGGATCTCGCGCACCACCGCTTGCGGATCGCGCCAGCGGTAGAGGGGCAAGGCGAACGTCGCCTCCGTGATGAACACGTCACAGGGCACCACCTCGAAGGGGGCGCAGGTCGGATCGGGCGCGCGCTTGTAGTCTCCGGAGACGACCCAGACCTCGCCTCCCGCCTCCAGTCGGACCTGGGCCGCGCCCCGGACGTGGCCCGATGGGTGGAACGAGACGGTGACGTCGCCGAGGCGGAACCGCTCGCCGTAGGGCACGCCTTCCGCCGCGACTTCGGGACCCAGCCGCTTGCGCAGGAACGGAAGGGAGGGCGCGGCGCAGACATAGCGGGCGGAGCCGGGGACGAGGTGATCGCCGTGCACGTGCGTCACCACGGCCGTCGCCGCGGCGCCCCAGGGGTCGACGTGGAAACCGCCGCGCGCGCACCCGAGTCCCTCCGGCGCCGGCTCGAGCAGGGGCGCGCTCACGTGCTCATCCTGAAGGACGCGCGCGGGGCCGGCCTTCGTCCCGGCTCAGGCCTCGCGCAGGGCGGAGGTGATGGGCAGGCGGGCGGCCCGGAAGGCGGGAAACAGGCCGCCGATCACTCCCATCACGACCGCGAACACGAGGGCGGTCGTCACGATGGCCGGCGTGATCCGGAACGCGAAGGCGATCTCGCTGAAGCTCTGCGTCTGCCCCGTGCCCGTCGAGTACCCGTTCATGGGGAAGGCGAGCAGACAACCGATGGCGCCGCCGGCCAGGGCGAGCGTGACCGATTCCAGCACGAAGGAGAACAGGATCGCGCGCCGCGAGAACCCGAGGGCGCGCAGGGTGCCGATCTCGCGCGTGCGCGCGGCCACGATCGCGTACATCGTGTTCATGGCCCCGAAGACGGCGCCCACGCCCATGATGATGGCCACGAACGTGGCGAGCTGGCGGAGGATCTTGGCCAGCGGCCCCGCCTGGTCGTCGTAGTATTTCCGCTCCGACACCGCCTGGAGCTGCATCTGCGGGTTGGAGCGGATCCAGCGGTCGAGGGCGGCCACGTCGCTCCCCGGCTTGAGACGCACGCTCATGGCGTTGGAGCCGCCGCTGCGTCCGAAATCGGCGCCCATCACCTCCGAGTCTCCCCAGATCTCGCTCTCGAAGGCCCCGCCCTGCGACGTGAAGGTGCCCACCACTTTCCACTCGTGCTTCTGGAGCTTCACCCCCGAGCCGATGTCGAGCCCTTGGACGCGGTTCGCGATCTTCTCCCCCACGATGACCTCGTAGAGGCCCGGGGTGAAGTTTCGGCCCTGGACGATCTTGATGCCGCTCCGCACCTCGAACGCGCGCGGGCTGATTCCCCGGACGGTGATGTTCGTGGGCTCGCCATCCTTCTTGGGCTTCATGGTCACGACCACGTCCTCGGGCGAGGCCAGGGGCTGACCGTCCGTCCCGCGCTCCACCTCGTCCCGGACGACGATCATCTGCCGCTGGTCGAGCGGGATCCACGAGGTCAGCTCGGACGCGGAGCCGCGCTGCACGATCATCGCGTTGTCCGTGCGTCCGGTGGTGCGCAGCGCCATCGCGAACCCTTCCGACATCGACATCAGCACGGTGAAGACGGCGACCACCAGCGCGATCCCGGAGATGGCGAGCAGGGTGACCTGCCAGCGGTTGCGCACGTTGCGGACGTTGTACGAGAGAGGGAGCGCCATCAGACGGTCCTCAACATGTCGGTGATCCGCGCGCGATAGGCGTTCATGGCGGGCACGAACCCGGCCGCGAAGCCCAGCCCCAGCGCCACCGAGAAGCCGAGCGCGGCGATCGGGAGCTTGAGGTGCAGCTCGCTCAGGCCGATGCCGGCCAGCATGTCCTTGATGCCGGGGGCATGGGTGAGGACATACATCAGGCCCTGGCTGCCGCTGAGGCCGAGGCCGCCCCCGATCGCGCCCAGGGCGATGGCCTCCGCCACGGGTTGCCGGCCATGGCGATGAAGCTGGCCGCGAAAGCCTGCTCCGTCTCCGTGTGGGTCTGGGCGTCGCTGTTCTCGAACTGGGCGTCGATGGCCTTGCTCACCGCGCCCGCCTGCGAGGGGTCGTCGATCTCGATGTTGTAGGTCCCGGCCGCGATGTGCTGCCCCGTGCCCTCGTAGAGGTACTTGTAATGGAAGAGCATCAGGTTGGTATCGGTGTTCGGGTGCTTCACGGGGTCGGTGTCGAAGATCGCGCGCACCGTGAACTCGAAGGGGCCGCTCTTCTTGCGGTACGGGGGGATGAAGCTCTCCAGGAAGAAGTGGTCGCCGACCTTCCAGCCGTACTTGTTCGCGAGCTTGCGTCCGATGACCGCGCCCTGGAGGTCCTCCTTGAACGCCTTGTACTGATCGGGCGGGATCTCGAACTCGGGATACATCGCGAAGTAGGGGTCCGCGTCCACGGCCATGTTCGGGAAGAAGGTGCTCCAGTCGGTGGTGGTCTCGGAGCCCTCGTCCGCCTTGCCCTCCTTCTTGGCGGGCAGGGAGCCGCCGAACCAGGACGTGGTGGCCACGCGCTTGACTCCGGGCACGGCGGCGATGCGCGCGGCGTAGGAGAGGGGCAGGTTGAAGACGAGGCTCACCGCGTTGCGGCTGATGAGACGGGTGGCGCTCGAGCTCTCGAGCAGGCCGTTGATGGAGGCGAGGACCGTCTGCAGCGTGCAGAAGAGGAAGATGCAGACGGCCATGGCCAGCACCGTCGAGAGCGTGCGCACCCAGTTGCGGCGCAGGTGCTTGAGGATGAAGGGCAGGAATTTCATGGCTGCCTCAATCCCCCTTCAGCACGCCCTTCTCGAGGTGGTGCTGGACATGCGCGCGCGAGGCCGCACGCGGATCGTGGGTGACCATCACGATCGTCTTGTGGAAGTCGCGGTTGAGCGTCTCCATCAGGGCCAGGATGTCCTCGGCGCTCTTGGCGTCGAGGTCGCCGGTGGGCTCGTCCGCGACCAGGACGCTGGGGTCGCCGACGATCGCGCGCGCGATGGCTACGCGCTGCTCCTGGCCGCCCGAGAGCTGGCGCGGATAGTGTCCGGACCGATCGGCCAGTCCGACCACCTTCAGCGCGGTGAGCGCGCGCTCGCGCCGCTCCTTCCTGGAGAGGTTGGTGAGCAGCAGGGGCAGCTCCACGTTCTCGACCGCGCGCAGCACCGGGATCAGGTTGTAGAACTGGAAGATGAACCCGACATGGCGGCTGCGCCACTGCGCGAGCTCGCTCTCGCTCAGGCGCGCGACGTCGGTGCCGGCCACGACGACCTGCCCGGACGTGGGCCGGTCGATGCCGGCGATCAGGTTGAGCAGGGTCGTCTTGCCGGAGCCCGAGGGGCCCATGAGGGCGACGAACTCTCCCGCGGGCACCTGCAGGTCGATGCCGTCGAGCACCGTCAGCTCCTCGGCATCGCGCCGGTAGACCTTCCTCACCTCGCGGACGTCGACCATGGGACCGGCCGTCTCCGGTGCCGCGTCGGTACGAACCGCCTTCGCCTGTGCGCTGCTCATCCTTTAGTCCTCACCGCGTCCCCGTCCTTGAGCGTCTCCGGGGGACGCACGACGAGGGTCTCCGTCCCGCGGAGTCCCTCCTTCACCACCACCTGACCCTGGCGCTCGGCGCCCCCGACCACGCCCCGCTGGCGGGCACGGCCGCCGACCACTTCGAACACGACGGCACGGCCGTCGCGCTGCACGATGGCCGCCGCGGGGGCGCTGATCACGGGCGCCGCCACCGCCGCCGGCTCCCCCGACTCCGCCTTCTGGCGTTCCAGGAACTGCACCTTGGCGCTCATCTCCGGCCGCAGCTGCGGGTCCTTCTCGAGCAGCGTGACCTTGACCTGCACGGTCGCCTTCGTGCGATCGGCGGTNNNCGCGCGGTACTTGCGGTCGGGAAACGCTTCCACCGTCCCCTCCGCCGGCTGCTCGGGCCCGAGGCGCGCGACGTTGGACTCGCTGACGTCGACTTCCGTCTCCAGCGTGTCCAGGTCGGCCAGGGCGACGACGGCCCCCGAGGAGGTGGAGAGGTTCACTCCGGGCGGGATGGGAGCCACGCTCTCGCCCACCTCCGCCATCTTCTTGACCACGACTCCGGAGAAGGGCGCCAGGATGCGCGTGTTGGAGAGCTGGGCCTCGGCGAAGCCGAGGTCCGCGCGCGCCTGCCCCAGCGCGGCCTGGGCGATGTGCACGCGGCTCTCGGCGGCATCGAGCGAGTCCTGCGCCATCACCTTCTCGGCGGTGAGGCCGCGCGCGACGCGGGCCTGCCGCTCCGCCTCCGCCAGGTCGGCCTGGGCACGCTCCACGGATGCGGTCGCGCGGCGCACCTGCGCCTCGTAGTCGCTGCTCTCCAGCCGCGCGATCAGCTGGCCTTCGCGGACGCGGCTCCCTTCTTCGACGCGCAGCTCGGCCAGGCGACCCTGGATTTTGGCGGACACCACGGCCTTGCGTCGCGCGACCAGGTACCCGGACGCGGCCAGGATCGGCGATCCGCCCGGCGCCGCGCCGCCGCCGCTCGTCAGGGTCGCGCTGCCCGTCTCGACGGTCACCGCACTGAAGGCATCGCGCGCCCGGAAGGCGTAGAGGCCGCCCAGCAGCAGCAAGACGGGGATGAGGAGCAATAGCGGCCAACGCCACGCGGCCTTAGCCGGGCGGTCGCGGTCGATGCGAAGCGAGGCCAGCTCGCCTTTCAGATCGCTCAACGTGGTCTCCTCGGAGCCCCCCATCTTATCTCCGCCGGCAGCGGACGGGAAAGCGCGTCGGGGCCGGCGCCGCGAGGACGACAAGAGCAGCGCGCGCAAGGTTCAAAGTCTCGATACGAGAGACCTGCATCACATGTTCCGCGCGGGCGGGCGGCACCGGCCAAGAGACCGTACGCACCGGTGTGTGACGACGGTGTGACTATCGCGTGCGGCCGGCGAGGCTCGCGACCACCGCCGCCAGCTCCGCCGGTTGCACTCCGCCACAACCACGGACGGCCGCCGAGCCGGATTCACTTCGGCGAGGCGGCGGGGGGTTCGGGGGGCGCGGCGCAGCGCCCCCCAATCTCAATGACGCTCGCCGTGAGGGGCCGGCATGCACATGCCGCCGCCGGTGCTCAGCGCGTGCGGCCGGCGAGGCTCGCGACCACCGCCGCCAGCTCCGCCGGTTGCACCGGCTTCGGCATGTGGAGATGAAACCCGGCGAGCAGCGCCTGCATGCGGTCTTCGGTGCGCGCGTACGCGGTGAGCGCCGCCGCCGGGATGCGTCCGCCGCGCTCGGGGGGCAGGGCGCGGATGGTCCGCATCAGCGCGTAGCCGTCCTGCCCGGGCATCTCGATGTCGCTGACCAGGACGTCCGGAAGCTCGGCCTCCAGCGCGGCCAGGGCCTCCTCCGAGCCCGCCACGGCCCGCACGCGCGCGCCCCGCTCCTCGAGCAGCGTCGAGATGAGGTGGCGGGCATCCGGATCGTCGTCCACGACCAGGACGGACACGCCCTCCAGCGAAGGCGCGGGTGGCATCGCCCCGCCCGTCTCCGCGGTCGGGTGCACGCCCTCCGTGCGTGAGGCCACGATCATCAAGGGGAGCCTGACCGAAAACACCGCCCCCATGCCTTCGCCGGGGCTGGCGCATTCCACGCTCCCTCCGTGCAGCTCGACGAGGTGCTTCACGAGCGCGAGGCCCAGGCCCAGGCCGCCGTGCTGCCGGGAGGGCGAGCCGTCCCGCTGACGGAACAGCTCGAAGACGTGCGGCATGAACTCGGGGCCGATGCCGATGCCCGTGTCCTCGATGCGCAGCTCGACGTGAGAGTCGATGCGCGCCAGGCGCACCTGCACCCGGCCGTTGCGGGGGGTGAACTTGACGGCGTTGGCGAGCAGGTTCCAGGTGATCTGTTGGAGGCGATCGGCGTCGCCGGAGACGGGGCCGGCGGCGGGATCGAGCACGGCCTGGAGGCGGATGCCCTTGGCCTCCGCGGACGGCCGCACCGTGTCCAGCGCCGCCTCCACCACCGGGGTGAGATCGACCGGGCGCACGCTGAGGCGCAGCTTGCCGGACACGATGCGCGAGATGTCGAGGATGTCGGAGATGAGCTGGCTCTGCGCGCGCGCGTTGCGGTCGATGGTGTCGATGGCGCGGGCGGCCGCGGCCTCGTCGAGCTTGCCGGAGCGGAGCATGTGCGCCCAGCCGACCACCGCGTTCAGGGGCGTGCGCAGCTCGTGCGAGAGGGTGGCGAGGAACTGGTCCTTGGCCCGGCTGGCCGCTTCCGCGTCCAGCAGCAGCCGCTCGCGCTCGTCCTGGGCCCGGCGCCTGTCGGTGATGTCGACGGCGCAGCCCACGTAGGCCACGAACGTCCCGTCTTCCGCGTAATGCGGCACCCCCGTGTCGTGCATCCAGCGGTACTCGCCGTCGAAGCGGCGCAGCCGATACTCCAGCTCGTACGCGCGGCGGCCGTGGACCGCCCGCAAGTAGGTGCCCAGGCAGCGCTCGAAATCCTCGGGGTGGATCCCCTCCGTCCAGCCGTTCTCCCGCTCGGCCGCGAGCGTGCGCCCGGTGAAGGCCAGCCACTGGCGATTGAAATGGGTGCGGGAGCCGTCGGGCCCGGCCGCCCAGAGACCGACGGGAGCGTGATCGAACAGCTCGGCGGGGCCAGGGGGCGTTTCCATCAAGCGTTCCCCCAGCGTACGGCCGGCCTCCGGGGCGGACAAGGGCCCCGCGTACGTTAGGCCGTCAGAGCCAGCGCAGCCAGTACAGCAGGGTTCCGGACGGATGGACCACGCAGTGGTCGCGCACGTCGGACGAGAGCTTGTCCGGCTCGACGTGGCTCAGGAGATGGATCGCGCCTTCGCGATGGAGGGCGAGAACGTAGTCGTCGAAGGAACGGCGGTCGAGCGCGGGGACCTGGCGACGCAGCTCGGGAATCGGCACCAGGCCGCCCTGCGCGACCCGGCGCTCGCCCGCCTCGCGCACCACGCGCTTGAAATCCTCGTATTCCAAACTCCGCTCTCCGTCGGGCAAAAGTCGTCTCTCGCGGGGCGGCGTCTTCGCCACACCGTGGAAATGAGCCTGTGTCTGTCCGTGGGGAACCCGTACGTCGTGCGAATCGTGCGACGCGCGATCCGCTTGCGCCGCCGAGTCTTGGACGAATGAGCGGGCAGGCCGTTTCGGGGGCCTGTGAGCAAGCTCACCACTCCCGAACGTGGCATACTCCCGGCTTCCTTTATGTGGCTCGTCTACGTCCTGGCTCTCGTCGTGGGGGGAGGGCTCATGCTCGTGCAGGCCGTCTCCGGCGGCCACGACACGATCGACGCCGGCCATGCGCTCGACATCCAGCACCACGGAGGCGGGCCGGGCGTCCTCTCCATCCGCTCCTTCATCTATGGCCTTTTCACGTTCGGATTCGTGGGCGCCGCGCTCCACATCCTTCGCATCACGGGCCACGGGCCGGCCCTGCTGCTCGCCCTCGCGAGCGGTGTGGGCGGCGGGCTCGCCGCCGGGCTGACCTTCGCGAGGCTCGGCAGCCCGTCCGCCTCGGGCGCGGCGTCGCTGCACGAAGCGAAGGGCCGGCAGGCGCGCGTCCTGCTGCCGTGCACGAAGGAGCGCCCGGGCAAGATCCGGCTGGAGCTGGGCGGCCAGGAGGTCGATATGACGGCGACGACCGGCGGCCCGCCGATCCCGGCCGGCGCCTTGGTCGTGGTGGTCGAGGTGCGTGAGGACGTGGCGCTGGTCGCGCCCGCGCCTCCAACAGGAGGGACGTCATGACGGGAGCGGAAATCGGTGGCGTGAGCCTGGGGACGGCGATCGTCCTGCTGGGAGCGGCGGTGGGCGCGGTGGTGGCGCTCACGTTCTTCGTCGCCGTGGTGAAGGGGTTCCTCTACATCTGCCGTCCGAACGAGATCCTGATCTTCTCCGGCCGCAAGCACACCCTGCCCAACGGGCAGTCCACCGGCTACAAGGTCGTCCGGCGCGGCTGGGCCGTGCGCATCCCGATCCTGGAGACGGTCAACCGCATGGACATGCGCCTCTTCATGGTGGAGGTGACCGTCGGCAACGCCTACTCCAAGAGCGGCATTCCCCTCGACGTCAAGGCCATCGCCAACGTGAAGATCTCGAACAACCCGGCCCACGTCCGCAACGCGGTCGAGCGCTTCCTGGGGACGAACCCGCAGCAGATCGCGGTGGTGGCGCGGCAGACCCTGGAAGGCGTGCTGCGCGAGGTGCTCGCCCAGCTCACGCCGGAGGAGGTCAACGAGGACCGCCTCAAGTTCGCGGAGACGCTCAAGCAGCACGCCCAGGACGACTTCGACAAGCTGGGCCTCGAGCTGGACGTGCTCAAGGTGCAGCACGTCTCGGACGAGCAGCAGTACCTGCAGAACCTCGGCCGCGCCCGCATCGCCCTCATGATCCGCGACGCCCAGAACGCGGAGAACGAGGCCAACCAGAAGATCGCGGAGGAGCAGGCTTCGGCGCGCCAGCGCGCGGAGTCCGCGCAGAAGAAAGCGGAGGCCACCGTCCTCACCAAGAGGAACCAGCTCCGTGGGGAGCTGGCCAAGATGGAGGCGGAGGCCAAGTCGATCGAGAACGAGGCCGCCATCGCCGCCGAGACCGCTCGCTCCACGGCCGAGCAGGAGCTGCAGCGCCTGCGCGGCGATCTGGAGAAGCTGCGACTCGAATGCGACGTCGTGCTGCCCGCCGCCGCCGCCCGCCAGGCGGCGGAGGCGCGGGCCCGCGGCGATGCCGCCCCCCTCGTCGAGAACGGACGGGCGGCGGCCGAGGCCCTCAAGCTCGTCTCCGCGGAGTGGAAGGCGGCAGGCAAGAACGGCCGCGAGGTCTACCTCCTGCAGCAGCTCCGCTCGTTCGTGGAGGCGGCGGTGGCGCGCGTGGCCCAGACCGAGATCGGCGAGCTCAACATCGTAGACGGCGGCGACGGGCAGGCCTATGCCGCCTTCGTGGCCAACTTCCCGGCCGCGGTGGCGCGCGTGATGTCGGAGACGGCGAACGCGGTGGGCCTCGACATCCGAGCGCTGGTCGGGAGCAGGGAGGTGGGCCGATGATGCCCGTCCTCATCGTCCTCGGCCTGGCCGCCCTCGTCGTGTTCGTCACCCTGAGCCAGATCGTCAAGAAGCTGCTGTACGTCAGCCAGCCCAACGAGGCGCTCATCTTCTCCGGCCGCGTGCGCCAGGTCGGCAACAAGGAGGTCGGCTATCGCGTGGTGCGCGGCGGCCGCGCCCTGCGCGTCCCCCTGTTCGAGCTCATCGACAGCGTCGAGCTCACGAACATCGCCATCGACATCGAGGTCCGCGGCGCCTACTCCAAGGGCGGCATCCCCCTGCACGTGCACGGGGTGGCCAACATCAAGCTGCCGGGGGAGGAGCCGCTGCTCAACAACGCGATCGAGCGCTTCCTGGGCAAGCCGCGCCAGGAGCTCATGAAGATCGCCAAGGAGACCCTCGAGGGCAACCTGCGCGGCGTGCTCGCCCAGCTCACTCCGGAAGAGGTCAACCAGGACAAGACGCGCTTCGCGCACACGCTGCTCGAAGAGGCCGAGCACGACCTCAACCGCATGGGCCTCGTGCTCGACACCCTGAAGATCCAGAACATCACCGACGACGTGGGGTACCTGAACTCGATCGGGCGCATCCAGGGCGCGCGGGTGCGCATGGACGCCGCCATCGCGGAGGCCCGGCTCACCGCGGACGCCCAGGTCCAGCAGGCCACGAACTCGGCGGCCTCGGAGATCGCGAAGGTCGAAGCGGACCTCGCCATCGCGCGGCAGGAGACGGACAAGCGGATCGCGGACGCGCGCACGCGGAGGGAAGCGCTGATCGCCGAATCGCAGGGGCAGGAGCAGGCCCAGGTCGCCCAGGTCACGGCCGAGATCGAGCGCCAGAAGGCGCGCGCCCTGCAGGTCAAGCGTCAGCTCGAAGCGGACGTCGTGCAGGTCGCGGAAGCGGACCGGCGCGCGCGCGAGGAAGAGGCGCGCGGGTTCGCCGCCCGCCTCGTCGAGCGGGGCAAGGCGGAGGCGGCGGCGCTCAAGAGCGTGTTCGAGGCCTACGCCGTCGCCGGCGAGGGTGCGCGTGAGGTCCTCGCGCTGCAGCAGGTCATCCCCCTCGTGAGCCAGGTGGCGGGCGTGGGCCAGACGTTGAAGGTGCACAAGGTGACCGTCCTGCCCGCGGACGGCCAGGCCAGCGGCGGGTTCGCCAAGGCCGCCATCAGCGCCACCGAGCAGATCCGGGCGGCCACGGGAGTCGACCTGGCCGCGGTGGCGCGGAGACTGGAGACGGCTCCCGCGAAATCCTGAGGCGGACGGCCTCCTCCTCAAGGCGGCGAATTGAACTCGTCCCGCGGGAAGAGGTCGCGGTTGCGGTCTCGCTCCGGCTCGCGCCGCCCGCTGCGGTGCAGGGCTTGTAGCCTCTCCAGCATCCAATCCGTGCTGGCCACGCCCTCCTCCCCCAGGTACGTGCGTACCTCGGGCGAGCGGAGCCGGGCCCGCCAGGCCGGGAGGTCGACGTCGAGCGGCTCGTTGCTGCCGACGAGCACCTGGCGGTCCCCGAGGCCGATCACGTACGGCATCACGGTGACGAAGGTGGAGTAGATGCGCGGGGTCGGCGCCCAGGTGCACACGAGCCCGCCCGGCTTGAGGCGGCGCGCGCACATCGAGAAGAACTCCTCCGAGTAGAGGTTCCCGCTGTAGGCCACGCTCGGCCACAGGGCGTCCGCTTCGATGACGTCGTATTGCGCCGCCGACGACTGCAGGGCCCGGCGACCGTCCTCGACGAGGATGCGCAGGCGGGGGTCGCCGAGGAACGACACGAGCGGCGGATAGCGCGTGCGCGCCGCGAACTCCGCGAGCAGGCCGGGCTGGCCGCCGGAGATCTCGAACACGGTCACCGACCGCGTCTCCGGGCGGCAGGCGGAGGCCCAGGCCGTGTCGCCCGATCCGAGGCCGATGATGGCGATGTCCTGCGGCGCGGGATGGACGATCGCGGGCGCCGCCCCCAGCCTCGTATGCGTTCCGCCGAACGGAATCGTGCTGTGGTGCTTGCCGTTGACGAAGACGCCGTGCCCGCCGCTGGGCATCTCGGCCACCGCGGCCACGCCGGTCGCATCCTCGTTGACCACACCCGCGCTCTCCACGCGCCCGAGCAGCCGCATCCAGAGACGTCCCTCGCCCGGGACGGCCGCGGCCAGGATCAGCAGGACCAGGGCGGCGCCGGCGAAGGACCGGCGCCATCCCGTGCCCAGTCCCAGGACGGCGAACACGATCCCGCCGCCGAGAATCACGCGCAGGGCCCCGGTGGTCCCGATGTGCCCGAGCGCGGCGAGTCCTATGGCCAGGCTGCCCGCGACGCAGCCGGCGATGTTCGCGGCCTGCAGGAATCCCACCTTGCGGCCGGCGGTCGCGGGGTCGTCCTGCACGGCGCGCTGGAGCAGCGGAAAGGACGCGCCCATCAGGAACGTCGGCGGCCCGAACAGGATCAGGGGCAGCAGCGCGTACAGCCGGAGCGTCCCCGGCCAGGTGTTCCGGTCGTAGACCCGGAGGTGGAGGGACCCGGCCCAGTACTCGTGGTACCAGCGCAGGACGGGCGTGTCCGACGGGAGCCAGACGACCAGCACGACCACCAGGGCCGCGTACGCGATGAGCCCGCATTGCAGGGCCAGGAAGACGGGCAAGGGACGCGCCACTCGATCGGCGCGCGCGGCGGCGGTCAGGCATCCCAGGGCGGAGCCGAGGAGGTAGACGCAGAGCAGGGTGCCGAACGTGAAGGCGTTGGACTTGAGAGCCACGTCGAGAAGCCGGAACCAGACCACCTCGAGGGAGAGCGCGCAGAAGCCGCTGAGGGCGTAGAAGACGATCCACGACCGAAAGGCTCTCGTGTCGTGATGGGACAAGCCGCCCCCCGGCGCCGGCCGCGCCACCGCCGGCCATTCGCTTCCCGCGCGGGCGCCGGCGGCGAGCCCGGTCGCCCCCGCGAAGAGGCTCAAAGCGGCCGCGCCCAGAGTGGCGCCCCGAATCCCGTAGAGCCGGATGAGCACCCATGGCGCGAGGGCCGCGCCCAGGGCGGCCCCGAGGAGGTTGATGCCGTAGAGGACGCCCAGCGTCCGGCCGGCCGTGCGACTGTCCAGGACGGTGGCCCGCGCGAGCAGCGGCAGCGACATTCCCATGAGGAAGGTCGGGGGCAGGAGCGCGCCGAGGTGAACGAGGGCGGCGCGCCACAGGGGCGTGTAGAGCCAGGAGGCGCGCAGGTAGAGGACGTCGTAGTAGAGCCAGCCGCTGATCGCGCCGAAAGCGCCGACGGCCAGCTCCACCAGGGCGAACGCGAACAGCGCCGCGCGCGGCGAGAGGCGGACGCTCAGGGCTCCTCCGCCATAGCTGCCCGCCCCCAGGCCGAGCATGAAGGCGGCCACGATCGCCGCCACCGAGTAGATGCCGACGCCGCTCTGCAGGGCGAGGACGCGCTGCCAGGCCACCTGGTACACGAGGCCGGCGGCGCCGCTGGCCAGGAAGGCGGCGGCGAGGAACGCGAAGACGCGGGCAGGAGAGCGGAGGGCGGGCCGCCTCTCCGGTTGAGCCGTTAGCGCCGCGAGTCCCCCGATGGACCGTAGATGGCGGGAACCTGGCCGCCCATGGGCCGGATGTAGGTGCTGAGCTGGCCGCGGTGGTGGATGGCGTCGAAGAGGATGAACCAGAGGAACTCGCCGATCGGCTGCTCGAGCATCATCTTGCCGCCGGCGAAGAACTGACCCTTCCTCGTCCAGCCCGCATCGTCGAGCGCCGCCACCTTGCGGTCGAGATCGTCCCAGTGGCGCTCGAACGCCGTGGCCGCCTCCTCCACGCCGGCCACCGGGTCCACCTTGTACTCGCAGCGGCCGTTCATGACGAGGTCGCCGCAGATGCCGTGCTCGGAGACGAGCGTGGCCAGGAGGTCGGCCGCGGAAGGCGACCGTTCGTGCGGCTTGTAGTCGAGGCGGCCGGCCGGCATCGCGCGGATCACGCGCAGGAACACGTCCTTCTCCGCCTTGCGCCGGACCTGGAAGAACTCACGGTCGTTCATGCTCTCTCCGGCTTATTAAGTCAGGGGGGGCACTCACTCGTCACCCGACGGGAGTTCGCGGCCCCCCCTGAAACCCCCCTCGCCCGTCGCCGCCGCTCCGCGGCGCCGCCGGGCTCTACGTGACCCTAGAACAGCCGTCCTATGTACTCGTTCATCTGGCGCTTCCAGAACGGCCAGTCGTGGCCGCCGTCCGGTCCCCAGTCGTCCACGGTATGCGGGATCCCCTTCGCGCGCAGGACTTCCGACAGACGGTAGGCGGGACCGCTGTCCTCGAAGGGCCCGTTCCCGGTCACCAGCCGGATGTCGCATCGATGCAGGTTGTCGATGTACCAGGGATCGGAGAGGCTCGCCATGTAGTCGACGGGATTGTTGAAGTAGAAGTTGTCGTCGTAGTCGCCGTCCATGAAGCGGCGGATGTCGTACACGCCGGAGAGGGCGAGGCAGCGGCGGAACAGGTCGGGATGCTTCAAGAGGGTGTTCGCCGCGTGATAGCCCCCGAAGGAGCTGCCGGTGGTGGTGATGGCGATGCCGGGGCTGCGGCAGTGGTCGTGGATGAAGGGCGCCACCTCCGCCGCGAGGTAGACGTCGTACATCGCCTGCAGGTAGCTGCGATGCCGCGGATGCGCCTGCTTGTTGTACCAGGACTGGTTGTTGACGGTGTCGACGCAGAACACCTTCACCCGGCCCGCGTCGATGTGATGGGCGATGGCCTCGATCATGCCCTGCCCCTCGTACTCCCGGTGATCGCCGCCGCTGGTGGGAAAGGCGACGATCGGTGAGCCGTAGTGGCCGTACACCAGGATGTCCATCTCCCGGCGGACACGGTCGCTGTACCAGCGATGGTGCTCACGAAGCAATGCAGGTCCCTCCGGAGGCGAGGCCTGCGATTGTAGCCCGGATGGCGGAGGTCCGCGGCGCGTCGATCGTCAGCCGGCGCCGCGCCGCGATCGCCTGGCCCCCGATCGCAGGATCCGCGACGCGGACGGTGATCGCGATGACCGGGAGGGCGGCGTGGGTCACTCGGAGCGCGGCCTCTTCGTTGCATTCACACGCGGGATGCGCGACAGCGGAGCGAGCGCGCGCACTGCCTTACGTGGGAATGACAAGTTCGAGCGCGCGCGAGCGTCCGCGCGAGAATGACCCCGGCGGCCCTCCCGGTCGTCGCGCCATGCCGGCGCGCCTACCGGAACTTCCGGACCGGCGCGGGCGCGACGATCGAGCCGAGGAACGCCGCGTTGCTCGGCGTCTTCGTGATCTTGTCGAGGAGGAACTGCGCGGCCTCCACCGCGCTGAGGTCGGCCAGCGCTCGCCGCAGGAGGTGGCGCTTGGCCAGCTCCTCCGGCGTGCACAGCAGCTCCTCGCGGCGGGTGCCCGACTTGAGCACGTCCACCGCGGGGAAGATGCGCCGGTCGGCGATGGCGCGGTCGAGGATCAACTCCATGTTCCCGGTGCCCTTGAACTCCTGGAAGATGACCTCGTCCATGCGGCTGCCCGTCTCGATGAGCGCGGTGGCCAGGATGGTGAGGGAGCCGCTGCCCTCGCAGTTGCGCGCGGCCCCGAAGAACTGACGCGGGAACTGCAGCGCGCGGTTGTCGACGCCGCCGGACATGGTGCGCCCGCCGGGACCCATCTCGCGGTTGGA
>WNFI01200283.1_pt1 | contig 15951 bp, 8 predicted proteins | sample 5400471 | NCBI WGS metagenome assembly WNFI01 (sample SAMN13153348, study PRJNA577476) | soil metagenome | isolation source: 100 cm saprolite on Douglas fir-dominated hillslope | place: USA:California | collected 2013-09-17 | reverse complement strand
AGAAGATGGAATGGACGCTGCTCGATTATGACCATCACCCCGCGGTAAGCGCCCTTCTGGACATAATCGAGCAGCGTCCATTCCATCTTCTCTCGGGCCGCTCGGCTGCGCAAGGACGCGGCGAGTTCCTGGGGCATCCATTTTTCCTTTTTGAAATTGAAATTCGTGACCATCGGCATGACGGGGAGGTCTTTATGTTCCTTGAGGAAATTGAGGGCTTTCACATCGGCCAAGCTCATCAAGTCCCCCCGCCCGCTGGTGAGGTTGACCCATTGAGGGTAGAGGCGGTCGATGTTTTTGATGTTCTGCTCCAAGGATGTGAAGCTGGCGTCGTCCCAGGTGACGTAAAAGGCGGAGACCAGGAAGGAGGGCCGCGGGATGTCGGGGGACGTGCGTGTTTCCCAGCGCCGTTTCTGCAACCGGAACAGGCGGACGCGTTCCTTCTGGAAGGAATGTTCTTTGGCCGACACAAAATGCCGAGGCATCGCGCGCAGTTTGTTCCGCAAGGGAAAATGGGCGTTCAACGTCAGGTTCGGCGGGTCCATGAAGGGGTGGACAAGGACCGACGCAATCAGGATCGTCGCGAGCACGCTCCCGACCATCGCCAGGGCGAAGAGCAGCTTTCGGATTAACCGCCAGCGCCGGTGGCTGGGGTCGGAAAAGATGGGTTTAATCGAATCGCTCAAATTTTCTCGGGGATTTCAGTCGAATAGAGGCGGATGCGGTTGCGGCCATGGGATTTGATCCAGTACAGCGCCTCGTCCGCGCGCTTGATCAGCTCATCGATGCTCGCGGCGTGCGTCGGGTAGGTCGCGATCCCGATCGAGACCGTCAGCTTCAGGACCTTCCCGTCGGGCAGCGCGATCGGCTCATTGGCCACCGCCTGGTGCAGACGTTCGGCGAGAAGGTGCGCTTCGTCCGGGCTGGTATCGGGCAGAAGAATGAAGAATTCGTCGCCCCCATAGCGCGCCGGCAGGTCCACCTTGCGGGCGTTCGCCAGGACGCGTTCAGCGACCGTCGCGAGGATCGTATCGCCCGCGGGGTGGCCGTAGGTGTCGTTGAAGCGTTTAAAATGGTCGATGTCCAAAATCATCAGCGAGAGTTGGCCGTGGGTACGCTCGGCGCGGTAGAGTTCTTCTTTCAGACGCTGTTTAAAGTAGCGCAGGATGTAGAGCCCGGTGAGGCCGTCGGTGATGGACAGCTCCTCGACCCCCTGGAACAAGCGCGCATTTTTGATCGCCATGCTGAGCTGGCCGGCGATCGCTTCCAAAAGTGGGATCTGCTCTTCTGGGATCTCCTGCTGGCTGAGCAGATTGTCGACCATCAGGATACCCATGTTCTCGTCGCGGGCGCGCAACGGAATATAGGCGATCGTGCGGCGGTATTTCTCCAGCCGTTCGTCGACGGAGCGGCCGAGGATGATATCCACCATCGGGGGCACGCCGCGTTTCAGGGGAAAGCGTTCGCGGTCCAGCATCTGCTTGCCGCGCTGGTCCATCGTGAGCACGCCTTCGAGCGTATCGCCTTCCTTATTCAACAGATAGATCTTAGCCCGGTCGAAGCCCATCTGATGGATCAGGCTCTGGGCGACCGACTCGAGCATTTCCTCGAGCCGCAGCGAGCGGAAAATGGCGTTCGATACTTCGTGGAGGGCCTGCATGTTGGAGACCTGCCGGCGCTCGGAGGCGGCGATCTCCAGCCCGCGTAAGACCGCGGCCAGTTCGTGAGCGAACGCCTTGAGCAGGGGAATGGTCTCCACGCCCCAACCTTTGGAGCGTTCGACCCGCAAGACGCCGAAGACTTTTCCGAACGCGCGCAAAGGCAGATAGGCCGTGCTCAGATCGCCGTGCGCGAGCAGGTGGTCGCGTTTCCCCTCGACCAACTGGCTGAGAGGCGTTTGGGGCAGGATCGCGATCTCTTCTTCGCCGGCCATGACCTCGCCGTGGTTAATCAGCTCCTGCGCCTGAAGGGTCTGTGTCGCTTCATCCAGCAGAAAAACGGCGGCGCGGTCACATTTCACGGATTCACAGAGATAGACCAGCGCGTGCGCGAGGAGCGCGGAGGACTCCCCGGGAATCATCGGCCGGTGCTGGCCGGTGTGCGTGGGAACGGCCAGCGGGAAACGCTGGAATTCGTCGCGGATCTTTTGAAGGGCGCTATCGTGCTCGGGAGCCATAACTTACCTCACCCACCCGCCAGACGTCTGGCGGGTTCCCCCTCTCCTTACAGGAGAGGGTAACCTTATTCTGCCTTCCCTCTCCTATCAGGAGAGGGGTAGGGGTGAGGTTACTCATAAAGTGAAAGTATGTAGTCCGCTTCTTTGGCGGCCGAGCTCATCTCCTCGTTCAGGAGTTGTTCGCTGTAGCGGTTCTCGCAGACCGCGGTGATCAGCCGCTGGCTGGCGTTGCCCAGGATCCGCTCGATGGTGCCGAGCGTCGCGGCGCAGGGCAGGGTCCGCGCCACTCGCAGCGAGTGTCGGAACGTGTCCGCGACGGGGCCCGGCGCGGACGACAGGAGCTTTTCGAGCGCGCTGTAGCGGCTCGGGAGCATGCCGATCTGGCGCGCGTGACGAGTCTGGCTCTCGGTTCCCACCAGAAACCGGATCAGCTTCCAGGCCCCTTCGGGATGCTGCGACAAATGCGTGATCGCCAAGTTGGAACCCCCCAGAAATGTCACTTCCCCCGCCGGGCCTGCGGGCAGGACCGAAATCCCATAGTTCTTGGCGACGTCCGCCTGGTAGGCCGGGTGGCGCGGGTTGAAAGCGCTGTTGACCGGCCAGACGCCGGAGACCATGAAGGCGGATTGACCCGAAAAGAAATTTCCCTGGACCAAGCGGTCCCGGCCCAGAAGCGGAATGAGCCGGTCCACCATCATCGCATAATAAAAATGGATGCCTTGCAAGGACGCCGGCTTCTGGAATTGGGGCGTGTGGCGGTCGGAACTCAGGAAGCTCCCCCCGGAACCCCACACCCACGGCGCCAGGTCGTGAATCAGAATCCCTTCGCGCTGGCCGGGCAGCGGCAGCCCGAAGTAGCGCTTCCCCAGCTTGGGATGGTCGCGCAGGCGCTCGCAGGCCTCGCGCAGGCCCTGCCAGGTCGCGATGTCCGCGGGTGTCCTATTCAGCTCGCGCAGGATGTCCTTGCGCCAATAGAGCACCCGGGCGTCGGTGAACCAGGGCAGGGAATAGGCGTGGGTCCGGCTGTAATCGGTGATGTCGCTCAAGGCGCCGAGCGCGGCCAGCGTGGTCGTCCAGGTCCCGCCGATCTGGATGACGTCCGGGGGCTCGTGCGTGATGCGGCGTTTGGCGACCGCGACCAGCCGGTCCCAAGCGAAAAACCAAGGGATGACGGTGACGCGCACGAGGTAGTCGGGATTTTCCTTATGGAAAGCCGCCAGTTCGCGTTGCATCACCCGCTGGGTGTCAAAGCCCGCGTTGGGCATGACCCAGAGATTCAGGTTTATTTTATCGGGCATGTATTCCTTAAATCCCCTCCCCCCGTGTGGGGGAGGGCCAGGGTGGGGGGTGACGGAGATTGCAGCTACCCCTCACCCCACCCTCTCCCACAGGGGGGAGAGGGAGTTGTGTATTAAGAATTCTTAGTTTATGCCGCAGGTAATTTTACGAAAAACGTGGCGCCTTTGCCGTTGGAGCTTTCCACCCAGACTGTGCCGCCGTGCGCCTGGACGGTTTCCTTGACGACCGTCAGGCCGAGGCCGGCGCCGGGGACCTGGCCCACAAAGTCTTTGTCTACCTGGTAGAAGCGCTCAAAGATGCGCTCGCGGTCCTCCGGCGGGATGCCGGGGCCGTTGTCGGCGAACTGAACGACGACGAAGCCGCTGTCCCGCCTGGCTTTGATATGGAGTTCTTTCGCGCCGAACTTGAAGGCGTTCTCGATCAGGTTGCGAAACGCATGCTGCAGCAGCGTGGGGTCGGCTTCCACCATCAGCTTGGACAAGTCCGCGTCGACTTTGACGCCGGCGGCCTGCTTTTTAAATTCGTCCGGGATGATCTTCTGCGCTTCCTTGACGATGTCGCCCAAGCCCACCGGCTGCTTGGACAACTCCCCGGGCTCCAGGCTCGAAAAGGCGATCAGCTCATTCACCAGGCTTTCCAGGCGCAAGCATTCCTTGAGGATGGTCTGCACCGCGGTGCGCTGGAAGTCGTCCAGCGGGCTGGTCGCGTTCGGAGACAGCAGCATCGGAGGATACCCGCGCATCGCGACCAGCGGCGTGCGCAGTTTGTGGCTGATCAGCGAGATAAAGCGGTGCATCGCGTTTTCCGCGCGCTTCTCCTGGGTCACGTCCCGGAGGATCGCCAGGTAGCCGAAGAGTTCTTGTTTGCGGCTGCGGATCGGGTTGATGCGGACATTCAAATAGAGCTTCTTGGGTTCTTCGCGGATCAGATCAAAGCGGTTCCCCGCGAGCGCGTCGAGTTCCTTAAAACTGATCGAGAGGACTTCGCCTTTAAAAGAGCTGAACGCCTTCTCGGCGTTCATCGTGGTCAGGTCACCGGAGAGCCCGAGCAATGTGCGCGCGACGGGATTGGCGACGAAGATCATGCCCTGGGCATCGAACATGATCACGCCGTCGGTCATTTGATCGAAGAGGACTTCGACCTTCTCCTGCTCGATCGCGAGATCCGCGGACGCGCTGCGGAGTTCGTAGAAGAGCTGCTTGTGCAGTTTGTCCAGCACCTCGCCGCTCAGGTATTCGAGCGTAAAGGGCTTGGTGACGTAATCGTCCGCGCCCAGGACCCGCGCCTGGCGCATCAGCTCGTCTTCCGTCTGACCGGTGATCATGATCACCCGCACCGACGGGTCTTTTTCCTTCACCTGTTTCAAGACCTCAATCCCGGACTGCCCCGGCAAACCGATGTCCAAAAACATCAAATTCGGATGGAACCGCTCCATGACCGTCACGGCCGAAAGGCCGTCGTTGGCGGTCTCCACCTTGTACTTATGCCGCTCGAAGAAATTCTTCAAGTTCCCGCACAAGCTGGTGTCATCGTCCACGATCAAGAGTCGCAATAGCATAGCGTCCTTTTCTTAAGCGGCCTCATTCTTCTTACCTGAAGTTGGGTGCTTTGGCAACCGCACAATGAACTCTGTTCCTTTTCCCTCTTCGCTCCGGACCTCGATGGAACCGCCGTGCGCTTTGACGATTTGTTGGGACAGATAAAGTCCCATTCCGGTCCCTTTGTGACCCTTGGTGGTGAAATAGGGTTCAAAGATACGGCCGACATCCCTCGCGGCGATGCCAGGGCCAGTGTCTTTCACAGAAATAAACACCGAACTATCTTGTTCTTGCCCGGTCAAAGAAAGCCGATTTTCCCCTCCACCGTTCCGCCCATCCATCGCCTGCACCGCGTTCTTCATGAGGTTTAGAAAAACGATCTCGAGCTGTTTAGCATCGCCACAGATCGGGGCTATCTGCTCCGGCAAATCACGGTGGATAGAAACTTTGATCTGACCCAGGAGCGACTGCAAGGATGAAAGGCTGTTGTCCATCAAATCCGTCACCCGGACCGGCTCCATCTGGCCCCGGGTCGGCTCAGCCATCCCACGGACAGCTTCGATCCGCCGAGCGGCGTCCATGGCCTGATTAACAATATAGTGCATTTCATCTTTGAGCTTCGTTAGGTCCCGCTTTAGCGAAGGGTGCTGCTTTTCAAAATCTTCCAACTCCATCAGTGCAAGCTGTGCCTGCATGCTCAGGCCCGCCAAGGGCGATTTCAATTCATGCGAAAACCCGGACGCCATCTCTCGTGCCAATGGCCGATCCGCCCAATCCCGAAAGAAGTAGCGGTCAACAAAAGCTTGCACCCGGGTCCGCAACGGAAGAAATATCGCGCTGATAAGACATGCAGCGAGGATCGAAATAGACATGGTCGAGGCGCCAAACAGCTCCTGTAAGATATGAGCCCCTTGCGTTAACATAACAAGATAAATAGCCGTGAGAACTCCAGTCATCAATGAATAGACTAAACTTTTACGAAGAGCAATGTTGATGTCCAGCAAGTGATGTTTATATATGGCATACGTAATAGTCAAAAGGTAGATTGGAATTACATAAACTCCAACTGGAAAGAAATGAATATTAAAGCCTAATAGAAAGGTAGTAAGACCGCCACAGAAGCCAATAGATGTACCAAGAAATACATATTTAATTTGCGTTTTCAACGGTTCTTCAGCTGTTCTCAATTCCTTAAATAAAAGCCACTCCGCATATGTCGCAAGGATTGCAAAATATAAAAAGTAACTTGGGTACAAGGGGAATATAGCCGTCGGATAGAAATTAAAAGGTGGCTTGGGTTCCAAATTCGAAACCCTGCCAGCAAGCTGAAGCACTTGCAATGCGATGGCTATTACATATCCGATTCTGATAACAGATAAAGTATCCCGTTTAACCAGCAAACTAACGAAGTGAAGGAACAACAGCGGTATCATGAGAGACCCGGGGTATACAAACCAATTGAGCCAAAAGAAAGCTTGCGGCAAGGTAGCGGACCTCATCATCATCCCGTATCCTAAACTCCAAATCGCAATGCTCATACACGCAAGAGACCACATGATATTCGGTTTCTTCGGCTGGCTTCTTAGTAATACGAAGATAGACATTGCGGCACTGAAGACTGCTGTAAAAATCGAAATATTTGAGACTGGAAGCATCGCATGATGAGTGAAATGTGCCACAAAAACAATATAAGAAGCGATTGCGAAAAGCAGCCCCATGGCCGATACAATTGTTTTGCGGATAATAACATTGATATCCATCAGATGGTGTTTGACGATTGCGTATGACATGATAAAGGGGTAGAGGCAAACGGTGAAATTGCCCCAGGGATAAACATCAATTCTGTAAAACGGAAGATACGACAAGCCTCCTCCTGAAAAGCCAATCGCCGTTGCGACAAAGAAATATTTAATCTGATTCTTTTTTTCCGGTGATACCTTGTTGTATTCTCGGATCAACAGGTAGTGACTATAAAACACAAGTCCCATCCACCAAGGCAAAGAAATGAGTTGCGCGGGACCCACGATTGGATAAAACATCGAATGAAACACCCATCGGACCCCGCTATAAAAAAGAGATGAGGGCAGGGTCACCAAGAAGACGATAGCGATTAAATAGTGGGCTACTATAGAACGACGTTGACGAATTCCCAAGAAAATCGAAATAAAATGATAAAAAAGAACTGGTATCCAGAGAACTCCAAGAGCATAGCTGACTTTATATGCCAAAAGCCCTTGCGCGGCAATTTTTGCAGTCCCCATCCATATCGCACCGAATCCATAGCCAGCAACTGAAAGGCTGAACAAGAACCATATTAGTCCAATGTCCCTTTTAGGTGCCTTTAACAATACAAGAAGTCCAAAACAAAACGATGAGACACCCGCTAATAGGCCAGACCACGCATACGGAGTCATGCTATACCTAACCTCGTGGATTGGACCTCTGATGCTTCGATGTATTTCGGCAACCGCACGAGAAATTCAGTTCCTTTCCCCTCTTCACTTCTTACTTCAATCGATCCGCCGTGCGCTTTGATGATTTGCTGGGAAAGATATAGACCCATTCCAGTCCCCTTATGACCCTTCGTCGTAAAATAGGGCTCAAAAATGCGGCCCACATCTCTCGGGGCGATGCCAGGACCTGTATCCTTAATAGAAATCAGCACCGATCCATCCCGTTCTTGTCCGGACAAAGAAAGCGAATGAACCTGGCCTCCATTTAAACCGTCCATGGCCTGCAAGGCGTTCTTCATGAGATTGATAAAAACGATTTCTAGCTGTTTGGCATCTCCGCGAACGGGCGCTAGGCGCTCCGGAAGATCCTTATGGATGGCTACTTTAACCGGTCCTATGAGTGATTGAAGGGAGGCCATACTGTTGTTTATTAAATCGGCGACCTGCACCGGCTCCATCTGACCCCGGGTCGGCTCGGCCACCCCACGGACGGCTTCGATCCGACGCGCCGCATCCATGGCTTGATTAACAATATAGTGCATTTCATCTTTGAGCTTCGTTAGGTCCCGCTTTAGCGAGGGGTGGTGCTTTTCAAAATCTTCCAACTCCATCAGTGCAAGCTGTGCCTGCATGCTCAGGCCCGCCAAGGGCGACTTCAATTCATGCGAAAACCCGGATGCCACTTCGCGTACCGCTTCCCTGTCCTGCCATCCTCGAAAGAACAACTTGTCTACAAAGGCCTGAACCTTGCGCTGAAGTGGATGAAAAATAGCCGTGATTAAGCACGCTGCAACAGCCAAAGCATAGAACGTTTTGTAACCTAGATACCCTTCGGTAAAATGAGCTGAAATCATCGCAACAAATACCATAATCGCGGCCAAGATACCTGTTAGGAGGGAGTAAACGACGGTTTTTCTGATAATAATATTGATATCCATTAAATGGTGCTTCAAAATCGCATACGCCATGATGTACGGATAGAGGACGATTGTGAAATTTCCCCAAGGGTAAATATCGAGTCCAAAATTCGCAAAATAGCCCGTACTACCGCCGGTGAATCCAACAGCCGTCGCGAGAAAGAAATAGCGGATTTGAAGACGTTTCTGCGCGGGAACGGTTCGATAAAAGCGGAGCAATTGATAATGACTATAAAAGACAAGCGCCATCCACCATGCAACAAATAATGGGAAAGCGCGGCCCGCTAATGGATAGTAAATCGAATTGAATCGCCAGGGCGCACCGACAAAAAATAACGGCGTGAACACCAATGATAAAAAAACCAAGCTCACTAAATAGTTAAGAATTACCATTCGCTGCGATTTAATTTCTAAGAACGCGCAAACAAAATGATGGAACAGCGTTGCGATCCATACAACTCCAAAGGCATAACTGATGTGGACATATAGGAGTGCCTTTTCGGCAGATTTGGCGCTAGTGAAAAAGAATACGCCGATAGAATAGACGGCCACGGATACGGCGAAACAAAACCAAATCCACCGTACTTTCCTGTTAGGACTTTGAAATAGAACAAGAAGCCCAACAGAGAGATAAGAAAAACCTGCTAATAATCCTGAAATGCCGTATGGATTCATAATTAAGCCGCTATGTGCCCTCCAGAGCGGCTCTGCATATGCTTGGGTAACCGCACGATGAACTCTGTACCCTTTCCTTCTTCGCTTCGGACCTCGATAGAACCGCCGTGCGCTTTAATGATTTGCTGTGAAAGATAAAGGCCCATCCCGGTTCCCTTATGGCCCTTCGTCGTAAAATACGGCTCGAAGATGCGGCCGACATCCTTTGCGGCGATGCCAGGGCCAGTATCTTTAATTGAAATCAGTACCGATCCATCCAGTTCTTGTCCGGACAAAGAAAGTGAATGAACCTCGCCCCCGTTTAAACCGTCCATGGCCTGCAAGGCATTCTTCATGAGATTGATAAAAACGATTTCTAGCTGTTTGGCATCTCCGCGAACCGGCGCTAGGTGCTCCGGAAGATCCCTATGGATGGCTACTTTAACCGGTCCTATGAGCGATTGAAGGGAGGCCATACTGTTGTTTATTAAATCGGCGACCCGCACTGGCTCCATTTGTCCCCGCATAGGCTCCGCTACCCCGCGTACCGCCTCGATCCGCCGGGCGGCTTCCATCGCTTGATTGACCAAATATTGCAGCTCCTGTTTGATCTTCGGCAGCGCTTTCAACCAAGCGACTTTCCCCTTTTCCACTTCCTGCAGTTCCGCCAGTGCCAACTGGGCCTGCATGCTCAAGCCCGCCAACGGAGATTTGAGTTCATGGGAGAAACCTGCCGCCAATTCGCGAGCGATCGGCTGGTCAGCCCAATCACGGAAGAAATACCTATCAACAAACGATTGGATCCGATTTCGTAAAGGAAGAAACATCGCCGAAATGAAACAAGCGGCCATAATCGATACTGTGATCGTTGAGGCCCCGAAAAGATTCTGCATGAGATGCGCACCTTGAGTAATCGCGATCAGATAAATTGCCGTTACACTGCCTGTCATCAGCGAATACACCAAGCTCCTTCGAAGCACCACGTTAAGGTCCATGAGATGGTGTTTATAGATAGCATAAGTAACAGCAACAAGATAAAAGGAAACTAAATAGGTACCGATCGGAAAGATATGGATATTGAAGCTCAGCGGAAACGTCATACATCCGCCCAAAAAACCTACCAGGGTTCCCACACAGACGTATTGAATCTGATTTTTAAGGGCTCCCTGCGCCGTCCTCATTCGCTTGAAGAGGAGCCAATGCGCATAGATAGCTAACATGAAAAAGAAGATGGCAAAAGCATGGTATTGGGGAAAGATAGCATCGGTGTAGTATTTGAAAGGAGGCTTCAGTGAGGCAGTTGCCAGATGGCCGGATATGTTCACCACTTGAAAAATTACGGAGGCGATGTAAGAAAACTGCAAAACCCGCGTCAATTTTATGTCGACCAATAAAGAAACAAAGTGCAAATAAAAAACCGGGATCATGATGGAGCCGACATACAGAAACCATTTCTGCCAAAATAAGCACGCCTCCAAGCTTTGCGCGCGTATCATCATTCCAAACGCGAAACTCCAAGAGGCGATGCTCAAACAGGCTAAGACCCAAAGTATCGTTATTTTCCTATTAGGCGCCTTGAACAACGTGAATAGAGCCATCGCTAGACTTAATACAGCCGTAATGATGGAAAAGTTGGCGAGTGGACGTATCGCACGATGCGTGAAATGAACCACAAAAACTATATACCCGCTTATAGCAAGCAGCGTCCCCAGAGTAGACAGAATTGTTTTCTGGATGACCACATTTATATCCATTAAGCGATGTTTCAATATGGCATAGGCGACCGTGCCGAACGAAACCAGTGTAAATACATAACCAAATGGATAAAGCGGTATCCCATAATTTGCAACGAAATCAATGCATGCAAGCATATAAGTAATGCTGGCGAATACGACATATTTGAGTTGCGTACGACGAATACCTGAAGAGTCCTCTTTTTTAAGTTGCTTCAAGAATAAATAAGTCCCATGAAGACATAAAAAGGTCAAAAAGCAAAGATAAAATGGATGCAGTGGTCCTACTCTAGGATAATATCCCCAGAAGTAATCATAGACTCCGACAACCATATTCCTACCTGTCCATATTGGAATCGCAAATAAAATGCCGACGATATAGACCACTATAATTTTCGTTTTGTGTTTTTGCAGATCCAGGAAGGAAAGAGCAAAGTGATAAAAGGCAATAGGCAAGAACACGATCCCGGTATAACCAAATCGCGTTACAGCTTCTGCCAATTTCAAATTTCGTAATGAATAAATGACAGCCCAGGAAAGTTGCCAGTGAACAGTAAAGTAGCACCAAACGGCATACCCGAAATTCCCAGGGGAACCGCGCCGCTTTAAAAAGATATAAATGCCCAGCGTTCCGAAAAGGATTGCCGTGATGAGGGGTGGCAGAGAATGTATTGAGAAGGTCATTCTTCTCTATGCAGCTTCGTGCACTCCGGTACGACTTTCAGATGTGAACTTAGGCAGACGAACTATAAATTCAGTGCCTTTACCTTCTTCGCTCTGCACCTCAATAGAACCACCGTGCGCTTTGATGACCTGATGCGATAAGAACAGGCCCATTCCAGTGCCCACAGAACCTTTGGTTGTGAAATAAGCTTCAAATAGATGTCCGATGTCCGTACGCTTAATCCCTGGCCCAGAGTCTCTGATAGAAACAACAATCCAATTGCCTTCTTCCCAGCCTGCGAGCCAAAGGTTCCTGGCGAGAGCCGTTGTCGTTGAGCTACCCATTGCTTCGGCAGCATTCTTAATCAGATTTACAAAAACGATTTCCAGCTGCTTAGCATTACCACGAATTGGCGCCACAACCGCTGGGAAATTAGTCTTCATGTTAATTGCTAGCTTGCGCAACACATGGTCCAATAGGGAAATGCTGTTTTGAAGTATTTTTGTGAGCTCAACAGATTCCATCTGCACCTGGCCGGGTTTAGAAAATTGGCGGATTGCTTCAATTTTGTCGCTAGCCTTAAACGCTTGCTGCATAATATCCTTCATTCTTTGCTTCAACTCAGGCAACACATCTTCAATCTTTCGCTTTCCTTGTTCTATTTCGGTCAAGTCAATAAAGCAAAGCTCAGCAGGCAAGCTAATGTTGGCCAACGGCGTTTTGATCTCATGGGCAAATCCGCCGGCGATTTCCCCCAGCATTTCAGTGCGCGCACCGCGCACTGCCATTTCCAAATAACGAACGCGTTGATAGGCTAGCGCTGCTTGGTTTGCAACAATACGTAAAAGAAGCAAATCTTCACGACTGTACGCCTCTTCAGACATTTTTTCTCCCAACAACAAGTATCCCAGCAATTCACCTTGACTCACCAGCGGAAAAGCTGTTGTCTTATCGAGGCGCCTCATTTCTCGTGAGGCAGCAATTCTTTTGGAGCGTTCCTGTTCGCTTTCTGCGGGTAGTGCGATCGCTAATAAATCATATCGGAATATCGCGTATGTAAAGAGAGCGAAAGCCACTCCGGTGAAGAGACTACTTAGAGGGAATACAGAAATACCATAGTTTGAAAATAAATCAAGCGAGCCGCCCGAGTAAATCAATAATGCGGCCAGAAGCCAGCTTGTTTGGTCTTTCCGTAATTTCTTTATGTTTGGAGACTGTCGCGTTCTCCAAAGCAAAATGAACATACGTGTCAACATTAACGCGACGAAGGCAACGAATAGGGGGTGTAACACTCCTCCTTTGGCCGCCAGACCCCAGGAAAAAGGGTACAATCCCGCCAGAAATGCAGTACTCGTCCATATCAACACTAAAAACAACCCAGAAGAAAAATAGGACCATTTTATCCATCGTTGACGATTCTCTGCTTGTGTAAATTCGGCAATGAAGTGATAAAAAATGGCTGGAATGAATACGATTCCACTATACCCGATCCTGAGACCAACGAACAATGATTGTTTGTCCAAGTTCGAAAATAGGGCAACCCAAACGCCTTGCCAAAAACACGTAACAAGACATAATGCACCATAGAGCCGTTGGGCTTTATTTTTATGGCGTGCGATTATCCACACGCCTAAAATCAAATAAGTGACGGCTGTAACACCGAATGGAACCGCACTTAATGTCACTGTTATGCTGCCTCCTCGCTGCGCGGTGGCCGGCGAGTATCCAAGGATTCACCTTCAATGGGCAGATCTTGCTGTACAAATGGCTGGGGATGATCCACAAAGTAATTTGTCAACACATTACTTTCAGCCATTGTAATAGGGAGATCTATACCGCCTTGCTGCGATGCCAACACAAAGCCATTTCCATCCCGGGATCTCAGATAAAGAGCAGATGATTTGGGATGCAACGTATCCCCCAAAACACGAATTAGCGATTGGGCCATCGCCTCTGGCGTAGTATGAGTAATAACTTCGCGCGAGAGTTCGTACAGTTTCTCTTCGCGGTCCACATATTGCCGAAAGAACTTACTGTCGACGAAAGCTTGGACTTTTTTACGGAGTGGCTGGAAACATACAGTGATCATTCCTGCAGCTACCGCCGAAGAGAATATCGTTTGATATCCCGCTAATCCCTGGAAAATACGAGCAAATAAGGCGATAACCCCTAAATACAAAATGGTAAGCGAACCTGTAACCACAGAATAAATTAATGTCTTGCGGATAATGATCGTAATATCCATGAGGCGGTGGCGGCTAATTGTATAGCCAGAAATAGCAACGAAGCAGGTGATCGTCAAAAATCCGAAAGGATAAACATTCAAGCCAAAGGTCGGCAAATAATCAACCGAACCTATATAAGCAATCAAAAAAGCGAGAAACATGTATTTAATTTTATTTTTCTCTATGGCATTATTCGTCTTTACGTAACACAGAATGTAATCCGTGAAGGCTTGACCCATATAAGAAAAAAAGAATGCTAAGAACACCACACTCCATTTCACATTCCATAGAGGAAAAAAGCCCCAAGGATAATGCTTAACACCAGCGAGGAGAGGGTTCACCGTCACAGTTAAGATTGAGAAAATTACGGCGAGCGAATAGCCAAGAACGATTCGTCTTTCCCGTTTAAGGCCTAATAACACTGAAGAGAATGCATAAACGTTGACGGAAATAAATGAGACGCCAACCCAGTCCAATGCAAACCAAAATGCAGCTAGATGCACATTTTCTTTGACTAAATATCCTAGACCTGTACATACCAACCACATAGCCACACTTAAGCAAATTGCACAAAAATAGCAGTTGAGTCGAGAGCGACTTGCCATTAGCACTCGCCCCCCAAACAAAACCATTAACGACGCTGAAAGAAATACAGGGATTGCGTGGGGATTAAAAAAATATTCTGTCGAATTAACCACTATTTACACCTCTATTTAGGTGTTCTTCTGTCACATATCCCTTTGAATTTCTGAAATGCGTAATATCTATACCAAGGGCTTTCGCGACCGCCATAATTTCCTTAATTTGATGTTCAGGCAATTTTCCTAAAGAATAATGTTTTCGCCAACCAATGGAATCGAGAATCATCAACTCCGCCATGCATCCCAGTGCTTCTTTTTGCGCAATCCCCAAGTCGAATTGACACTCCATCTCCGGCACACTTAATATCGCCGATTCGATCACGATGACGTCTGGCCGTTCATCTGGAATTTTAGCTGATACGTTTTTAGGTTGAGCGCAGTCGATAACGATAGCGCGATGCTTAAAATGCTCGGCTCTCAAAATAGCGCCAGGAGAATTTGTTACAGCAATTACGATATCAGCCTCTTGAACAATTTCTGGCACCGAACTTCGAACAACCTCTGTTGACGTTCCTCTCAATTCAGTGATAAGGGAGTCGAGGGCTCGTTTATTAATATCCACAAGAATAAGCTTTTTAACGCGGCCAGCGATACTTCTTGCACATCCGGATCCCACGTTACCCGCAGCTCCCACTATAGCTACCGTCAAGTCGCTAAGAGATTTTTGTAATATTTGAGCTGCTTTAACCGCATTCTGAATCGCAACGGCTGCTGACAATGCATTGCCGGTAGTAACGCCTATGTCGACATTCTCGGAGATATCGAATCCATCTCTAGTAACGATGGACGTAAAAGCGCCCAAACCCACTATTCTGGCGCCTACTTTTTTTGCGAATTTCACGGTATCCAGCACTTTTTTCCGTGCCAGCGAACGATCCCGGACCATTTGCTTCGCGGTCAATGGGCAAAATATTAACCAACCATTACTTTGACTTCCATTAGATCTCTTTATTCCCTTAATCTCTGCGCCTATGACAGGCCATTGCCATTTGAGCCAAAAATTGAGCAATGTTTCAGGCAGGTATTTCGCAAATGGGTACTGTCTAGATACGTCCGACGTATCTCGGGGATGAGCAATGAAGGCAAAAGATCGCTCTTTGACGAGCTTCCTTGCCATAATGGGGGGTAACCAAAAGACTAGGAAATCTCGTAATCCAGAAAATGATTTTTGTACAGCACGCTTCAGTGGCTCATCGTTAAATTCGTTGGCAGGGTATATGGACCGTCGTGACGACGCTCTTCGGTCATCGATAATTTTCCTTCGGTCTCTTTTTCTTAGGATAAGTTTTTGTCTTCTATCAATTCTACGCCGATCGCCATTTCTGCGGTATGTCAAATTCTCTGAAGGTCCCAAAAGATCGAACCCATCTAAAGCATCAGAGAGTCGACGCGCTTGTTTCCGATAATTTTGGGAAACATTTAATGACGTAGCTCTGCGTAACCGAGATCGTCTATCAGGTAATGACCGGCCCAGATTTGAATATTGCTGCAATAAGTCACTTATGCTACGGCGAGCCCCACCAGGAATATGATGGAATTTCCATCCCGAATAATATCCTTTATATTCTGCTTGTTCATCGACCCAAACAACACTTGCATCAACATTAAAAGGAGGCCCGATCGTTGGTTCAAATTCTAGCCTGGCCTTTGA
>WNFI01188414.1_pt1 | contig 15953 bp, 13 predicted proteins | sample 5400471 | NCBI WGS metagenome assembly WNFI01 (sample SAMN13153348, study PRJNA577476) | soil metagenome | isolation source: 100 cm saprolite on Douglas fir-dominated hillslope | place: USA:California | collected 2013-09-17 | reverse complement strand
CCGTGGCCGTTGCCATCGGCGTGAGCACGCCACTGGCTCCGATCGTGTATTGCAAGACGCTGGCGTTCCCGTTATTCGCCACGTAGGCGTACTTGCCCGAGGGGTCGACGGCGACGGATTCGGGGTTCGTCCCCGCCGCTACCTTGCCGATGTATTTGAGGCGTCCGCCCGCACCATCGACGACGTAGCTCGATACGGAGTTGTCGTTACTATTGGCGACGAACGCATAGCGCGGGATGTTGCTCGCGGGCGCCGTACCGCCACCGCCACCACCGCCTCCACCACAGGCGGTAACGATCAGCGTGAATAGCAACGAACAGAATGTAAAAATAACCCTGAACGGTGATCCTGTCGGGCACATGAATCCTCCCTGGGTTATTCCTCCTCGGTAGTGATATTGACTTTCTTATAGGCGGGTATATTACAGGATAGGACGGCGAGCCTGGGCGAGTTGCTTTTCGTGACCTAGGCAATTAGCCGAGCGTTGCTGCAAAAGTCCAATGGTGCCCAGTTTTGCCCCGGTTGGGGAGCCGGTTTATGGCATGAGCAACGGCATGAGTTCAACGACGTTGCTTGCGGAGTGGAATTCACGATTTGCCTCCGTTGACCTTTCTTATGGATCCCACGCTTCGCGTCGGGTAGGAAACACGTTGGACTGATAGTAATCCTTGAGCGTGCTCAGCTCCATGAGGATGGTCAGCGGAAAGCCTTTGCGCTTCCCCCGGGTGTCGGTGAGCAGCTCCTCGAAGTGGTTGGGGAGTCGTTCTACTCCTGCCTAGCGTTGGCCTATGATGCATCCGTAGCCCCCAAAGTACAGAGCGGAGAGGAGGGAGAGGACAGTCATATGGCACACGCACGTTCGCCCCTCGTGTTCTGCACGGCCTTGGTCATTTGCGGCTGCAGCTCCATACCAACGGAAAGGGGTTGGTTTATGGGCGCGGGCATCGGCCACGTCAGCACTGCGCTTCAATCCTGTTATGCAAACGGCGGGTCCCCAACCGTAACAGTAAACTCTTGCGGTGTTTCAGGTACGAATACCGGCGGAAAGGTTTTCGGCGGCTACCAGTTCAATCGATACCTAGCGGTCGAGGGCGGTATTGCTGACTTAGGCACCCTCACTGAAAACTGGAGTGGCAGCTATATCGGTTGCTGTGGCACATCAACCACGAGCGACAGCGATACCTCCCGTATGGTGGGAGCCTTTGTCCATGCAATCGGAACCTTGCCGATCACCAAGGAGTTCGGCGTGTTGGGCTGGGTCGGGCCTCAGGGACCGAGGGAGGCCTTGGGGGTTGGGGTAGGTGTGAAATACGACTTCAATGAGAAAGTGGGGGTACGGGTCGAATACGGGCAGTATTATGGTACGGGTCCTCTCACTGTTAATTGGCGCATTAGCCTAACTTCGGTCAGCGTAGTCTATTATTTCCGAAAAAAATAGCAGGCTGCTCCGAAAATGTTACGAGACACCGGCAGGTCCGCTCGGCCCGAGAATAAGAGACACAGGACCTGAATTGCTAGCGGCTCGCCCAACGAAGACACACGGGCGAGCTATTTCCCTTGCGCTATTCCACACTAGCGACTCCAAACGGCGCTTTGTGCTGCTGACCGCCTATATTGACGAAAGCGGTACGCACAATTCAGGCATCACCGTGCTGTGGGCATGGCTTGGCAACGTCGAACAGTGGGCAGCTTATGAGCGCGAAATTAAGGCACTCTTTGCTGAATATTCCGTAAAGGTCTATCACGCGAAGGAATTGCGTCACTCTCACAAAGACTTCAAGGGATGGGGACTGCGCAAGAAGGCCCGCTTTGCCGACGCTTTCGGGGACATCGTCAATCGAACTCTAGAACTAGGCTGTTCTGCCGTCCTCAAGGACGCGGGATATGAACAGTATTACGCCAGCGGAAAGCAGCCTAAAAAGGAAGCCAGGAACACCAAATACGGCATTTGTTTTCGGGCCATTATTTCTTTTCTTTTGCATCCAGCTCAAGACCCATCGAACAAACTTACTGACAACACCATAAATTTTGTTGCGGAACTAGGGCATCCGAATCAAGCAAGCACCCTTCTACTATTCTCCAAGATCAAGAAAGAAGCTGACCCGGATATTCAGAAAATGTTGGGGGGCTTACCTTCGAGAGCAAAGAAAAATGCTTGCCGCTAGCAGCCTGCGACAACGCGGCTTATTCAGTATGGCGGCAAGAGGCCGGATTAAAGGGAAAAACGATTATTGTCGAATGGCCCCTTCAGGCGACCAAGTCCTATGAGGGAAATTGCTATCGCATCGAAATAGGAAAGGATTCTCTGACCACCCTAAAAGAGCATCTTCTTCTGGCCGATGCGAACCGCCTCTCTTACGGAGCGCGGAAATCAAACCTACCTAGATAACTGGCTCAGCAGCCGCTGAATGTGCATGGCGTAAAAGGAAGAAAGCGAAAGCCGAAGGGCAAGCCGGACAACCCGGCTCAGCCAGCTCGTTTCCTGAAGAATCGAAAGCGGGGAAGCTTTCGAGAAGGCAATGCGATACGCTGCTCAAGCCGAAGCGTGGAAGCAGGCTAGACGTATTTGCTGACTAGGGGGACTGGTATGCATCAAGAGGACTATAAAGGGCATCAGATTACTGTGGATACCATTCAGCGAGGAAAGGGCTGGGCGGCGTCTTACCAGATTGACGGCGGCGAGATTCGCGCCATGGGAGATCGCCCCTTGCCCAGCGAAGAAATAGTGCGCGTAGAGGCAATCGGCCAAGCGAAATGGGTAATTGACCAGATGGCCAAGGGCAAATGAGCCTTGGGTACGTGAAGTAGACAATGAGCTCGAGGAAGCCGCATTTTCCGTGGTTAGAAAGTCTAGTACCGAGAAGACGCATTATCCGAGGTTAGAAATAGCGCATGTTCGAGCCCTGGTCGGTGTATCAACCTAAATCGGACGTTCGTGCGTTGCGCAAAAACGCCTCTCCCTGAGAGTCCAAGACGAGACGACATCAGCGCCTATCGCTATGTTGGGAGTACTATTTTTCTCGTGCCGAAAGGACCATCAAAACAACACTACGTGCCGCGGTGCTATCTCGCCGGGTGGGCGGATCCTAATACTCCGGCGGGTCAAGAGCCCTATGTTTGGGTGTTCAACCGGGGCGAGAGGCAGGGCCGCAAGAAGGCACCGTCCAATCTTTTCACGGAGACCGATCTCTATACGCTCAAACTTGATAGTGGCGAAAAAAACTACGTAATTGAGGAAACTCTATCAAGCTTGGAAAGTAAGTACGCGACCATACTCCAAGAGAAGATTAAGAAGCATATTCCGCTTACTGAAGAGGAACATATCTCTTTATGCGCTTTCGTCAGCGTAATGTTGCAGCGCACGTTGCGGCACAAGGACAATCTCGAGCATTTCATTGACGAACTGGTCGAGCGTACTGAAGCGTTGGAACGAGCGCATAAAATTCCGCCACATGAATCTGACAGATTAAAGCGCTTTAGACAAGATGGTCACAAGATTGGAATGGTCCAGAGTTTGCCGGACATAACCCGAATACTCACAAAAATGAGTATCGCATTCCTCTGCGCAGAGGGAGGGTCGAAGTTCATCACGTCCGACGATCCCTGCAATCTCTTCAATCCCGACCTGCAGTGGCAGCGAATTTACGGCCCCGGCCTCGCCCAAAAAAATGTGCAACTCACGCTGCCGCTCTCACCGGACATTACGCTTTGCATGAGCTGGACATCGCTGCGGGGCTATATGTGGTGGGGCAAGGGGCAAGTGGAGGAAGCGAACCGGATGGTAATTGGCCACTGCTATAGATATTTCGTCTCGCACAGCCCGAAGACAAGGCGGCACTGGTTTCGGCGCTACCCATTGGATTTCTTTTTCATCCTCAAAATACTCAGACACCAGGCCGTGAGAGTCTGGCACAGATTTAGAATGTGGTATAGGTATCGCCATGTCCGTCAGAGACGAGCTAAATAGAGCTGTGGAATTGGCGAATTTAGGGAAGCGCTCTGAGGCGCGAGATGCGGTGTTGAGCTTGGAGCCGCGCATCAAAGAACCGCGTTTGCGCATACAGCTCATAGATGTTTCTCTGAGTGCATTGGACAACGTGAAGGACAACGCTAAAAAGGCTACTCTGAGTATCGAGGGTACAAGGATCGCGGAGGGAATGGGGCGGGTAGATTTGCAAGCCCACTTCATGGCGAAAACGGCAGATCTCGTGATGACCCAAGTGGCGTTATGGCACTACCGTAGATCCATGCTAAAGCTTGCGCCGCGCTGGTTTCAGTTCGCCACCGAGACGGAGCAGAAGGAGCATGAATCGCTCACCACCGTAATTGATAAGCTTGAGAGCGAGATGAATACTCTTCTGTCGCGAGCAATGAGTCTGTCGGAGCGCAGCGGCGACAAGAAGATTCGGGCATCTGTTCTGATGTCGCTGGGGAGTATTGAGAGCGCAAGATACTTGCGCTACAAAATGGACTGCATGCGTGGCATTCGCGCAAAGCTCTGGACAACCTTTGCATTTGCCCGCAATCCAATTTTTGAGTATCTGCTCACCATCTCGAACGGAGATGCTCAAAAATTGAATGTCCACGTCAAATCGTTTATCAGAAGTTATTTGAAAGCGGCCCGCCTTTCTGAGGAGATCGGTGACCCGTTAGCTGGATACGCCTATTACAATCTCGCCGTCCACCTAAAATCGGCATACCGATTCGCGGCCGCCAAAAGGTGCTTAGGAAACGCGCGTTCTGTTGCATCAAGGCACAATGATTCCGCTCTGATGCAACGGCTGGAGGTCTTAAAAAAATCGATAAAAGCGAAGAATAAAGATATTCCAGATTATCTAAGCGGAGAGACGAGAGAGATCAATTAAGAAGGCATCCTGCAGACTGCAGACTGCAGATTGGAAACTATGGCATTGCGCAGTGTAAGAAGTTCCGCTAGCGGGCGGTTCGTAACAAAGCGATGCTTCTAGGTTAGTGACATCATCCCAACGGAGCCTTCGGTTGCCGTCCCAAAATGAGTCCGATCTTAATGATCTAGGAAGGCTTCATGTTAGTGACTCGCGCGCTCGGCGACTGCCCGAATTGCCAGGGCAAGAACAGCTACGGCAATGTGTCCGTGCGCGGCAACCATGTTCTTCGCGGCTGCAAGCATTGCCAGTACAGCACGACGGTCTTCTTGCCTGAAATCCGCAAAAAGGTCATCTACCTCGACCAGTTTTTCTTCTCGCACGCGTTTCGCGGCGGGGACATGCGCTTCGCGACAGCTGTGGAGCGCGTCAAGCGGATGACACACCTGCAGTTGCTAGTCTCGCCATATTCGTCGGTTCATGAAGACGAAACCCACCAGTGGCGCGGACACAAAGACAAGAGCCATCAGCAATTGATGGACTTCATCAAGGCAACGTCGCGCGGGGCCGAGTTCGAAAAGGCGTACCGCGTCGAAGAGACTCAGGTCCTGAAGGCATTCGAGGCTTTCCTAGCAGGTGGCCCACCTGAGTACGTCTTCGAAGTTCGCGATGCCATCCGAGGCGCTCTGGACGAATGGGACGACTACTTCCGCATCGACGTCGGCGGTTACATACGCGACATCGAGTTGAAGCGCACGCTCAAAACCCAGGCCGTGCAGGATCTTGTCAACGTCTTCGACCAATGGGAGCAGTCGACGCAGACGTTCGACCAGGACGTGGCGCTCGAGATGCACAATGCAGGCAAGAACTACCTGCAAAGCTATCTGAGGATGGTGAACCGTATCGCGCAAGGCGACTTCAACGCAGTAATCGATTCGCCCATCGTGGCTACCGTAGTCGAGCACATGCTGCACTACCTACCGAAAGAAACGCCACGTGCGGAGGCCATAAACCGTTGTGCGGAGTTCTTCCAATCAGAGCACTTTGCCCAGGTGCCCAACGAGTGGATATCGGTGCGCCTTTTTGCGACGCTGAAAGATATGGTGAAGCGCGGTGCGTATGCCAATCGTGAGGAGGCTCGCAAGCGGCTCAGTGGAGTATTCGACGACATCTCACACATCTCGATGTACGCGCCCTACTGCGATGCTTTCGTGATGGACACACCGATGGCCGACTTAGTTCGGCAGCCAACCGTCGGGCTGGAACAGCGCTATGGGGTGAAGGTGTTCAGTCTCAATAATTGGGACGCCCTACTGGTCTGGCTAAACGACTTTGAAACCGGGATGACCGAAGAGCATAGGGTCGGCATAGCGGCCGCGTACCCCTGATGCGGGGTTGCGCGCACCGGGCCTGCGCACAATCTTAGGCAACCTTCAGCGGAGTTCAGGGGTATTTCATAGTGTAGCGTTACTGGTTGAGGTTATCGTGGATCGGTAGCGCCGCTCGAAAGTCACCCGTCTGCCGAAAGCGACGGGCTAGTTAAGGTCATGCCAAGCCCGAGACCGGATCCCTAGCGGATACTTCGCCGGCGCACGGCAAATCGGGTGTCCGCAATCAAGTGTCTAGCTGCGGTTTCAGGCATACCTTCATAGAGTTTCATTACGTGTAGGTCTTCGCGTGTACCTCGTTGCGTGACAGCGGCGGCGACGACTTCCAGAGCCTCTAGTGAGCGCCGTTCGTCCAACCACGCCGTCATTGTCGCGAGGATTTCGCTCCACGAAACATCGGCCGCCAGAAAGTCATCGATCCAATGATCGATCCAGTGAGTGCGTTTCTCGGCAATCATCTTGTCAAGCTCGGGAGCGGCGTTATTGCGATCCCATCTCTGCCGTGGGAATGGGGGCTGCAAGCGACCATCCAGAAGCTCTCGGCGTAGGGTGAACCAGCCATGGTCGTTGCACTCCTCCCATAGTTGCCGGTGGTCCATCGGCGACAACAGGTGTAGGTAAGGGGCCAGCGCGCGCACTTGGGTTTCACGGGTAATGCCCGGGTGGCCCTCCATTCGAATCCCAAAGGCGTGATTGAGATATTCCATGAGCTTAGCTGGTTCCGGACACTCATTGATGGCGGCTTGTGCAGCCTCTAGAAGGGGCGGCGTCGATACATAGAGCGCGGTCTGGACGAAATGGGATCCGAAGCGGAGATGGTCCCAATGCTTCAGGAGGAGCCGCTCGGCCTCATCCACCTTTAGCCGAGTGATGATTTCGTCGATAAACCAGTCGGATTCGAGAGACTCACCCCATGTCCGCTTTGCACGGGCGCGGCGCCTATCAAGAAATTGGTCCAAGGCCTGGGTGAGTTCCGGCGACCAAACGTGCCGGCCGTACTGCCACCAGTACCCATAGTCGTCCGCGGCCACCCTTTCGATCATCGCCGGGATTGCTAGTTGGTCTCCGCGGGTCAACCGCTCCCTGAGGATGTTGTCGGCCATTTCACTCGAAGGCTTCGCAGCGCGGAGTATCTCGACGTCACCAGCATCTTGGGTCGCCGCCCAAAGTGATAGGGCTTGTGCGCGCAGGTGCTTGTCGTTTGTCTCGTCTTGCCAAAGCCCAAGCAGGAGGTCACGAGACGCCCTTGACATCGGACGGGCGGAGTCCTTCTGCACACGCTGCCAATCGTGCCTAACCGACATAGGAAAATGCGAAAACGACTGAGTTCCCTCGAGATGCCGTTGGATCGTAGCGAGCTCCTGTACCACGAACAAGACCACCTTCGGGTGGTCTGTGTCATGGAGCATGTAAGTAATCGGCCATCTGAGATCGTCTTGTGATCCGCGCTGAACGAAATAATCGATTGCGGCACGTGGTGGCCATTTACGGAAGGCCCAGCGAAGTTCATTGGCAGCGAGGTGGTTACGCGGTGATGGCATGCCTTCTTTGTTCGACTGATCGGAAAGCGCCGCCCAAGCGTCGCAGACTGGGCCAAGGAAGCGGGCCGGGTCATCTGCGCAGCACTCTCCGAACGCCCAAAGATAGTCGGCGAGATGATCGCCGCGGTCGTCATCGGCGATCCAGCACGCGTCGATGGCCAAGGCCAAGCTAGGGGCGGCGACGTGGCCGGCCAGACGCAAGGCACCTTGCTTGGCGGCAGTATCCAAATCCGTCCGCCTGAGGAAATCGCCTAGGCTCTTCGTAAGGTCGGGACCAAAACGGAGCTTTGCGTGCTCGATTTGGTTGTCTCGCCACGGGGCTGTAACGCCGGGCTCCATGCTGATGCAAAGTTGAATTCCTCCAGAGACATCCCCGTTGCGGAGCCGAGCGAGTTCGCCGCTAATGGTTCGATCACGAAACTTGCGGACTAGCGCAGGCACTTTGAGAGAGTCTGTCTGGGCCAAAATGGCCAGGGCCTCCCATCTCAGGTGAAGGTTGGACCGATCGTGTGTGGCCGGATTGTCGAGCCAGTTACTGATCACCTGAAGAACGGCATCCTGATGTTGTGTGCTGACTTGGCCAAAGAGGCGAAGGGCGTGGAAGAGCGCGAGCGGGTTCGCCGCGGCGACGCGCTGGAGGAAGCCTGGTATGGGCTGTCCCCGGGCGAGGACCGTACCCATCACCTCTGCAAAATAGGGTTCCGCTAATACCTTTTCAGCTAAGAGGTCTCGGCGCGCAAGTTCGGCTGCGGCGTCGGCAAGAAGCCAATCGCGTACGCGGTCATGTCGAAAAGAGAGGTGTTGGTTGTCGGAAGTGCCCGTGAGGCGGATCAGTTCACCGTGGTGTGTAAGACGACCGAGCAAGCGCAAAGGTTCGCCCTGCAGTCCTGCCCAGCTACTAACCTGGTGCCAGCTGAGTTCGATTTGGTTATTCGCGAGCATCTCTCCCGCAAGTGCGCGAAGTGCCCGACGGTAATCCGCGGCCGGGTAGTCCTTTGCCGCTGCTGCAGTGCGTGAAAGTGATCCCTCGACGAACTGACTGATAACGTCGTGTGGATCAGGTGCTGTACGCTGGTCATGAAGTGCAATGAGGAGCGGATCGTACCCGAGCGCACGAGAGATCGCATCGGCGCTCAACGAGCTTAGTTCGCGACCATCAAGTCTCGCCCGTGCCAGAACGGCGTCGCGACCCTCGCTCTCGGTAAAGCCACCTGCCACCATGGTGAGTGGCTCGATGCGCTTCCGGCCCTGTTCTCCAAGAGAAGCGAGTATCTCTGGCCATAGAGGGCACAAGAGGCGCCAGCGGGAGGATGCGCCCTTATCATCCTCCGTCGGTGCGTAACTCCAACCGGCAAGCTTTTCCGCCAAGAGCTGTGGTTGTCCAGAACGATTGATATCCTCAACCACTAGGAGCAGCGGCCGCTTGGGCGAGCAGAGCGACAAAGGTGACATCCCCGTGACGGCTAAAGGTGGATGGAGTTGGCGCAGCGTCGTAGCAACGGCCTGTTCGAGGGTCATTTCCGACGCGACGACGTCGTGGGGCAGGACAAGGCCGAACCCACCGTCTTCGACGTTCGCCGCAAGCTTGCGATAGCAGGCCACCGACTTACCCAGACCAGACCCCGCCACCAAGAATGTGACATCGCGACGAAGACCGGCTGTCAGCGTGGCGTCGAGCGCGCGTGAAACCCAGGCGGCCGAATTGCCCAGCGGTCTGTGGATCTCCAAGCTCTTCCTGGAAAGCTCGTGCAGCAACTCGGTCGAGAGTTGTTCCTGCTCGATGTTAAGAAACGAACGGCGGATCCACTGGCCAGCGGGCTGGTTGTCTAGGAAATGACACAATCTGGAGCGTGGCCACAAATCGATCTCCAGCCTGCGAGCACGCGCCGCCGCCTCGACGGCGCGAACTAAAGATTCGCCCGGTTCTTCGTTGGTCGTGAGGACCAACGTCACACGCAAATTCGGCGTACGAGACCGCTCTCCCACCACTAACTCGGCTGTCTTGATAAGGTCTCCGGCAGGCGCTGTAGGCTGCGAGCCTTTGCGAGGCTTGACCTTGGAGGGTTCGTGTAGCCATTTCTTTTCCAAATCTTCACGGGCGGTGATCGTGTGGTGGACGGCGATCATGTGGGGGGGATCGGAGCCCTGGACGAAGCAGATTCCATCTAAGGGCGACTTGACCGTCTTGCCCGCGACGTTCACGCCCGGATGAGCGAGCGGGCGGTAGGTTGGATCGGCTTCCCGCAAAATCGCCATGGCCAGGCGCTCAAAAAGCCCCTCGTCGGTGATAGCCGCCAAAGCCTTTGCAGTTCCCTCTGCACTCATGGGCTTGTTTTGTTTGCGTCGCAGGATAGGGCTTCAAGCGCGGGGCTCGGCGCAGCTTGATCGTCTACGCGCATTCCCGACGAACGGGAGCCCTTGCCGCTGCGTCCTTCTGTGCACGACGGTCCCCTATCTATTCGTTGCGTTCCTCCCAAGCCTGGCGACGGAGCGTCGACCGTTTGGGGACTTTGGATGAATCATATAAAGAATCTGCTAAAAGAGTAACAGGATCAACCTGTGAACATATTTGGGTTATCTGTCCCTGCTTCGGTAGACGCCAAACCGCCCTAGTTCTCGTAGACACATACAAAATCATCGAAGCAGCTCCAGCGCAAAAACATAGGTGAGCTTCGGCGGAACCGCGTTTCCTATCATCTCTGCGAGCTGAGTTCTCGCGTCGATTCCGTCAAACGAAAAGAAGTCTGGAATAAACTGCAAACGTGCGGCTTCATGAGGCGTGAGGGTGCGACGCCTTCTTGGGTGCACAAATCTTCCTTGACCCATGGTGTTGAAGCCGGTCGTTATGGTCTGCGCCGGCCCAGTCCACCGCAGGCGACCATAGACGGATGTGTATGAATGGCCTCCTGACCGATGGCACTTAGGGCGCATCCGATTTGGTAGGTCATAAAGGCGATGATCGAACAGATAGACGATTCGCCGCTCAGTCACAAGGGTTGGCGTTGAGGCGGTATCAAATAGCGAGTCGGATTCTTGGTCCAGTAGGTCTTCTAAAACCCAACCGACCGTTCTGGACTCCTTCGCATACCGCGAGACAACTTCGGATAGCTGTAGTTTTTTTGTGAGCGATGCGATAACGATGTGACGCCTACGTTTCTGCGGAACACCTAAACGAGAAATCTCGACGAGGCCACTATCGACGTGATATCCGAGCTTCTTTAGCCTGTTCAACGTTCTCTGTACAACCTTTGAACTGTCATGCACAACGGCCGGGACGTTTTCGATGATTATGTGCTTTGGGCTCACCAGTTCGGCGAACCTGGCCATTCTCTTGTATAGCCCATTTTTTGGATCGGATCGTCGCGTATAGTTGTTTAGGTCGCTGTGCCCCTGGCAAGGCGGTCCCCCGAGTAGTAGGTCTATTTTTCCGACTCCTCTAAGAAAATGCCTCTCCTTCGCTTTCCGCTTTGTTCCCAATTCGCCACTCAGACCCTTTCGGATATCCATGTGCTTGGCGTAGTCTGGCGAAAAATTCTTCTTGTAGACGTTCAGGGCAGTTTCGTTACATTCAACGGCAAGCACCGAGCGGAAACGTTTGCCAAGTGACCGGCATGCCTCAGATACCCCTAAGCTCATAAAACCACAGCTGCTGAATAAATCAGCAACTCGGACTGATGCACGTCCGCCACCGGCTGCGCGATTTCGGTTTTTCTGTTTCAGATATGCAAGGTCGAACATTGCAGACAACACGTCCTGGTCTGCATTCTTCCGCAATCGTCGCGGCAGCTTAGTCCGCGTGATTCGTACCGGTCCGCGGCTGGGGCGGACGTGTCGCACGATAGTGCTCCCATCGCCCAAAAGCGACAGCCACTCCGCCGGTTTCTCCGATGACTTGCGTCCCACTGGGAGGTCAAGGGACGACGATGGTTTCTTTTGGGGGGTGGTACGTCTTTTTTTCATTTACAAGTTTTGTCTAAAGCGGCGTTCACCCTTCTCCCGGCGCGCGCTAGCTTCGACATGTCTCGGGTTTGACATTCCCATATAACGAATACCCGATATCCAAGTTCTTTCAGAGCGCGCACGTTCCGACGATCTCGAGCAACATTTTCGGCGAACTTCGTTTTCCAATATACGACACTGGTCTTCGGGAACGTCGCCGCACGGCAGTTTCGATGTCTGTGCCAGAAGCAGCCGTGGACGAAGACAGCGATCTTGAGAGCCGAGATATAGAGATCCGGACTCCCGGGAAGGTGTCCTCCATTAGTACGAAAAGGGACTCGCTGCGCCCTTAAGAGCCGTCGAACCGCGAGTTCAGGGGCGGTTCCTCGCTGTCGGACGCTCGCCATGAGGGCGGACCGCTGGCTTGAGGGGCGCGAATAGTCCGATCGCAAAGCCTTATGGCTGCCAACTGTCGATTGCTTCAACGCTCTCTGGCTCACACGGTACACTTGTCAATTGCCATGTAGTGTAGGCAAGTGCCAATACATCCGTCCACGTCGCGCGAATTATATACTAAAAAACAATCGCTTGAAGCATGGCATGGCCGTTGCTCTAGTGAGGATCAAGATGACGAATTCTAACGCAACCCGGTTTAGACCTGCCGCATCGGATGCCATGCAGCGCTTCCTCACGACGGTCTTGCCGGGCGCAAGCTCAGCGATGGTCCGGCTGCGAGCGCAGATGTACGAATTCGCGTGTGATCCGCTCGCCGACCGTCTGCTTTTGGAAGGTCCATACGGCAGCGGCAAGAGCGCGCTAGCGCGGTTGGCGGGCTTTCTTAAGTGGGTGGCCCCGATGAAGAAGGAATACGCCGAGCAGGTGATAGGGAACGCGCGCTTTAGAGGTCCTGGTTACCTCGAACCGCTCCAGATGAGCTGGTTTGTCGAGTTACCAATGACGGGCCTGGTCGCCGAGTTGGCAGCAGCCCAACTCTTTGGGACCGTAAGGAACGCCTACACCGGAGCCAAGGATCAGGAGGGAGTATTCGAGATGGCGATGTTTGGTCGCGACCGCGCAAATCCGCCGGCAGGCGCCCAAGCAACCGGTGGCTCTCGGCCCGGGTGACTTTCGGCCGGATTTACTGTCGCGCATTGCCGGTTTCGTAATTCAGGTTCCGGCCTTGAGCGCGCGCATGGACGATTTTGATCCCATTCTCGATTCGCTTGAGGGATGGGTTGAAAGTGCGGCACGAAATCGCATCGAGCGTCTGAAAAAAGCGGATCCGCGAAGCGTCGATCGGGAAAACCTAGAACAGTTCGCCAAAGCAATTCGTCGGTTAAACCAGGGCGAGCGCGATCATCTGAGGAATGTCAATTGGGATGAGTATGGCAACTTGCGTGGGCTCCTACGCGCAGTCGAGCAAACGATAGCTGGCCAGCGATCTGTCGAAGAAGTCACAGATGATTTGAAGTCGATTTCTGCGGTTCCAACCCTGGAGGAACGTGATGCAGGATCGGAAATATTGGAGCGCTTGCTCTCGCTCCCCGACGGCAGCCGAAGTGTTCTCGCCCAGGTTCGCGACCTCGAATATGAAAGGCGAGTCGCGCTGCACGATCTGCTAAAGAGCGATAGGGACGCACGGGCGGCTCTGTCAAGAAAGATGAATGTCACGGATCGGCAACTCAAGGAACAGCTGTATCAATTGCCGCGGCGACGGGTAAGCGAATAGGGGGCGACATGGAAATTGTGTCTGGCAATGCCGTAAGCGATTTTCTCGCGCGTGTGAGACGCCGACCCGAGCGATACCGGGAAGTGGTGGTGTGCACACCGTTTCTGGACGACCTCACTGTCGCCGCAGTGCGCGATATGGCCGTACTTACGCCGCGCGTCCGATGCGGCTTTCGATTGGTAACGCGCGCGGAAGCGGCCAGGAAGGTGTTGCAGCGACTGCCCGCCCCGGCGCAGGTATGGCGTCAAACGATAAAGGTACGCCCTCGTATACATGCCAAGGTGTACTTCGCGCTCGCGCGGGCACACCGGCACAGCGAAGCAATCATTACCTCGGCCAATCTAACCCTCGACGGCATGACCTTGAATGACGAACTCGGGGTTCGATTCACCGGAGATACCGCTTCGGGTCGAAGGGCCCTGGCTGGACTACGCAGCAATATTCAAAAATGGATTCACTGAGCGAAGGAACGACTATGAGCGATGTCAAAACAATGGAGTCTTGGTTTTTCATGCGGCCTGGGTTTAACACGTTCATGCTGGAACCAGAAAAACACCGGCATGTTCTGCTCAGCGAGAAAGACCGTGAAGACCGCGATCTGTTGCTTAGGGAGATCGAAGGCGCAACCTTCAGCAACGATGGCTACAAGTCGGTCATCTACGGCGATTACGGGCGTGGAAAGACGCACTTGGTGCAAAACCTCGCGTTCCTGGCCGAAAAAAGAAACATGCGGGTAATCCCCATCTATATCAAATCGTCCGCTTACGCTTCGAAGGAGCCCTTTCAGAACTTCTTCAAAGAGCTCGTTCTTCGGCTACGCGTCGAGGAAGTTAAGCGCGTAGCTATGGAGTATCGACAACGTGTCGAGCAGAAGAAAGCGCAACCACTCGTTGACATCGTTCAATTCGAGGAAATCGCGTTTGTAATGGAGGAAGGTTTGACGACCGTGAATCAAAACACGGTGCGGACTTGCATGAAGTGGCTCGGCGGAGAGGACAAAATCTCCATGGATACTATCCGTCAGGGACTAAAATCGCGCCTAAACGATAGTCGAGAATTTGGCGGCGTACTCCGCGGCCTTGCCCATATGTTTATCACCATCGACGGGAAGGTGCCTTTGTATCTCGTTGACGAAGTTGAACGCTTCCAGAATGTTGTCAATGTCGATACTCAATACCAATGGCTGGCCTCGCTACGAGAGCTGACCGAAATCTCCGGCGTCGGGTTCGTCTTTCTTATCGGCGCCAAGACAAAAAACGAACTCCCCGTTTTCTTCGTAGTGGACGAGATCGTTAGGCGCATAGGAAGTACGAATTACCGCGAGATCTTCAATCCGGGCCGAGAGCAGCTGCGCGAGTTTGTACTGGAACTCTTGGCAACCTGCATCCGAAAGGGATCGGTGCCTCCGTCTCAAGCGGAGTTCCTTGCTCCAGAATCCTTGGATACGACCGTGCCAGAGGATTTGCAGAAAATAACTGGCAATGATCAGAAGCGTCTCGAGAGTTTTCCCTTCGAACCTGACGCCTTGGATGCTTTCGTCGAACAAGTTGCCACCGGAAACCTTTCCAACAAGCCGAGCGAAGTGCTCATAAGGGTCCAAAAAGGAGCACGGCGCGCAATGCTTGAGGGCGCTCGTACCATCAGCGCGAAGATCGTCGAACAAGCCAACTCAGAGGGCTTTTGAATATGAAAACGTTCGATATCGAACCGCGCGTTGCAGGTCGAGTCCGAATCGGTAGTGACAAGGGTCAAGCAGAGGTTCTTGCGGGAAGGCTTACAGAGAAAGGCAATCAGAGCGACATCATATTCGACGGCTCCGACAATTTTGTCGTTCTCGAGGTGGGTAAACGAGGATCCGGGAAGTCTTACGGCATGGGTGCTCTGCTTGAGGGGTTCGCAACTCTGTCTGGATCGAAGATAAGTAGTCACCAAGAGCGTCGGGCCATCGTGCTGCTAGACCCACTGGACATACATTGGACAGCAATAACACCGCTCCGCAATGACGGGCCCGAGGGATTGAAAAGGCAACATAAGGTCCTTGAGAAATGGGGGGGCCTCGCCCCAGAAGCCATATCCGTTCGGGCATTCGTCCCGGCCGGACACGGGTGGCCCATCGATCCTGCGTCGTTTCGCGAGTTTCGTCTTCCCGTCTCTTCGCTGGATGCGGGTGATTGGTCTTTGCTCTTGAGAACTGACCTCATCACCGAAACGCGAGGACGCCTAGTCGACGAAGCGTTCCGAAAGGTGACCGAACTCGGTTGGGACCGGGATTCGCCAGGTAATCGCGTGGAACCGATTCCCAACTACAAGATCACCGATTTGATCGACTGCATCGAACACGACCAAGACATTGTGGCGTTCTATGCCTCCGAAACCATCCGTAGTGTTGTGCAACCACTCCGTTCCCTGGCGCGCATGCCGCTTTTCGAATCCAGCACGGGTACCCCGCTGACAGAGCTAGCAGAAGTTGGAGTGCTTTCGATTCTCTGTCTGGGACGGCTGACCGAGGATC
>WNFI01166226.1_pt1 | contig 15953 bp, 13 predicted proteins | sample 5400471 | NCBI WGS metagenome assembly WNFI01 (sample SAMN13153348, study PRJNA577476) | soil metagenome | isolation source: 100 cm saprolite on Douglas fir-dominated hillslope | place: USA:California | collected 2013-09-17 | reverse complement strand
CGGTCAATGGAAATTCGCAGTTGCGGCATTCCGGTAAGCTGCTCCGCGTGCAGGTCGGTGATGCCTTTGACCTGCTGCATGACAGACCGGACTTTCTCGGCGATGCGGGCCAGTTCGTCGAGGTCCGGACCGAACACTTTCACGCTGAGGTCCGCGGGCGTTCCACCCAGGCCTTCATCGATTCTCATGCCCAGAGGTGTCGTGAACAGGACGGAGACTCCGGGGACCATTTGCAGTTTTTCCCTCATTGCATCTTCGAGAGCGTCGAGCGAACGGGCGCGGTCGGCCTTAAAGACCACCAGCACATCGGAAGTCGTATGGGGCATGGGGTCTTCGGTACGCTCGGCGCGCCCGGTGCGTCGGACCACGTCCTCGACTTCCGGAAATGTTCGAAGCACATCTTCGACTTTGCGGTTCGCGCGATCCACCTGGTCGAGCGCAGCCTCGGGCGGAAGCATCGTTTGAATCAGAAATGCTCCTTCATCCAGCTTCGGCATGAAGTCTGAACCCACGTAAAGGCCCGGAATGAGCGCAGACACGGTAACGATGAGCGCCAACAGCATGACCAGCCGGGGATGACGCAGACACAGATCCAGCGCAGGAGAATAAATGCGCCTGAGCAGGCGGATGACGCCCGCTTCCGCGGGAGCGCCGCCGGCGCGCGGGCGCAGGAACATCCCGGCGGCAATGGGGACAACTGTCAGGGCCAGGACCAGCGAACCCGCAATTGCGCTGATGACCGCGGCCGCCAGCGGACTGTACATGCGCCCTTCAATACCGGTCATGGCAAACAGCGGCGCGAAAACCGCAATGACGATCAGCGTCGCAAAAACGATCGGACGCCCGACCTCGACGGCCGCCCTGAGCGCATTCTGCCGCCGTGCTTCGGCGGGGCCGGCGGAAATCCGGTGGACGATGTTTTCGGTCATGATGATAGCGGCGTCCGCGAGAAGCCCGACCGCGATGGCCAGGCCCCCGAGCGTCGTGGTGTTGATGCCGATGCCCGCGGGCTTCAGAAGCAGGCCCGCCAGGGCGATCGAGAGAGGCAGCGTCATGGTCACAATGAGCGCGGCGCGCAGATCGCCCAGCAGCAGGAACAGCACGCCCACCACCAGAAACGCGCCCAGAAGGATCGCGCGGCCCACTCCTCCTAAAGCGCTGCCCACCAGTTGCGACTGGTCGTATGCGATGCGCAGCGAGACGCCTTTCGGCAGGGTTTTCAACAGAATCGGAGTCGCACCCCGCGAGGCCACCACGGTGTTGCGAATGTCTTCCACGTTTCGCGCGCGGCCGATCGCCCGTATACTCCACTCAATGGAACCTTCCGTGACGAACCCGCCGGCGGTATTGAGGTTGGCGCCCTCCACCCCGTGGACAACTTCATCCAGGGTCACGCGCCGCGCCGCCATTCGGTCGGGGTCCATCTGAATCTGAAACTGGCGAAGGTACCCGCCCATGCGCTCCACCGCGGCCACGCCGGGCACCGCCAGCAGCCGGTTGCGGACATCGAACTCGGCCAGATCGCGCAGGGCCATGAGATCGCCCTCGCCGGATTCATTTTCCAGGGTGAACTCGAAAATTTCGTTCAGCCGGCCTGTGAGGCTTGAAATCAGAGGCGCGCCGGTTCCGGGCGGAAGCTGCGTCGCCGCCTGCGCGACCCTCTCAGCCACAAACTGACGGGAGCGAAAGTAGTCCGCGTCGGGCAGGAACTCGATCGTGATTTCCGTTACTCCCGGTTCCGAGGTCGAGCGGATGCGCCGCACGCCCGGCAGTCCCGCAAGAGCGGCCTCCATGGGAACGGCCACCGCTGTTTCCAGCTCTTCCGGCCCCATGGTGGCATCCTGAACGATGACATTGAACACCGGAGCCGAAAGATCGGGAAAGACATCCTGGGGCAGATCGCGCAGCCACAGCGCGCCGACTGCCGCGCCCGCCAGCACCAGGAAAAAGACCATCCCGGGTTTCGAAAACAACTTAGTCAGGATTTGGTTCAGCATATGCGCCTCAATCGTGCTCTTTGCCTTCGCCTCGGGCCTTCTCCGCTTCGGCTTTCAGCAGGAACGCCCCTTCCACCACCACGGTTTCCCCGGCCTTCAGCCCCTTGACGATCTCGATCTCGCCTTCCATGTTGCGCCCTCGTTCCACGGGCCGCATTTCGAAGACGCCCTGCGAGCGGGGAATAAAGACGAACCACTCTTCGTCCACGCGCTGGACTGAAACCGCGGGCACCTGAATGGTCTGTCCGGTGTCGTCCGCGAACGGAACAAAAGCCATGGCAGCCATTCCCGGACGAAGGGCGCCCTCGGCGTTGGCGGTCTCAATGCGAATGGAGATCGTGTGCGAGACGGGATCGACCACGCTTCCAATCAGCGCCACGTGCGCCGGGAACGTGCGTCCAGGCCAGGCGGGCAGTGTTACTTTGGCGGCTGTGCCCCCGCGCAGGTGGACGGCGTCGCGTTCGAAGGCGTGAACGTTGAGCCACAGGGTCTTCAGACCGGCGATCTTAAACAGCGTCTGCGCCGGTTCGGCCTGCTGGCCATTGAGCGCGGTCCGCTCAATCACGGTGCCGGCGATGGGTGCGCGCAGCGTGAGCATGGTGCCGTCCGCGCCGTCTGCGCCGTTCTCCCCGGCTCCCAGCGCTCGCAGGGCCGTGCGCGCGGCGCGCAACGCCGCCTCCGCCGAGGCCACGGCGGCTTCCGCCTCCTGGACATCTCTCTGCGCTACGATGCGTTCCTCCGCCAGCCGGCGTTTGCGCTCGAGCGTTTGCTGTGCCAGCCGAAGTCTGGCCTGCGCCGCAATACTTTCCGAGTTCGCCTTTCCCAGTTCCGCGCTTTGAAGGACCGCCAAAGCCTGGCCCCTGGCGACCTGCTGTCCGGGCGAGACCGCAATGCTGACGATCCGCGCCGTCAGCGGAGCGCCTACCTGGAAGAATGCATCCTCGTTGACCGTTACGTCTCCGAGCAGGTTTACGCCATCGCCGGGGCGGCGCTTCCCGGTAACGGTAGTGGTGAGGCGCAGATCGCGCAGCATTGCCGGTCCGATGCGGAGAATATTGTCGGGCGCTTTGGCGTCCGATGCTTTCGCATCCGTCGAATCGGCAACCGCCGGGGTGGCGGCCGATTTCTCATCGCGAGACCTGGAACATCCGGCCGCCAGCAGTATGGCGGCAAAAACAAATGGCAAAGCGATTTTCATTGCAACACTCCTGAACGGGCCTGCAGTTCAATCGCGGCCAGGGCCGCATCCTGCAGGCGATCTAAGTAAGCCCGGCGAAGTTCAAACGCCTGCCGCCGGATCAGCAGCAGTTCCGGCAGATTCAATTCGCCTTCTTCGTAGCTGCGCCGGGCCAGCATCTCGTTTTCCTGAACGTTGGGAATGGCATTCTGTTCCAGCTCTGTCGCAGCTTCCCGCAGAAAGCGCCAGGCCTCAAAGGCAGACCGAATGTCGTTCTGCACCGTATTGGTAAGCGCCTGAATTTCCCCCTGAATGCGCCGCGCGCGCGCCATTCCGGAAGCCTGTTGTTCCTGACCGCGCTGGAAAAACGGCAAGGTGACCGAGAGAGTTCCCACCACGGCGGTGGCGGATTCCTCCCGCTTCTGGCGCACGCCAAGAGCAAGGTCGGGCCGGGAAAAGCCGCGCCCCAGCCGGTATTCCGCCTCGGCTTCGCGCAGCCCGGCCCGGAGAGCGCTGAGATCGGGCCTGTCGGCCGCGGATTCCACCAGCTTCTCCAGCTCATACTGCGGATTTTTTTGCAGATCGCCCCGCACTGAAAGCGGCTCATTCCATCGCATCCCCAGCAGCGATCGCAGTTCTCCGGTGGCCATCGCCAGTTCGGCAGCCATGGCCGAGGACTCGGCCCGTGCGCGCGATCGTTCGCTGTGCGCCAGGTTGACGTCCAGAATCGGAACATCGCCCGCTTTGTAGCGCCGGTCGGCCACGTCCGACAGTTCGTTGGCTACGGATTCGGATTCGCGCGACAGATGCAACCGCTCCGACGCCGTCAGTGCGCGCATGAAGGCCATCGAGACTTCCCGCAGCAGCAGGCGCGTGGCTTCGCCGGACCCGGCCATAGCCTGTTCAACACCGGCCGTAGCCTGGGCCATCCGGGAACCGCGCTGACCTCCCAGTTCAAAAGTCTGACTGACGCCCAGTTCCTCTTCCACCAGGCTCCCGCCGGCGGAAGTCCTTCGCTGCCCCAGCTCAGCTTCGACGACCGGATTCTCGCGAAACCGCGCCGAGGCTCCCTGCAGCCGTGCCCGTGCCTCATCGACCCGGGCCTTCGCCGCGAGAATTGCCGGTCCTCTCGATCTGGCGATGGCCAGCGCTCCATCGAGGGTGAGCGCTCCCTCCTGGGCGGGCAAAGACAAAGCCAGGAGGAATGGCAGAAATGCCAAAGCCGGCGCTCTTCGCGCGCGCGCGAACCACCGCACGGACTGCGTCCCGATTGTTCCTTTTCTTTTTTTCATACCAGCGCTCCCACCACCGGTCTGAATACAGCCGGGTCAACGCGAACACGAGGACACAACCCGATACACATCCCCGGGACGCAATGAATTGAACAAAGATTGGCTGACTGGTTCTGTGGCTTAAGCGCGGGGAGGGTGCAGGGCAGGTGGCGAATCGAAGCTGTCGTAACGGAGGAACGCGGAGGGTGGCACCGCTTCGATCAGGACCGATTGCGTCAGGACAACGGCGGTCGCCGGGATCACCTGGCCGGAGCAGCACCAGCAATCACTGTCTGTATCCGCCTGGTCTGCCGGCGCATCGGATGGGACCGATGTTACCGTAGAAATCGAACCGCTATGGAGGGACGGAAAATCCACACGATAACTGCAGGACCCAAGATCGCTCATGCAATAAAAACCGGCGGCCAGAAGGACCCTCGCCATGAATTTGACCCAGAAAGGCTGCATGAGAGATCACATGTTAGCAGCTAAATGCCCGGGCGGCTTAGCAAAATATGGCTGGGCCAACATTAAAAATGGGCATCAACATTAGAGACCGATAGCCTCCCAGGTCAGCATTCAGCCATGAAACTTTTACGTGAATCAGAAAAAACATTCACCGCAAAGGTCGCTAAGGGCGCAAAGGGAAGAAGGCCAGAGAGCAACATAAGTGCAGCAGCACTTCAATCGGGCAATCGTCGCCGCGGCTGAAGAGTTCCAGGAACGGCGGCATGGCGCGCAAGGGATGGATCTGGTAGTCGCTGCCGGTCACCGTGGTGGGCACCGACAACATGCAGCCGTCGCTCAGGCCCGGTATCTTGCTCTTGAAGCTGCCGGCCACCATGTTGCAGATCTCACCCAGCGCATCGTGGACGTCATCCTGCGAGTCAACCGAGTCGGTGCCCAGCATCCTGCAGGTCAGATTCGCGGCGGTTTCGTTGCTGCAGCGAACCATCAGAAGTCCGCACAGCGTGCCGGCGAGCCCCACCATGGAGGTAACCTCGTAACGGAAGCCGTTGGACGCGCAGGGCGCTACTTTCATCCCCAGCATCATGTCGAAAACCTCATCGACGGATTGATGGATAAGGCCGGCCCACTCGGGGACAGGCTCGACTCGGGCTGCGACAGTTTGAGTGGTCATGCTTTGTTCACCAGCGGAAGCACATGTTCCTTCACCTGATCGGCGGTAAATGGCTTGCGGATGTATCCTTTGGCGCCATAGGAAAGCGCCTCCACCACGTGAGCCTCGCTGGCTTCGGTGGTAATCATCACCACCGGGACGCCCTGCATTCCGGACACGGCCTGCAGTTGTTTTACAAATTCCAGGCCGTTCATCGTGGGCATGTTGATGTCACTGAGAATCAGATCGGGTCTTTTTTTCTGGATCGCGGCGAGGGCCTCGACACCGTTGCCCGCCTCCATCACTTCAGAGAGTTCGACACCGGCCTGACGCAGCGAGCGTTCCACGATTTTCCTCATGACCGAGGAATCATCGACAATAAGTGCGCAAATGGGGTTCATTCAGTTCCTCTCGAGATCGCCATGAGACCGGGGGGTGATGATTCATCATGGCTCCTAACCCTCATCGGCTTTGAATTCGGAAATCTTTAACACGGCCATGCACCACGGTAATTAGCACTCAGCATTCAGCACTCGGCATTCAGCCATGAAACATTCTGGTGGACCTGTTGGTGTGAGTCCTCGCATCCATGTCGGAGGATGAAAGCATTCGAGCTCCCCGAGAAGGTTTCATGACTGAATGCTGAGTGCTGAATGCTGAATGCTGAGTGCCTCGTTCATCGTTCCGCCATAGGGCTCAGCTTCGCGGCGTAGTGGCTGGCGGCCGAAGATCGCTGGTGGAGCTGGTCCGCTCGCGAACCGAGAGTCTGAACCAGCCCGTTGGCGGATGCGAGCAATCCTTCGGCAATGCGGCTGATGGGAAATCGGCCGATGAGCGTGCGGTCTGTAACGATCTTGCACTTCGCATCGAACCCGCAGGAGGAACCGACTCCCTCCGCACGGGTGCCCACCCGCTCCACCAGCAGCCATCTTCGATCTTTCAGCAGATAGAGGCAGTCGCATATGTACTGGTCGCTGGCGCCTTCCCCGTCTTTTCGGAACTGGATTTCCTCCGCCGTGGATCCGTCGATGGCCGGCAGCGCCAGGAGGTTATTGGCGCCTTCTTCGACCGGAAACCCCTCGGGCAGGTAGGTCCATTCCTCGGAAAAAGCCCGTGTCTTGTAGCCCGACCTGCGATAGCTGGTAGCCACTGGCTGTCCGAAGACGGCGGCCGGCGAGAGCAGCTCCCGCATCAAAGCCAGCACGCTCAGCTCGCCGGCGACAGTCTTGGCCTCAAGAGCGGTGACCTGCTTGATCTGCGATGAAAGGCCGCGCGCCACCGTTAAGAGTTGCTGTATTCCGCCGCCGATCGTCGATTCGGTGATGGCGGGAATATCCCGGTTTCCCGATATTGCCTGCTTATGTTCGGCGAGGGCTGAAGTGATGGCCGCGATCAGATCTTCCCGTGAACAGGGCTTCACCAGATAATGGGTAACGTTGGCTTCATTGGCGATCTTCATGCTGTCAATGAGATCCAGGCATCCCGAGAGCAGCATGGCTACCGTGGAACCTGAATCCTCGCGCACCCGTTTGAGAAACTCCATGCCGTTCATCCCGGGCATTCGCAGATCGGAAATCACGACCGCAAACGGGCCGCATTCAGCGATAAGACGCAGCCCGTCTTCCGCGCTCTGGGCCGTCTCCAGGGCAAACAGTCGGCTAAGATTTCTCTCGTAGCCGGAGAGGGCGCGCGGATCGTCATCCACCATTAAGATTTTGTTTTCTATCTGCTTCAATCGGTGCATTGACATATTCGCGAAAATCCTCGATTGGCGTTGTGAGTGGTGGGAAGCCCTGAGGCTCACTGTATTCCCCATCGGCGAATCTCCGCCTGAGCTTTACACGGTGGCTCGCAGGGTGAGCGGAGCCGCTGCTTGCGAAAAAATGCCGGGCAACCGTAGAGACGTAGCTTGCTACGTCTAAAGGCCGGCGATCATAAATGCAATGTGAGGATCAAAACGAACCCCGACAGTACGTGGAGCGCGTTTTTGGACCGCAGGTATTCAAGACCGCAGCATTTAGACGTAGCAAGCTACGTCTCTACGGTTGCCGAATATTTTTCTGCAAGCTCTTTGCGCCTAATGCACGGACGTTACCGGCGCAGGATCGTGCTGTGCCGCATGGCCGTTGACTCTGACGCCGTTGGCGGCCGATTTTGACTTCGGAGCCGCGGAGCGTGAAGCCTTTGCGCCGATCGAGTCCGCGCCCTGTTCGTCCCTGCCGTAATCAAACTGCCGCACCAGCGTCTGCAGCGATGTCGCCAGCCGGGCCAGCTCTCCTGCCGCCTTGTTGGTGTACTCCGCGCCTTCCGTGGTGCTCCTGGCGGCCTGGGAGACTCCGGTGATGTTGCGCGCAATCTCCTGGTTCCCCTGACAGACGTCGGAGACATTGCGGCTGATCTCATTGGTGGTCGCCGACTGCTCTTCCACCGCGCCGGCGATCGTAGTCTGGATATCGCTGATCTGGGCGATGATCTTGCCGACCTCGCCGATACCTTCAATCGCGCCTTGGGTATCAACCTGAATCGCTTCGATCTTGCGGCTGATGTCCTCGGTGGCTTTGGCCGTCTCTTTGGCCAGCTCTTTGACTTCGTTGGCCACCACGGCAAAGCCCTTGCCCGCCTCACCGGCGCGCGCGGCTTCGATGGTGGCATTGAGGGCCAGCAGATGGGTCTGCTCGGCAATGGAAGTAATGACCTTGATCACCTGACCGATCTCCCGGCTGCTCTCGCCCAGTTTGCCCACTTTCTGATTGGCCGCTTCGGCAACCTTCACTCCGTTGCCGGCCACCCTGGCCGCCTCATGAGCATTGCCGGAGATCTCTTTGATGCTGACGGTCATCTCTTCCGCTCCGCTCACCACGGTCTGCACGTTGGCCGAGATCTGCCCGGCGACGCTGGAAACCGTTCCCGCCTGGGCCGCGGTCTCCTGGGCGCTCGCGCTCATCTCCGACGAGGTGGCGGAAAGTTCTTCCGCAGCCGAAGCCAGGCTTCCGGCGCTTTGCGCCATCTCCCGGATCGTGTCCCTGAGCGAACCAACGGCGTGGCTGAAGTTCTTTGCCAGCAGGTCTTTCTCGGATTTGGGAGTAACGCCAACCGTCAGGTCACCACGACCCAGAGCTTCACAGGCGGCAGCGATGGTGCGGTTGTAATCGATCACTTCACGGAAGGAGTGCGCGAGAGAACCAACCTCGTCTCTGCTTTCATACAGGACCTGCTGGTCGGTGTCGCCCAGGGCCAGCTTTTCGGCGGCGCTCTGCATCTGGCGCAGAGGATTGGCGATCATCCGACTGACAATGAGATTCACAAATACACCCACTACCATCGCAAAAATAAGCACCGCGATGACCATGTTGCGAGAAGTGCGATAGGTGGTTTCCGCCTGCGCAATCTCGGCGTTCGCGGAGTTCCGATTGAATTCCAGATCCTCGTTGGCAGCGGTGTTTGTCTTTTCGAATGCGGGTGACGATTCACCCCAGATCAGATCTCTCGCATCGGCATGCCTGCCTTCTCCCGCCAGCCTGACAATCCGGTCATTCAGCGGCAGATATGCCTGAAATGCGGACTGCATTTTTGCATAAAGAGGGCGCTCCTCCGGGGTTACCCTGGGTTCGTACCTGCTCAGATCGTCCCTGGCCGTCTTAATATCGTTCGCGAGTTTGTCCGTGTACTTCTTCTGCTTCTCAGGGTTGCCTTTGGTCTGGGCGAGGTCAAGTTCGTGGCGGCGAATCGTACTGAAATCGACGCGCACCTGTCCCAGAGCTTCGATACTGGGCAGCCAGTTACTGGTGATTTCATGGCTGGGCGCGTACAGCCGGGCAAACTGGACAATCGCGGACACGCCAAGTGCCACCATCAGGACCTGCACGCCGGCAAAGGCCAGGGCCAGCTTACGCGCGATTTTCAGGTTTAAGTACCACTTCATTGCGATTTCTCCCTTGAATTTGTGCCGTGGCCGGCAGGCTTTCCCGCAAGTTCATTGTTTTGCAATCTCCGCGATCCTGCTGAGTTGCAGAGGAAGCAGCAGTCGCTCCGAAAGTTTGTAGGCGCCTTCCACCAGTTCGTTCCCGTCGGCTTGCGCATTTACCGGCGCCGGTTCGTAGTCGTCGGAACTTACCGAAATCACGTCGCCGATCTTATCCACCAGCAGGCCGATGGATTCCTCATTGCACCGGGCGATGAGCATCATGGAAGGCCGGCCTTCGGGACGGTCCGGGAACTCCAGGCGTCTGCGCATATCGATGGTGGTCACGATCTGGCCGCGATGATTCACGAGTCCCGCGATCGTCCGGGGCGCCAGAGGCACGGGCGCGATCTTGTGTTCCGACATGATCTCCTCGACCTCAGGCACCTCGACTCCAAACAGCAGATCGTTGACAAAAAACGTGCAGTATTGTTTTTCAGACTTCATTGAACGATCTCCTCGGCTTCGAAGATGCGGAGCGACGGCGACGGGGCGGCGTTCGAATCGCCAGGGGCGCCATTGAGCATGGCTCCATTGAGCATGACCCCATCGAGCATGGCGCCCAGGTCGAGAAAGTCCGTGACCTGCTTCTGCACCACCGCCGAACCCGCCGACTGCCCGTCTTTCCAGCCGTCCTGCAGGGCGATCGCTTCCTCGGCCACGTCAAGAATCTCATCGACGACGACGCCCATGCGGCGGCCGTTGTGACGGCAAACGATCACATTCAGCAGAACGTCCTCCCCCGACGATTGCGCCTCGACAAACTGCCCGGACAAGACGATGACCGGCAGAAGATCGCCGCGGTATTGCACCACCAGTCTTCCGGCGGCCCGCTCGAACCGGGACATGTTGAACTCTTCGAGGCGATCGACACTGGCGAGTTGCACGGCCATCCGGCGTCCATGGGCGGTGCGGAAGAGGAGCAGTTCCTGTGTTTCAACTTCGGTACGGACGCCAGCCGTGGCGACGGATTCCTGCAGCGCGGCCCTGGTCGAATTGTTGAGCAGCTTTGCCCCGTGCGCCAGCCCCATTACATCGAGGATGAGCGCCACTTCGCCGTCGCCCATGACCGTCGCGCCCGCGAAGACGGAGATATGTTTCAGATGCCGCCCCAGAGGCTTGACCACAATTTCCTCGGTATCGTGAATCTCGTCGACCACCAGCCCGAAATGCCGGCCTTCCGCCTGAAGAATGACGATGTTGAGCTGACCGGCGAACAGCGGATGACCATGCCGGCCGGAGGATGTATCTTCGCCGGCTTGCGTGAGTTCACGGCGCAGAAATAACAAAGGCAGCAGTTTGCCGCGCAGGCGATAAACGGGGGTCCCGTGCACCAGCTCAATCGCATTCTTCGCCTTTTCCGCCTGCAGGCGCACCAGTTCAAGCAGACTGACCTGGGGAATGGCAAAGCGGATTCCGGCGCTGCGGACAATGAGCACGGGAATGATCGCGAGAGTCAGCGGAATCTTCATGTGCAGAGTGCTGCCCTGCCCGAGCACACTCTGAATGTCGACGGTCCCGCCCAGCTTCTCGATGTTGGTCCTCACCACGTCCATGCCCACACCCCGGCCGGAGACGTTGGTGACCTGCTCGGCGGTCGAAAATCCCGGCCGAAAAATCAGGCCGATGATCTCGTGGGGCGTCATGCGACCGGCCTGCTGCTGAGTGATAAGGTTTTTCTCAATCGCCTTCAGGCGGATTCTGACCGGGTCGATGCCGGCGCCATCGTCCGAGATCTCAATGTTGACCTGACCGCCTCCATGGAAGGCGCGCAGAGTAAGACAGCCCTCGGCCGGTTTGCCGGCGGCCAGACGCACTTCGGGTGTTTCGATGCCGTGGTCCACGGAGTTGCGTACCGCGTGGGTCAGCGGATCTTTAATGGCTTCCAAGATCGTGCGATCCAGTTCGGTTTCGTGACCAATGGACTCGATGCGAACCTGCTTCCCGCAATTCAGGGCCAGATCGCGCACCAGTCGCGGGAACTTGCTCATCACGTTTTCGATCGGCTGCAGGCGCGTCTTCATGATGATCTCGCGCATATCGCTGGTCACGAGGTTGAGCCGCTGGGAAACTGTCAGGAAAGCGCCGTCGCGCTGCCCCGCGGCAAACTGAACAACCTGGTTGCGGGTCAGCACCAGTTCGCCCACCAGGTCCATGAGGCGTTCCAGCAGTGACACATCGACGCGGATCGCGGAATCCGCGCCGGCGCCTTCGCGCCGGTCCTTACCGCTGCGGCGCTCCACGGCGACGGGAACATCGACTTTGCGCCGGTCTTCGCCGCTCCGCATGAATTTCCCTTCCGGTGTATTCGGGAGTTCGAGGTTCGCACCGGCGTTTTTCGCTTCTTCGATGACGGGAGGCGCACTGGCGGCAGCCGGCGCGGCCACGGGCGGCGTCGGCTGGCTCGCAACGACGGGGGCCGGGAGGGGCACGGAAGCGGCGGGCGACTCCGCTGACGGCTGCTGCAATGCTGAAATTACGGCGATCAGTTCGGCGTAATCGTTTTCTCCGTCGGCTTCGGTCTTTTCGATCTGCCCGAGCATTTCACGGATCGCATCCACCATGGCCAGCAGGCCGCCCGCAATCGCGGAATTCAACAGCAGTTTTCCGTCGCGCATCAGGGAAATCTCGGTGCTTTCGATGAGAAACTCTTTTACGATTTCGTCCATGTCCTGTCTATCGGCGGAGGGAAGAGATTTCTTAGCCCGTTTTGGAAGGAAAAACCGAGCACAGCAGTAACAAAAGCAAGAGCAAGACCAAAACCTGAAACACAGCGCGACGAAGCCGCAACCAAAAACAAAACCACAAACCTTAAAACGCAGAGGTAGCGAAGGGAGCAGAGGTTTTTTGGGGGTATTGCCGCGAATTCAGCGGTAATCTCTCAGGCGACGAAAAGGGTTGGGCCAACATTACAACCCCAAAAACCTCTGCTTCCTCTGCTACCTCTGCGTTTCAAGGTTTTGCTGTTAAAAATCGTCTTAAATGACGACGCTCCTGGAGATTAGCACTGCAGAGGAAGCGGAGGAAACGGAGGATTTTCAGGGGCACTGTCGCCGGACCGGCATCATCTCCGAATCCCGCGAAAACATGCGGTCAGCGTAACAGCCCCAAAAAACCTCCGTTTCCTCCGCTTCCTCTGCGTTTCAGGTTTTGGTTTTGATTTTGCTTTTTGCCGGCAGCCACGTCAAACTTAAACTACCTGGACCGCCGGGCGGTAGTAGCTTGCATTTTCGTAGAGCTCGTTTTTGTAGCAGGAATCGAGNNNGCCGGCAAGATTGATTCTGCGGAAATCGACCAGCTTTCGGACGTTCTCGTCCAGCCGCCATTCGGTTCCGTGACGCTTGAAGTACTTGATGAGCAGGTTCGCGGGCAGGCCGCGATTGACCTCAAGCTGAGTGTAAACCCCGCTTTTCGCCTTTTCCAGCATCTCATTGGAAATATCGCTGGCCAGGATGCGAACATCCCAGCTCAGAAGCGCGGGGAAATGCTCCCGCAGCAGGATGGCCATGCTGTAAGGCTCCTGCCCGCTGGAACTGGCGCCGCACCAGATATTGAGTTTGCGATCGCTCTGGCGCGCCTGGATCAGTTGCGGAAAGACGACCTTGCGCAGGGCCTCAAAGGGCTTCACGTCGCGGAAGAAGCTGGTCTCGTTGGTGGTCATGGCTTCCACGACCTTCCAGTGCAAATCGCCCTCGCGCTGGGAGCGCAGGCGCGCGATCAGCGCCGAAACCGAGGCGAAGCCTTCGCGCTGGGCCACCGGCGAGAGCCGCGCCTCCATCAAATATTCCCGCTGGGCGTCGATGGCGATCGCCGCGCTGGTTTTCACAAGTTCACACAGATATGCAAATTCATTTGCCGGGCTGGACATTCGAACTCTCCCTGGACCTGACCTCTGCCCTCGCGGACTGAGGCCTCGATCGCCGTCTCATAACACGTTGCACGATTTCCGAAGCGATCGATGAAAGGGGCTGGATGGCGTCGGCCAGCCCCGCCCGAACGACCACGCCCGGCATGCCCCACACAATGCAGCTTTTTTCATCCTGGGCGATAACCTGACCACCGCTCTTCCGCACCAGTTCGCAGCCATGAAGGCCGTCGCTGCCCATACCGGTCAGAATCACGGCCAGAGTTCCCTTCCCGTAAATTTCCACCGCCGATTCGATCATCACATCCACGGAGGGCCGGCAGAAATTTCTCGGCTCGGATGAGTCGAGCATCAGCCGCACGCCCGAGAGACCGGCCATCAGCCGCAGATGTTTGCCTCCGGGAGCCAGCCAGATCGTACCGAGGGTCAGTGTTTCGCCTCCGACAACTTCTTTTACCGGCAGAGGAGACTTGGTACTGAGCCGCTCAGCGAGAAGGCGGGTAAATACCTCGGGCATATGCTGCACCATCACGACCGGCACCGGAAGGTTCTGCGGAATACCCGGCAGCAATTTAGATAATGCGTCCGGTCCGCCGGTGGAGACGCCAACGGTAACAATCTCAATCTGACTTTCCGCGGGCCGCGGCAGGCGCCTGACCGGCGGCAGAGGCTCGGCATGGATCCTGCCCTGCCGGCGAAGGCCCCGCAGACACAGCGCGTGGATTTTGGGAAGCAGGTCGCCGCGCAGATCTTCCATCGACGCGGCCAGTCCCAGCGAATTCCGCTCCTTGGGAACATAATCGTCGGCGCCCAGGGTCAGCGCATCCAGAGTGGCCGTGGCGCCACGGTGGGTGAGCGTGCTGAACATGATGATGGGCAGATGCCGGTCGGTCCTGCGTATTTCAGCGACTGCGGTCAATCCGTCCATCACCGGCATCTCGACATCCATCACAACCAGGTCGGGTCTGAGTTCCGAGATGCGCTTCAGGGCGGTACGCCCCTCCGGAGCGGTACCGGCGACTTCCAATTGAGGATCTCCCGAAATCAAATCCGACAGAACGCGACGGACGACAGAAGAATCGTCCACCAGCAGAATGCGGAATTTGGGGCGGGAAGCGGACATCAGCAACCCTCACTCAGCAGAATCGCAAGTTTTTCCTGCAGCACTTCGCAGGTAAAGGGTTTCATGACAAACTCGTTGGCTCCCGCCGATAACGCCTGCTCAATATGCTCGGCGTCATGTTCGGTGGTCACCATCATCAGTTTGACGCCGTCATGCTGTTTGCGCGCGCGCAGCTCCCGGACAAACTCCAGCCCGTTCATGACCGGCATGTTCCAGTCGACCAGCGCCACGCTGATATCGGGGACCTCTTCGACGCATTTCAGCGCTTCGCGTCCATTCCCGGCTTCAACGATCTCGTAGTTCATCTGGCGCATGAACTGGCCAAGTATCCTGCGTGTCGAACTTGAATCGTCAACTATCAAAGCGCGCATTATGATTTCCTTTCATGGACCGCCCGCAATCGGGGGCCGGCCGCATACGGCTTTCCAACCGGTTGTCCGGTTGAGGTACAACGTTTCTATCGTCATAATTTGTCCCGGAATTCAATCCAAAGTAACCGGCGGTCCTGGAAAGGCGGTTTCCCTCCGCAAAAAAGAGGCTTCCCGCTTAAAGGTTTTTGCCCTGAGACCCGATGGGGACTCAGGACCAATCATGATCTCTTTCGCCGATACCTCGAAAACCGACCCCGACCACCTGCGAACCGCGTTTCTTGCGGGATTGCTGCTCGACCATCTGCCGCCATTTCCCGCATTCCTGCGGCAGTTTCAATGCATTCTGCACGACTGCACCATCGATCTGGAAAAAGCGTGCGTGGCTCTGGCGGCGCATCCGGCGGTCTGCGGGAATTTCATGCGCATCGCCGGAATGGCGGAACCGAACGAAACACCGCTGCCGCTCGACCATTTGATTGTGCTGCTGGGCAGACAGCGGGCCTGGACGGTGGCGGTCGCATCCTTTGTGATGGCGGAAATCGACAATGATCGTGCCCTGCCCGTATTGAGGCGAATCGCGCATTTTGGCGAGGAACAGGGCGGAATCGCGGCCACTCTCGCCCTGCTGACGGAAGACGAAGCTCCGGAACAGGCCTATGTCTCGGGCTTTCTCTCGATCATCGGCCTGCTGCCGTTGATTGACATTGCCGCTCTTCAAAATGAATGTCCCGCATGGATTGGCATTTCACCCGCGGCCATTGCGGCCCAGCGCGGACAATTCGGAACCGACTGCGTGGAACTTGCCTGCTGGATCCGACTGATATGGCAGCTTCCCCTGGAATCGCACGAGACCATGCCCGCAACGATCGAAGCGCAACCGGTTCACGGGCCGCCGCCGGTCAACCGTCAGGTCCTCATGATGCCGCAGCGAAGTATGTGACGGTTAGCCAAAACCTTCACCGCAGAGGCGCAGAGAGGCGCAGAGACGCGCAGAGAATCGCAGGAAAACCAAAACCTGAAAAGAGATATTTCAGGTTCCAGGTTTTGGTTTTCCTGCGTTCCTCTGCG
>WNFI01073236.1_pt1 | contig 15959 bp, 6 predicted proteins | sample 5400471 | NCBI WGS metagenome assembly WNFI01 (sample SAMN13153348, study PRJNA577476) | soil metagenome | isolation source: 100 cm saprolite on Douglas fir-dominated hillslope | place: USA:California | collected 2013-09-17 | reverse complement strand
TCACTACTTCAATGAGGGGGACGTAAAATTTATGGACCACGATGTGGTGGTTCGGGAAAAAATGACCGAGCGATATCTGCTTGACGAGCTCGATCCCGAAGCGCGTGACCAATTCGAAGCGCACTATTTTGAGTGTCAGGACTGCGCGAATGATGTCCGTGCGGGCGCAGCGTTCATCGATCAGAGCAAGGTCGTGTTATCTGAGAATCCCGCAGAGGTTCGGGGAACTGTGGCTAACGCTTCGCATCAGAAGCCGAACTGGTTTGCGTGGCTGCGTCCCGCCTTTGCCGCTCCCGCGCTGGCGCTGTTGCTGGCCGTGGTGGGATACCAGAATCTAGTAATGTATCCCCGGCTGGCCAAAGGGCCGAACCGTCCGCAGGTGTTGGCTTTCGCTCCGCTGAACATTGCTACCTATGGTTCCGGTAATCAGACGATCTCTGTGCTTCGGGGCAAGGGTTTTGGGCTGCTGGTGAGGATCCCGTCGGATGGCAGCTTTGCCCAATATACGGCGGACTTGTATAACCCAGCGGGAAGACTAGAATGGTCGCTCACAATTCCGTCGGCCTCGGTCCATGACCAAGACCAGTGGCTGCTGGAGGTTCCGGCGGGTGATCGGGAAGCAGGGACTTATACCTTGGCGGTGCGCGGCACGACTGCCGCGGGCGACCGCAAAGATATTGGGCAGAAAGCATTTGAATTGCAGATCCAGAAGTGAAATTTCAGCAGAGAGAATCTACAAAAGGAGCCAATCAGATGGCGACCATGGAACAGCCCCCGGTTAGCATCGATAGTTACGGAAGACCCGGCGAATCTTCGCACGATTACCACGCCGAAGCGCATGTGCTCAGCGGACATCTCCAGCTACCCGTCAAGCAACCGATCCAGCACCACGCTCTCGTCGTGCTGAAGGATCGCCGGGGTGGCCATTTCACACAAAGTGCCGAAGACTTCAGTCTGGAAGGGCTGATTACTTTCAAGTCCGGTCGAACCCGTGTCTCTGGCAGCCCAAGTCTGAAGCCGGGTCGCGGATGGGTTACGCTCTCGACCTCCATGCTAGAGGGCATTAATGTTTTCGAAGTCATTACTGCGGACCGCGTAGTGGGACAGGTTTCCACGGATCATCCCAGAGATTATGGACATGTTCCGCACGTAACGTTTCTGGGCACACACTTCGAGAACTTCCGCATCGGCGGATATCCAGTCGAAATCGAGTTGGATCTGAACATCTGCGGTGCGAAACCGGACGCCGACAAACCCTACAAAGCGGACCCAGACTTCCTGGCTCGCGTGGCCAAGCAGTGTGCTAGCATTGCCAACAATCCCAGCGTCCCGGATGCGGTGAGGGCGCAGTATCTGGAAGAACTGGCGTATATCGGTCGCCTCGAAAAGCGTTGCAATGAGTCGGGGAGCGCCGAGAACGCTGAGAACTTCGGGAACGGCGAACGGCAGAACGATCCTCCAATCAAATGCTCACTGGTCAAGAGCTTCGGGAAACTCCCGCCCGGTGTGACGGCGTTCGGCAATGTCCTGCAGATTCCGGGCTTCGGAACCGTATCAGTGGCGGAAGTCGAAGTGGGGACGCAAATACACGACTCCGAACCCAAGAACGACAGCAACTACTTCACGCTGAAAATGGTGAACATGCAGCTGGGCTGCATCGGGCATGGCACGGTAGAGGCCGGGACCGTCACTACAAACGGCAGAACCAGACCATAATCCTTTGGTTCTGCGTAACTATCATTGTTGTCGGCTGCGGGTCGTGCAATCGCTCTGCTGGCCCGCAGCCTTTGTTTGAGCGGGCTCGATTAACATTTGTTCACGGCTATCTGGCGCAAAGCCAGAAAGAAGCGGCGGAAGGCTATGAGCGATTTCGGACATCCAGTCAGGAGTGGGCCTGGAGATTTAAGCTTCTGGAAGCCGAAGCCATGTTGTGGCGTGGTCTGTCCAAGGAAGCTCTCATCCTCTTGACCGACCAATCTCCGGATCTTCATGATCCAGAATTGACGATCACACAACTTGCGTCTGAGGCTGTCGCTTATACGAATATTCGACAGTTGGCCGAGGCTGAGAGTCGCTTGGCGGAGGCAGATCGGCTATGCGCGAGTTCAAATAGGCTTGCCTGCGGCGGAGTACTGCGCGCATGCGGAAAGCTCGCCCTCGCGCGCGGACAGATAGAGCAATCTCTCGGGTTCTTCGAGCGGAGCCTGTCATTCGCGCGAATGCATCACGACGACTTTCTTGAAGCGACGGCACTCCTCAATCTAGGGGTCGCTTCCTTACAACAAGAGTTTTTCGATGCGTCCATCGACTGGTCCGAAAAGGCGTACTCACTCGCTGGCGAACTGGGTGCCGAGGATATCGCGCAAACCGCGCTCGGAAATCTTGGCCTTGCATATCAACGGCTGGGTAATTTGGAGAGGGCGCGGTCCATGTTCGCCGACGCGGAAGGTCGAGCCACGCGTCTTGGTGACACTACAATTAAGCTTACCTGGATGACCTATCTTGGTAACGTCGACTCCGACGAACAGAACTATTTCCGTGCCGAAGAAACATACAGTCAAGCTCTGGCGCTTGCAGAGCAACTGGATGACAAGGATGACATCTCGGAAGCTATAACCGCTCTTGCTCGAGTCCTGCTGCTAGAACGGAAATTGGACCTGGCCAAAGATTATGCGGGGCGCGCCGTCCTGGTGGCTCGACAAGCCCAGAATCATCGCGATGAACTCTATCCTCGACTGGTGCAAGGTCAGGTGGCTGCCCTTCGGCGAGACGAAGCCGAGGCAGCCAGCATTTTTCGAGAAATCGACCATGACTCCCTCAGTCCCGTCTTTCTAAAGTGGCAGGCCGAGCACTCGCTGGCCCGTCTCTACGAGTATCAAAACAAGTTCGCATTAGCAGACCGCGAGTATAGGACTGCCCTCGCTACGTTCGAAGCGGCTCGCGACAGTGTGCACCACGAAGATGCGCAGTTATCGTTCCTGACCAATGCGGCCAGCATCTATGACGACTACCTTCACTTCCTCGTCACTCAGGGGCGCTCGAACGACGCACTGCGTTGGGCAAACTACAATCGCGCGCGAACTTTAAACGAGGGCTTGGGGTTCCTCGACAAGGGGCGGGACAAGGGAGCCTCGGCTGGGCTGCCGGCATTGAACGCACAGGGAATCGTCAGACGGACCAAAGCTACAGCTCTTTTTTACTCGCTGGGCGAGAAGCAGTCGTATTTGTGGGCCATCTCGCCGAGTAAGACGAGTCTATTTTTGCTGCCGACGAAATCTGAAATCGAAGTTGCTGCGCAACGGTATCGTAAGGCTCTCGCCGGGCCGGGAGACGTTCTCGAGTCCGCGAACGACGACGGGCGATGGCTCTATCGCACACTGGTCGCACCCGCGCTGCCACTGCTATCGAAGGACGCGAAAGTCTTCATCATCCCCGACGGCAGCTTGAACAATATGAACTTTGAAACTTTTATTGTCTCTGCGCCGGTCTCCGGTTCAGCAACTGATTCTAAGCCGCACTTCTGGATTGAAGACGCGACCGTCACTTCCGCCAGTTCTTTGCGATTGTTGGCCGCAGCGAATGTTACGCCCAGAAAACATAATCGCAAACTGTTGCTCATCGGCAACAGTGTAGCTCCCAACAAGGAATATCCTGAGCTGCCGCAAGCTGCATCCCAAATGGAGGGCGTAGCGCGGCATTTCACTGAAACACAGCGTGAGATTTTTTCGCGGGCCAAAGCGAATCCAGCCGCCTATTTGGGCAGTGATCCAGAGCAGTTTTCTCATATTCATTTTGTCGCGCATGGAACGGCCAGCCGGCTCAGCCCTCTTGACTCCGCTATCGTGCTCTCAACGGCTGGCGGGGAAGACGACTTCAAACTTTATGCCAGAGATATCCTCCACCATAGTTTGAAGGCTGATCTGGTCACGATTTCGGCTTGCTATAGTGCGGGTGAACGTTCCTATGCTGGGGAAGGGTTAGTCGGACTTTCCTGGGCATTCCTCAAAGCTGGTGCACACAATGTGGTGGCAGCTTTGTGGGAAGCAACTGACGCCCCAACCGAGCAGCTCATGAATCATTTCTACGACGAACTCGATAAGGGCGCGAGCCCTGATGTGGCGTTGCGAGCTGCCAAACTCTCATTGCTTCATGGGGGCAATTTCCGCAATCCGTTTTACTGGGCTCCGTTTCAGCTCTATGCGGGATCGTAGTTCGCAGGCCACGAAACGAAGCCGTACGATCATGGAAGGCTTTACCGGTCGGACCATGGATTCGCCATACGCATCTGAAAGACTCGGTCGGAGGTGGTTCGGACCGTAAGTATGTTTGGACTGGGCCGGGGGAATGTTCTAATTCGCCGACAGATCGAATCGCTGCGATCTATCGGATACAAAGGTTCTTCTGTTCGAGTGGAAAAAGCCTGGCATCCGGACTTGGAAGATCCGGAGATCGCAGTGGCTGGTTTTGGGCGTGTGATCCGAAGTGCAAGGGGGAGCACGTCTGTTTCTCTCCGAATACGGCAGGTCAATGTAGAATGATCAGCCGGTCGGCAGGTCAGTGAGCAACGATTTAACCGGTTCACAAGAAATCGATGCGGACCCGGTTTCCCGGATCCGCATCAGACTGCACACACGCTTTCTACATAATCACTGGTAGCTGAAGGTCAATTCGTCCAGCAATACGGAGTACGTGTTCTCTTTGTAGTTCCCATCCATTTGGTAATTGATGGTTATGCCCCACCAGCCCGGAGACGACCCTGCGCTATAGGTCTGGTTCAGAGTGCTAGTCACACCGTTCAGAGTGATGGACTGGTACACGAGTTGGTTACTGCTGTTGCGCTCGACCTTAATCGTAACGTGATTCCATGCGTTGCTCACTGGATTGCAAGCGATGCCGGTGGGTACCCAATGTGCGGTGGCGTTGTCCCAGATGTCCCACTCGTTTCCGCCCGCAAGCCGGCACTCGTGGCCGAAAATGAAACCCATGTTGTCAAAGAATTGGTTGATATCAAACTCCAATGCCTGGGAAAGGGCCAAATTCGTTCCGTAAAAATAAACATCGTAGGTGAAGTTGTGGAGCGTCGGTACCAGAGTGTGGCCGGAGTCGGACAATCCTTGCGAGGATAAGTCACCGATAAGATGATTGTTCCAAAGCACGTCCCAGTAGGGAACGCTGCCGCCAATGGTGTATTGGCTCGCCTCACCACTCAGCGAACCCGACTTCACGCCTTGGGTCATTAACCAGCTAAGGCCGGAACAGGGATTGCAATCGACATAATCCGGCGGACCTTGGCCGTAGGAAGACCAACCGCCGCTGTGCTGCAGATTCGTAAACGCGCTCCCGCCCACGGTGAAGGTGACCGGAGTAGCGGATGCTCCGCCGCAATAGTCCCATTCCTGCACAACAGCGCTGTATTTGCCTGGGGTTAAGCCTAGCGCATAGTTCATGCTGGCGCCCTTGACGGTGTAAGCTAGTTGGCCCGGAGCGGTGTAGATGCCCATCGAAGCGACGCCCTTGGAGCATGTGGAAGTCGCTGTGGCAACAAAGGATGCAGGCGAGCTCACGGTGCTATTGCTGACGGGGGACGTAACGTGCACCCCAGATTGGCTGCTTACTGTGACCGTGATCGGCACTCCGGCAGAGTTTCCGCAGTAGTCCCAAGACTGGACGGTCGTCTTATAGGTGCCGGGGCTGAGGCTCAGGCTAGTGTTCAGACTGGCGCCATTCGTCACATAGGCTAGCACCCCGGGGGAGGAGTAGATTCCCATAGAGGCTACGCCCTTCGAACAGGAAGTGCTTGCGGATGCGACGTAAGGCACAGATCCCGAGACAGTTACGCCGTTTGCGGGACTGGAAACGGTAATACCGGCAAAAGCGGCCGGTACGCAAAGAGCCAATAAGCACACGATCACCAAGACATACTTTGGCATGCAAAACATCTCCAAATTGGTTTTTAGCTTTCGATCTGCCGCACAGCGTTTACAACTGGCCTTACAGACGCGAACAACCGCTGACATGGCCCAGAGTGAAGTGGCGTATTGGCGCTGGCTCTAACGCAATTGAAACTCAGAGAATCAGTGGCGAAGTTTCTAGGTTATGCTTCCCTGAAATCAATCGGTCAAAATCTGGAGTGAGACTACCAGAAAGGCTGTATATCCCCAAGCAGAAAAGTGTGATGTTGAGCACTCGGAAGTTCTAGTCCTGCTATTGAGCTGGCGCGAGATATTATGCAATGTCACGATCTTGCTTGCTTTTCGGGGATTGCGGCGCGGCAAATCTGCATCCACAGCACCTTCGATGCGAGCCTGCTGAAATTCAGAAATATTTGTGGGGAAAAATCTGGTACGGCCTTACTCGCAACAGTCGAAAAAAGCCGCGGGTCATCTTCCCTCTGACAGCACAGTAAGGTTCAGATGTTGGTCGTCGGGCGCCAATTACTTTTACCGCAAACTCCGTATGAAAATACTGGATTGATGAAAAGGCCGACCCCGTGCGCTTGAAGCCCAGTCTGCTCGAAGGCGCTATCGAAGCGAGGCCAAAGATTAGAACCATTCAGTAGTGACAGAGGTTCGACATCTTCGAACCATTCCAACCGTCAAATTCCTATTCCAGGCGCTTTGCACGTTCTTTCGTGGACTGCGGTCTACAGCATCAACCCTAGTTTCATCTTCCTGCAAAAATTTCGTACGCTAGGTGAATCGAAGTCCGTAGAGTCTGGGACAATCTCACCCTCTGGACAGCAATCTGTTCCGCAAATATTTGGAGGCCTAACCGTGGCGACAAACAGACCAGGAGCCTACGGAATCTACCCACAGAGCGTCGCACTGCAACAAGTAATGCAGACCTTTAGTCTTTCGGGATTCGCCCGGCAAGACATCTGCATGATGGTTTCGCCTAAACATCCTATTGCCAAGATCCTGCGCGATGCGAACATCCTGAACGCGGAGCGAGAACAGAGCACCATCACAGCAGGGTTAATGGAGTGGCTTTTTGAATTTGGAGCTGTGATGATTCCAACGATTGGTTTCTTCATACGCTCACAAGCGTTTCTTCACGCCTTAGTGACGGGGGATTCCTCGGCCTCATGTGGCAAATCCAGAGCTCTCGTAGGATTGGGGTTTTCCGAACGCGATGCGGAACGATTTGAGAATGAAGTCCGCGATGTGGGAGTTTTGGTGTTTGTGGCTTGCTCAGAGAAGTGCCAGGCAGCGCTAGCAGTCGAGGTTTTACGCAGGACGGGAGCGATGGAGTCCGCCTTGCTGGAACAGATCGTTGCAGTAGGGGCCACAGCCTGACGAAATTGCGAGCTTAGAGGACGAGATGTTCGCCGAGCATTCGCCTGAGTGCTTGCGCTCTCAAAGCCTAAAACCTGGGCCGAAATTTAGCTTCGGCGATACAGTAAAGACCCTAGAGTCATCCCGCAGTTCTTCATGTTACCTAATTAAGTTGATCAGCGTGTATTCCCCCAGATTTATTCATAAAATAGACGATTTGGTGCATCCGTGATATCGATGGATCGTCCGGTGCGAGGGGCCACTCTGCACGGTTTTCCATGACCTAACGATCATTTGGAATGTTGAGGACGCTAGTATGGGAGACGGGGTAGTTTTTTCCCATCCATCCTTCCGTCGTTTTGGAGACGAGCATGAAGAAAAATAATCGAGATTCGGCCACTGCGGGTGCTTCTGACATGTCGGAGAACCAGAAGAGCAAGAGAAATGGAAGTTCTGTTCTGGTTGCGGACCCCGCTTCGGCCGATCTCAGTGTCATTCTGGCCAGCCTACAGACCATGAGGGACGGCGACTTTTCTGTGCGTCTTCCGGGTTCCTGGACCGGATTAGCGGGCAAGATTGCCGACACTTTCAACTCTATTGTTTCCGCCAACCAGCAAATGGCAGAGGAGTTAAGACGCGTCGGGCAGGTGATCGGCAAGGAAGGCAGGACCCGCGAACGAACGCGCTTCCATGAATCCAGAGGGGCGTGGGGCGATATGGAAGTTACGATTAATACGCTGGTCGAAGATCTGCTCAGGCCTACCGCTGGCGTCACCCGGGCAATTGCAGCAGTGGCCCAGGGAAATCTCACTCAAACTGTGCGTTTGGACGTGGACGGGCGGCCACTGGAAGGCGAGTTCCTGCGATCCGCGAACATCGTCAATACGATGATTCAACAATTGGGCGTCTTTACCGCCGAGGTAACGCGCGTGGCGCGCGAGGTGGGTACCGATGGCAAGCTTGGCGGGCAGGCGCAGGTGCCGGGCGTTGCCGGTACGTGGAAAGATCTCACGGACTCCGTCAACTCAATGGCTAGTAACCTTACCGGCCAGGTTCGCAACATCGCTGAGGTCGCCACGGCCGTTGCCAGTGGTGATCTATCCCGCAAAATTACGGTCGATGTCCGCGGCGAAATTCTTCAGCTCAAAGAAGCCATCAACACCATGGTGGATCAGCTACGTTCATTCGCATCCGAAGTAACGCGCGTCGCTCGCGAAGTAGGTACTGATGGCAAGTTAGGCGGGCAGGCCGTTGTGGTGGGCGTGGCCGGTACCTGGAAAGATCTCACTGACTCGGTCAATGCTATGGCAGGTAATCTGACGGCCCAGGTGAGAAACATCGCTGAAGTGACTACGGCTGTGGCCCGTGGCGATTTGTCGCGCAAAATCACCGTTGATGTGAAAGGCGAAATTCTCGAACTCAAAGACACTATCAACACGATGGTGGACCAGTTGAATGCATTCGCCGGGGAAGTGACCCGCGTGGCCCGCGAAGTCGGTACCGAAGGCAAGCTTGGCGGACAGGCGCAGGTGCCAGGTGTTGGCGGTACGTGGAAAGATCTGACCGATAACGTCAACTTCATGGCCAGCAACCTCACGGGACAGGTGCGAAACATCGCGGAGGTGGCGACGGCGATCGCCAATGGAGATTTATCGCGCAAAATTACGGTCGATGTCCGCGGCGAAATTTTGCAGCTCAAAGAAACGCTGAACACGATGGTGGATCAGTTGAACCGTTTCGCTGGCGAAGTGACGCGTGTGGCGCGCGAAGTGGGTACGGAAGGTCGTTTGGGTGGTCAGGCGAACGTGCCCGGCGTCGCAGGTACGTGGAAGGATTTGACCGACTCCGTGAACTCGATGGGCGGCAACTTGACAGGTCAGGTTCGCAATATCGCGGAAGTCACGACGGCAGTGGCCCGCGGCGATTTGTCACGCAAGATCACGGTCGACGTGAAAGGCGAAATTCTCGAACTCAAGAACACCATCAATACGATGGTGGATCAGCTCAACGGGTTCGCGGGCGAAGTGACCCGCGTGGCGCGCGAAGTGGGTACGGAAGGAAAGCTGGGCGGGCAGGCGCAGGTGCCCGGCGTTGCCGGCACATGGAAGGATCTCACAGACAACGTCAACTTCATGGCCAGCAACCTTACCGGCCAAGTGCGAAATATCGCGGAAGTGGCAACCGCCGTGGCTCGTGGCGATTTGTCCCGCAAGATTACGGTCGATGTTAAAGGCGAAATTCTCGAACTCAAAGACACACTGAACACGATGGTCGATCAGTTGCGATCGTTTGCCTCGGAAGTCACTCGTGTGGCGCGTGAGGTCGGCACTGACGGAAAACTTGGCGGCCAGGCGCAGGTACCTGGCGTGGGCGGCACATGGAAGGACCTTACCGATTCCGTCAACTCGATGGCCAGCAATTTAACCGGTCAGGTTCGTAACATCGCGGAAGTCTCGACGGCAATTGCCAGCGGCGACTTGTCGAAGAAAATCACGGTGAACGTGAGCGGCGAGATCTTGCTGCTCAAGGAGACGATCAACACCACCGTGGATCAGCTCAACGCGTTCGCTGGCGAAGTGACGCGCGTGGCCCGCGAGGTCGGCACCGAAGGTCGGTTGGGCGGACAGGCCAATGTGCCTGGAGTTGCCGGTACATGGAAGGATTTGACCGACTCAGTGAACTCGATGGCTGGAAACCTCACTGGTCAGGTGCGCAACATCGCCGAAGTGACCACCGCTGTGGCCCGTGGCGATTTGTCACGCAAGATCACCGTCGATGTGAAAGGCGAAATTCTCGAACTCAAGAACACCATCAACACGATGGTGGACCAGCTCAACGCATTCGCCGGAGAAGTGACCCGTGTGGCCCGCGAAGTCGGTACCGACGGAAAACTGGGCGGTCAGGCGCAAGTTCCGGGTGTCGCGGGAACGTGGAAAGATCTGACCGACAACGTCAACTTCATGGCCAGCAACCTTACCGGCCAGGTGCGTAATATCGCGGAAGTCGCGACAGCCATTGCGAACGGTGACCTATCGAAGAAGATTACCGTGGACGTGCGTGGAGAAATTTTGCAGCTCAAAGAAACGCTGAACACGATGGTCGAGCAACTGCGCTCGTTTGCCGCCGAAGTGACGCGCGTGGCGCGCGAAGTCGGCAGCGAAGGCCGCTTGGGTGGTCAAGCCAACGTGTCGGGTGTGGCCGGAACGTGGAAGGATCTCACCGATTCAGTCAACGCGATGGCCGGAAACTTGACCGGCCAGGTGCGCAACATCGCCGAGGTGACAACGGCCGTTGCTCGCGGCGATTTATCCCGCAAAATTACGGTCGACGTGAAAGGCGAAATTCTTGAGCTCAAGAACACCATCAACACAATGGTGGATCAGCTCAACGCTTTTGCCGCCGAAGTGACGCGCGTGGCTCGCGAAGTCGGTACGGAAGGTAAGCTCGGCGGTCAGGCGCAGGTACCGGGCGTAGCCGGAACCTGGAAAGATCTTACCGATAACGTCAACGTCATGGCCGCGAACCTGACGGAACAAGTGCGCGGTATCGTGAAAGTGGTGACGGCCGTCGCCAATGGCGAACTCACGCAGAAGCTAACCGTGAACGCGAAGGGCGAGGTCGCGGCGCTGGCAGAGACCATTAATAACATGACGGATACTCTCGCCACTTTTGCAGACCAGGTTACAACGGTGGCGCGCGAGGTCGGCGTTGAAGGGCGTCTTGGTGGCCAAGCAAACGTGCCGGGCGCTGCCGGAACGTGGAAGGATCTTACGGGCAACGTCAACCTGTTGGCTGATAACTTGACTAATCAGGTGCGCGCCATTGCCGAGGTTGCCACTGCCGTCACCAAGGGCGACCTCACGCGATCCATTCAGGTGGAAGCGAGCGGCGAGGTTGCCGACCTGAAAGATAACCTCAATACAATGATCGACAATCTCCGGCTCACTACCGACCGGAATACGGAGCAGGACTGGCTCAAAACGAATCTGGCGCGCTTCACCGGCATGTTGCAGGGACAGCGCGACCTGACAACCGTCGGACGCATGTTGCTGTCAGAGTTGGCGCCACTGGTCAGCGCCCAACAGGGCGTGATCTACCAGATGGGGGCCGAGGAATCGTCGGAAATGGTGCTGCTCTCGGCGTTTGCCGGCGACGGAGAAGATGGACATCTGCGGCGGTTGAAAATCGGCGAAGGTTTGGTGGGCCAATGCGCATCCGAGAAGCGACGGATGCTTATCTCCGAATTGCCGCCCAACACGATCTCGATTCGATCGGGATTATTCGAGGCCGTGCCGCGAAACGTGATAGTACTGCCGGTTCTGTTTGAGGACCGCGTCAAGGCCGTCATCGAACTTGCCTCGCTGAGCAATTTCACAACCTCGCATCTTGCATTTTTGGAGCAGTTGACGGCCAGCATTGGCATCGTGCTGAACAGTATCGAAGCCACGATGCAGACGGAAGGTCTGCTGAAGCAATCTCAGCAGCTTGCGACCGAGCTGCAAATGCAGCAGAAGGAGTTGCAACAGACGAATGAGCAGTTGGCGCAAAAAGCCCAGCAACTCGCCGAGCAGAACGTCGAAGTCGAACGCAAGAACCAGGAAATCGAGCAAGCTCGGCGCGCTCTGGAAGACAAGGCCAAGGAGCTGGCGCTTACGTCGAAATACAAGTCCGAATTCCTGGCCAACATGTCGCATGAGTTGCGGACGCCGCTCAACAGCATTCTGGTGCTCGGCCAGCAGCTTAGCGATAACCCCGATGGCAATCTGACGCCGAAACAGGTTGAGTTTGCCCGCACCATTCATGGCGCCGGTACTGACTTGCTCAACCTGATCACTGACATTCTTGATTTGTCGAAGATCGAATCTGGAACAGTCTCGGTAGAGGCAGAGGAAGTCTTCTTCGCAAGCCTACTCGATGCGGTAGAACGTCCGTTCCGGCACGAGGCGGAGAATCGGCACCTCACTTTCGAGGTGAAAACCGATCCTCACCTGGCGCGAAGCGTGGTCACGGACACGAAGCGTTTGCAACAAGTGTTGAAGAATTTGCTCTCCAACGCTTTCAAATTCACCGAAGTTGGCGGCGTCCGGCTGTCGGTGTCTGTCGCCAAGAGCGGCTGGAGCGAAGATCACCAAATCCTCGGCAAGGCTGCGTCCGTCGTGGCCTTTGAAGTCGCCGATACCGGCATCGGCATTCCGGTTGAGAAACAAAGGATAATCTTCGAAGCGTTCCAGCAGGCAGATGCCGGCACCAGCCGCAAATACGGTGGAACTGGATTGGGATTGGCCATCAGTCGAGAGTTGGCCAGTCTGTTGGGCGGCGAAATTCAGCTGCGCAGCTTTCCCGGTCGAGGCAGCAGCTTCACTCTCTACTTGCCGCAAACTTACGTCGGCCCATCCACGGCCAGCGCAGTAATCTTAGAGGGCAGATCAGCTCTGTCGGTTTCGCCAGTACAGTTGTCGGGTTCCGGCGTCTCGGAACGCCCGGTCGAGACCATCGAGGACGACCGCGACAATCTGCAGCCGGACGATGCCATTCTGCTGATTGTCGAAGACGATCCGCACTATGCACGAGTACTGTGCGATCTCTCGCGGGACAAGGGTTTCAAGGTTCTCGTGGCGAATCGTGGAGCCGACGCCCTCGCGCTGGCGCAGGAGTATCATCCAACCGCTGTGTCGCTGGATGTCTTCCTGCCCGACATGATGGGCTGGACCGTACTCAACCACTTGAAGCAGGACCCGGCGACCCGTCACATTCCAGTGCAGATGCTGACTTTGGACGAAGATCGGCATCACGGCCTGGCGCGCGGAGCCTTCGCTTTCGTTACGAAGCCGACTACGCCGGAGGGACTCGAAACGGCGTTAGCCCGGATCAAGGAATACTCCTCTCCCCGCCGGAAGCGACTGCTGGTTGTGGAAGACAATCCTGCGGAGCAACTCACGATCAATGCTCTCCTGGGTTATGAGGACATTGACGTTACGGTTGTTTCTACCGGCACCGAGGCGGTACAAGCCGTGAACGAGCAGTCTTTTGATTGTGTCGTTTTGGATTTGCGTCTGCCTGACATGTCAGGCTTCGATGTGCTGGAGCGCTTCAGAGATACTCCGTCACTCGGCGACTTGCCAGTCGTAGTCTTCACCGGAAAGGAATTGTCCCCCGAGGAGGATGCCCGTCTGCATTCGCTGGCGCGTAGCGTTGTAGTAAAGGGGGTTGAGTCGCCTGAACGCTTATTGGATGAGACCGCCCTGTTTCTCCACCGCGTGGTTGCAGACCTTCCCTTGGAGAAGCAAAGAATGCTCGACCGGCTGCACCGTTCCGATGACGCTCTCGAAGGGAAGAAAGTGCTTGTGGTTGACGATGACGTACGCAATATCTTTGCCCTTAGCAGTGTGATCGAACGCCGTGGCATGACTGTAATCACAGCCGGAACCGGCCGGGAAGCGATCGCCAAGCTTGAATCGACGCCCGATGTCGCGATCGTCCTGATGGACATCATGATGCCGGAGATGGACGGGTACGAAACAATGCAAGTGATCCGGCAAAACGCTTCCTTCCGACGCCTGCCCATCATTGCTCTCACCGCGAAAGCGATGAAAGGGGACCGAGAGAAGTGTCTCGAGGCCGGAGCTTCCGAGTATTTGGCCAAGCCGGTAAATACGGAACAACTGCTCTCGTCGTTGCGTATGTGGCTTCACCGATAGGGGTTCCCGCTGTAGGATTCAAGTGGCTTTGAGGACCTGCGGGAGAAAGAACGAATGGGAACGGACGAAAAGGTCAACATCCTCATGGTGGACGATCAGCCTGGCAAGCTGCTCAGCTATGAGGTCATGCTCGGCAACCTTGGCGAAAATTTAATCAAAGCGAATTCGGCCAAAGAGGCGCTGGAAGTTCTGCTCAAGACGGACGTCGCTGTCGTCCTGATGGATGTGAGCATGCCGGAGCTGAATGGTTTCCAATTGGCCGCGATGATTCGGCAGCATCCACGTTTTCAGAGAACCGCGATTATTTTTATATCAGCCGTGCATCTCACGGACCTGGACCAGCTCAAAGGATACGAACATGGCGCGGTAGACTACATTTCCGTCCCAGTGGTGAAAGAACTCCTTCGCGCGAAGGTCAGGGTATTTGCGGATTTGCACCGCAAGGGACGGCAACTCGAAGCGCTGAACCGTGAACTTGAGCAACGAGTATTGGAACGCACCGAAGAACTCGCCGGCAAGGCCGAGTTATTGCTGCGCTTGAACGCCGAGTTGATGGGAAAGAACCAGGAACTCGATGCCATTGTGAGCACCGCTCCGGATGTAATTTTCAGTAGCCGGGGCGAGTGCAGTTACGATTACGTGAGCGACCGATTTCACGAATACACGGGCTCTGCAGCTGCCGCGGATGAGAGTGTCGATTGGCTGGAATACGTGCATGCGGACGACGTGGAACGGGTAAAAGCAGGCTGGAATGAGTCGGTTATTTCCGGGGAGATTTATGAATCGGAGTATCGTCTGCGCTCGAAAGATGACAGCTACCGCTGGTTTCGGTCTCGCGCAGTGCCTATCCGAGATTCCGAGGGACTTATCGTCAAATGGTACGGAACCTGCTCCGATATTCACGACAGTAAACTGCTTGAACAGTCGATACGTGACAGCGCGACCGAACTGGAGAAGATGGTCGATAGTAGAACCAACGAATTACGACGCCTTTCAGTCCGTCTCATGACGATGCAGGATGAAGAGCGCCGCCGGATCGCGCGCGATTTACACGATGGGTTGGGACAAGAGCTGGCGGTGGCCAAGATGGTCCTGGACAAGATGATGTTGCAGAAATCTCCTCCCCCCCAATCTCCCGGACAAGAATGGTCGCAAGCCAGCAGCATTGTGGATCGCGCCATTCAACAAGTGCGTACGATGTCTCACCTTCTACATCCGCCCCTGCTCGACGAAGTTGGATTGCTATCGGCCCTTGCCTGGTATTTAGAAGGCCTAACGAAGCGCAGCGGAATCGGAACCTCTCTCGACGTTACACCCCATGATTTTCCCAGGCTAACGGCAGAGGTAGAGACCGCAGTTTTCCGGATTGTTCAGGAAGCCCTTACGAATGTCTTCCGACACGCGGAAGCACATAAGGTGTCGATCAGCTTGACCCAAAAGACAGGAATGTTAGTGGTTGCGGTGCAAGATGACGGCAAAGGAATTGGAAAACAAATAGCTGACCTTCGTCCGGATAGTGTCGGCGTCGGGATCGCTGGCATGAAGCAGCGCGCCAAAGAGTTTGGCGGAGAGCTACGGCTGACGAATGCACATCCCGGAACGCTGGTTGAGCTCATCGTTCCTGGTAGTTCTGTGTTACGAGAGGTAAGCGCAGTTTTAAACGCCACAAGATAGAGCCTTCAGAGGATTCCATCCACGGCGCACCCTACTCGAAGGATCCTACTCGTCTAGAGACTTTGCCTGATTTCGCTCCCTTCATAGCTCAATCTAACATTTTCCTCCTGTCGGATTTTTAACTGGGGTGATGAAAACATTCATCGGCAGCATTAAGGCGCGAATCGATGACCTTGCACCTGAAGATGCATGGTTTCTGCGCGTAGGCACACTATTTGCAGGCCTGGAGTTACGGAGATGCTGTTAAGGGCGAGAAATAAATCAGTGTTCGGTATTTATCTTTCTAGAACTGAAGTTGAATCGGGAGTTGCCG
>WNFI01050972.1_pt2 | contig 15960 bp, 12 predicted proteins | sample 5400471 | NCBI WGS metagenome assembly WNFI01 (sample SAMN13153348, study PRJNA577476) | soil metagenome | isolation source: 100 cm saprolite on Douglas fir-dominated hillslope | place: USA:California | collected 2013-09-17 | reverse complement strand
CCCCGTGCAAGGTGAGAACTCCCACATGCGCCGATTGTGAAATTCAGCTGCAAGGGTCCTTCGGCTCCCCAAGAACTTCACCTCGTGAAGCTCTCGCTCCGCTCAGGATGACGAGGATTTTACGATGGATGACGGGTCTATCATTCAATGCCCCAAATTTCTTCTCGCATCGAATCGAGCCCGCTGTATAACCAAGACCTCGCGCCCGCCACCCCTGAGCGTCGTACCTGGGGCACATACAGCTTCGCCGCGCTGTGGGTATCGATGTCGGTCAATATTCTGACTTACATGCTGGCCGCCAGCCTGATCCAGGGAGGAATGAATTGGAAACAGGCGGTGGCAACCGTGTTCGTCGGCAACACGATCGTTCTCATTCCGATGCTGTTGAATTCGCATCCGGGAGCGCGCTACGGAATTCCGTTTCCTGTGCTGGCGCGCGCTTCATTCGGAGTGCTTGGCGCGAATTTTGCCGCAGTCTTGCGCGCCCTGGTTGCCTGCGGATGGTTTGGCATTCAGACATGGATTGGCGGCGAGGCGATCAACACTTTGATCACGACGCTCGCACCGGGCTGGGGGCATGTAGCCCACTCGACTGCAATCTGTTTCCTGGCGTTCTGGTTGATCAATCTGGCCGTTGTTCTTAGGGGGATCGAGTACATACGATTTCTGCAGGGAATCAGCGCGCCGGTTTTGCTGGCAGTGGGCTTCTCGCTGTTGGCGTGGGCCTACAAGTCGGCTGGCGGATTTGGGCCCATGCTGTCGGCACCATCGCGCTTCGTGAGCTTTTCGGATTTTCTGAAATTCCTTATACCGGCTTTGAACGGCACAGTCGGTTTCTGGGCCACAGTATCGCTTAACATTCCGGACTTCACGCGTTCATTCACCCGTGGCCGTGGTGATTTCGCTGCTCGCGATTCTCTTGGCGACGTTGAACGTGAATATTGGAGCCAATGTCGTTTCGCCGGCCAACGATTTTTCCAACCTGTGGCCGCGAAGAATCAGCTTCCGGACTGGCGGGATAATCACCTGCTTCATGGGGATCGCGCTGATGCCCTGGAAATTGTTGTCCAGCTACAGCACATTTATTTTTGGCTGGCTCGGAGGTTATGCCGCGTTCCTGGGGCCGGTGGCCGGCATCATGATCTGCGACTACTTCGTGATCCGCCGGCGAGTGCTCGTGGTCGATGACCTCTATCTGCGCGGTGGAGCTTACGAATACTCGCGTGGTTTCAACTGGCGGGCGGTATTCGCACTAGCGTTGGGAGCGGGCACGGCGCTGGTGGGACTAGTCATTCCTGCATTGCGGATTCTATACGATTACTCTTGGTTCGTAGGCTTCGCGGTTTCGTTCGTCGCTTACTACATCTTCATGAAGTTTCGAGGACAAGGGTTCAGGCAGGATCAAACCCTCACTCCTGAAACGTCACGCACACGCCGTTAGGATCAATTGCGCCGAATTCTTTTGTTCCCCAAGGCTTCGTTTGCAACGCACCGTTTGGGTGTACCTTGCCGCCGCGTTTTTGGTATTCGTCATACAGGGCTTCAATACCTGTTACGGCGAGTCGCACCATGGTCTGGTCGCCGACCTTTCGCGCGAGAGCCTTATCGTCCATGCCCGAGATGTGCAGATGGGCATCTCCGCGGTTGATACCTGCGTAGTTCGGCGGAGTACCGTCGCGGAAAGTTTCCTTGAAGCCGCAGATCTCCGTCCACCAATTCAACGACTCCGTGGTGTCGGCGGCCGGCAGAACAGGAATAGCGCCATTAATGATCGGTTCCATGTGAGGCAAGGATATACGAGTCCATTTGGCCTATGCGCTCGCGCGGAAAGCCGGCAGGACTTCTCTCTTATACGCTTCCAGCGTGTCCTCTTCATCCCCGCACATCAGATAAATGTTGAACTGCGTCACTCCGACACGAGCTAGCGCACGAATCTTCTCAATATGCGCTTTGGCGGGACCAAGCAGGCAAAAGCGGTCGGTGACGTCATCTGACACGAAGTTCGCGTTGCTGCTGTCGACTTCGCAATGGTGAAGATAGTCGTACTGTCCCCGGTTGCGTATATAAGAGGTAAGAGCAGGCGGGAGTTCCTCCGGCTTGTAGCGTGAAACAAGATCGACGACGTGATTCGACACCAGCGCGGGGAACCAGCGCACGCGTTCGCGTCCCACTTTTACGTCGTCGGAAACCCAGACCGGCGCGGCCGCCATGATCTCGATCTTCTGCGGATCTCGTCCCGCCGCCTCGGCACCTTTTTTGACGAAGCCGACGCACCACTCGATCAAGTCAGGATCGGCGAACTGCAAGATCACGCCGTCGGCAATTCGGCCAGCGAGGTCGAGCACTTTGGGTCCATAGCCCGCTACCCACACCGGGGGAACGCCACCAGTCGCCCATGTCAGCCGCGCCGTCTGGCCTTCGTATTCCGTCTCTTTCCCGCCTGTAAGATCGCGGAAAGCTTTTACAGACTGCTCCAACTGAGCTGAAGTGACCGGCTTTTTGCCCAGCACCCGCCGCGAGCTGTCGCCGCGTCCAATGCCAAGTTGCATGCGCCCGCCGGAGATCAGATTCAGGGTCGCAAACAGGCTCGATGTTACCGTGATGTCGCGAGTCGCCGGATTCGTAACGCAACTGCCGAGCCGCATATTCTTCGTGTTCGCCGCCATGAGCGTGAGCATGGGATAAGGCTCCAGCCAGAGGACGTGCGAATCGAAGATCCAGCCATACTGGAAGCCGGACGCTTCCGCCTGGCGCGTAAGTCCGACGATCCGCTCCACCGGCATGTCGGGCTTGATGGTGATGCCGAATTGCATTGTGTCTCCTCAGTCCAGGTCCAGGATGAAGCCGAAATCGAGCCTCGTAAGGTGGGGAGTTTAGCATAAAATCTGTGCTGCGCTGTCGGAGGAGAATTCACAACCATGGGCTTTGACACCATCATCGTTAACGGCCGCGTAGCCACCGCAACGGACACTTACACCAGCGACGTCGCCATCAACGAGGGCAAGATCTCCGCCGTCGGACACAATCTTCCGCGAGACAATGCAGGAAAAATTATCGATGCCGCGGGCAAGTATGTATTTCCCGGCGGAATCGACGTGCATACCCACCTCGACATGCCTTTCGGTGGCACCACGAGCGCGGATGACTTCGAGACCGGTACCCGCGCTGCGGCTTTCGGCGGAACGACCACGCTGATCGATTTCGCGATCCAGTACAAAGGCCAAACGCTGAGGACGGCTTTCGATACCTGGATGCAGAAAGCGTCCGGCAAAGCGGTTTGCGACTACGCGTTTCATTGCATCATCACCGATCTGGCGGATGCGCAGCTCGACGAAATGAATGCGCTGGTGCGCGAGGGTGTCACCAGCTTCAAGTTGTTCATGGCATATCCAGGAGTATTCATGCTTGACGACGCGAGCATTTTCAAGGCTCTGCGCACAACCGGAAAGAATGGCGGACTGGTCTGCATGCATGCCGAGAACGGAGGCGCGATTGATGTGATCGTGCAGCAAGCCCTGGCGGAAGGGAAAAAGGCGCCGAAATATCACGCCTTGACCCGTCCTACTACGGCAGAGGCAGAAGCTGTTTCGCGGGCGATTGCGCTCGCTGAAATGGCCGGTGCACCGGTTTACATCGTCCACTTGAGTTGCAATGAAGCTCTCGAAAAAGTACGCGAAGCCCGTGATCGCGGCCTCCCCGTTTACGCCGAGACCTGTCCACAATATCTTTATCTGTCACTGGATAATTTTGACGCGCCCGGCTTCGAAGGCGCCAAGTATGTCTTCACCCCGCCGCTGCGTGAAAAGTGGCATCAGGAAAAATTGTGGAACGGATTGAAGCGCGATCATCTGCAGGTGGTTTCGACCGATCACTGTCCCTTCTGTTTCAAAGAGCAGAAAGAGCTGGGCCGTGACGATTTCACCAAGATTCCGAACGGCGGTCCAGGAGTCGAGCACCGCATGAGTCTTATCTATTCAGGAGGCGTTGCCCAGGGACGATTCAGCGTGAATCGTTTTGTAGAACTGGTTTCCACCACTCCCGCTAAACTGTTTGGCCTGTATCCTCGCAAGGGCACGATCGCATGCCCGACGTGGTGCTGTCTCGCGGCCGCGTGGTAGTAGAGGCGAATAAATTCCTGGGACGAGCTGGTGCTGGAGAGTTTCTAAAGCGCGCTCTATACTCTCAGCCCTGAGATCTGTGCCTAACTTGACGTAAGGTGGCGAAACCATGAGTGCTACCATCACCGCCGCTCCGGTCGCGGTCAACACTACGCCGACATCCCGGATCGAGTCTATCGACCTTATCCGTGGCGCAGTAATGATCTTGATGGCAATCGATCACGTTCGAGTTTTTTCAGGAGTTCCCGCGGGTGGTCCTACACCCGGAGTTTTCTTCACCCGCTGGATCACGCATTTTTGCGCGCCAGCGTTTATTTTCCTGGCTGGGACCAGCATTTTCTTCTACGGCCGGAAGCGCACCGACACCTCGAGGTATCTGCTCATCCGTGGTGCCTGGCTTATTTTGCTCGAGCTCACATTCCTCCGTGTAGCCTGGACCTTTAATTTCGACTTCAGGCATTACGAGATGGCGGGTGTCATCTGGGTTATTGGCTGGTGCATGATCCTGATGGCCGGGCTGGTGAAATTGCCGCTGCCGGTGGTCGGGGCAATCGGCGTCGTAATAATGGCCGCACACAACTTGATGAACACACACATGGGACAGTTACTAGAGGGCCTTGACGCCAACAAATTCTCCGGCCTCTGGAAAATATTCTATGTGGGGTTCTTCGCGGGGCCGATTCGCTTTGGTGCTGACGGTCCCAATCTTATCGTGCTCTATTCAATCGTTCCGTGGATAGGCGTCATGGCGGCGGGCTACGCCTTCGGTAAGGTCCTGACGCTGGAGCCTGCGCAAAGAAAGCGAATCTGTCTGGCGATCGGACTCTCAGCCGTGGGCCTCTTTCTGATACTTCGGGGATTCAACTTGTATGGCGATCCGCGTCCCTGGCATGCCGCCGCGCAGGGACGGAACGGTTTACCACCGATGCCCGCGTTCCTCTCGTTCCTGAACACCAGCAAGTATCCGGCGTCGCTGTGTTTCCTGCTGATGACGCTCGGGCCCACGATCGCGCTGATCCCAATGCTCGAAGGTATGCACGGCGATCTCGCTCGCCGAATCACAGTTTTCGGACGCGTACCATTCTTCTTCTACATGCTTCACATCCCGGTGATTCATGCGCTCGCACTAGCAGTGTCGAAGATTCGGCTGGGGTTTGTTAGCCCATGGCTCTTCACCAACCACCCAATGGGCAATCCGGAACCACCGGAGGGCTATGTCTGGAGCCTTCCCCTTCTTTACGCAATATGGGGAATAACGATTGTGCTGCTGTACTTTCCCTGCCGATGGTTTGCCGAACTCAAGGCGCGGAGCAACGATTGGTGGCTTAAGTATCTTTAGAAGGTCGAAGGAGGCGATTCGGCTTCGTATTAGTCGACAGTCCGGGCCGAAACGAGTGGGATTTAACCAGAGCCTCGATTCGAGCATGGGCAGAAAAAGAGTCGGCGCTAACGCTTGTCCCCTTGCTCGACAAAGTATTGTCCTGTTTCTCCCGCTGAAAAATAGCGTGATGTTACCGTCTTTTTGCGAGTAAAGAACTCGACGGCATCCCAGCCGTGGACGTGCAGATCGCCAAAGAACGAATCCTTCCAGCCTGAAAAGGGGAAATATGCAGGCGAGGCGGCCACGCCGATATTTACTCCCACCATGCCGACTTCGATGCGCCGGCTGTATTCCCTCACCGCCGCGCCGTTTTCCGTGAAGATCGAAGTGCCGTTGCCACGCGGATCGGCGTTCACCAGTGCAATGGCTTGGTCGAGCGTATCCACGTGTATCACGGAGAGGACGGGACCAAAAATTTCTTCGCGTGCCACGCGCATCTCGGGTTTCACATTGTTCAGAATCGTCGGGCCAACAAAATTGCCGCCCGTTGGAACCCCCGGCGGACGCCGTCCATCCACCAGCAACTCCGCGCCTTCTTTCAATCCACTTTCAATGGATTCATGAATCCGCTCACAGGCTACGCTCGAAATCACGGGGCCAAGGCTCACTTTCGCATCCATACCATTTCCGGCAATCAGCTTTTCGGCTCCAGCTTTCAATCGATCCATAATCGCCGTTCGCGCCGATCCAACCGTGACTAGCACGGACCCAGCCATACAGCGCTGCCCGGCGTTACCGAATGCGCTGCCGAGAACATTCGCCACCGTCTTATCCACGACTGCGTCCGGCATCACGACCATGTAATTCTTGGCGCCTCCCAGGGCCTGCACGCGTTTTCCTTTTTCCGCCGCGCGCCGATAAATATACTTCGCCGTATTGACCGAGCCAACGAATGAAACGGCGCGAATTCCCGGGCTGTCGAGAATCGCATTGACCGCATCATGCGCGCCATGCACAAGATTCACCACCCCGCGCGGCAATCCGATTTCCTCGAAAATGTGAAACACAAGTTCCGACGTGAGCGGAACTTGCTCCGACGGCTTAAGAACGAACGTATTTCCATACACGATAGCGAAGGGCAGGAACCACATTGGCACCATGGCCGGGAAGTTGAAAGGCGTGATGGCGGCGCACACGCCGACTGGCTGGCGGATCGTCTCGGTGTTTATCCCGCGCGACACGCCTTCCAGAATGCGTCCTTGCATCGTCATGGGAGCGGCGCAGGCCACTTCGAGCACTTCGATGGAGCGCGTGATCTCCGCACGCGCATCTGACAGCACTTTGCCCGACTCTCGCGTAACCGATGCAGCCAACTCGTCAATCCGCTGACGGAACTTCTCGCGCAACGCGTAAATAAATTCCGTCCGCTCACCCACCGAACGAGCGCGCCAGTCGGGCAGCGCAGCGTTCGCCGCGACTACCGCTTCTTCGACCTCTGCGGTTCCCGACAATGGGACGCGCGCCAAGACCTCACCACTCGCGGGGTTGGTCACGTCGAGAAGGCCGGACGACTGTGCCGGTGTCCAGCGACCGTTTCCGTAGTTCGATAGAATTCGAGTTGCACCGGACTTTTCAGTGCTCGTGGGCTGCTCTAGCGGTGTCAGAGTGCTAGTTTGGGTTGTCATCGCTACCTTCCTGTTCGCGTCCGCTACCCGGGTTTCCTATTGCTTGGTTTTACCACGTTTTGTGGTCACACCTCACCTTTGAGGGAGTCAGACTCTATCGATCATACGCTGGCTCCCTCAAAGGTGGCCGCTCCCAACCGCGAGGATGCGGTTACGTCACCTATCTGGGAAAAACACCTCCGCAGCTCTTCATTCTTGTGCTACAGCTGGAAACTATTTCTGAGTCGCGTGATGGGGGCGGGTACACCGCAATATTTCTGCCGTGACGCGCCGTCCGCTGGCAATGGCACCATCCACGGTTCCGTTACGGCCTGTAGTGTCGGTTGCCTCGCCCGCGAAGAAGAGAGTGTCCTCAACGGGACTCGCCAGCGCTTCCTGCGCCCCGTCGGCGCCAACTTTTCCATAACTATAAGCCCCACGGGAAAACGGATCACTTTGCCAGTCATGGAAGTATGCTGCCTCCAGCAAGGGTTCAAGATCCTGGGCGGCGATGTCAACCAGAGCCCCAAGCGATTGCAAGCTGTGCGCTACCACAAACGAGCGATCCCTGCCCGAGAGTCGTTCCGCGGAGCGGAACGGGGCCCAGCCTGTAATGATAGGAAGTTTCGACGGCAGGGTCGTCCACCATGTGGGGAACCATTGGTCTTGAGAAAATAGAAAACTCATTCCTGCCAGGGTTTTGGACCTCTTGCTCCGAGGAGAAATGGTGTCCCAGAAACGGTGGCGAAATCGGAGGACTACGCGAATGACCTTACCCATCTCCAATTTCGTGAGCGCCTTCAGCTTTGGTTCAGGCAAGGACGGAATGAAACGAACAGCACCTAATTCCGGCGGAGCGGCTTGCAGAACGGCGAGGGGCAGCGTCACGATAGTCCGTGGTGCCGTGAAATTCCTAACTCCCTCCGGGCTGTGAGCTTTCACCGTCGAATGTCCGTGTTCCCACTCTATTTCTTCGACCACTGTGCCTGTCTGGATTGACACATCGGCATGAGACAACTCATCGAGGAAAATATCGATAAGGCACGCGTATCCTGTCGCAGGCCGAAAGGCGCGATCGCCCTCGATCTCTTCCTCGGCGCGCATTCCTTTAACCAGCCAATGGACGCCCACTAGCTCAGGGTCGGCTGCGTTGAAGCCAGAAACATATTCGAGTGCGCGCTCTTTGGCTGCCTGCTGTTTAGTGTTTTGTTTTGAATCGGGGAAACAACGCTGCAGAAAACTAGCGAATGATTCGTCGGGCGAACGATCGTCCATTTTTTCGAGGATGTCCTCGACTTCAGAGAAGAAGTCGCAGCTTGACAGGGTCCCTCCCTCACAGCACCAGTTGTCGCCCGCTACTTCCGAGATATTTACATTTCGCTTCTGGAAAGGCTTCCAGATGCCAGGTGCAAGGCCATGAATGAACTCCGCGCCAAACTCGATAGGAGCCTGGCAAACCGGGTCCTGTCGAGTCAGCACACGGCCTCCCAACCAATCGCGGGCCTCGAGGATCAAAACCTTGCGGCCGGACTTGGTCAGAGCCGCGGCGGCGGCCAATCCTGACACGCCGGCACCAATGACGATCACATCCGCGTCCGTGGACATGGCGAACCTAATCCAGTGCAGAGGAAGCTGGTAAGTAGATGCGTCTTGACGGCCACAGGCTGTCGCGGAAACGTTCGTCCATTCGAAGGGGACTCTCCCACCCAGGGATAATTCGGTGAATTCACGGCCAAACAAACGATTCCGCTGCGACGACCCGTGGACGAAAATCTTTACCACAGAGGACACAGGGGTCACAGGGTAAACCCTAATAACCTTGATTGGCGGATCAGATACCTTCCGCAGCGGCCCGAATGACATGTGCGGCCTTCATAACTATGGCGACCAAAAACAACCTTTCTCGGCTTTCGTGAACCGAAATATCGTCCGAAATGGGGAGCCGCCGCTACGGTCTGTTCTAGCTTCTTATGCACAGCGTGGTTCGATCATCAGGCGTGTCTCAACACGTTTCGGGGCAAACCGCTCTACCGGGAGCCCAGGACGCAGATCCTCGTTCCCATCAGATAAGGGTCGCGCTGGTCACATCGTTTCCTCCGAGCCATGGCGATCTTAACGAGTACGGGTATCATCTCGCCTGTGCGCTGCGAGATGACCCGCGAGTGCAACTCACCATTCTTGCCGACGAAGTGAAGTTGCAGGAAGAGCCCTCTGGCTTTCGCATCGAACGCTGTTGGCGTTTCAATTCCACCTTCAATCTCGTGCGATTGCTGTCGGCGATCCGAAAAAGTAATCCAGAAGTAGTTTGGTTCAACATCGGATTTTCAACCCTCGCCCGTTCCCCGCTTGCAGCGTTTCTCGCCATCACCGTCCCCGCCATGGCCCGAATGCTGGGTTATTACACCCATGTGACTCTGCACACCGTCTTTGAACGCATCAATCTGAAGGACGCGGGCGTCAGCCTGCCCGGGTTATATCGTCTTGCAGGCCGGATTGCCACGCGCCTGCTGCTATGGGCCGACGACGTATCGGTATTGCTGCCATCGTTTCGGTCGGAGCTGGTGAGCAACTATGGGGTGAGTGCTGAACGAGTGCATTTTCGGCCGCACGGCACCTTCAAGAGTGTGCCGACCCTCGAGGCCTCGCAGCCCGATCGTGCGGAACCCGACCGCGTGGAGCCCAATCGCGCAGAGCGCATCATTCTCGCCTTTGGATATTGGGGCACATACAAGAGGGTGGATTTGTTGCTCGAGTCCATTGACGAAATTGTCAGCAAAGTTCCCAACGCAGTTCTGGTAGTGGCGGGTACGAATCATCCCAGTACGCCGGGTTACCTGGAATCCCTGCAGGAGCGATGGCTGGGGAATCGCGCCGTGCGTTTCCTCGGCTACCTTCCGGAAGAAGAGCTCCCCAGCCTGTTTCGAAGCACGAGTGTGCTGGTGTTGCCATATTCTTCGGCTGCCGGTACCAGTGGAGTTGTACATCAGGCGTGCCAGTTTGGCCTGCCGATGGTTGCAACGAACATCCCTGAAATGGTTGAAATGGCAAGGGAAGAGGGTATTGCAATCGAATTTTATGCGTCGGGAGACGGCCGTGCCCTTACCAATCACCTGATTCGGCTGTTGAAGTCGGATGAACTCAGGCAACGTTTTTCCCAACAGAATTTGTCTGCGGCTCAAGGCACGCCGATGTCGCAGGTCGTAGACGAGTATGTGCGCTCATTCCAAGAAAGGATTCTGGCTTCCAGAGTGCAGGTGACAGCTCCGTGAAGTGTATGACTGTAGCAAAGACCAATATTTTCCGGGCAGCAGGCGAGTGGTTTGTGAAGTCTGGCATTCAAGAGGCAAATGGTGGCGTCGCGAGGTATTACTTTAGCGACCGCCAATGCAACGCGCCGCTGACTACCGAAATCACCGCCTATTATGCCGCTGCGCTGCTGAATCTATATCAAAAGAATAAGGATCCGCGTTACCTCGATGCCGCTCTCAATGCGGCATGGTATCTGGTGAGGGGATGGGACGAGGAACGCTCCGCGGTGCCGTTCGAATGTGATTCTGAAGGCGGCAAGTACTCATATTTCTTTGACAACGGAATCATCGTGCGTAGTCTGCTGGCGGTTTGGCGGGAGTGCGGAAATCCGGAATTCCTGTCGATCGCCCAAAAGGGCGGCGACTCCATGGCGCGCGACTTCTACGACGGGAAGAACTTCAGTCCTATCCTCGAACTGCCGAGCAAGTCGCCGCTGGTCTATGAACCCGCCCGCTGGTCGCGCAGTCCCGGGTGCTACCAACTCAAGGCCGCAATGGCCTGGTATGAATTGTGGCAGGTCACGAAAGATGAAAAGTACAACGCTCTTTACAGGAATGTGTTGGAGGCGAGCCTCGCAAGCCATGCATCCTTCTTGCCCGGCATAGATACTGACATCCCGGTGATGGACCGGTTGCACGCGTATTCCTATTTCCTCGAAGGCTTGCTCCCGGCGATTAAGGAGCGAGCATGCGCCGACGCGATGGCTGAGGGAATTGAGCGGGCGTCCGGCTTCGTGCGCAAGATTTCACCGTTGTTCTTACGCTCAGATGTAGTAGCCCAGTTGCTGCGGGCGAGGTTATTTGCGAATCAGCATGGAGTTCTAGCGTTGGATGAAGATGCGGCACAAAGTGAGATATCGACGATACAGAACTTTCAATCTGACGATCCGGATGTCCGGCTGAATGGCGGTTTTTGGTTTGGGAAGAAAAACGGCAGTTTGTTACCGTTCATGAATCCAGTGTCCACGGCGTTCTGCACGCAAACTTTCGAAATGTGGAATCAGTATCAAAAAGGCCAGCGGTCGCTGCAATGGCAATCCCTGGTCTAGAGGCAGGCAGACGTAAGACGCGAGTTATGCGGCGATAACGGAGGGTTGTACCGCAAGCGCCTCTGCGGAATGATACGACTTCAATATGCTTGCGATTCTCAGCCCAGCCATGCCGTCCCCGAACAAATCCCGGTGTTGTGCCATTCGCCGATAGAGGGCTGAGTCCTCCATCAACTCGATGAAGGCTGAAACGATGGCGTTCAAATCGGCGCCGACTAATCGCGCCGCACCGGCCAAGATAGCCCCGCGACGATCGGTCACGTTCCGCAGCACCAGCGCTGGTTTACCCAGACAGGGCAGTTCCTCCTGCAGGCCTCCGGAGTCGATCATGGCGAAGTAACAGGCTTCGGCTAGAGCAATCAGTTCGCGATATCCCAGCGGCCGCGTCAGTGTAACGTTGCTTATTCCGTCCAGGCAGCGGCGCACGGTGACGTTCACATTTGGATTGGGGTGCACCGGAAGCACCAGGTGCGCCGTGTCCCGGTATGCTCGTGCCACCACGCGGATCGCCTCGCAGATGCCCTCAAGCGGGGCGCCGTGATTTTCCCGGCGGTGGACGGTCACGAGAATAATTCTCTTGCTCGATAGCGGCAGCTTTTGCAAAATCGAGCCTTGCATGGAGAAAGGCGTGGCTGCGATGAACCGCAACGCGTCGATGCAAGTGTTTCCGGTGACATGGATGGTCTTGGGGCTAAATCCTTCCCGCATCAGATCCTGCTTGTCGAGAGCCGTAGGGGCGAAATGCACGTCGGACATCACATCGATGATCTTGCGATTAACTTCCTCGGGAAACGGTTCCAGCTTGTTGAAAGACCGGATTCCCGCCTCAATGTGGGCCACTGGAATCTTCGAATAGCATCCGGCCATAGCACCTGCCATGGCTGATGTCGTATCGCCCTGTACCAGCACCCAGTCGGGCCGTTCTACGGCGATTACTTTTTCCAGCTCCGCCAGCAGGCGGGAGGTTAAGCCGCACAGTTGCTGGTTATGTGACATTGCACGCAGCTGGTAGTGGGGCTTGATCCGGAAAAGCGAAAGGACTGACGCCAGTAGTTCCTCATGCTGACCGGTAACGCATACCACACATTCGGCCTGCGGGTCGCGTTCGAGCGCCTGCAGGACCGGCGCCATCTTAATCGCCTCAGGACGGGTTCCGAATACAAATAGATATTTTGTTTTTGGCATGCGACTAGTCCGATGAACGCTCTCGTAATGCCACATTTGAGAGCGTCAGGACGGGTCTTGGTTTTACGGGAATGCCGCTGGAATAGGCTCCGGTGAGCCCGTACCATTTCACTCTCAAAAGCTCTGCCAGCATGCGGGCCCCGTCGCGGTAGGGATGGATCTTCGATCCTTCGGCGTAGTAGATGTATTCAACCGGGATCTCGCGGACGGTGAATCCGAAGTTACGCGCCAGGTACAACGTTTCAGCATCGAAACCCCATCCGGCAATTTTTTGCAGACTGAAAACTGATTTCGCAGCTTGACGGGTAAACGCTTTAAATCCATTCTGCGTGTCCTTGAAATCCATGCCCAGGATGATGCGAAGCAAAAGATTGTAGACACGACCGTTCAGCCGCCGATACCAGGGCTGCGGCTCGGTTTGCAGTTTGGGATCTACCCAGCGCGAGCCGATGGCAATGTCCGCGCCATCCGCGAGCGCCGGCACCAATTTCTCAATATCCTCGATGGGAGTCGAGTTGTCCGCATCCGTAAACAGAATGATGTCACCGGTTGCGCGCCGTACGCCATCACGGATGGCTTGACCCTTCCCACAATTGGCCAAGTTATCGATCAGGCAAACGGCAGGATACTTGGCCGAAAAGCCTCGGACCACGGCAGCTGTGTCGTCCGTGGATCCGTCATTGACGACAATCACTTCAGCGTCCCATGACTTGGCCTCGATGAAGGCCAGAATCTGCTCAAGGGTACGCGGAATTCTCTTGGCTTCGTTGTATGCCGGAATGATGATGCTGCACCTTTGGCTTTTCACAACTGCTTTGGATGCGATAATTGAGCGGGCTGTTGCAGTCCGGAATGGCCTGCGGGCGGGCGTTTCGGTTAACTGGCACCTTGTATCGGGGTTCGAGAATTCACTCTGCCGGGGAGAGCTGGGGCACTTCTGCCTGGTCTTCGCCAGCAGCCGTCGCTTGACACACCCCCGCACCAACGGATGGGGTATTCTCCATAGACGCTTCCAGGCCGCCTCGCTTTTTTCTCTGCAGGAATGCCAAAAGGATGGTCACAAGGCTGGTGCCAAACGGAACTATACCCCACATAATCCCTTGCCAGGCGGGGGGTCTCAGCGGGGAGGGAATCGTGGTTGCGGGAGGAATCCCGACAGTTGTCCACACCGTAATGTCGCCGTGGTTGTAGCTTTCGATCTGGCGCCATCCAGCAAAAGTAAGCAGAGGCTCATAGTATCTATCGTGAACAAAAATGTATCGAAGGCCGTAGTGCGGAGCGTGGCGCAACATCTCGGAGAGGGCCAGCATTCCTTCCGTGTGGTAAAACTTTGCACTGCTCAACTGAGCTACCCCATGCAGGGTCATCTCTGGAAGGCTGCGGGCTGAGTTATATTCTCCGTCAACGCTGGGTGCCTCGGTGTAACAGGCGATCTTTGACATTGCATTCGCAAAACCTAGCGTGAGGTACCGATATTGATCGTGTCCCTTTTCATTCAGGAACTTGATGATCGGGTCGACATCCGGCGGTGCGCCAATCAGAGGAAAGTAAATGTTCCAGGCGACTGCCAATGAGGCTGATCCGATAGCTGCGATGGCCAGCAGGGCCGCCGCCGGAGCGCGATAGCGATCGATGAGTTGAACCGCGAGCATGCCAACAAATGGCATAGCCAGCAAGAGAGCCCAGAAAGTAAATCTCTCGAAGGTAAGGACTTCGAATGCTCGGCCAAGGAGCAACTTGGGTACGGGAGTAGTTCCACCCAATCCGAACAGAAACGCGAAGTAGAAACCGAACAAAAGAGGACGCAACCTTCGCTCCGTGCCCTTGTAAAGGATGTAGGGCAATGCCAATACAACGGCGCCGAAGGGAACCAGCCAGTAGTGGACTCCCCAGATTGGCTGCAGAATAAAATTGGCACGGCTCAAGTGCGGGATCGGGATTTGTGTGATCGGATTCTTCAACAAAATTAAGATGTAAGGCAGTAATACAACCAGTATTCCGGCAATAGCCAGACCGCCGAAGACTGCGATCCTCTTGATGGGCACAATCATTGAGACGTCAGGATGCTGGTCGCGATAGTCCATCAACACAAGCCAGAGGAGTGGGGGGATGAAGAACACCATCCCAAACAGCAGAGTTGCGTGATGCGCGGCGGCAGCGGTACACGCGATGCCCAGGCCCAAGGCTAAGTCCGAGGATCTTCCTTCCAAAACATAACGATAGATACAGGGGAGGGCGAGGAGAAATAGCGTAGTTGCTGAGGTCGTTCCAATCTGACCGTCCTGGTAGACGAGAAGACAAAGGGATCCGAGGAAGATAGAACATAAAGCGGCATAACTCGCTGCGCGCGCCGTGGTCCACAACCTGGAGAAGCGATAAACGGCAACCGGCAAGAGCAAGATGACGATTCCCTGAACCAGCATGTAGGCGTTGGTAAGCCCGATAAAATGCGAGAGGATTGCCGTCCATTGGTGCGTGAGAGGCGGATAAGTTGTTTGCGAAAATCCTGCAAAAGATTTCTCATTCCAGGGATCGAACCAGTGATGCGCGTAGTGCGACGCCATTGACATGTGAAAGTTGGCGTCGAAGCTGTTGGCCGGTACCTGCATTATGAGCAGCGGGCCGTGAAAGACCAGGGCGCAAAGCACGATCAGCCAGGGCGGGATCGCGCGGCTCAGCGGCGCAGAGATAGCAGTTTGCATTGCCGGGGTCGAGCTTATCTTGCCGAATTTGGGATGCACTCTTGCGGGCTGAGGTTGCGAGTTAACCCCTGGACATAAGGGCGACCCGGTGTATCTTTCCACGCAGTCGACTCATCTGTTACTGTTTCCAGTCCGCCTATGCTTGCCGTAAGCGGCAGGGTAAGGGTGGGACAGCCTTCGGCGGGGGCCGCGGCCGCAAACGCGCGCTTTGTGACGCCAAAGGGAAGGGATCAGGCCACATGATCGTCGGTGTTCCGAAGGAAAGCTATCCGGGAGAACGGCGTATTGCTCTTGTTCCAATGATCGTCCCCAATCTGGCCAAGGCCGGACTCGAGGTCGTGGTTGAGACCGGGGCGGGTGAGCAAGCGGGCTATCCGGATACAGCTTACGTCGAAAAGGGCGCGAAGATTGTGTCCGATCGCGGCGCGGTATTCAGCGCGGCTGACATTGTGGTTCAGGTTCTTTGCTACGGCTCGAACGATGTAACCGGCAAGGCCGACCTTCCTCTAATGCGGCGTGGACAGGTGCTGATTGGCTTCCTGCGGCCCTTTGGTTCCGCGGAGATCCTTCAGCAAATCGCAGCGGCCGGCGTCACCTCATTTTCCGTGGAACT
>WNFI01073126.1_pt1 | contig 15961 bp, 10 predicted proteins | sample 5400471 | NCBI WGS metagenome assembly WNFI01 (sample SAMN13153348, study PRJNA577476) | soil metagenome | isolation source: 100 cm saprolite on Douglas fir-dominated hillslope | place: USA:California | collected 2013-09-17 | reverse complement strand
TTCGTGCAGCCCCAGCTTCTCCGCCTATGACCTGGATGAACGGGATTCGCTCCTTACGTTTTGACCAAACGGACGCGTTCATTAGAAGGTCCGTTTTATTCCAATGTTATTTGTGGCGGCGGTAACAAGGCTCAACGTTCCCTTGTATAGGATATTTGATGAGAGGGAAGATGGATGCGTGGTCAAAATTGCGTCGAATGACTTGGTCGATAGAAGGATCAAAATAGGTCGATCGAAAGCAGTAAATTTAAGGTCAGCTAGCTAGCTATGGGACATCAACTCAGTATGGAATTGTGATGGGATAACATCACGAGCTGCACGTCGCAGGGTTCCGTCTGTTGCCTCAGCGGGGTGGGGTTCAAATCCCACACCCGAGTCCATTAACGGCCATACATAACAAGCGCAAGCACCACCACGCTAATCCTATTTACATTATACCTATTCTTGTTCACTTCTGATCATGGAATTAAGCTAATTTGGGTCCCCGAAGGACTCGTGTGAGATCGATGAGCCCCAATATTATTAGCCCGAGTGATCAGACACTTCGCCAGTATTATATTTTTGGCTGGGAAATATATATATCTTCTCCATGCATCATAATACATATTGAAGAGCACAGCTGTATATCACGAACGACATAAGTTCAAGTTCAACATGTTGTAATACATCTAGAAATTAGGTTCAACTTCCGTCGGTGGCGGAGAATGCCCATAAAATTGTAATTGACTCTCCGCTGAATGACCACTTCTGAACAAAATCCTGTTAACGTCTGATACATTAATTGAGTCGGGACACAATATCGACTCAATGTTCAGGTGGCTTTGCTGAGATGGACGCTTTCATGTCTCAGCTAAGCTCCCATAGCATTGAACATGCTCACGCAGGCTTCAACGCCGAGCATTTCAAATCCTACCAGCTGACAGTATGAGTACGTCATTCGTGCTTTTCGTGACCGCCCCGCGGTGACGGTGATTCTGGAGGGATACCGAAGTCCAGGCTCCACCCAAGTTCAAATCGGGACGAACCCCGAGCCGAAGTTCGTTTGTGATCGGTTCGATATGTTTGCTTCTTGGTTCGCTAGCCTGGTCTACCTGAGATGAAGCAAACCAGGCTCTAGCCTGCTCTAGCTGGGGCCGTTATAGTCGTCATCAAGTAAGCCGCGATCATACTCGTTGCGGCGATAAGGCTGGGATAGGGACCACTGAGGAATCATTGATGCAAAACAATATTCCAGACGATGGATATGTTGGACAGTGGTCAGAGCTAGATACAAGTATGTCGCTCTTGTCAAGCCAAATACTAAAAGTCCTATCGTTCGGACAACCGTCTTGCATATTGTGAAGATAGCTGTCCACATTTTAATTGAGGAACGAGAGTACTCGAGTACGCCATCGAACTAATCGCTCTCCAAGAAAAACGTGCCTACCAGTGACGTCTCTTGTGGGTACTGATTGAAATTAGCGAATGCTACAAAGAATGGCGACTTGTTTCTTTCGGTTTCTTCTGTTTGGGTGCGCATCCTATCTCATGTCGATTGATGTAGCTATCCGCTTTAGAACTACCAATTCCAATGAAGCTTGCAAGTGAGCTGTTTTCCCGGGAAAGGTTTCTCAGCATGCTTCGCAGGGACACTCATGGAATAACGTATAACTGATATGATGTAACGCAGAAAATAGCTCCAGTGGCGTCCCTGGGTGTAGTTGCTGCAGTTAGGTAGGTGGTTTTCAGCAAAGCTCGGCTCCGGGCGCAAAAGGAAAGCACACGTGGCAAGGTAATTGCGAAACAAGCCTGAGATTAATAGCCATTCATTATTAATTTTCGGAAAAAAAAAACACGTGACTTTCTTTTGCGCTCAGAAGGCTAAACTGGCTTCAGCCCGAAACTCGAACTCCTCCTTTGTTTTCGGAACTTCTCTTCAGAGTTCGAATAACGTACTTAAAGCAGGGAGGAAAAGAGAGTAGGCCAGGGACCGATAATCAATTGTAGTTTCTTCGGTGGTATGATGGAAGAGACAACGGTTGCCACTTACAGTAACAATTACGCCACAGTCACGCTGGTCTCAAGAGACTGCCCCCTTTTCCCCTCCTTCCCATCTTGTTGCGCTGCTTCCATTCCTTTGGGTCGCGCATAGAGGTCATCCTCACACTCCCTATTAATTCTTCGAGACCATTCTTGGCGCCTCTTCTAATGGGCGCCATCACTATTCCGGCCGGTAGCAACTCCGCTGACGCAGAGCGTCTTCATAGTGCAACCACCACCTCTGACGACACGTTCGCTGCATCGAATGCAATCATACTCAGTTTTGTATTTATCTCTCTTGGATTTGCACTTTTCTACCTTCCGTGGACCTTTATTCGTCTCCAACATGCAGGATGGTTGACTGGATTTCGACTTTCATCGAAGCAACCTGCACCAGTGCCTACCAAAGACCGTGTCCTTCCCGGTCGGCCACTTCTTGATACTAATGTCAATTTACCTCAACGGATCGGTCGATTGCCGTTCGCTCTGCCCACTTACGTTATTCCCTATATGAATCTGTCTGTGCCGCAGGCGTTCCTGTTGGCAACTACGACGTTTGTGGTGCTCCTCGCTAGTTTCGTTGGGAGCAACGTAATAACCGACTCGACTCGAACGGGATATATTGCAATAACGCTTCTCCCGTGTGTGATCATGCTTGGCAACAAAGTATTTGGTCTGGGAACGATACTTCAGGTTGGATATGCTTCGGTGCGTTGTAACATCCTCAAGTTAAGCTCTCATCCAGGACTGACTTTGAACGCCCATATTCCAGATTAACTGGTTTCACCGATGGCTGGGCCGTCTTATGTTCTTTGTTACCAGTATTCATGCCATTGCCTATTTCACTCTCTTCGCTCAGACGCACTCAATGAAAGCCGAAATGTCCAAGTCATCCAACATTCTCGCCTGCGTGGCGTATGCTGGATTCTGTCTTATTTTCTTTGCATCTATCGGTCCTCTCCGCCGAAAGTGTTGGCCTATCTTCAGAGTGTGCCATCATTTTGGGATCTTCCTCTTCTTTGTTGGCGTGAGTGGTCTAATATTTCTGGAATGGTGCCGTTTGACTGATTTTGACTATATGCAATTAAACAGCTTAATTATCATTCGAAAGTCCTTCGTCCCTGGGTGCTTTATTCCCTATTCGCCATCTTCATCTCTTCTGTTTCACGCGCCCTCACCTCCCGACTACATATCGCTTACGTCACACCTCTCACATCCTCAAAGTCTACAATTGTCCACCTCCCAAGTCTTCGAAGTGGGTGGATACCAGGTCAACACGTTCGTGTTCGCGTCCTCACTGGCGGAATGGGGCTTTTTCAATTATGGGAGAGCCATCCCTTCACATTGTCTACTGCCCCTGGGTCGGAAGGCGCTAAACTCATTGTCAAAGCGACCGGTGACTGGACCAATAAGCTCTTTGAAATCGCACAGAGAAAAGGAAAAGGTGATGATGAGTCGGGGGCTGGCCCAGGAAAATGTCGGCCATCCCCTATTGCAGTCCTAGTCGAGGGTCCATATGGAGGATGTAATCTTGTCTATTCCGCTTATTCGTCTGTGTTGCTTGTGGCGGGGGGATCTGGGATCTCGTACGTCCTCAGCGTGGCACAAGGAATGATCGTAGATGCCAAACTAGGCAAGAGCAGGACGAGAGAGCTTAATATCATCTGGAGTGTCCGTGATCGAGCTGCAGTGAACGATCTCCTTCCTCTTTTCGAGCAAGTCCTTGACTCCGCCAAGTCGATATCCAATTTCACCGTTTGCATCACACTCTACTTTACATCTGTTAGTCGAGGACTCATTATCCGACCGTTCTCGCTCCTTCCTTCCTCTGGTGCCGTACTATCAAGGCTGTCACAACGTCCGAAAAGCTATACCAAGTCTCCACTCTCTGGAGTGACAAATGCACCGAACAGCACGGCGAATCTTCTTGGGCTTGGCAACTCGAGTCGAATCGATATCGAGGATGGGAAACAGTTTACTCTAGGGAAGATGGATGAGGATGAGAAAATTGATCCTTTTGCTGACCCTTCACCTGCGATGGTGGACACGTCGCCACCGATTCAGCTGAAACCTGGGAGGCCGGATTACGAAACCATCCTTAAGGACATTGTATGCCGGGAGCGCGTATTCTCGGAATCATTCAGTCGGAAACTCAATCTAGATATTGGAAGCGCTGGTAAGGCAAATGGAGGCATTGCTGTTGGCGTGTGTGGACCACCTGGGCTGGTTCTTAGCGTGAGGAAGCTTTGTTGGGATGCAAGAGAATTGGGAGTTAGAGAGCCGATAGAGTTCCACGATGAGTGAGTTCTCATTTTTTGTCTAATCGGGATTGTCCAGAATCCATGTTTTAATACTGAATCATTTTTTTAGGGCGTTCAGCTTGTAAATGCTGCACCATGTTGAATCGGCGATGCTTTCATAGCTGTTAGACTAGATGCTATTCCCAAAGTTACCACTATATTCCATCCATACGCTAAATCCAAGTACTGCGAAGTGGTTACTTTCGTGAGGGGGGTTACTAATTTCCCCGACAAATATAGGCACTACAACTATACAGTGAGATGCACAGGAGTGAGTGGCCTACGGCCCTGCGTAGTATATTCTTCTTGTCCACCGCCGTCGTCTGGTGATATGTCCTGTTTTCTGCCACTCAGACAATGGCGAACTCTGTGCGTCTAGCCACGCGTCATTTGTATATAGCCATCCATCTAATCGTCAGAAAAGTGGTCAATGAATATTCAGCTTTGAAAAAATTCTTGCTAGAAATACCGAACCTGGGTCTGTCTGCGAAATACCATCCTTCACTGTCCACCAGCCGTAGAAATCAGGCTCCCAATCTTCGGAATCCACATAGGTCCAGTATGGTTCGAGCGCGAAGTTGAGTACACCACTTAAAAATTCAACTAGGTCATCAGCAGAAGTCAATACAACAGACGCGATGAACTACTTGCCTCGCGCTCCCTACTCCTCCACTTCCATCCTTCTTACGGGTCCAAGGTAGGCGCTCAGTAGGTTTGAGGTTTGTAGCACCGTTTTTCCATCCGGCTAGCAATGCGTCTCCATGAGCGGCACTGGTGGCCGAGGACGACGGCCAGGCCCAGCGTTCATTCTGAAACACCTCGACGGTTCGCAATTCTAGATCCTCGAAGTTAGTGACATGAAGAAAAATTTGAGAAAGGAACTATATATCACCGTTCAATTGAGGGATAATTTTCTCAGGTAGACTGACGTCGTTCACAAATTGGCGTATTCGGTCAGAGAGAAGGGGGGTGTATCGGCGGTATACTCGAGGGTCAAGCAGTATTCTGTGGATGGATGGATGGGTTGCAGTGAAAAGAAGCAACCCAGCGCAAAGAAAAACTAGGCGGAGGGGAAGAAACCACAACGGCCCCATGGAGAATAGTGTGAATAGGAGAATTACTGTTGAAGAGCGACTTTTCCATGTTAAGTAGGGGATCAGAGGGTAAGCGACATCGTATGTATCAGACCTATTGGAATCAGGAGTGAACACATCTGGAACTAAGCGGAGCGCAACAACTCATACGAGATGCCCATGAAATTTTGAAGGGCTTGAATGTTAGCTAACCATGCTGTGCTTCCTTCCGAAGGAAGTGGCGGAGCAGGCAGAGGTGACGAGACACACTTAGACGGGTCCACGATAGTCGTCCGCGTTCCATTTGACTGAGGCGCCTTGGGGGAAGGCTGGTGTGTAAGAGTCATGATACAAAGGATTGCAGCGTTAGGTAAGACCAGTAATAATTTGGGCTGATAACCTGAAGGCATGGAGGGTCCAATTCGGACTTGCGGGATTCAGGACGTTAATTACTCACAGATGAACCCATACCCAAATATCCACGGAACAGTATGCACCCAGCCTTTTCGCCACATCACAATCTCCTCTATTTTGTCCATTATCCAAAACAGGAATCCTACCCGACTAACGAATCTTCGAAAGTTGTACGTCATGAGCTGCAGAGCCAGAGGGTCACGAGTTGAAAGAAGGGCGCTTGAAGAACTCCGGGGCGATGATGAAGTATCCAGGGTATTCGGGATATTAATTGCGGAGGATATCAGTATATTGGACAGGTTGAGCGAGCCGGGACGAGTGCGAGACCTGTCTCCGACAGCCAGTGATGATCCCGAGGAGTTAGAAGATATCCCCCCTTCTTTTGGAATAGCTTGATCCTCTCCTGACTCTATGGGCATCAAACGAGCATAGATTGGCACCGCGGCATAGTCCAAGGCTGCCATGATGTATGATGGACTTCGTATCTTATCTTGGAAAGTGGTGCATCAAGCCAATCGTGTAGGAACGGTGCGAGAATCAGATTCGTTACCAGCTCGTAGAATATTGTCGTTGAATCGAGCGAGACTCTCACCACAGTTTGGCGGGCAACTGCCGAAATCAGATGTGCGTATGCCAATGTCGGTGGCATTACGACAAACGGATTACTAGCCAACTTTTGTTGACAGGTCAGGGATCTCATCACAGCGCCCGCATCTTTTCGTTCTTGGCAGCTCTTTCTCATGTCTATTTCGTCGCTTCACTCTGAGTTCGAGTCGCCGAGATGGTAGGGTCTGATTCTGGCTGGGAAATTACATGGTCCCGATCTCTCGAACTCGTGGTACCAAGATTTCAGCTAGAAAGGCTTCATGACATTCGCGCTTATATTGAAGCCTGGGAGTTTTAAAATAGAAATGGCTTTGATCGTCTCTACATGCATCCTCCTAGAAGCACCCCTTGGCTGACGGGATCTACGGACGGACTCCGGACTGAATCCCAAACGTCATGGTCGTCAAGTAAATATAAATGCTCGACCCAGATATGCTTTGGTTTCATGATATTGAATGACCTCTGAAGCCGGGTCTCGAGCTTTGAATTCCGTAATGACTGGATGTGAAAGCTTCCGATGTGGACTTGTCAAGCACTTCGAACTACTGTGAGACTCCGATGCCCCGCCAACACCCGTAAATCCTGTACATAGGGTTCGATACCAGAGACAACTTTTACGTTGGAGATAGCGTTGACTCGGATCCTGTTAACCACTCCCATTCCAACCAACTCATGTCCTGTCCAACCGTATCGCCGGTCTTTTCCTACTAGTTTGAAATGTTCCCCTCCGCACCAGCTTCACGTGGACATGCTTACCTGCGGAAGGCGACTAGCTCTCTGCTATCTTGACATTCTAAATCATCAACCACCTGAGGATACAGAGACACCTCCTGGAGAAGGTCTGCCATATCCAAGGGAACTGTACTGTGTGTAGTCCCGCTGGAACCATAGTATGTGTACCGATTCTGGGCAGTACATAGCACGTTCCGGTCCATGGATCACAGTGATAAATGACTGCGATGAGGCTGGAAGTGCTTTCATCAATAGTGCTACTTGGATGTGTCATCGAAACGTGCATTTTTGGTGCTGTCGCTGACGTCATCACTGCTATATCCCTCATACTAAGTCTGGTGCTCATCTCGAACTTCTGCTTGCCCGATAAGTTTGTAATATCGGATCGACTCAATGGACCATACAGTTATTTAAAGGGTGATTCTATGTTACAGAGCTAGAGTGCACGATGCTTACATGGCCGGACATCTTATCTCGATATCTGACTCTGCTATATTTTACGATGCTGCCATTCCTGCCGAATCATAGCTATCTTTATTTCCATGTCCCTCAATCCCGGTACCTATGTGCTTCCCAGGTAGATCTGGCCATCTTGTTTGGCAAGGCTATAACTCACAATGCCATGAAGGGCTCTCCCCGCCCCTGAACCAACTGTCTTGGGCTCATCTGACATGAACATGGCTTGTTACCGCCAAACCAATGCATTCCTGGGATCTGAATACTTCTGTACAGCAAACAAGCCGATGCATCATACAATATGATACCAGATTGGATATAAGCGTAACTATGACCATTGGGAGACCAATATTTCTCTTGGGCAATTGGCATGACAGTGAGAAAGTTGTGTATGGGTCGGCAGGAATGGCAGCACCGAATAGTATAGCTGAGCCGGGTATCGAGATATAGCGTTCGACCATGTGAGCATCGCGGGCTCAGCATTATTGATCCCCTCCCCCTTTACCTAATTGCATGGCGGAGGGTGGGTCGTCCTGAAAGGCAATCAGGAGGCAAAATTAGAGACAACCAGACTTACTGCCCATTCCTGCGTGATGCTCGTAGCAGTGATGGGATCAGAGATAGCATCAAAGGTGCACATTTCAATGACACATTGTGGCATTGTTGATTCTAGAATGAGATGACAATGCGAAAAATTGGATCCTTCTGTCCAGAGACCAAAAAAGCAGCAGCATATCTCCATCACGATGCAAATGGTGGGGCTCTCGGGTATGAACACCAGGACCCTCTGAATCCTACTTGGAACGTCGTGGTGTTAAGTTACCTGCAACCCCCCACGTCTTTTGTATGGAGACATACGTCTATTGTGACTGATGGAAATTTCGGAGATGAAAGGGCGCATTGTAAATCATGTGGAGAAGAGCCTCACTTGGAAGATGCTGGAGGCGGTAGCCCTCACCGAGAGCCCGCAGGAATCGAACAAGATCACGACCTCTCGAGTATTCAAATGCCCGGATCTTCGGTTTTGCTTGGTCTTGTCCCATCATAAATAGATACTTTGTAGACCTCAGCAGAATATCTATAGCAATAACCCCATCCAATAAGCCCTCCTCGGAATGAGAAAGGGATTAGCCTGTAATCAGAATCGGCAGATGCGTTCTGATTTACCTAGCAACTTCCGCTGATCCGGGCGTCCCATATTTCGGTTCCAGTGTAAGCGCCAATGACCAACGGCCACCCATCACCTGAGGATTGATGCTTAGAATTAGAGTGAGGGCTGATTCATCATGAGCATCCGTGAAGCGCTCATCTTAATGGCCAGACACGGCTGCTTATGAATGATTGATGCGCAGTAGACCCCGATCTGGTGCTAGCACATTTAAATGGCTTATATGAGAGAACTCATCCCAGTTTCGAACGTGGCCAGCACCATCCCCTTCAAGTTAGCTGTCGAAACGCTGATCGAAGACAAAGACGCACGGAATAATTCAGGAAAGCGTATGTGCGTACCACTTTGCGAGACAGTCTTTGCAGCATGTTACTTGAAAGGATGTCCAAAATAGGTATGATATCGTCGGTGGCGGTGGCAACGGCATGCAACGAGTGAGACAGTTCATCGCTCGAAGAAATATCGCCAGTATGACCTATAGGAGATGCGAACTGAGGGTACAATCGCCGTCGGACCGCCAGCGACAAATCCAGGTTATCCGACGTAGGGAATATATCGCATTCTGGCCCACAGTGTAGTGACAAAATATTCATCTAATCGTACGATGATCGACTCCGACGACACGGATGACTTCCGTTCATGGCATGATCTTCAACAGGGAGTACCGAGAGCGGATACGTATATACACTCGTCCGATTGGGTTTGGAGCCGACTCGCGTTCTCACATTTTGTGCACCGGGTTTGTTCGTTTACCACTTGTACATTGGATTCCATCCAAGTTTGCAATTATACACCACCTTACAGCTTGAATTGCATGGACAACGAAGCGTATGTGAGATCGCGCGCAAGACGGCCGGCATCACGCTTGTGCAATGATGTGATATGTATGAAGTTGCCACCCCGGTCACGCTAACTTGGGTCCCTAACTAAAAAGAATGCGCCTTCATCTGCCAACAAGTCCAAAAGATTTGGAAAGGTACGACTTCGCTTTTGATACAGAATTTCATTGCTTCCCGACCCAAGGAGCTGTCCGTTTTCTCGATTGTCAACTCTCGAAAGCGAATGTCGAACTTGGTCCCATCAAGAAGAGTGAAAGCCTGCTCCAATGTTATTAATGCGTCGGACTCTATCACTGGTCCGGTTAGGTTCTATGTCAAGCCCGCCTCTTCAGCCCGGTTTTGGTGCCCCCAGACGTATGACGATCACTACCCTCAGCCCAGGGCTGTTATTGTTCATGGAATCCTAAGAAAATGAGATCCGGGTTGATACTACCCAATACTCATTTTTTTAATAAATGCTCAGAACCACGGCACAACTATGCCATAAAATAGAGCTAATTCTGGCGATCACAATGGTGTTAGTATTAGAATATCTATTCGCAATCACTCAGTCTCGGAACAAGAGAACTTAAATTTGTTATTTTAAGTACCTATTCGCAATCACTAGCGAAGGTAATACAAAGAATTTTAGTAAAGAAAAATATATGTCAGAAGTTCGTAAATCTCACCTCAGTCTCGGAACAAGAGAACTGAGGGAGTCAAACGATTCGAACTCCTAGTTTACTTTATACGCGTTGAGCTCGGCACAATTGCCTTCGCTCGCGCAACGAAACAGAGGAAAAATAAAAGAAATATTGTTACACTAATCGTCAATATCACTTATGTCCGTTAGTCTCCGTTGACATCCAACAGTTAGTCCCGTATTCGTATCTGCTCTGGACAGTGAGAAACGGAGTTTGCCGGGTTTTTGTTTACACATTTTTGCTCTAAAACCCCTTTGAAACTCGGTATGCATTATACGCCGTTAGAAAGGTATTAACAAGGGGTGCCCGACGCCGTCGATATAGTAAGGAACGGTCCAGTAGTTATGGAGAAAATCAAGGAATAAGTTGGCTCTATATGCGCTCCCTAGGGAAGGAGGGTCTGTGCACTAGAATAAGCCCTCCTGCACTGTGGACGTCGACATACAGGATCCTTAGACGTCTCCGGAGCGTTCACTCATAAGGGAGGAGGCCATCCCAGTGGAAATTAATCCAGTGAAGTGCAAAATAGCCGGGCTTGATAAAGGGGTCATCATGTATCCCCTGTTTCTCCTCTCCTACCTCATGGAATCTTGCCATGTTTGATATCCCCGGATAGCTATTAACGAGGGGCATCCGACGGTGTAGGCGGCATGATACAGGGATAAGTTTCCAGGGGGAACGTCGGGAATTACCGGAATTGCGCCACACGGATTGATTGGGCAATATTGATGCCTTCTATACTGAGAATTCACCTTCTGGACGTACCCTTTTTGCGCAATCGACGTGCTGACTCTGCTCAGAGTCCTGGGTAGAGGTATTGGGGCTGGTTTTGAGGGAGATTGTAAAGGAGTTGGTATTTCTGTATATTGGAATGATTCTGCAGGGTCGAGTGTTGGAGAAGCGAAGTGACTAGAAGATTGATATTCCGGGGGCTATGCAGGATATTGGGTTTGATAGCCGGCATTTCTTATATACCTTGTATTGTGAAATATGGACAACAAGTTCTCCCCCTTCGGGTTTTTAGAGAAAGACCCCTTTTGTTCTGTTCCTCAGAAGTGCACAGACACTCATAGCGTGAGCTCTGAGCACCATCTCTGACATAGGAGATAACTCTAGTATAAGAGGGTTGTGGTCCATGCTTGGTAACCGGATTGGGCTTAAGTGACAAGCCACGGTTATAAGTACAAGTTGCAGGGCCAGCTCTACCTAGAGTTTTATCCTGAGGTTGGGTGTAATCTCAGTGAATTCTCATTGTCTACTAGTGGACAGAGACGCAACAGATAAGGCTTGATCTATAGATCGCCCGGGGATACTCATAGGCCGCTTCAAGCGCCTCGTGTACATCAGTCCAGATACCACAGACCAGCCCTTGATCCTACATCTGGCCCATAGGCAGATTGTAGAGTAGGCGGTGAGCCTTTAGTCTCTACACACTTACGCCGAGTTTCCGGAGAGGGAAATCATCAACTGCGCATTCAACGGGCCCATGACACAAAATAAACCACCATCACCCATAATGGCCTTAATCATCCCGCCATCCCTGATATATGTCATAATCTTGCTGTGTCCCTACTACATAATATTTCCTCTTGGTTTTATATAGGACAACCTCTGGGCTGCGGATATGCTTTGCCTGATTACTCAATTTGGCCTGTCGCCTGTCAGGAGAACACATGGCACTTAAAATGTGCAACATGCCACCAATCTGGAATGTGTCCCAGGGGCAAACCATTTAATAGCTATTTTGAGGATCAGTTAAATCCTGAACTGGGGTCCCTAAGGTCATCGCAGGCCAAAGAATAGTGGGAAGTGGCAAACAACTCCCCCTTATATCAGCTGGTTGATGCAAACTATATCCTACATTAAGATAAATCCTGGCAGTCGGCTTGGATTCGGCAAATCGACAGTTTTTGTGTATGAGGCCGCTCGTATGCGGCAATTCCGATGATGAAAAATTAACATACATGTTTGCTACTGACCTCTTTAAAGTACCAGGGCATCTTGAAACTTCTCCCAACGGGATGCCCGTGAAATCAATTAACTCCCATGTTCCCTAATTAGTCTATCAGAGGGATATTCAAAGATGCTGCTGAGAAAGCCGGGCTGTGCAAGCGAGGATAAGAACAGCCCATGGCCTAAATAACAAGAAACCCAAAGAATGGCTGATATAGAAGTGCAGCCTTAATCGAAACATTCAGCTGACGCTGACAAGGCTGAACCGGTCATCAGATCAGCCTAGAACTTGGTGATCAATGAGGATAAAAGATAAGATGAAGCACCATAAGTAAGGGGTCCGCTGCCTCTTAGACATCAAGGAGTTGTATTACAGGACGGTCATTCTGGAGTCCAGTCCAACGACCACAAGCGCTTGACAGCGAAGGTATCAGCCGCTAGCCCGCGGCACTATACTCGATCAGCATTCCCCATTACTTCCCATTGGGACTTGTGGAGGGGGGAGATCCACAAGGGGCTCAGCGGCTCAGCGGCTCATCTCGGAGGATAGGTACCTAAGTGCCCGAGTTCGCCATAGGATCTCATTTGTATTACAAGTACGTGTGGAGGAACGGTGTCCTCCACAGAGGATATTCTCTCAGTTCGGACGGATAGTCCAGGATTGATTCAGGATTTAACTGATCCTCAAAATAGCTATTAAATGGTTTGCCCCTGGAACGTGTCCCAGACTGGTGGCATGTTGCGCATTTTCATTTTAGGTGCCACGCCCTCCTGATGGCCGCCAGAGCCAAGCATCAAGCCAAATTAAGTAATCAAGCAAAGATTATCTATAAACTAAGATGAAATATCAAGTAGGGACACAGCAAGATTATGACAAATATCAGTGCCCATTATGGGCGGCGATACTTCACTTTGTGCCGTGGGCCCGTCGAATATGGTATTGATGATTTTCCTCCCCGGAAACCCAGAGTGATATCCGACACAACACTGGATTTGGCTTTCACTTTTCTTGATGATCCCTCCTCAAGCTCATGCGCTGACCGCTTCGAAGGACGACTCGATATGAAAGTGATTTCCGGATCCAAGATTTCCTCAATGCTAGAGGAAGATGTGTCACGGGGATGAGATATGCCTTCGTGGTCAGAAATCGAGGCGGAATGGTGGGTTGGGGGGATGATTATCAAATCGGAGTCATCAGAAATAAGGTCTTCGCATTCTCGGGGCATGTGGATTTCTTTCGACTGGTGCGTGCGTCGTCGTGGACTGGGGCTGAGGTCAAAACGCAACGCTGAACGACGTTCGGGAGAACTCTCAGAATGACTTCGAGGTTGGTCAAGTTGGTCTTGTCGTTCGGAGAGGCAAGAAGATCGAATAGGCACAGTACCAAGTTGTCGTCTGAGAAGCTCGTTCTCCGTTCGCAGACGTGACATCTCTTTATCATTTTTAGCAAGAACGGCCTGGTTCTGCAAAGACCGTGAACAACGAAGAGGAACGTTTCCATAACCCTAGATCGCTTACCTTCCTCTTCTCGAGCCTCCTTGTAGCATTAAGTGTACAATAATTCTCCCTCAAGTTCGACAGCTCGTCTTCTAGCTCCTTCTTCTCACCCCTCGTTCTCCGTACGAGGGAGCGAAGCTCATTACTGATCACTTGAAGAGCGTCTTTCTCCTTCTCTAGGCCATCCACCGTCCTTTTCTGTCGCTCGATTGTCTCCCGACATGACTGCCCCACAGCAAGTGAGGCGTGGAGCTGAAGTTTTAACTCCGTAGCTAGCTTCTCCTCCCGCAGCCTGAAGGAATGAGCCTCATCAAGCCGTCGGGATAGTGAATCAACTTTGGTATTGAGTTCCGTGACCATGCGACTGGATGCGTTCGCAAGAGACTGCGAACCGCTAGCCGTCGATAATCGCCTGCTGTCGGCATCTCCATCAAAATATAGACGAATGGTATGTTTGTCTCGCTTTCGGCATAGCGGGCACACACCAGAGACATGCTGAAGAGATTGTTTCAGACATGCGAGGTGGAATACATGTCCTATGTAACATGCATGATTCAGGGAACACAGATCAGAATCAATGATGAACATCGCTGACCGCATTTGAGGCAGCCCGGAGGACTGCTCCTAAAAATATCGGCAAGACAAACACTACATTGTCCAATACTGTCTCCCATTGGTACCAAGAATATGCACTTTGGCACAAGAAACGCGCTGATCACTTATTTATGGTTATTGACAGAATCTAAGGAAACAACACCAACACGTGCCGTTACCCATCAATTTCATTGAGTTTTGCTTCTCTCCACCCAGGACCTCCACATGATTCACGGCAAGCGTAGAATTAGATAAACATAAAACTACATAGATTGGATTACAAATCTAGTCAGGCCGAGTGCCGGGGCCTTTTGCGAGGTGGCGCAGGGTCGGCATCAATGATTACGACAGCACGTTGTTGACTATTTGCCTGATAGTTCCGACCACGTTCTGCACCACGATGTGGTCTTGAGGGAGGGGGACAGCTAATTGGGGATGGGGGGCGGGCAAGCACGGTGTAGCCGCCGAAAGGAAGGGGACAAGGTTCTGCTCTTGAAGTAGTGGGACGCGGAGTTGGGGTTATTGGACGATGGTGACTGCCCGAAGGCCCAGCTACAGCATCTGGACCAGGAGTAGACGCGTGGTGATGGGCATGCCGTTTTGAACCATGACTTGCAGCATCTGCAATCGTCTGACGCCTTATCTTCATGACGGACGAAGATGCATCTTGATCATGTCTGGTCTGGAAATATTTAAAGCATTGGAGGACCATTAGATGTTGTCGAGCCACACTTTACTTACAGATGAAGCTTCTCGCTGAACCACGCCACCGACACGCGTCCTTCCGTGTTCATCCCGCGCTACGCTCGTATTCAGATCTGGTGCAAATGCCAAAGATCGCCGAACTGAGCCTTCAGCTAGTCGATCTTTCGCAACTCGGTACTTCTTCAAGACTCTTTCCTTTTCCTCTTGTTCCTGTGATAGCTGAGCTAGGACTTGGTCCAACATGACCTGCATTTCGGTGAGAGAATTCTGCATGTTCTGGAATATCTTGCTGCGAAACCGTGTTTTCTTTTCCGCTGCTCCCTCCCCTTGCGTGTCCTCAGATGCGGTAGGAGTTTCTACATGAGACCCTGAGGTGGTCGACGCGCATTGGTCCAGTCCTTTGTCAAAGTAGAGTCTAACCGGGGGCCGACGATCACACTGGCGACAGATTGGACACGTATTCGGTTGAGTCGATAAGGAGTGCTTCAGGCAATCGTAGTCAAGAACGTGTCCTAAATGAAGGAAAAGCTCAGGGTCGAACACTGAGAATAAACAGATCTGACACATACCGCATCTGAGGGATCCGCCAACCTTGATGTCTTCGAAACAAATAGCGCATTCTCCGAGCTTCAGGGACATCGGGGGATGACCACTAGCGTGCCAGATTTCGTGAACAGATTCAATTTAAAAGGGTAAAATGATCACGTGGCTGTCAATCTTTTGACGCCGTCTCGCCTTCCGTACTCAATAGGCAATGGGAGATATATGGGATACAGAACGATGCACAAGCTCAACTCCATTGTACCTTCCAAGGCCGAACTTCAGGACCCAAACGTAAATAACGCACAAAGTCATCTTCTGACCTCTAAACCAAGCCACGTGGCGGAACTGGGACCCTGGCATATAACACAGTGGGCAAAAC
>WNFI01711566.1_pt1 | contig 15963 bp, 14 predicted proteins | sample 5400471 | NCBI WGS metagenome assembly WNFI01 (sample SAMN13153348, study PRJNA577476) | soil metagenome | isolation source: 100 cm saprolite on Douglas fir-dominated hillslope | place: USA:California | collected 2013-09-17 | reverse complement strand
GGGCGTCTCGACGTGCTCCCGACCGGGCGCAACTTCTACTCGGTGGACCCGCGCGCGCTGCCGTCCGAGCTGGCCTGGGACGTCGGGAGCCGGCTGGCCGACGCCCTGCTGGAGCGCCACCGCGCCGATACCGGGGAGCTGCCGCGGATGGTGGGCCTCGTGGCCTGGGGCACGTCGGCTATGCGCACGCAGGGCGACGACGTCGCCGAGATCCTCGCACTGCTCGGGGTCCGCCCGAAGTGGCATCCCGAGACGCGCCGCGTGAGCGGGATCGAGCCGATCCCGCTCGCCGAGCTGGGCCGCCCGCGCATCGACGTGACCGTGCGCATCTCCGGCTTCTTCCGCGATGCCTTCCCGCACCTGGTGAACCTGCTCGACGACGCCGTGGCCGCGGTAGCGGCGCTCGACGAGCCGGACCACGACAACTTCGTCGCGGCGCACGCGCGCGCGGATGCCGAGCGGCTCGCGGCGGAGCTCGGAGCGGGCGAGGCCTGGCGGCGCTCGACCACGCGCGTGTTCGGCTCGAAGCCTGGCACCTACGGCGCCGGTCTCCTGCAGCTGCTCGACACGCGCGACTGGCGCAGCGACGCCGACCTGGCCGAGGTCTACGAGGCCTGGGGCGGCTACGCGTACGGCCGCGGACTGGACGGCTCAGGGGCCACCGAGGCCATGCGCAAGTGCTACTCGCGCATCGACGTCGCGGTGAAGAACGCGGACAACCGCGAGCACGACATCCTCGACTCCGACGATTACTACCAGTACCACGGCGGCATGGTGGCGACCGTACGCGCACTGAGCGGGCGCGACCCCGCCGCCTACCTCGGCGACAGCTCCGACCCGGCTCGCGCCGTCGTCCGCACGCTGGCGGAGGAGACGCGGCGCGTGTTCCGCGCTCGGGTGGCCAACCCCCGCTGGATCGCGTCGATGATCCGCCACGGCTACAAGGGGGCGGCCGAGCTGTCAGCCACCGTCGACTACCTGTTCGGCTACGACGCCACCACCGGCGTGGCCGAAGACTGGATGTACGAGCGGGTGGCCGAGCGCTACCTGCTCGACGAGCACATGGCCGACTTCATGAGCGCGTCCAATCCGTGGGCTGCACGCGCGATCGCCGAGCGGCTGCTCGAGGCGGCCGACCGAGGCATGTGGGCCGAGCCCGAGGAGGCGACGCTGAGCGCGATCCGCGACCGCTTCCTGGCATTCGAGGGCGAGCTGGAGGAGGCCCAGGCGTGACCGCGTTTCCCTTGAGCGCCATCGTCAGCCAGGAGCAGCTCGTGGAGGCGCTCTTGATCAACGCCGTGGCCCCCGACGTCGGCGGCGTGCTGGTGCGCGGGGAGCGCGGCACCGCGAAGTCCACGGCCGTCCGCGCACTCGCGCCACTGCTGCCGCCGGTGCTTGCCGGCGCCGGGCATCCGTTCGCGTTCGCGCCCGGCGATCGCGCACCCGATGGGCCCATCCCAGCCGGCGCCGCCGTGGAGGAGCGCCAGGTGGGACTCGTGGAGCTGCCGCTCGGCGCCACACTCGACCGCCTGGTGGGAGCGCTCGACCTCGAGCGCGCGCTGGCCGGGGAGCACGCTTTCGAGCCTGGCCTGCTCGCGCGGGCCCACCGCGGGATCCTCTACGTCGACGAGGTGAACCTGCTCCCCGACCACCTCGTGGACGCGCTGCTGGACGCCGCCGCATCGGGTGTGGCACGGGTGGAGCGTGACGCCGTGTCGATAGAGCACGACGCGCGCTTCCTGCTCGTCGGGACGATGAACGCAGAGGAGGGCGAGCTGCGCCCACAGCTGCTCGACCGCTTCGGGCTCGGTGTGGAGGTACGCGGCTCGAGCGACCCGGCGGTGCGCGCTGAGATCGTGCGCCGGCGGCTCGCGTTCGAGCGCGACCCCGCCGCCTTCGTGCGGCGCTACGAGGCCGACGAGCGAGCGCTGGCCGAGCGCGTCGCGCTGGGGCGCGAGCAGCTCGAGCGCGTACGGCTGCCCGAGCGCGAGCTGATGCGGATCGCCGGTGCCTGCGCGCGGCTCGGCGTGGACGGCGTGCGCGGGGACATCGTGTCGGCTCGCGCGGCCTGCGCACTGGCGGCGCTCGAGAGCAAGGACGAGGTCGAGGAGCAGCACGTCCGACGCGCCGCCGAGCTGGCGCTGGCGCACCGGCTCCGGCGCGACCCGCTCGAGCGCGGGCGGAGCCCTGAGGACGGCCTGCAGCGCGCGCTCGACGACGACGAGCCCCCCACCGACTCGCCGAACGGCGGCGGCCCGCGGCCGCCGAGTCGCGGCGCGGATCGCAGCGGAACGCCCGCCGAACAGCCCGGCGAGCGAGCGCCGACGCGCGCGGACAATGCGCCGGCACGCGCGGACAATGCGCCGGCGCGCGAGCGGCGCGACCCGCCTGCGCCCGCTCGGTTCCCGATCGAGGCGCTGCAAGCCCCGGACACCGGGCGTGGGCCTCACGGACGCCGGGCGCGAACGCGCGGTCCCGACGCTGGAGCGATCGACAGTCGCCCCGCGGACGCCGACGCCGCCGACATCGCCGTGGTGGCCACGTTGCGGGCGCGTCTGACCGGCGCCGACGCCGGCCAGATACGCGAGCACGTGCGTGCGGGCCGCGAGGGTGTGTTGCTGTGCCTGGTGGTGGACGCGAGCGGCTCGATGGGGGCCCGTCAACGCCTCGCGCGGGTGAAGGGCGCCCTGCTCGGCCTGCTGCGCGACGCATACGCCCGTCGTGACCGCGTCGCGGTGATCTCATTCCGCGACGGCAGCGCGAAGCTGCTGGTCGCGCCCGGCGCACCGCTCGAGCGCGCAGCGGAGGCTGTGCGCGCACTGCCCACCGGCGGGCGCACACCGCTCGCCGCCGGCCTTGAGGCCGCGGCGGTGCTGCTGCGCCGCGAGGCGATGCGCGAGCCCGATCGGCGCGGGGTCGCCGTGGTGCTGACCGACGGCCGCGTGGCGGACCGGGACGGCCAGGTCCGGGCATCCGCCGCACGGCTGGGCCGGGTCGCCGCCGCGGTGCACGTGATCGACACCGAGGACGGCCCCGTCCGCGTCGGGCTGGCAGCCGCGCTCGCTGATTCGGCGGGCGGCGCGCTGCACCCGCTGAGGACCGCCGCATGAGCGACTCCCCGCTCACCAGGCACGGCGGTAGCGACGTGGATGTGCCGCACCGTCCCGGCGATCGCGGCAGCGCCGAGCCGAAGCGCCGCAAGCCGCGCGACAACCCGCTCGTGATCGTGGTGACCGGCCACGGCAAGGGCAAGAGCACCGCGGCGTTCGGCATGCTGCTGCGCGCCTGGGCGCGTGGCTACCGCTGCGGGGTCTTCCAGTTCGTGAAGTCCGGCAAGTGGAAGGTGGGCGAGGCGAAGGCCGCGGGCGCGCTCGGCGGGATCGACTGGGAGAAGATGGGCGACGGTTGGTCGTGGCTGTCGAAGGACCTCGAGGAGTCCGCCGACATGGCCCGCGAGGGCTGGGCCGAAGTGCGCCGCGCGATCGCCGAGGAGCGTTACGAGTTTCTGCTTCTCGACGAGATCACCTACCCGGTGAAATGGGGCTGGATCGACGTGGACGAGGTGGTCGCGACATTGCGCGGGCGGCCGGGCTTTCAGCACGTGGTGATCACCGGGCGCGACGCCGCACCAGAGCTGATCGAGGCCGCCGACCTGGTGTCGGAGGTGGTGAAGGTCAAGCACCCGATGGACGCCGGGATCCGGGCGCAGCAGGGGATCGAGTGGTAGACGTCCTGGTGATCCCCGACGGCGCGGCGCAGCCGCCACGCGATCGCGCTCTGACCGCTTTGGAGCGCGCGTACACGCCTGTCCTCGACGCGCTGGCGGGTGAGGGTGTCGTGATGCGCGTGGCCACCACCCCGGAGCGTTTGCCCGCCGGCTCGGAGACCGGGGTCTCGACGCTTCTGGGCGCTCCCCCGAGCCGGCCCGTCGGGCGCGGATGGGTGGACGCGGCCGCCTATGGGGTGGAGGTGCCGGCCGGCATGACCCCGTGGCGCGCGGACCTCGTGTACCGCAACGGCAAGCGGGGATCGGTCCGCCAGGCGCGCGACATCTGCTCGCATCTGGGCCCCGGCGCATACGCCGTGGGCGGTCACCGGCTGCTGCTGCTGGCCGCCCAGCGGCCCGCAGACAGGCGCATGCTCGGCCTGCAACTTCGGGTGTGGCACGACGGACCGCCGCCCACGGGCTCGATACCCCCCACCGTCGTGATCTGTGCTGCCGGCGCCGCAGCGGGATGCGGGCGGGTGCTGGGCGCCGAGGTCGTGGTGCCCAAGGGCGCGACCGGCGACGTGGACACCGACCTACGCGCGAAGGCTGCGGCCGCGATGAGGGCGAGCACCGAGCGGATCGTCGTGCACGTCGGCGCGACCGACGAAGCCGCCCACAGGCGCGACCCCGATGGCGTGGTGGCCGCGCTCGAGCGCCTCGACGCCGAGCTGCTGGCGCCTCTGCGCGAGGCGGTACGAGCGGCGAGCGGGCGTCTCACGGTGTGCCCCGACCACTTCACGGACCCATTCAACGGCCAGCACGACGGTGCCCCGGTGCCGGCCGTGGTCTGGGGCGCGGGCGTGAGCCCGGCGGGGCCCAACAGGCTCACCGAGCGCGCCGCCGCCGCCGCGCCCGTGGCCTCGGCGGGCGAGCTGGCGGCGCTGCCGGTGGTGGCGCAGTGACCCCGCGCGTCGTGATCGCCGGCACGAGCTCGGGCGCGGGCAAGACGTCTGTGACCTGCGGGCTGATCGGCGCGCTGCGCCGCCGAGGGCTGCGCGTGCAGGGGTTCAAGGTCGGCCCCGACTACATCGACCCGAGCTACCACGCGCTCGCCTCGGGACGACCGGGGCGCAACCTCGACGCGTTCATGAGCGGCCCCGAGCTGATCGCCCCGCTGGCGCGTCACGGCGCACGCGACGCGGACGTGGCCGTGGTGGAGGGTGTGATGGGGCTGTTCGACGGTGCCTCAGGTCGTGGCGAGCTGGCATCCACCGCGCACGTGGCCAAGCTGCTGGACGCGCCGGTTCTGCTGGTGGTGGACGCAGCTGCGATGGCGCGCTCGGTCGCCGCGGTGGTGCAGGGCTACTGCGCCTACGACCCCGACGTGAACGTGGCCGGGGTGATCGCACACGCGCGGCGATCGACGCGCTGGCCGGGGTCGCCGAGCGCGACCTCGACCTGGATGCCATCGTGGGGCTGGCGAAGGCCGCCCCCGAGGTGCCCGGCCACGTGTGGAGCCCCGAGGTGCCGGAGCCGGCCCCCGCACGGATCGCCATCGCGCGTGGGCGCGCGTTCTCCTTCCACTACGAGGAGAACCTCGAGCTGCTCGAGGCAGCCGGCGCGGAGCTGGCCCCGTTTGACCCGCTCGGCGACGAACAGCTCCCACCGGACTGCGGGGCACTGCTGCTGGCCGGCGGCTTCCCGGAGGTGTTCGGCCTCGAGCTCGAGGCCAACGCCCCGCTGCGAACGGCGGTGGCCGAGTTCGCGGCGTCGCGGCGCCCGGTGCTGGCCGAGTGCGGCGGCCTGCTGTTCCTGTGCCGCGAGCTGGACGGCCGCGAGATGTGCGGAGTGCTGCCGGCTAGCGCGGAGATGACCGGAGGGCTGAGCCTCGGCTACCGCGAGGCCACAGCGGCCACGCGCACGCCCTGGATCGAGGCCGGCGAACGCGTGCGCGGACACGAGTTCCACTACTCGCGCGTGGAGCCCGGGAGCGGCGAGCAGGCGGCGTGGACGCTCGCCGCGCGCGGGCGGAAGCGGCTCGAGGGATTCGCGCTGGGCAACGTGCAGGCGAGCTACCTGCACGTGCACTGGGCGGCGCACACCGGATTGGCGCAGCGCCTCGTTCAGGCGGCGAGCGCGGCGGCAGTCGCATGAGCCTGGCCCTGATCATGGGCGGCACGCGCTCGGGCAAGAGCCTCCGCGCCGAGGCGCTGGCCGGCGCCAGCGGCCTGCCCGTGCGCTACGTGGCGACCGCGGACCCGAGCGACTCCTCGATGGCCGCCCGCATCGCCGCGCACGTGGCGCGCCGACCGGTGGAGTGGACCACCGTTCAGGCCAACGGCACGCTCGCCGACGCGCTCGGTCCGGACGACGGCGCCTGCGTGCTGGTCGACGGTCTCGGCGCGTGGCTGGCCCGCGTGCTGCACGATGGCGGCGCGTTCGCGGACGACACCGCGTTCGTGGACGGCGCCACCCTCGCGCGCGTGCGCCACGCGGTGCTCGGCGATGTCGACGCCCTGGCCGCCGCCGGCGCCGAGCGCTCCGTGATCGTCGTTGCCGAGGAGGCCGGGCAAGGGCTGCTCCCGATCGAGCGCGGCTCGCGCGCGTGGCTCGACCTGTTGGGCGACGCGGTGCAGCGCCTGGCCGCGAAGGCGCAGCGTGTCGAGCTGGTGGTTGCCGGCCGGCCGCTGCTGCTGGCCGGCGCCCCCGTGGCGGTTGACGGGCTGCGCTCACACGGCGATCGGCTCGTGCGCCCAGGCCACGCCGACCACGCCGTGACCGTGGTGGCCGGCGGCCCCCCGCCGTGGCTGCGCGAGGAGCTCGAGGCCGCGCTGGTGGACCGTGTCGCCTCCTATCCCGACGAGTCCGACGCGGTGAGAGCGTTGGCCGCCATGCACGGCCGCGACCCCGCCGAGATCGTGCCGACCAACGGCGCCGCCGAGGCGCTCTGGCTGTTGCCCGCCGCGCTGCGCCCGTCGCTTGCCGCGTGCGTGCACCCCGGCTTCACCGAGGGCGAGGCGGCGTTGCGCGCCCACGGCCTGCCGGTGCTGCGCGTGCTGCGCGATCCCGAGCGCGGCTTCGCGCTGGACCCGGCCGCCGTGCCGGAGGCGGCCGACCTCGTGCTGGTGGGAAACCCCGCGTCGCCGTCCGGCACCCTCGATCGCGCTGTCGCCCTGCTGGCCCTGCGTCGCCCCGGCCGCACGGTGGTGGTGGACGAGGCCTACATGGATCTCGTGCCCGGGGAGCCCGGGAGCCTGGTCCGCGACGCGCCGGAGGACGTGATCGTGGTGCGCAGCCTGACCAAGTCGCTCTCGATCCCGGGCGTGCGCGCAGGCTACGCCGTCGCCGCCCCGGCGCTCGCCGAGCAGCTGCGCGCCGTGCGCCCGGCGTGGTCGGTGAACGCGCTCGCGCTGGCCGCGCTGACGGCTGCCGCGCGCCGCCCGGAGGAGCTGGTGGCCGTGGCCGAGCGCGCGAGCGCCGAGCGCGAGGACCTGATGCGCGGACTGTGCGATATCGAGCACCTGCGCGTGTGGCCGTCGAGCACGAACTTCGCGTTGGTATGGGTGCCGGACGGGCCGCGTGTCGCGCGCGCGCTGCGCGAGCGCGGCATCGCGGTGCGCCCCGCCGCCTCCTTCCCGGGTCTCGGCCCCTCCTACCTGCGCCTGACCGCGCGCTCCCCGGAGCAGAACGCATGCCTCGTGGCGGCGCTCGCGGAGTGCGTGTGATCACGGTCGTGGGCATCGGGGCGGACGGCTGGGCGGGCCTGGGCGACAGGGCCCGCGCCGCGATCGCCGGCGCGGAGACGATCGTCGGCTCTGCACGCCAGCTCGCGCTGGTGCACGACGCGGATGCAACGAAGCGCCCCTGGCCTTCGCCGATCGACCCGCTGGTGGACGAGCTGGTGGCGAACGACGGCGACGGCGCCGTGTGCGTGCTCGCGAGCGGCGATCCGATGCTCCACGGGATCGGCGCCACGCTGGCCTGCAGGCTCGGCCCCGACCGGGTGACGGTGCATCCGCATCCCTCGGCCCTCGCGCTGTCGTGCGCGCGCCTGGGCTGGGCGGAGACCGACGTGGAGCTCGTGAGCGCCGTGGACTCTCCGTCCGAGGTGGTGGTGGCGCTGCTGGCGCCCGCCCGGCGCATCGTGGCCTACGTGGCGGGCGCCGGCGGCGCGGCGGGTGTGGCGCGTGTGCTGCGCGAGCGCGGCTTCGGCCCGAGTCGCTTCGTGGTGATGGAGCAGCTCGGCGGCGACGCCGAGCGGATCGTGGACACGAGCGCCGACGCCTGGGGCGAGTCGCAGGCCGACCCGCTGCACTCGGTGGCGATCGAGTGCCGAGCCGAGCCGGGCACGCGGGTGCTCGCTCGCGGCCCAGGGCTGCCCGACTGCGCCTACGAGAGCGACGGGCAGCTGACCAAGTGGGCGGTACGGGCGGTCACCCTGGCGGCGTTGCGCCCCGGGCCGGGCCTGCTGCTTTGGGACGTAGGGGCCGGCAGCGGATCGATCGGCATCGAGTGGCTGCGCGCGGAGCCGAGTGCGCGCGCGATCGCAATCGAGTGCAACGCGCAGCGGGCCGAGAGGATCGCGGCCAACGCGCTGCGCCTCGGAGTGCCGGCGCTGAGCGTCCACGAGGGCCAGGCCTCCGCCGCGCTCGACGGGCTAGAGCGGCCCAACGCGATCTTCGTGGGCGGCGGTGTCAGCGCTCCGGGGCTGCTGGCCGCCTGCTGGGAGGCGCTTCGCCCAGGCGGACGGATCGTGGCAAACGCCGTGACGCTCGAAGGCGAACGGGCGCTGCAGGCCGCCCGCGCCGACCACGGCGGCTCGCTCATGCGCCTCGAGGTGAGCCACGCTGAGCCCATCGGCGGGTTCGAGGCGTGGCGGGCGCAGCGTCCGGTCACCCAGTGGAGCGCGGAGAAGTGACCGTGCACTTCATCGGCGCGGGCCCGGGGGCGCCCGATCTGCTCACGCTGCGCGCGCAGAGGCTGATCGCCGGGTCGCCCGTGTGCATCTACGCCGGCTCGCTCATCCCGGCCGAGCTGCTCGCCCACGTCCCGAAGGACGCGCGCGTGATCGACACGCAACACCTCGACCTCGACCAGATCATCGCCGAGTGCGCCCATGCCCACGAGCGCGGCCACGACGTGGCCCGGCTGCACTCCGGTGACCTCTCGATCCACAGCGCGGCCGCCGAGCAGATGCGCCGGCTCGACGCGCTCGGCATCCCCTGGGACGTGACGCCGGGCGTGCCCGCATTCGCCGCCGCCGCCGCCGCGCTGCGGCGCGAGCTGACCGTGCCCGGTGTGGCGCAGACGGTGATCGTCACCCGTCACGGCCGGCGCGCGTCGCCGATGCCCGATGGCGAGGACCTCGCCGGCCTCGCAGAGCACGGTGCCACGCTGGTGGTGCACCTGGGTGCACAGGCGATCGACGAGATCGCGGCCACGCTCGAGCCCCACTATGGCGCCGACTGCGCGGCGGCGGTGGTCGCGCGGGCGAGCTGGGCCGACGAGGTGGTGCTCCGTGGCACGCTCGCCACGATCGCGGACGCCGTGCGCGAGGCGGGCGTGAAGCGCACCGCCACGATCCTGGTCGGCCCAGCCCTGGCCGCCGAGGGCTTCCGCGACAGCCACCTCTACTCGCACGGCCGCGAGCGGCCGGTCAGCTCCGCGGCGGGCGGCGCAGCAGGTAGGTATCCATGACCCAGCCCTTGCGCCCGCGGGCCTCGCTCCGCAGCCGCCGGATCTCCTCGGCCACCTCGCCGACGCGCCCCGAGATCAAGATCTCGTCCTCGGTGCCCAGGTACGCGCCCCAGTAGATGTCGATCTCCTCCCCGGCGAAGCGCGTGAAGGCGCAGTCGGAGTCGAGCATCACGATCAGGTCGTCCGCACCCTCGGGCCACCCGGCCGCCAGCCGCCGCCCGGTGGTGATCTGCACCGCGCCACCCACGCGGTTGAACGCGATCCGCTGGTGTGCGGCCAGCACCTGCGGGCTGCTGATGCCGGGAATCACCTCGTGAGCGAGCTCCACGTTCCCCCGCGCGAGGATCCGATCGATAACCGCCAGTGTGCTGTCGTAGATCGCGGGGTCCCCCCAGACGAGGAACGCGCCGCACCCGTCGTCCCCGAGCTCGCCGGCGATCGCCTGCTCCCACCGCTCCGCGCGCTTGGCGCGCCACTCCTCCACTGCCTCGCGATAGGCGGGCGAGGAGCGGTCACGCGGGGGGTCGGGCAGCGCCACCGTGCGTGGGCTGCCCTCCACGTAGCGCTCGAGAATCTCGTGGCGCAGGCGCACCAGCTCGTCGGTCTCGGCCCGCTTCTCGACCACGAACACCACCTCGGCACGGTTCAGCGCCTTGATCGCCTGCACCGTCACCTGCTCGGGATCGCCCGCGCCGACACCCACCACGAGCACGGTCCTCACCGGTGATCCTGGTCCTGGGAGGGACGGCAGAGGCGCGCGAGCTGGCCACGGCGCTCGACGAGGCGGGAATCGCCGTGACCTCGTCGCTGGCCGGCCGCGTGCCGAACCCGAAGCTGCCCGCGGGCATGGTGCGCATCGGCGGCTTCGGCGGCCCGGCGGCGATGGGCGACTGGTTGCGTGGTAACGACGTGATCGCGACCGTGGACGCCACCCACCCGTTCGCCGAGCGCATCTCGGCCTCCGCCGCACGCGCGTGCCCGGCCGCAGGCGTGCCGCTGCTGCGGCTCGAGCGGCCGAGCTGGAACGAGCGGCAGGGCGACGACTGGAGACGGGTGCCCGACCTCCCGTCCGCCGCTGCGCTGATTGCGCCGCTCGGGAAGCGCGTGCTGCTGACAACGGGCCGGCAGGGGCTGGCCGCCTTCGCGGAAGTGGACCAGGCGTGGTTCCTCGTGCGCTGCGTGGAGCCGCCGGCGCCGCCGCTCCCTCCGCGCCACATGTTGCTGCTCGACCGTGGCCCGTACACCCTCGAGGGGGAGCTCGAACTGATCGACCGGCACCAGATCGAGCTGGTGGTGACGAAGGACAGCGGCGGCAGCCACACCGAGGCGAAGCTCGACGCCGCACGCGAGCGCGGGCTGCCCGTGATCATGGTCGACCGTCCGCCGCGTCCCGACGTGGACTCGGTCGCGACGGTCGCCGAGGCGCTCGCCTGGGCTCGCGGGCATGCTCAGCCGGGGTAGCGCCGCGGGGTGTACACGAGCCGAGGCTCGCCGGGAACGATCCGGGTGGTGGAGGAGCCGACGATCAGCAGCGTGCGCATGTCCACTCCGTCGAGCTCGAGCCGCTCGAGCGTCGTGACGGTCACCGACTCGGCCTCGCTGCCCACCGCTCGCGCCACCACCACAGGCGTGGACGGCGCCCGCTGCTCGCCGACCACCTCGATCGCGCGCGCGAGCTGCTCGCGGCGCGTGCGCGATGCCGGGTTGTAGAGCACCAGCACCATGTCCGCCTCACACGCGGCGCGCAGCCGCCGCGCCACGATCTCCCACGGCTTGAGATGGTCCGAGAGCGAGACCACGCAGAAATCGTGTCCCAGCGGCGCACCTACGCGCGCGGCGGCGGCCTGCATCGCCGACAGCCCCGGCACCACGCGCACCTCCAAGCCCGCGTACTGCCCGTTGCCATCCTCCAGGGCTTCGAGCACTGCGGAGGCCATCGCGAAGATCCCGGGGTCGCCCGAGGACACCACCGCCACGCGTGACCCGCCGGCCGCGAGCTCCAGCGCATGGCGCGCACGCTCGGCCTCCACGCGGTTCTCGCTCGAGTGCCGCCGCTGGCCGCGCCGGTGCGGCACGCGGGCGAGATAGGTCTCGTACCCCACCAGCTCGTCCGCCGAGGCCAGCTCCGCCTGTGCTTCCGGCGTGAGCCACTGCGGCCCTGCCGGCCCCAGCCCGACCACCGCCACGCTGCCGCCGCGCCCCTCCGAGCTGGCCCGGCCGGCCGCGGATGCGGTCGCGGTCGAGGCACCGGTCGCGGTCGGAACGAGGACGAGCGACATGTACGGCACCGAGCTTTCGACCTCGGTCAGCGGTGCGATCCGCTGGCCGGGACCGCTGGCACGCTCCACATAGATCCCGCGCTGCGCCACCCCCGCCCGCTTTGCCGCCTCACGCACGCCGTCGAAGGTGCGGCCGAGCTTCATCACCACCGCGGCGTCGCTGTCCTGCAGCCGCGCCGCCAGCACGTCGGGTGCCAGCGTGCCCGGCAGCACCATCAGCACGTCGTCGCGCTTCGCCAGCGGCATGCCTGCCGCGGCGGCCGCGGCGCAGAACCCGGTCACCCCCGCCACGACCTCGGTCTCATAGCGCGACGCCAGCCGCTCGTGCAGGTACATGTAGGAGCCGTAGAAAAACGGGTCGCCCTCACACAGCACGGCAACGTCCCGGCCCGCGTCGAGCTGCTCGGCGACGCGCGCGGAGGACTCGTCGTAGAAGTCGCGCAGCGCGCCCTCATAGCCCTCGGGGTGGTCGGTCTCCTCGGTGGTCACCGGGTAGGTCATCGCCAGCTCGAGCTGATCGGCGCGCAGGTACGGCGCGGCCGCGGCGCGCGCGATGCTGCGCCCATGGCGGGCCACGCGATCGCGCTGCCGCCGCGCCGGCCGCGCACGATCAGGTACCCGACGCCGGACGGGTCCGCCGCCAGAGCGTCCTTCGACTCTGCGGCTCCCACGAAGCCCACCGGCACACCAATCACGGCGGCCGGCCGCGGGACGCCATCGGCGATCAGCTCGAGCAGGCGAAACAGCGCGGTGGGAGCGTTGCCCACCACGACGAGCGAGCCCTCGAGGCGCTCGCGCCACAGCTCCAGCGCGGCCGCACTGCGGGTCGTGCCGAGCTTGGCCGCCAGCCCCGGCACCGCAGGGTCGTCCAGTGTGCACACCACGTCGTTGTCCGCCGGCAGCCGATCGCGGGTCACCCCCGACGCCACCATCCGCGTGTCGCACAGCACAGGAGCGCCCCCTCGCAACGCGGCGCTGGCCACGACGCCGAAGCCGTCGGAGGTCTCGACGTCGTCCACCAAGTCCGGCATCCCGCAGGCGTGGATCATGCGCACCACCGTGCGAGACAGCGCCGGATCGAGCCCGTCGAGGTCCGCCTCGGCACGGATCGTGGCGAACGACTGCCTGTAGATCTCGGCGCCGTCGCGGATGTAGGTGTTCATGCGAGCACTGCCAGCGCGTCGTTCAGGTCGTGTGCGATGCGCTCGCCCTCGCCGTCGCGCACCGACAGGGCGCCGCCGTCCAACGCAGCCACGGCGATCGGCTGCCGTGGCAGCTCGCCGCAGCGCCGCCCGCAGGCGGCCCAGTGCTCTGCCGGCGACTCCGGTCCCCGCGCCGCGGCGCGGACCGCCGCCGCCGCACGCACGTCAAAGCGAGCCTTCGGGCAGCGACCGAGACCGGCACAGGCAGTCAGGGCCACCCAACCGGAGTCGCGCTCGAGCACGAGCCCGAGCGCCGTGAGACGCTCCTCGACATCCGCGACCTCTCCCGGCTGCAGATCGACCAGCGTCACGGTGCGGCTCGTGGCGATGCGCAGCTCCTGGCCGATCGCAACAAGCACCTCGCCATCGAGGCGGCCGAGCGGTGCGAGCGCGGTCACGGCCGCGAGCCCGTTTCGCTGGCGCAGCGTGCCCGGCAGAAGAGGCGCGTACGCCGGCCCCGCCAGCCGCCCGGCGAGCGTGCGCCCGAGCCGGCGCGCGACCGCGGCCGGGCCGCCCGGTAGCTCCCACATACGCCAAGCGCGACCACCGGCCAGCGACAGAAACGCCGAGGCCGCAGCAACGGCGTCGTGCGCATCCCCGACCCCCGCCGCCCAGCCGCCCAGCCCGAGCTCGAACTCCTCGGTGCCGCGCGCCACCAGCGTCACGTCCGCGGGCTGGTCCAGACCCAGCCCGCTGCCGTCGTCGACCGCGAACAGGAAGCGCCCGGGAAGCGACGACAGGGCAGGCTCTGCGCACAGCAGCGCGTCGATCTCCTCGATGACCGAGTCGGTGAAAGCAACCGCCGCAGGATGCCGTCCCCCCAGCGGACTCGCCAGCACGTTGCGCACGCGGTCGTGCGCGGGCGAGGGCAGCAGGCCGCCGCCCCAGAGCAGATCGGCGAGCTCCGCTCCCCCCTCGGATGGCAGCCCTCGTAGCTGCAGGTTCGCACGCGAGGTAAGGTCCACCAGCCCATTGCCGAGCGCGGCCGCGCGCCCAAGCGCCGAAAGTTGGCGCGCTCGCAGCCGCCCGCCCGGCACGCGGACGCGCGCCAGCCAGCCGTCCTGCGCCTCGTGCAGCGCGAGGCTGCCGGGGCAACGGTCTGACCGGGCGCGCGCCTCCGATGTGCAGAGCGCGGCCATCACTCGGCCACTAGCGCGCCGCGCCGCTGTCGCCGCGCGAAGATCGGCCGCCCGTTCAGCGCTCGCTGCGCCGCGGGCGCGAACACCAGCCCGATCGTCAGCCACAGCACCGCCTGCATCCCCACCGACGCCTCTCGGAAACGCCACAGCGCCGTGGCCGGAAAGCCTTTCGGGATCTCGTGCACGCCCGGCAGGGCAAGTCCCGCCGCCACGACCACGAGGAGGAACGCAAGTGCTGTCCCGAGGTTCGCATTGTGGGAGTCGAACCGGCGTGCCAGCGCCGGCCGCAGTCGTCCGGCGAAGACCGCGGCGAGCACCGAGATCGCGAGCATCGTCACGTAGAGGGCGGTGCGCTTTCCGATCGTGCTCGCGTCCGTGGCGCCCGGCGGGCTGGCCGGGTACTTCACGAACGGCACCAGGTAGACCACGGTGAACCCCGCGGCCGCCAACAGATAGGCGGTCCTCCGCGGTGACGCCCGCCCGACCCGGCCGTAGGCGAACGCGAAAGCCAGCGCGAAGATGCCTCCGAACGACAGTCCATAAACCGTCGCGGCGGTGAGCAGGCCGGCGCTGTTCTGAAGCGAGCGCGAGACCAGCGCCGGCGCCACGGCTTCGTGGTGCATCGCGGCCCCGCTCGCCTTCTGCGCGTCGAGGTGCGTCTTTTCATAGGCGATCGAGCTTTCGATCGCCGGCTCGCCCGCGAGCTTGGCGAACCCGGTTGCGAGCAGCCCTCCGCAAACCCCGGCGATCAGGCCGCAAATCAGCAGCTTTCTAAGCATCTCGCCGCCTAGTGGCAGGGGAAGCCGAGCAGGTGGCGACCATCGTGCATCCACTCGTGGAGCAAGTGCCCGGAGAACAGCGACGTTGCCCCCTGGTCCGCGCCGACCATGTAGATCAGCACGATGAACGCAAATGCGAACAGGGCCCAAGGCCAAATCTCGCGGAGCGAGATCGCCGGGGGGTGGACTGCTTCCGGAAGAGCCGGAATCGACAGGCTGGTGTCGGACATCGAGGACCTCCTTGGGGATTGCGCGTCCCCGCTAGGTGTGTCAGCGAACCTGAGTTCCTGGCTTCCGGGACCACTTCGCCCCGGTCACAGTGGCGCGACCGCGCCGGACTTGAACCGGCTTCCTCGAGGCTTCGCTCTCGTGCGGGCGAGTGTAACCGCTCGCGAGGACCTCCGTGGCCCGGGCGGCGCGCGCGTCACAGGCAGAAGCGAGCGTCACGAGATCGCCATGAACGTGACGTTGTCGTCTGTTGAGGCTGTATTGGCTGGTTGCATCCGTTCTCGACTGGGCAGAAGAGGCGGGACGGCTCGGGCGGCTCCTGCTCCGCGTGTCGCGACAAGGATGCGGGGAAGCCGCGCGGATCGTTCGGGCACCTATCGCCGAAAGTGCCTGAAGCGAGAGCGGGATGAGCCAAGCATCGGACGGCCTCGCTTGTTTGGTCATCGTTCGAGGAGCCCTTGGTACTCCGGCAGTGCTCTCACCGCGGCGTGTTTCGTTTACGCGGGAGACTGGAGTCGGCGAAGGCGACGGCCGCAGCTATCAGCGCCCGCTTGGTCAACCTCTGTCCGTGGACCGACACGAGATAGCCGTGCCCCGACTCGTTCCACAGGACGAGCACATGCCCGCCCTGTACCCCACCCTGTGGATAGGGAGGCTCTTGAAGAACTGTTGCGCGCCGGTGATGAACGATCGTGCTGCTGATGTATCGAACGGCGAGCTGCTGGACAAAGGTGCCGCCGCCCGTCATCGGGATCCGGACGTCGCGCGTCGTTACCCGCAAGCCCGCGTCGATCGACCCGTGACCTGTGCCAAAGGGCGTGTTCTGGCCGCCGAACAGTAGGTGAAAAATGTGTGCGCTGTGGTCGCTCACGCCGTTGAACGCGTTCACCAGGTACGTGGTTTGCGTAGTCGCGAGCACCCCCACTTGCG
>WNFI01072905.1_pt1 | contig 15964 bp, 14 predicted proteins | sample 5400471 | NCBI WGS metagenome assembly WNFI01 (sample SAMN13153348, study PRJNA577476) | soil metagenome | isolation source: 100 cm saprolite on Douglas fir-dominated hillslope | place: USA:California | collected 2013-09-17 | reverse complement strand
TGACCGACCGCGTCACCGTCGCCAATCCCTTCGATATTCACACCTACCTATGGTTCGATCCGCCGGCATTGAAGCGGGTTTTCAGCGAGGTTCTGCACTCGGGGTACGATGCAGCGGGCTTCATGCTGGACAGTCCGCCGGAGGGTAAGGCCGATTCCGCAGCCTATGACGCCGTCATCGACGTGTTCATCGAGGCCGCGCGCGGCGCGCCGACCCGCGCCGCGCTGATCGCATCGCTGCCGGAGACCATCAGTCCGAGGATACGGCAGCGTTGTTTCGACGGCGGCGTCGTCCCATTGCAGGGTCAGCGCGAAGCGCTGGAAGCCATCTCGCTGGCCGGGGGTGTGGGCGCGGCGTGGAAGAGCAATCCGAGCGTGGAATTGCATCTGCCGCCTTCGCCCGTATGCGCTTTCTCCGATATTCGCTCGCTTGGCGAACATGAGGGCAAGGCGGCGCTCGCCGAATTCGGCGTGTGCGTTCCCCAGGGAAAGCTCGTACCGGCACATGCCGCCGTCCAGGCGGCCCACGCGTTGGGATTTCCAGTGGCCATCAAAGCTTCAGGCGCTCACCTGGAGCACAAGACCGAGGTGGGCGGTGTAGTGCTCAACGTCCGCACCCAAGCCGAAGTAACAATAGTGGCAGAGCGGCTGGCGGCGCTATCGGACACTCTGTTGGTGGAAGAGATGTTCACCGACGGCGTCGCCGAATTTTTGATCGGCGTCATCGTCGACCCGCAGTTTGGCCAGGTGCTGGTACTCGGCGCGGGCGGCGTATTCACGGAGATCGTGTCCGACAGCGTCAGCCTGCTGCCTCCCTGGACAAGGGGCTCGATAGAATCCGCGCTGCGGCGCCTCCGCATCGGTAAATTGTTCGGCGGCTATCGCGGCAAGCCGGCCGCCGATGTCGACGCACTGATCGGCACCATCCTGAGCGTGGCGCGCTATGCGTCCGACAATCTGGCCGTGCTGGTCGAATTGGACGTGAATCCCGTGATCGTCCGGCCCGCAGGCTTGGGCGCGGTCGCGGTGGATACGATGATTCGCTTGCGTGATTCCCCTTGAAGGAGTGCTGACATGACCGATGGAGTTCGTACCGTCAAAGACGGCCCCATTCTCGAAGTGACCATCGATCGGCCGAAGGCGAATGCCATCGATCTCAAGGCGAGCCGCCGCTTGAACCAGATCGTCACCTCGTTTCGCGACGACCCTGAATTGAGAATTGCCATCATCACCGGCGCCGGCGACCGATTTTTCTCGCCCGGTTGGGACCTCAAAGCGGCCGCAGCCGGCGAAGAATCCGACTCAGACTGGGGGGTCGGCGGCTTTGCCGGTCTGAATTACCCCAGAAACCTCAACAAGCCCATCATCGCCGCGATCAACGGCATCGCCTGCGGCGGAGGTTTCGAGATCGTGCTCGGCACCGACATCATCGTCATGGAGGAACACGCGAAGTTCGCCCTGCCCGAGATCAATGTCGGCGTGCTGGCCGATGCCGGCACCGTGAAGCTGCGGCGGCGAATCCCCTATCACATCGCGGTGGAGTTCCTGCTGACGGGACGCTGGATGGACGCCGCCGAGGCCAAGCACTGGGGTCTCGCCAACCATGTCGTGCCCAAGGGTGAGGGCTTGGCCAAGGCCCGGGAGATCGCGCGGCAACTGATGGAGGGACCGCCCCTGCTGTTTCCCGCGATCAAGCAGCTGCTGCGTCACACTGAAATGGTGCCCGAGCACGAAGCCTTTGAATTGCACGACTCGCTGGACGCCGTGCAGAGAGTCGTCCGATCGGAGGACCTCAAGGAAGGCGCCCGGGCATTCAGCGAAAAGCGCAAGCCCCGGTGGACAGGCCGATAGGAGCCTGCCTGACTAATGATGCGCCTGCTGCGGCCAACTGCTGCGCTGTCCTTGCTTCGCAGTCGGACCGGGCTGGCCATCCTGGCCAGCCGTGCAACGCATGCGTTGCACCCCCGCAGCGGCATCTTTTTGCGATCCTTTCGGTTACATAGTGTCCACTATGCGCGCGAAACGATCGCAAAAATCTGCTCGCTGTGGGCATTGCGCTTTACAGTCCCTGCTGCGCGCAAGCCCTGGGTGGCCTTCCCTGGCCACCCGCGCGACGCGTGCGTCGCGCCCCTCGCGACGGCGATCATTAGTCAGGCAGGCTCCTAGCGCGGCGGCTTCAAGCGGCCGGCCTCGTTGCATTGAGGTACACGATTCGGTCGGTGGTGAGATTCTTGCCCGATTCGACGGTGGGCCGCAGGATTTGCTCGAAGAACGCCCTGTCGTCCGGCGTGAACTGTTCCGCGAGGATGATGCTGAGCGGCGGTGCCCAGGGATGCGGCGAGCTGCCCAGAAACACATCCCACGAGGTTATGGGGGACGGCATTACGTCGATGTGAAGTTGCAGGTGAATCTCCGCAAAGCCGGAGTTGCGCACGAAATTGAGCAGGTCGCGCTCGGAATAGTTCACGATCGGGCTTTTCGCGCATTGCTCTTCAGTGTCGGGAAACTGCGCGGCCTTCCAACGATGCAGCAATGTCATGAAACGGTCTCGGGCGCCGGGTGCTTGTCCATCAAGATGCTTTCTCAGCGCCCTGGCAAAGAACGCCTCATCCTGCAGCACGGGTTCCGCAATCGAGAGGCGGCCGCCCGGCTTCAGCACACGATAGAATTCGCGCAATGCGGCGCTCTTGTCGGAAACGTAGGCTAGGACCGCGCGAGTGGCGACCACGTCCATCGAAGAATCGGCGATGCCGTTGAGCTTTTCCGCCGAGCACTCGATAAAAGTACATTGATTCCTCACGCCGCGTTGTACGGCAACTGACTCGGCATGACGAAGCATGGGCCCGGAAATGTCGGTCAGTACGGTTTGGAGCGTCGAGCCGACGCGTTCGATGGCTCTGAATGCGAGAAGACCTTCGCCGGCACCGATGTCGGCCAGGGTCATGCCGGGTGAGAGCTTCGCATCATCCAGAACGTGGTCGGCCAGCCGTTCCACCACGCTTTGGACGACCCGCTCATAAGAAGGGTCATCCGCGTGTCGACGGTGCAGGAGCCATTCCGACCACACGTCCGTCTCGTGGTCCGGCCGATTGTCCATCAAGATAATGAGTTCACCTGAGGCTTCCTCGTAGATACTCGCCGGGCGTTTTGCGACCGGAAGCGACTGATGTCATTGCGGCTGGAGCGGCAGCCGATGTGCCCGGCTGCGGATTGCGCGGACCCATCTTGCCGCGTATTCCATCCCGGAACCCCTGCATGACGGCGATAATTTTGCGGGTTTTCATTTGTTCATACAGTGCAATGCGTTTGCATTGCCGCAGGCATCGGCGGAAGCTCTTCCACGCCCACATGCCGGCACGGTAATTCCCGTATTCACGGAGTAGTACGGTGTTATTCCTCGCAATGTAGTACCGGCGATCCGGCCCGTGATTGGTCGTCCATTTGTTGGCCCCGAACATCTTGTGCACCGTCGGCGAGCCGATGGCATGCGACATGAGGTGCTTTCGGGATTTGATGATTCGATAGCCCTTTGCCTTGGCCCGGAGGCAATATTCCTCATCGACGTAGTCGATGAAGAATTCTTCCCTGAACGGACCAATGGCGAAGTGGGTCTCCAGCGGCAGCAAGGAACCCGAGGTGATTACCCGCTCGACTTCTACCCAATGCTCGTCGGGCGATTCATGGCCGATCGCATCAGTCGTCCGTTCGGTGGCGTCGCTGAAGTTGGAACCAAGCACGGCCAAACGCTCCCGATCAGGGAAAGACGCATGGATGGCCATTAGCGTGCTGACCATGTCGGGCTCAACGCGGGTGTCTTGATCGAGCAGCAAAACCCAGGAGTATCCAAGCGTGGCCGCCCGTTGGATGCCGATATTCAACGCGCGCGCCAACCCAAGATTGTCGGCATTGAACACCAAATCGATGCGGGGACCCGAAGCCGCTTCGCGCAGCATGTCTCGCTCAGCATCGGATGAGCCGTTGTCGACTATTATGGTCATCCCGACTTGCGGAGAGACGCCGCTCAGCCGGGCCGGAAATGCGGCGTCCGGTCGATAGGTAACCACGATGGCACACACATCGGTGCCGTGTATTGGCTGATCGGGCACTCGGTCGCTCATGCGCAGTGTCGCAAGTTAGTCATGATTGGCACCGATACGCTTTGCAGTACAAAGTACACGCCGAGGCCGATTGAACGCAAGTAGTCTCGACCGGACATCCTATTTGAAAAAGGCGGCTCGCGCCATTTGAAAGCGATGGCTCGCTCTCGGGGGGTCAGGCCCCGGCCGGAGCCGGTGCGCCCTCCTCTTTGAGTGAATATCGTTGCGACACGCAGTCAGGACAGGAAGCCGGCGCCGCGCCGATCGTATAGCTCAGGAGATCCGTCAACTCGTGCGGGTCGTGGTGGAATTCCTCTGCATACGGCTGGTGCTGGCGGACCAATTCGACGGCGACAGCGAATGCGCGCGCCATATTTTCATCGTCGGTGGACCTTTCGTCGCAATACAGCTGATTGTGGATGGGGCAGGTCTTGAGCACCTGCGTTTGCAGCGCGATGCCGATGGCAATCTCTTGCCTCTTGCCCATGGTCACTGCCCCCATTTGACCCTGCGCACGCTGGTTTTGGCGATGCGGACCTGTCGGGCCGGCGGCGCACATCCGATCACTTTGAGTGCCTGACGCCAGGCGGCGGCCTGCGGAGCCGCCTCGGGCGGATCGTAGGACGCAAGCGGCGGTCTTGCAGACCTTCGGGGCGCGGGTACGGTTTCGCTGCGCATCACTGACTCCTGCGTGACATAAGTCGGCTCGGAGTAGTATCTCGCCGCGATGGAGGCGTCGCGGTCGGTGCATTGCGTCGACTCGTGTAGGAATATTCAGACGTCGAGGCTGTAGGACACCGCGACGCGGCACCCCACCGTACGCTACCCTCAGGTATCTCCCTTAAGGATGGTGCGCCTCCGGCTCAAATCGCCAAATAAGGCCAATTCCCGGCGACACTGCCTGAGTCGTCTCGGACAGCGCCGATCCGCGTTTCGACTCGCGGCGCCGTCTCATGGCGCGATCCGGATTCGTTGAGCGCACCGGCGCCCAGTTCCTTGATGAGCCCGCGGATCTGGATCTGCGACCGACCCAAGGTGTCGCTCAAATCCGAAGACCAGGTCAATGCCCGGGCGTCATCCAATTCACGCGCCACACGCCGCAATTCATCGGAGAAAGTTTGATGGCTTCGCCCTCGATATCGCGCGATACCGCCCAGCAAGCCTGCGCTGAGGCGGTCATAGACGCCGCGCACTTCGCTGGGCCCGCGCTGGTAGCTCAAGTAGGGATGCGCCCGGAGCAAGCCGGTGATGATGCGGGCGATCTGCCAGCAGCTCACCGCGCCTCGCGAGAACACCGAGTCGCGCCGCGCCGGCTCGGAGTCCAGCGTGGCGGCCACCGCCCGCGCTCTGAGCGCAGTATTGCGCAACCGTCGTAACCGTGTGACTTCACTGTCGATCATGTGACAACCCGCTTGTTCTAGGCCCCTAAATCCTTAACGCACTTCCCTCAACAAGACATACGTCGGGGCGATTGGGATATTCTCAAGTGTGGGGCACGGGGTCTGTAGGACGCAGGCGCATCACATTGCGGGCATATGCCCGCAAAACCACGCATGATGTTAAATCGACGCGCCCCAACCCGGTGCACGTCGTGCAGTCAGCCGCCCAGGGGCCTCAGGAGGCCGCGGGAGATGATGTGACGCTGAACTTCGCTGGTGCCGTCCCAAATGCGCTCGATGCGGGCGTCGCGCCAGATGCGCTCCAGCGGCAAGTCGCTCATGAGCCCCATGCCGCCGTGTATTTGCAACGCTTCGTCCGCCACCATCGCCAGCATTTCGGTGGCTTTGACTTTGGCGATGGCCATGTCCATATCGGTATCGATCTTTCGATCGCGTTTCCATGCAGCCTCCAGAGTCAGGAGCTCGGCGGCCCGCAGCTCCACGGCCATGTCGGCCAGCTTGAAGCTCACTCCTTGAAACTTGCCGATTTGCTGGCCGAATTGCACTCGATCCACCGCCCACTGAGTCGCCAATTCCAGAGCGCGTTCCGCGCGGCCCAGGCAGGTGGCGGCCACCTGCAAACGCGTGGCTCCCAGCCATGTGTTGGCCACATCAAAGCCTCGGTGCAGCTCGCCCAATATCGCCGTTTTCGGCACGCGGCAATTGTTGAACTCGAGAATGCTGTTGGTATAGCCACGGTGCGACACATTCTTGTATCCGGGCCGCACCTCGAAGCCCGGATGTCCCATGTCGATCAAAAACGCCGTGATTTTCTTGCGCACGCCGTGTGCGGCGGTCTCTTCGCCGCTGGCTGCGAACAGGATGACGTAATCCGAATGATCGGCGTGACTGATGAAGTGCTTGGTGCCGTTGATGACGAAATCGCCGCCCGTCTCGACGGCCGTCGTTTTCATGCCGCGCAGATCCGAGCCCGCCCCCGGCTCCGTCATCGCCAGACATTCCACCCGATCGCCGCGCACGGTCGGCAGCAAGTATCGTTCTCGTTGCTCGCCCTCGCAGGCAAGCAGGATATTCGACGGCCGGCCGACGCAGGAGTAATGCAAGGCATAGCTGGTGCGCCCCAACTCCTTTTCGTACAGAACCCAGGTGACGGTATCCAACCCCGCCCCGCCCACTTCCACCGGCATGTTGGCAGCATACAAGCCGGCCTCGATGGCTTTCGCCTTGAGCTCGCGGTGCAGATCCTCGCGCAGCGCGCCGGTCTCCTCGATTTCCTTCTCGTGCGGGTACAGCTCATTGACCACGAATTCCCGCGTCGTTTTGACGATCATCTGCTGTTCATCGTTGAGCGAAAAATCCATAGCCTTCTCCTCATTTCAGCCGGGAGCCGCCGCGCGCGTCCCGTCTTCCCCACTGACGAAGTAAGTCCAACTGCAACCGCAATTGTTCGACCTGCATGGCGGCCGGCCAATCACTCGGGCTGGTGACGGCGCTTGCGGTGAGTCCGTTGATGAACGTCACCACCGATCGCAGCACGTGATCGCGCACCGGCCGCGGCCATGCCGACCATTCCTGCCAATGCTCGGTGAAGCAGCGGGCGTACAGACGCATGTACTCACGGTGCACCCAGACGTTGAGCCGTTTGAGTTTCTTGTCCGCGGACACTTGACCCCAAAAGGCCATCCAAAAGGCGCACTCGGTGAATCGTTGCGCATCGATGGCCAGCGCCTCCGACAGCACTTCCAGGAGATCCGCTTCGCCGTTTACGCGCTCGCGCGTGAGCCTTTCCTCGATCCGCAGCAATATCAGGCGCAAGGCGGCGAGGATGATGGCCTGCTTGGACTCGTAGTAGTGAGCCACCATCCCCGTCGTGTAGCCGGCCGCGCGTGCGATGCGTGCCACGGTGGCCTGCTCGAAACCATAGTTGGCGACCACCTGGCACGCAACGTGGGCGATCTCGTCGCGTCGCTGAGAGTGATCGACGATTTTGGGCATGGCCTTGGCCTAGCGCTGCGCGCGCCCGATCGGGCGGCCCGCTTCCGGTGGAATCGGCAATCCCGAGTGTCCGTCGCGTATCGATTCGAGCTTGGCGCGGACCGCGGCATCGGCGGGTGCCGCTTTGGCGGCGGCGGTGTCCACGTGCAGATACATCTGTTCGGCCGTGGCGATCTGCTCGTCATCGCGGCCGCGGTGCATCCGATGAAAGACGTGCAAGCGCTTGTCGTCAACACCAAGCAGCTGCGTCGTGACATACAGCGGTTCGCCCGCCTTGGCCTCTCCGAGATGCCTGACGTGGCTCTCCACGGAGTAGTACATGCGGCCGGTATCGCGATAGGCCTCATCCACTCCGACTTGGCGGAAGAGCGCATCCGTTGCGTCACCGAATACCTGGCCGTAACGGAAGTCGGACATATGCCGGTTATAGTCCACCCATTCCGGCCTCACAACGGCGTCCATCAAGCGCAGCGGCTTACCCGGCCCACTGGACTGCGCCGCGTGGGTGATCGCCGCGTCGTGATACAGCCGTTCCTCGAGCGAGCGCAACGTGGCGCCGGCGCCGATATTGTATTGCCGGAGCACCTGCTGAATGGCGACGAGATAATCATCGCGCAGGCGCTCGAGTTCTCGAATCGAACGCCCGGCGGCTTGGCGCTGGGTGCCCTCGACCATGCGATCGATCAAGGTTTCCGTGAGCTCGGGTGCTTCGAGTTTGGTCCAGGGCCACTTCAGGCAAGGGCCGAATTGCGCCAGCATATGCCGCATGCCGCTCTCGCCGCCCGCGAGGTGGTAGATCAGATTCGTGCCCATCGCCGCCCAGCGCAGGCCGGGTCCGTAAATGATGGATTCGTCGAGTTCGCCGGTGGTGGCCACTCCGTCATTCACCAGGTGCAGAATTTCGCGCCACAACGCTTCCTGCAGGCGATCGGTCAAGTGCCCCGGCACCTCGCGCCGCACATGCAGCGGATGCATGCCGATATAGGTGAAGAACTCGGCCGCCGCATCGATGGTGCTCTGCGCGGTTTTCTGCCCGCCGACCAGCTCGACCAGGGGCAACAAATAGACCGGATTGAACGGATGCGCCACGCAGAAGCGCTCGGGCGAGATCATATCGCGCTGCAGATCGGTCGGCGTGAGACCCGAAGTGCTCGACGCGATGATGACGTCCGCGGGGGCGTGACGGCTGACCTCGGCAAGCATGCGCTGCTTCAAGGGCAATTGTTCCGGAATGTTCTCCTGGATGAAATCGGCGCGCTGCGCCATCACCTCGAGATCGGTGGTGAACGAGAGTTTGCCCTTGGGCGGCAAAGGCGCGAAGGTCAGCCGCACCAAGGCAGGCTCGGCGTTGGCTATCGCGCCGCGTATCCACTCTTCCATTTCCGGCTTGACGTCGGCCGCGATGACGTCGATCCCAAAATGCAGCGCCCGTGCCGCCCATCCGCCGCCGATGACGCCGGTGCCGAGAAGCCCGAGTGTCCTCACATTCCGCATGATTGCCAACCTCGTGAGCGTCCGCTCTTTGTAATGTCACGAGTATAATATAAAAACCCGAAATGGGGCAGATATGAGACCCAGGGTCGATCGAAATTGGTGCGCGCGTCCGCGAGAACGCACTCTGTTGGCATGTGCCCTCGTCTTCCGGGACTGAAGCGAGCCTGCGAAGGCTACGCCTTGATTGCGGCCGCGCTTCATGTGATAACTGATCCACCATGGGTCGACTCACCAATGGACCCGAGCGGGAAGGTTTCTCACAGTCGAGGTAGGGATGGAAAAGAATTCTGCCGTGTCTTCTCCAAGTCGACGCGATCTGCTGCGCATGATCGGCCTCACCGCCGGAAGCACCGCCATGTACCAGGCGATGAGCAGCCTCGGCTTTGCCGCGGAGTCCCCCTATCGAGGTCCCATCGATTTGCAGGGCACGCCCAAGGGCGCCTCAGTGCTGATACTCGGGGCGGGCATGGCCGGCATGAGCGCGGCCTTCGAGCTCCGCAACGCCGGCTACCGGGTGCAGGTATTGGAATACAACGGCCGTGCAGGCGGGCGCAATTGGAGTTTGCGTGGCGGCGACAGCTACACGGAGCTCGGCGGACTCACCCAGCAGTGCCAATTCGACAAGGACCTGTACATCAATCCCGGTCCCTGGCGAATCCCCTATCACCACCGAGGCATGCTGAGCTACTGCAAGCGGCTCGGCGTGCCGCTCGAGCCGTTCCTGCAGGTGAATTACAACGCCTATGTGCACAGCAGCCGCGCCTTCGGCGGCAAGCCGCAGCGCTATCGGGAGGTCAAGGCCGACTATCAAGGGCATGTGGCCGAGCTCCTCTCCAAGGCCACGCGCCAGAGCGCCCTCGATGCGTCGGTCAGCAAGGAAGATCAAGAAAAACTGCTCGAGTCGCTTCGAGAATGGGGCGCACTCGACAAGACCAACGCCTACGTCTCGTGTGTGGCGAGCAGCGAGCGGCGCGGCTATCAGAAGGAGCCCGGCGGCGGTCTGACCGCCCGCCCGATTCCCTCCAAGCCCATCGCCCTCACCGACATCTTGGACTCGAGGCTGTGGCAGGCCATACCGGCCGGTGAAGTGTTCGACATGCAGACTGCCTTGTTCCAGCCGGTGGGCGGCATGGGCCGGGTCGGCGAAGCGTTCGGCCGTGAGCTCGGGCCGTTGATTCGCTACAACGCCAAGGTCACGGACATCCATCAAGACAGCGAGGGCGTGAGTGTTGCGTACGAGGACACCCGCTCGCCCGGCACCAAGCTCAAGGCCAGGGCGGATTGGTGCCTGTGCACGATTCCGCTGCCCATCCTCGCGCAGATTCCCATGAATGTCGGACCGGCCTTGGCCGCTGCCATCTCAGCGGTGCCGTACGCCTCGGCCGTCAAGGTGGGTCTGCAGTTCAAACGACGCTTCTGGGAGGAAGACGACCACATCTATGGCGGCATCACCTACACCGATTTGCCCATCACCACCATCGGCTATCCGAACACGGGGTTTCACGGCGGCGGCAAGGGCGTGCTCTTGGGCGCGTATATCTGGGGTGCGAATGCCATGGAGTTCACCGCCATCACGCCGGATGAGCGCGTGCGCAAGGCATTGGATTACGGAAGCCAAATCCATCCCCAATACCCACAAGAATTCGACAACGGCGTGGCCGTGGCCTGGCATCGCTCGCCGTTCACCATGGGCTGTTTCGGCATGTGGACCGACCATGCCCGCGCCAAGCACTACGAAGATTTGTGCGGGATCGACGGACGCATTGCGCTGGCGGGCGAACATGCCTCGTTCATAGGCGGCTGGCAGGAAGGGGCGGTCACGTCGGCCCTCGATGCCATCGGCCGGTTGCATCAGCGTGCCGTGGCGCAGGGAGTCAAGGCATGAACGCCCTATTCCATCGCGTCAAGATGAGACGCCTCGCGGCGCTGCTGGCGGCGGCGGGGGCAGCTGCGGGCGCCCACGCTGATGATTCCGGATTTGCGTCGCGCGCCGGCACCAACGCCGGCGGCGCGGATATCTACGGACATATTTGTCAGGGCTGCCACATGGCGCAAGGACAGGGCGCCGTCGGCGCCGGTCATTATCCCAAGCTGGCCGGCAATCCCGCGCTGGTCTCGTGGCAATACGTAGCGTTGACCGTGCTCAACGGCAAGAACGGTATGCCGGCGTTCGGCCTGCCGGCGGATCAATTCATGTTCGCCGCCGTCCGCTTGAGCGATGCTCAAGTAGCCGACGTGGTCAATTATGTGCGCAGCCACTTCGGCAACAAATGGAAAGGCAGCGTGACCGCCGATCAAGTAGCGGCACTGCCCCATCCCGCTGCCGCCGCTGGTCCTTGAGATCGAGATCCGTTGGCGCGGCTGCGGAACAACGGTGCCGTCATGGCGATTGATTCGAGTCTCGGGATCGCGAGCGGGTTGAATCTGACTTAGCGCACGCTCTTGGCGCGCTGCATCGCGATCCTGCACTCTCCGAAGTCAGCCGGCGACCCTTTCTCACCGCGATTGTTGCGCCGAATCCACAAAACGCAATGCTAGAAATATTTTAATATTTCTCGCGTAAGCTTTTAAAGTAGCTATATAAAAACAACTAACATTTCCTGCGGCAAAGGCTGCTGCCGTTCAAGTGAGACAGATTGGCATCACTTGGCCTGCTAATTGCAATCCATGAAATCTTGCGCTTCGGCGGCAGCGATCTGTCTCCGGGGACGCGGAGTTCGAATGGGTTCACGCAATTTTAGGAGACCGGTTAATGGAAATGAGCTCGAGCAAGACGCAGCAACTCACCATACGACTTGCGATCGCGTTGATTTGTGCAACCGCGGCCGCGACGCATTCGTCCGCGGTTCTGGCCGATACCGCCGCGAGCGATGCGGCGGCGGCGGCCGACTCCGGTGGCGGATTGGAAGAGGTCATCGTCACGGGGACCCGGCAGGCCGGGCAGAAGGCTTCCGATAGCCCGGCTCCCATTCAGATTCTGAGCTCCGACGCCTTACAGAAGGCCTCCGGCAATCCCGACCTCATGTCGACGCTGGCGCAGATCGTGCCCTCGCTGACGATGCAGGCCTTCGGCTTCGACATGGCGGGCCAGACCCTGCAGGCCAAGTTGCGCGGCCTCAGCCCCAATCACGTGCTGGTCTTGGTCAACGGTAAGCGGCGGCACACCACCGCCAATCTTGCGGTCGATACCGGTTCCGTTTACCAGGGCGGCGCCGGCGTCGACCTGAATTTCATTCCCTTGGATGCCATCGACCACATCGAAGTACTGACGGACGGGGCGGCCGCGCAGTACGGTACCGATGCAATTGCCGGCGTCATCAATATCATTCTAAAGAAAAATACTTCGGGCGGTATCGCCAGCGCGACCTACGGACAATACGCAAACGGTGGCGGCAAAACCGAGGACGTCAGCGGCAACGCGGGATTCGAGCCAACGGATGGCGCCTATTTCAGTTTGACCGGCCAATATCATAACCACGGACACAGCAACGTGGGCGCCATCGACGAACGAGTGGTCGATCCGGCAAATACTGCACTCAAGAATCCTGACGGTTCTTACAATTATCCGAAGTCCAATCTAACCAACGTTCCCGGTTATCCCTATCTGAACCGCATCTCAGGCGATGGGCAACAGCTCTCGAAACAGCTGTTGATCAACACAGGGATCGATTTCGCGAACGGCATCGAAGTCTATTCGACGATCACCTATGCCCACAAAGACGCCGCATCTTACGAGAACTACCGGCTGCCCAATAAGGCGGACTACACGAGCGCTCTGACGGGGCAGACGGTTTATCCGCTGCCGTTCGGCTTCAATCCTCAAGAGGTCAGCTATGAAAACGATTATCAGTTGAACTTGGGTATGAAAGGTGTCATCGCCTCCTGGAATTGGGATCTGAGCTCGGGATACGGCGGAGACAAGGTGTCGGTCTCAACCATCGACTCGTACAACACGGGCTACGCCCAGATCGTCGGCTTTCCCAGCCCGACCAATTTTTATGACGGCTATTTGCAAGCCACGCAATGGACGACGACGGCAGACATCAACAAGGACTTCGATGTCGGATTCGCGGGCCCTTTGAACGTGGCCTTCGGCGGCGAGTATCGCAGGGAAACGTACACGATCGGCAGCGGCAGCACGATCTCCTGGGTGGACGGCGGTGCATCGTCGTTCCCCGGCTGGACGCCGAGCAACGCAGGCACCAACAGCCGGAAGAACTATGCCGGATACATAGATCTTGCTGCGAAACCCATAGAAGGGCTGCGGATCGACGCCGCCGGACGCTATGAGCATTACAGCGATTTCGGCAGCGCGAAGGTCGGCAAGCTCACGGCCCGATACGACTTCACGCCGGAGTTCGCTCTCCGCGGCACCGTCAGCAACGGCTTTAGAGCGCCGACATTGGCCGAAGAATATTACTCGGCCGTCAATGTCGGGCCGACGACGGCCTTCGCACAATTGGCGCCCAATTCACCGGCGGCAGCGCTGCTAGGACTCGGTAATGGATTGCAGCCCGAGCATTCGGTCAACTTCAGCCTGGGCGCAGTGTGGCGTCCGACGCCGGGAATGAATGCAACTCTCGATGTGTACCAGATAACGATCACGAACCGCATCGTCGGCAGCGGCCAAATCATCGGGCAGACAGGCAAGACCACGGTATCGACCCCGGTCAACGACGCGATCGCGGCGAGCGGCGCTCCGATCGATCCGCAGGTTCTGGCAAACGGCACCACCGGCATCAACATTTTTGCGAACGGTATCGATACGCGAACGAGAGGCGCCGATTTGGTGTTCGACTTTCCCGTCGAATACGCCTTCGGCAAGGTTGATTGGTCGATCGGAGCCACGTACAACGATACGACCATCACCAAGTATGCGAGCACGCCTGCGTTGCTGGCCGGTGGAAGTCCGCCGACAAACGAGCTATACGATCCACAGGCATATTCCGATCTGACGACGGCGAATCCCAAGTATGTGGTCAACCTCGGCGCGTTGTGGACCACGGGAAAGCTCGCCGTCAACCTGGTGGAGAAGATCTACGGGCCTTCGTCCGAGTATCAGAACGACGATGGCGACAATGGCGGCACGGGAGCGGGCACTTTCCCGGCTTGCACCCCGAAGGGCGGCACGTTCATTTGCCCGGGCGGTTATGACTACTTCCAGTCGAAAATCGGCGTAACGGCAATCACGAATCTCGATTTGAGCTTTCAAATGAAGGAGCATGTGAAGTTCAGCGTCGGGGCTCTCAACTTGTTCAACAAGTTCCCCGGAAGGCTGAATGCTCTGCAGCAAGCGCATGAAGACAGCTTTGCGTACGGCGACAATGCCGGCGTGACGCAATACCCGGGGTTCTCACCGTTCGGCATCAACGGCGGCTTTTACTACGCAAAGGCGACGATCACGTTCTAAGTGCTCTAAGCCAAGCGTTCTAAACCGAGGGTCTCTCGTTTGACGAGGGAGGGGCGGCGGCAATCAGAGCCGCCCCGCTTTTCGCCAGTCGATGTCTATAATCGAGGAACACTCGGAGTCACACACAAGAGGGATTCGAAATGCTGAAGATCGAACGTCGACGCGGCGTGATGCTCGCCTTAGGGATCTTGGCCACCGCGGTCACCGGCGTTGCCGTGGGCGCGGAAGATGTCGTGCGCACTCCGCTGCCCGATGGCAACCCGTTTCCCATTTCCGCGGCGGTCACCGTCCGCGCCGGCGTCGACACGGTCTACGTCAGCGGAGCACTGCCGTCCCCCACCAACAAGGACGCACCGAAGGGCACGCCGCCGGTCTACGGCGACATGGAAGCCCAAACGGTCAGCGTGCTCACACAGATCAAAGGCACGCTTGCCAAGCTCGGTCTCGGGATGGGCGACATCGTCAAGATGACGGTATTCATGGCGGCCGACCCGGCGAATGACAATAAACTCAATTTTCCCGGACTGATGGCCGGCTACAGCCAGTTCTTCGGAACCAAGGAACAGCCGAACAAGCCTGCACGCAGCGCGGTCCAAGTCGCTGCGTTGGTCGCGCCGGGCGCCTTGCTGGAGATAGAAGTCATCGCGGCGAAGCGACGCTGACGCCTCGCGAGAATCCTTCGCACCGGTTATTCGCACCAGTCAAGGGGATAACGTATGTCGCTCTACGGGTTTGCCGCCTTTTGCGCCGTAAGGGAAACGGATTCCAGCTTTTCGACGTCCGCCAGATCCTGACCGATTCTAACCCCGAAGAGTTCCCGCCGGCGCGACACCGTTCGCTTCGTTACTTGCTCTCAGCACTCAACATCCCCGCGATCGGCAACGCGGCCTGCGGCACGTCATGGTGGTAATCCTTACCGACGAACGCCGCCACCGTCGCGGCAATTTGCGCCTGCGTCACCGGGGCGACGTGGGCACGCTCGCCAAGCGGCGCCGTGTCCGGGCCCAGCACTGCGATCCAGATATTTTCCGAACCCTTCTCTTCGACACCATGCTCTTTCCACTCGGTCAAGCCGCTGCCCCGACCATGGTCCGTGGTGATGATGAAAGTCGTTGTGCCGTGGTATTGGGGCATCGCCTGCATGGTGTCCCACAACTGGTGTACGAAGTGATCCATGCGATGCGCACTGTCGAGGACGAGATCGTAGCGGCCCTGATGCGCCCAATTATCAGTCTCACCATACCCCACGAACAACACGCGCGGAAGCCCCGTTTTCACGTAGTCGAGAAGCGGTATCTGCAGAAGGGAATTATCGACGTCTTCTTCGTCAAAGCGCGTCGTGGTCTCGTATAGCTCGCGCAACAAGGCATCGCGGGGCGTCTCGTGCGCCTTCTGCGGCAGAACCCATCCCGTCTGCATCACCAACCCGCTGCGGCTCCGGTTGAAAATGTTGTCGTAGACGTTCCACGTTCCATAGATGGCGACCTTGCCATGGAATTCGTCAAACTTGTTGAGCCATTCGAATACCGTCGCATTCGGATTCGGTCCGAACGCGTTGCTATCGATGGC
>WNFI01072794.1_pt2 | contig 15965 bp, 9 predicted proteins | sample 5400471 | NCBI WGS metagenome assembly WNFI01 (sample SAMN13153348, study PRJNA577476) | soil metagenome | isolation source: 100 cm saprolite on Douglas fir-dominated hillslope | place: USA:California | collected 2013-09-17 | reverse complement strand
CGCCTTCTTCGGCTGCTCAGGCCCCAACTGCATCCGCGGTCCGCTCTCCGGCGCCCGAACCCGCCGTGCGATCGCATTCGGATTCCGGAACCCCTGGGCCACACCACGCTAACACGACGACTGCGGGGGGTTCCAGCGTTTATCCATTGAACTTCTATTGGCAAAGGCCCGCTGCAGCCGTGCCCGTTCTCTCTGATGAAGGAATAAGACATTACCTGGACCCGACGACGGTCCTGGAACCCACTCTTATGGAGGACCTTCCGACATCGGTGGCTCTCGTCCGAGTCTCCGTGGGACCCGACAATTTACCGCCGACACCCCCTTCGCCACAGGTTTTCCTTTCGTTACGTCAAACGATGGCGCAAGCCGCTCGTGCCGCCGCCCAGCGCGGACTTCCACCTTCCGGCGAAACATTCTATTTGCCGCAGGACATCGCGGTGACGGCGGCGAATTCTGCAGTGCGGGTCGTTGTTGAGGAACCGCCGTTGCCAAAGGCCTCTTCTCGCCGCGGGAAGCATGTTTCGGAACGCAAGTTGGAAGACTCAGCGGGCCCCCAAGCCGCGCCCGATGTACCTGAGCAAACACCACCCGCGGCTCATAGACCCACCCTTGCACCCGATCCTGCGCCCACTCTCGGACCCGAGCTCGTCGATCAAGCGGGTCGAAAATCTCCCGAGTTTGTCGCGCGTTCAAGATCCGATACTGGAAACGTCAACCCGATCACCGTCACCGTACAGACACCCCCTGCTTCCGTCATACACCAGATCCTAGAGGCGGCAGAAACTGCCGGGGAGCCTTCAGCTTCGACGATCCAGAGCGTTGTACAGTTTGTTTCATCACTCGTTGAATCAGAGCCTGCGCGAGAGCGCAAACCTCCCGCCTCCTCTACTGTTGGAACATCCGTAGCGGACTCTGTAAAAACGCCGGCGAAGACGGCCGTGGGAACGGGTGCTATCGGTGGACAAATTGAACGGTCGCAGATAGCTTCTACCTATGATCCAGGCTTCAAACCCAAACACCTTGCCAAACCGCGTAACAAAGCAAGAACTTTTAAGAGAAAAGGGGGGGGACTTCGTGGGAACGATGAAAACTATGCGGGATTCGAGAAGTCCTCCAAACATAAGCAGAAGGGCTTCCGAGGCGACCGGAGACCGGAGGTGCCGATGGAAACACCCGGCGACGCTCTAAAGAACGCAGCTGGGCGATCGACATTCGCATCGATGGGCAGAAGTCCCGTGCGGTCAAATTTAGCCGAAGATCCCAGGCCTTCAATTTCTGATATAAGCGAGGCGGAAAGAAGCGTTCGTCCAGCGACCGAGCGTCGGCGGAATTCGCGCAGGGGTTCGCGATCAAAGGAATCGAGCGGCGAACTATGGGACCGGTTTATTGCCGCTCAGAATCGCAGTCGGAAAAACCCTCGCGCTCATTCCGATGCGCCGATCTCAGCCGCAAAGCGAACCGGAGTAGTGGCTTTCCCTCCGCGTCATCCGGCGGAACTCACCGTGCCAGATCCCGCGACGGCGCTGGCGCAGTCTCGGGAGACCCTAAGATCTAACGTTCTGCCTGGCGCGGCGTTAGAGACCTCAAAACCCCTTTCGGAGCCGGGCCAAATCGTGACAGGGCATGATGCCGCGATCAAGGAATCCGCTTCCTCTGCTATTCGACCCGTACGAGCGCTGCTGCCAGCGTCCACGGCATCCAAACCAGACATCCATTCCGTTATCGTCCCTAAATCAGCGTTGCATGCTCAGGTGTCAGGTCCCGCACCGGCCGGCAATGCCGTCTCCGCCGGCCCCTTGGTACCGGTACCCCAAGTTACCGCATTATCGCGCGTTCAGACGGTTGACCCCGGGTGGCCCGATACCCCCACGACGCCAGACCACACACTACTCCCCGCAACTAATGAATCTGAATCCGTCACTGCGGCCAATGAGAAATCGCGTTTCGGATGGGGTTGGTTGAAGGCCCTGCAGAAACGATTGCGGGGGAATCCTAAACCCGCATCGCGCGATACCTTAGGATTAGGTGAAACGACATCGGCAGAAGCTGCTCCCGCGCCGACGTTACCAAGCGTCCCGCAATCCGCCCCTGTAGCTCCCACCGGATCCCCGGTATTCCAAGTGGCCCCGGCAGCGGGGGTGAATCATTCCGAAACCGCCCTAGTGCACGTCGGGCAACCCAGGACGGTCGCACTGGCGCGGTGTGATACGGGCCTCGTGGCGGTGGCGTTGCCTTCACCTTCGCGCCGCGGTGCTGTTCGCACCGAACCAGATAATACACCCCGTGTTTTCCACCTGCCGGGCACGATCGCGGAGACACCCGCGGCGGCAGCTCACCAAGCACAGGAACCGGTTGCACCAGCAAATCTTGGCGCCGGCAACCCATTCTCCCCCGTTATGGCGGAGGATTCACACCCCGCTTCGCCCCAGGACCCGATCTTGGAAATCTTGGAAATCGTGAAAGCGGCTGCGGCTCTCGCAGCAGCTGAGGCAGCAGGTGCCAAACCTTCCGAAACTGCCCTCGAACGCGTCGATCAACCCGGGGAGCTCGCACTGGTTCGGGTTCCCACCGGCCCGGGCGCGGTCGTCTCACCTCCACAGCTGCGCCGCCCGGCGGTTCGTACCCCACTGAATTTTACGCATGGTGTTTTCCTCCTGCCGGGCGGAATCGCAGCACCCGAGACAGAAACCCTGATTTCTCAAGCTGCGGAGCCGGCGACCGAGCCCGCCACTGGGCAGCCTACACTGGCGGCTCGTGCTGCGTCCGCCATTATGCCCAGTGTCGATAACGCCATCCTCGCCGGAGGTGATGAGCGTGTGGTTCGCGCGGAAAACATCCGTGGAGAGACCTTGGAACCATCGGCTGTGGCCGTTCGAACGACCCACACGATCCCTTGGAAAACGGTAGGGATCTTAACGCTTGGAACGGCTATGGCTCTGGCATTTAGTCTACTCATAAGCCGCTACCACACCGCAGTTTCACTGAACACCCTAGGCGTAGCCGCTATCGTCGTGGGTCTGGTCGCTATTCTGGCTCATCTGATCCGCCCGCATAAGTCCGCTACCTCAGCTCCGGAACGATCGCTGCCGTCCGATCTGGAACCCGCAGTCCTCACCATGGAGCAGCCGCTTCTGCCCTTTCAAGGAGTTGAAATCGCTGAGGGTAATGCCCCGGCGAAGGAAGTTGCGGAGCCGCCTCTTGCTGCAGTAGCGCACTCGGTCCTTGAAGTGATGGGTCAGCTAGCGTTTCCATACCAGTATTACGATTATCCGGAACTCCTCCTTGAAGATTACCAAAGCCTAAGTCCTGTCCCTGCTGCTAAGGCCGACCGGAACCACAAACGCGAACTTGACAGAAAGTGGGATAGCCGAAATCAACGAGACCAAACGGCCAAGGAGGACGAAAGACAGAGTCAATTCGAAGCTCCGCCGCGACATAACGCGCATGGCCCGGCGGTCCTCCCCCATGAGGAGCTCTCTGAGGGCATCGGACACTTCGATCTTTTAGGAAGGTTCGGGCCGATGCCGGGATTGCACGGTGTGGCTAAATGGACCGTGCCGGAACGGCCCAAGGGTGAACCGGCTGCTCTCTCCGTCTATCTAGCGGCCGAGCCCTCTCACGCCCTTCCCCCATCCAGAGTTGTAGCTCTGGGGAGGCTGCCTTTTGAGGAATACATTGAATGGGATCATAATTCTATACCGGCGTTGGAGGAAGCGGAGCCCTCCCCTGCGATCGCAGTGCTGGCAGCCCGTGAAGCGCTGGGTCAGCTAGCGTTTCCATTCCAGTATTACGATTATCCGGAACTCCTGCTTGAAGAGTACCAAAGCTTAAGCCCTGCCCCCACGGACAAGGCCCACCGGGATAGCCGACTTGCCAGTAGACAGAGGGATGACCGATATCAATGGGACGATACAGAATACCCAGACCCTAAAAGCATGCCTGAGCGACATACCCCGGCGGTCCTCCCCCATGAGGAACCCTCCGAAGGCACCGGACGCCTCGATCTTTTGGGAAGGCACGGCCCTATTCCAGGATTGCATGGTGTAGCTAAATGGACCCTGCCGGAGCGGCCCAAGGGGGAGCCGGCCGCTCTTCCCGTTTATCTAGCTGCCGAGCCGTCTCACGCCCTTCCTGCCTCTCGAGTGTATGATCCGTGGAGGCTGAATTTCGATGAATACATTGATTGGAGTGATTATGCTGTCCCGGCCGAGCAAATTGCGGAGCCCCTCCCCGCGGTCGCAGCGCTGGCAGCCCGTGAAGCGCTGGGTCAGCTAGCGTTTCCATTCCAGTATTACGATTATCCAGAACTCCTTCTTTAAGGGTATCAAAGCCTAAGCCCTATCCCCGATGACAAGGCCCGCCGGGCGAGCAGACTTACCCGTAGACAAAGGGATGACCGATACCATTGGGCGTATACAGCGGAAAGCTATCCTCTGCAGCGTGAACGGACCCCGACCAGCAGATATGTGGCGCTGGAAAGTACAAAAGTCGTCGATACGAGAGAACCCCGGCCGGTAGAGCGCTTGACCAACGTAGTGAGATTTTCCATACCGGATCGGCTAGCGGTTGTTCACGTTTGTTCACCGCAAGAATTTCTCGATAGAGTGGAGGTCTTTGCAAGGGCCTTTAATGTAGATCTCGCCGCCAAAACTAAGGATCACGAAGAGTTAGAGATCAGGCTATCTATGCTGGAAAAGGATTACTCTAAATCCATAATCAAATGGGAAAGGGTGTACCAACGTGGCTCGGAGCACGACGCGCTACACGTGTTTACCGCCACCATCGCCGCGAAGCTGAAAGAGTTCAAGAATGATCTGCATTCCAGACAAGCGCAGGACTTTCTCAAAAGTCTAGATCCTTTTGAAGCACGCGTGAAGGCTGGCACGGATCGTGATACTCTCCAGGCCGAAAAGAATCAGCTAGCAAGCCAGTATGCTGCCTTCCGAGCCAAATGGTCAAGCGATTACAAAACCCATCAAGGCGTGGCCTTCATCGAATCGATCGGCACGAAGTTGCGCGCGATCCAACGCCTACTCGACAGCAAGCTCGAAGAAGCTCCAGCCGCAGCCCCGACCGGTCGCATTTCTCGAGGCTCCCGCTGGGCATCGGTGTACGCTAGATTAGACGCATGGTTCCACGAAGCCGCCGCTCCAGGGGCCGGGCAGCGCGAAGCGGGCTCCGTTTCACCGGCTAACGCAACCCAGGGTGCGTCTGAACGCTCTGCGGTGGTCAAACAGTTGATAAGGACCGGCTCCGCCGCACAGATAAAAGTAGGCACCGTTTTACCTGCCGACATAACAACCCCGGGAGATTCTGAACGCGCCGCCCTCAAACAGCTGATAGGGATCCCCTCCGATACTCCGCGGTCTCTTTTGACGCTCCCACAACTGTATTTTTCAGATTACGAATTTCTCTTCGATCTTGCCGAGTTCGATGAGGCCCTGAGAGCCGGCACGGCGACATCCGAGGAACTGCAGGTGCAGCTCGATACGTTGAGAAGGCACGCCCAAGAATCTGGATCCCGCATATACTCTGTTGCATTTACCCAGCTGAACGATCGTCAAGTCGCGCTCGACACGAGGTTCAATATCGGGCCTACCGCAACTGCGGTCCGTCCATCCACTTCCTGGATCTCCGACTTACGCCACCGCTTAGACGCATTGTTCCACGAAGATCGATCACCGGCTCGGACACAACCCGAGGCAAGCGCAGTTTCATCCACCCCCGTTCGACCGATCGCCCAACAGGGAGCCCGCTCCGATTCGCGGGTCACACAGGCGGTGCGTCCCGTGTATTTGTCAATTTATGAATTTCTTTTTGATCTCGCGGACTTCGATCTTTCTCGGAGAGCCGGCGTGGCCACACGCGAGGAACTGCAGACGCAACTCGATACGTTGAGAAGGCACGCCCAAGAATCCGGATCTCGTATATATTCGGTTGTATTTACCCAGCTGAACAATCGTCAAGTCGCCCTAGACCGCATGCTTACAACGGCCGCTAATCAACATGCAAGCCCCGATTCGCCGGACGACAGAGCAGCGCCCCGGCAGTTGTTAGAGTCCGCCTCTGAATCTTCGCCTACCTCAAATCCAGTTTCTCGGGCCGACGAATCTGGCTGGGCGTCTTTCAAACGGTTCTTAGAGACGACGGGCCCCGGATCTTCAGCCGTCATACCAACGGGCGACGCGGTTTCACCGGCCGTAGCGATAGACGGGCGAGATTGGATGCCATTCATGGAGCGCGTTAATCAACATCTGATTGGCATTACTGCTCTTTTTACCGCCGTCCTTCTTTTCGTCATAAGTCATTTTCATTTTTTTGAAGCTCAAGCTAGGCACCGCCGGGTGCCTAAGGTTAGCAACGGGGGCTACAGTCCTCATGTCGACCATGTGGTGGAAGTCAGCAAGCAGGCAGACGGGTTCTTCCAATTATCCCCGATGGCCCTTGGATCTATCCTTGTCGTTGTTGTTCTGGTTTGCGCTTTCGCGGCCTACCTCATCGTCGAGCGCAGGCGCGAGCAGGACATGGGGATTAACAGGGTCTTGGAAAAAATATCCAGTAAAGAGATAGGTCGAGACCTATCAGGTAGAAACCGCACCGAAAACGCGTATCTCCGGGGCGTTCGAAAAGAATTTTCGCCCGCCAGTGAAAGCTCTATCCAGCAGGCGTTCAACGAGAAAAATCACCCAGATATGCATGCCCACGTGGTGGCAACGATAGCCGCTGCATTGAATGGGGATCCAGCCATGATCGCTCTGCTCAACGAATATCATGTCGATTGGGACCGGGACACGTTAATCCGGCAAGCGCAGGCGGGAGATACGGAGATTCAAAATCTTCTGGAGGGTGCGGGAATGGAATGGCGCGTCCAAGAGAAGCGTGGTTTTTGGGAGTGGGTGGGCTTTATACCCCGAGACAAGGCTGAGCGAATCGCCGCTCAAGAAGAGGCGGCTGCGACCTCTGCCTCCGTCGCCGTTCGGCACCCACCCCATCGATTTGATGTGCTTTCAATGGTTTGGCTCGCTCGACTCGCACTCGAGGATAATTTCGAGAATCTCCCGGCTAAGCTCCTTCAATTCGCGAACCAGAACAATCTCGAGGCACAGGAGATTCGGGACTACTTCGATGAGAGAGGCTACCCATGGCGTCCTGCGGAGGGACCTTTCTTAGAGAAGGCATTAAGGCTACTCAGCCAGATCAAGCTCGCTGAGGCTGAGTTAGTATCCGAGCCGTGGCTGGACCCGGGGCTTCCGGAACGTTGGATGACAGAATCCGAATCATTGATTCGAGAGGCGCTCTCGGCTCATCTGCTGACAGAAGAAACGGCGAACCTCGCTCGCAATCGAAGATCCACCGCGCCGCCGCCGATCATACAAGTGCATGCGGCGATTCGAAACGCTATTGATATCGCTCAGAGCTTGGACGCTTTGAGAAACGATATTAACCGTGGGGAATCGAGATTGAATACGGCCAGCAACTGGGCTCTCAAAGCCAAGCGTATCTCCTTCAATATTATCAGGCTGAATAAACAACGGCCCGACGCTGGAACGGCATATGCCGCGCATTTGAAGAGTCTTGAATTGAGGATTCCGCAGGCCAATCGGAAACTTCCGAAGCCATCCTCGAGACCGATTCCAGTATCTGCTTACCAGGCGGCGCAACAGGCCATGCAGCGAGGCGGTGCTGTAGGAGCGATTCTGACTTTTCTTAGAATCTTTCCAGTGATCTTGTTCGTTTTGTTGGCCAGCCAAATGTTTGCCGGTGCCATTGATCGCTCCCGGGCTGAACCTGCCGCACGAACCGCCCTGCCGACCGCCGCCTGATCCTTTCAGCGCAATAGAATAGGCTTATTTTTTGACTGGAGGCGCAGCCGGTGCCGCTGCGGGGTTTGTAGACACGGGCATCTGGGAGGAATATCCATCTTTGATGGGGACCATCTTCACGATGAAGTACTCGGTCTCTCCGAAGCAGGAGGTGGGTACGCCGCGGTGCTGTTCGTAAGTCAGTGAGACGCGTTGCCCAGCGTTTTGTTCGATCTGGTGGGCCACGCCGGTGTCGGGAACGGTAAAGAAGAAGATCTGAGGCATGGCGCCGGGTAGGTTGGCCATCGCCAGCTCCCCTTCCCACGTCTTGCAGACCCACCCCTTCTGAGAAATCTTTTGAACGTACCCCGCCCGCTCGCCCCGCGAATAGGTGTAGTGCAGCGTCAGCCAAGCCCAACCCGCGAAGCCTAGAGCTCCAATTATAAGAATACCCAAAAAAGAGAGAACGGCCCGACGCATAAGTACGTTATACTCGTTTTTTAGCATAGAGGCTAGCACCCCAGGATGCCCCTAGTACCGCCGAAGCGAATTTGATATAGTCGGGACAATTGTGAATCGCTTTGTTTTGCGCGCTCTTTTTGTTATGGGCGGCGTTTCTTTTTTGGCCGGCTGTCAGACTTCCTCCCAAGACAAGGGTCCGGTGGTCGCTAAGGTCGGTTCAACCGTCATTACCCTATCGGATTTTAAAAGCCGATTGCAGGACACTCCGGCGGCCTACCAGCAGTATGCAGCGACTGCGGAAGGGCGCCGGCAGTTTTTGAATTTGCTGCTCCGAGAGAAAGTCCTTTTGGAGAACGCCCGCAAGGCCGGCCTGCAGAAGGATGACAAGTACCGGGAAGCGATCGCCCGCTTTAAGAAGAAGTGGGAACGGGACCTGAAAGATTATCAGGAGAGTTTGCTCGTTGAAATGGCGTTGGCGCGTCTGCGCACGCACGATCTCACCGTGACCGACGCCGAGGCGCGCCGGTACTATGAAGACCATGCGGCGGAGTACGCTCATCCGGTCGAAGTGCAGGCCAGCCACATCCTGGTCAACTCGCCAGAAGAAGCGGCCAAGGTGCTGGAGCGGTTAAAGCGTCACGAACCGTTTGAGGCCGTTGCGCGCTCCGCCTCCATGGACCCTCCCACCGCGGCACGGGGAGGCAAGTTATCGCCTTTCACTCGAGGATCGTTGCTCCCGGAGTTTGAGAACGCGGTGTTCGCCCTGAAGGACGGGGAGGTGTCGGGAATCGTGAAGACGCCGTTCGGTTATCACATCATTAAGAAATTGAGTCAGAAGTCGTTGCCCGAGCGCTCGTTCGAACAGGCGAAGGATGAGATCCAAAACCGCCTGCAGCGGGACAAATTTGACAAATGGGTCACTCAGGAACAGTCGTCTTTAGGCGTCTCGATCGATGAGAAAGCGCTGGCCGGTCTATCGCTAGAACCGATGTCCGCTCAGCCGCTTCCCCGGTCGGGAGCTTCAACCGGTAGAGGGGAGTCCGTACGATGAACAGCTTCATTGCCAAAAGTAGCGCCATCTCGTTGTCCGCTTGGATGTCGGTCTGCGCCGCCTGGCCCGCCGAGGCCCGCGTGCTGGACCGCACGCTCGCGACCGTCAACGGCGATGTGATCCTCCAATCGGAATTCGAAAAGAACGCGACGCCCATCCTGGAGCAGTTCAAACGCGCCACGCCCCCCGCCGAACAAACCCCGGACCGGATCACCGAGATCAAAAAGCGCGTGCTCGACCAGATGATCGACGACCGCATCCTCGCACAGGAGGCCAAGAAAAAGGGCATCCATGTCAGCCAGTTGGAAGTCGATGACGGCGTGAAAAAGGTCCGCGGCCGTTTCGCGACCGAACAGGAATTTAACCAAGAGCTCCAAAAGGAAGCGCTGACCTACGAGGCGTTCCGCAAGCACATTCAGGAACAGATCGCCACGATCAAGCTCATTGATCAGGAAGTGAAAGCCAAGACGACCCCGCCCAGCGAGGGGGATGTGAAAGAACTGTTCGAGACCTTGAAGGCGATCCTGCAGGACAAACCGATACCCGGCAGCCACACTGCCACGGAAGTCGACGAATTGAAGTCCCTGGCGCGCGCCGTCGATCACCGCTTCGGCGAACGGGTCCGGGCCCGCCATATCCTCCTCCGGGTCCCTCCGAGCGCTTCCAAGGAAGACCGCGCGGCTGCTTTGACCAAGATCAAGGACATCCAGCGGCAGTTGAAAGGCGGCGCCGATTTCCCTGAATTGGCCAAAAAATACTCCGAAGACCCCGGCAGCAAAGAGCGCGGCGGCGACCTGGGTTCCTTTTCCCATGGGGACATGGTGGAACCGTTCGATAAGGCGGCGTTCGCCCTGAACGTCGGCCAGACGTCCGACATCGTCACCACCGACTTCGGGTATCACATCATCCGCGTGGAAGAAAAAAAGGCGGCGAGCAAATTCGGTTTCGACGACGTCAAGGACGACCTGAAGGAATACTTGTTCCAGCAGCGCGCCGCTAAAAAGTTCGAATCGTATCTCAAAGACCTCCGCAGCAAAGCCGAAACAAAGATCAATAGCTTCGAGTAAACCCCTCACCCCGACCTCGCCAGACGTCCGGCGAGTCGCCAGCAGTCTGGCGACCTCTTTCCCACAAGGGGAGAGGGGGAAGTGAATAGTGAATTCTATGAAGCCTCGTATTGTCATCACAGTCGGTGACCCCGCCGGTATTGGCCCGGAAATCGTGGCCGCGGCGGTGCGCGATCCCCACGTTTTGGCCCGCTGTGAACCAGTGGTCGTGGGCGACCCAGTCGCTTTCGAGCTGCACCGCCGTCCCCTTCCCAAAGTGGAGATGCTGCCGGCCCCGGGGCTCAGCAAGCAGATGCCGCTCGGGCGTCCCTCGCGGGAGGCCGGCCTGTCGGCGTTGGAGTCCCTGCGTCTAGCCGTCGGCTTGATCCGGGCTCGTCAGGCGCAAGCTTTGGTGACGGCCCCGATTTCCAAAGAATCGTTGCATCTGACGGGTGTCGAATATCCCGGGCACACCGAATGGCTGGCGCACGCATGCAGAGTAGACAAGGTCGCCATGCTAATGGTAGCCGGACGGCTGCGGGCCCTCTTGATGACACGCCACGTGCCGGTCTCCGATATTTCCCGCCACCTCACTCGCCAAGTGGTTGAGGATTCTGCGGAACTGGCATACCGGTTTGTGAAAGACGTTTTGAAGAAGCCGCGTCCCCGGATCGCCGCGTGCGGCTTGAATCCTCATGCGGGGGATGGGGGATTAATAGGAAGGGAAGAAAAGAAAACCTTTGAACCCGCCCTCCATGCGCTCCAGCGCCGTGGTATCCTTATTAAGGGGCCCCGGCCGGCAGACACCGTCTTCCGCGAAATGGCGAACGGCCTGTATGATCTGGCTCTGGCAGCTTACCACGATCAAGGGATGATCCCGCTTAAGTTGTATGCCCCGGAGCGCCTGGTGAACATCACGCTCGGCCTGCCGTTTGTGCGCACCTCTCCCGGGCACGGCACCGCTTACGATATCGCCGGAAAAGGAAAGGCCGACGCCCGTCCTTTAAAGGAAGCGATCCGGCTAGCTGCTTTATATAGTTCTTCTACTTCCTCAGCTTCCTTCTCCCCTCGTGGGAGAAGGCAAGGATGAGGGGGGTTGTGATGAGACGTCCTAAATTGGGACAGCACTTCCTTCGAGACCCTAAAGTCATCGAAACGATCCTGCAAGCCGCCGAGTTGTCGCCCACCGATACCGCGTTGGAAATCGGCCCCGGGAAAGGCGTTCTAACCGAGCCTTTGTTAGGCCGCGTCCGATCTCTGGTCGCGGTCGAGCTGGACCGGACGCTGGGACCGAAACTCGATGCGCGTTTCAACGGCCGAACAGGCTGGGCATTAATCCCGAACGACATCTTAAAAGTGGATTTGACCGCGTTGTTCCCGGAAGCCTCTCCGGATCATCCCATCAAGATCTTAGGCAACCTTCCCTATTCCATCACGTCGCCCATTTTCGAAAAAATCCTGGCATGGCCGGGTTGGAACACCGGCGTTTTCCTGGTCCAGCGGGAGGTCGGTGACCGGATGCGCAGCGGGCCGGGTTCTAAAACCTTCGGAGTGTTGTCTTTGGCGGTCCAACTCTTCGCGGAGGTGGAAGCGATCGCGGTGGTAAAACCCGGAGCGTTCGTGCCCCCGCCGCGTGTGACGTCTCTGGTTATCCGGCTGCGCCGCCGCCGGACGCTCGCGCTTCCGGCGGCTGACCTCCCCGCTTTTTTCGACCTCGTGCATGCGGCTTTTTCGCACCGCCGTAAGACCCTGGCGAACAGCCTCTCACTTTTCGCGGATCTTCCGAAAAAAAATGTCGAAGCGTGGCTCGCCATGCAGGGGGTGCGCGCCACCGCGCGCGCTGAAACTTTAGAACTCACGGAGTATGTACGTTTGGCCGCCGCATGGGCGATTTTCCGTCGAGAAACAAATTTGACATAACCGGTGCCAACGTTTACAATGTCCGGGCATTAAAAAATTTGCACGTGTCGTTCGGTTCATTTCCTTCCGTCGTTTCCCAAATGGAGTTGACATTTTAGTGAAGGCCACGTTCGAGACCTTGTGGGAGGATGTTTTGTCTGCGTTGAAGCCGCAGATGAATGACGAGTCCTACGAGTTATGGTTTAAACCGATCAAGCCGGTCTCCTTGGAGACCGGATCGTTCGTGATTCAGGTGCCCAACCCCTTCTTTTCGGAGTGGATGCGGGACCACTACCTGCCTCAGATCGAGAAACTGCTCCAAGAACGCGTAGGACAGCCGGTTGCGCTCTCCTTCCAGGTCCTGCAATCGACCGAAGCGCTCGCACCCATACCCTCGGCGCCTCGGATCGTGACACCGCATCCAGCCGAACCCCCGCATTTAGACAATCATCTCAATCCGCGCTATATGTTCGACACGTTTGTGGTCGGCCACTCCAATCGTTTTGCGCAAGCCGCTTCGCAGGCCGTCGCCAAAGACCCGGGGAAGGCTTACAACCCGTTATTTTTGTATGGGGGGGTAGGACTCGGAAAAACCCATTTGATGCACGCCATCGGCCACCACATGTGCAAGACCAACCCCCGCGCGCGCGTGCTCTACACGACTTCGGAAAAGTTCATCAATGAATTTATCGATTCCCTGCGTTTCGAGAAAATGGCGCAGTTCCGCCAGAAATACCGGAACTTGGACTGCTTGTTGATCGACGATATCCAGTTCCTGGTGAATAAGGAAAGCTCGCAGGAAGAGTTTTTCTACACGTTTAACACGCTGTACGACTCCCGGAAGCAGATTGTCATCTCGAGCGACCGGCCGCCCAAGGAGATCCCCACGCTACAGGAACGCCTGATCACGCGCTTTGAGTGGGGCGTGGTGGCCGATATTCAAGCCCCCGATCTGGAAACTCGCATCGCGATTTTGCGCGCGAAGGCGGAAGCGGAACGGTTGTACGTGCCGGAAGACGTGACTCTTTTCCTTGCGACCCACGTGCGGACCAACATCCGCGAGCTGGAAGGGTCCTTGATCCGGGTCGTCGCTCACGCGTCACTCACGGCGGTCCCGTTGACGGTTGATTCGGCCCGCGAGACGCTTCGTGACTTGATCGCTCGGGAAGAAGCGGCCGCGCCCGTCTCGCTGGAAAGGATTCAGGAGATCGTCGCCCGTCATTATCATGTCGAGATCCAGGACATGAAATCCCGGCGCCGCACCGACGCGATCGCTTTTCCGCGCCAGATCGCGATGTATTTAGCGCGCGAACTCACTGATCTTTCGACCACCCACATCGGCGATGCGTTTGGCGGCAAAGACCACACCACGGTGATGCATGCCACCAACAAAATAAAATCTCGGCTGGAGTCCGACCCGTTCTTTACGGCATTGGTTAACAAAATCGCTCAGGAAATTAAGTCGGGGGTAAAGGCGGGATAACTCCCGCGACCGGTGGATAAGCCCCGCGCCTGCGAATATTGGGGATAACTTGCACAGGTTATACAGAAGATATTCGGGTTGAGTCGTCTCTTCAAAAGGTTTGATCCGCGCGCGTTTTCAGCTCCTCCACAGGCTCCGTCCCCATATTCAGATCGACTACGGCTACGGCTACTAATTTAATACAATAAGAGTAATGAGAGAGAACCTGTATATAACCTGATATGCAAATCGTTTGTTCTAAGGCCGAGCTGTTAAAAGGCATCCAGACCGTCCAAGCCGCGGTTTCCACCAAAAGCACACTTCCTGTTTTATCCAATATCTTATTGGAAACCATGACAAACCAATTGAAATTGGCTTCGACCGATCTTCAAGTGGGCGTTCGATGCATAATCAACGCGGAAATCGTAAAAGAAGGGGCTTTGACGGTGCCTGCGAAGACGTTCAGCGAGTTTGTTAGGACCCTGCGCGAAGATCAGGAGATCGAGATTAATGCCAGTGAGTCGTCCCGGATCGAAATCCGTTGTGGGAAAACTCGGTGCGTTCTACTAGGGTTGCCCAAAGAGGATTTCCCTGTGTTCCCCGAATTTCAAGACGACCGGGCCATCTCGATTGAAGTCAAAGCGCTTCTCGAAATGATTAAAAAGACGCATTTCGCCGTGTCGACGGATGAAACGCGTTATATTTTAAATGGGATTTATTTTATTTTGGAAAAGGGTATCGCGAAGATGGTCGCGACGGACGGGCGGCGGTTGGCATATATCGCGCGGCCGGTAAAAGAAAAGGACGTTTCAATTTCAGCGATCATTCCATCCAAAGCGTTGGCCGAAGTAGAGCGGCTGTTGGGGTCGGATGGCGCGATGCCGGAGAGCGTCAAAGTCAGTATCACGGAGAACCAAGTCGCTTTCAAGTTAGGCGAAACGGTGATCATCTCACGCCTCATTGAAGGCCATTTTCCGAATTATGAGCAGGTAATTCCCAAATCGAGCGATATCCGCATCCAGGTCTCTACGCGGGACCTTTTGACGATGACCCAGCGGGCGGCGCTCGGGTCTGGAGACCGCGGCGGCGCGGTTCGGTACGCCCTGGATAAAGGCCGTTTAAGAGCGATCGGAACGGCCCAGGGACGAGTCGAGGTGGAAGATGAACTCCCGGTCGATTTTACCGGAAAGCCGCTCGAGATCTCGTTTAATCCTGGATTTGTCGTGGACGTTTTGAAGAACATGGACACATCGAAAGTCGTGATGGAATTTACATCATCCTTAAATCCTGGGGTCATTCGGCCCGAAGGCGATGACCAGATGATCTGCGTCATCATGCCGATGAGGACCTAGCCGGGTGTTGAGCCACATCCAAAGCGGCGCACAGAATCTGACCCGGCAGCTGGGGCTGTCCGATAACCTGGCGCTTTTAGACCGGGCCTGGGAAGCGGAGCTGGGTGGGATGGCTAAACTGGCGCGGATCGTGGCGTTAGACCGCGCCGCGCTGGTGGTGGAAGCGGACTCCTCGCCGGCCGTGCAAGAGATTTCGCTTCGCCGCAATGAGCTCGTCCGCCGCCTCAACCGGCATTTCCCAGAAGATTTCATTCAGCTGATCACCGTGAGAATCGCACACCATTAATATGGCTAAAACAGTAGAGAAAGAAGCTTACGGCGCCTCAACCATCCAAGTCCTCGAGGGAGTCGAAGCCGTCCGCAAACGGCCGGCGATGTACATTGGCTCGACCGGAATTCAGGGTTTGCATCATCTGGTCTACGAGGTCGTCGACAACTCCATCGATGAAGTCCTCGCGGGTTATGCCAAGAACGTCGATGTGACGCTCCATTCCGACAACTCCGTGACGGTGGTCGATGACGGCCGCGGCATTCCTGTTGACCCGATGAAGGACGTTAAGGACCCCAAGCTGAAGGGGAAACCCGCGCTCGAAGTCATCCTGACCGTGCTGCATGCCGGCGGTAAATTTGAAAAGAAGGCCTACAAAGTATCCGGCGGTCTTCACGGCGTGGGCGTCACGGTGGTCAACTTCCTTTCCGAATCGCTGGATGTTGAGGTCTATCGGGACGGTAAGATCTATAAACAGAGTTATGAACGCGGGAAACCGAAAGGGCCCGTCAAGACCGCCGGCGCGACGGAAGACACCGGCACGAAAATAACGTTTAAGCCCGACGAAGAGATTTTCGGCGATAAGACCTATTCCTTCGACACCCTTTCCAATCGCCTGCGCG
>WNFI01672138.1_pt1 | contig 15966 bp, 14 predicted proteins | sample 5400471 | NCBI WGS metagenome assembly WNFI01 (sample SAMN13153348, study PRJNA577476) | soil metagenome | isolation source: 100 cm saprolite on Douglas fir-dominated hillslope | place: USA:California | collected 2013-09-17 | reverse complement strand
GCTGCGATACTTAACCTTCGTCGCCGGTGAAGGCCGGTTACCGGGGGGCCGCTCCGCCCCCTTTTTTTTCCGACAGGCCTGTAACGTTCCTGCGATTCTTGTCACTACTCTTCTATAAGAAGGTCCAGGCAGTCTCAGGAGAGGGTTGTAATTCTTGGGAATGAAGTGAGGCTTGCCAGTATGTGGATACCGATGTTAACTCTTGCGGTGATCGTGCTATTGCCGATCGTGCCGGCCTATCTGCTTTTTAGGGCGTTGCCATCTACTGGGAACGTATCGGGGAAACTTTTGCAAGGCTTGGAAATCAAGCTAGGAGGAGCATTCGCAGGTTATTTTGCGGTGGTGCTTCTTATTTTTTATAAACATGACACCTGGGACCCAACTCCGCCTCCCCCAACTGCTTATGTCTGGCACTTGAGTGGGCAAGTGACCGACGCTACCGGTGCGCCCCTGGAACCTCTGGATCTGAAGGATTTCTCGTTTGCTCCGCCTACGTTTCAAGCGCTCCCCGGCGGCAATTTCAGCATGGTAGTGCCCACGGAACCGCAGCAAGGGAACGGCACGAAATATCCGATGCTGGTGATCAGCCATGCAAACTTCGTGCCCTTGACGATCCCCTTAGATCCTTCCAGGGTGAGCTCTGATATGGTGACTTCTCTTGGTGTGACGCACGATGAGGGACACAAGGAAATCACTATGAAGCACATTCGTCTCTCACCTGCACCTCCCTACAATCCGTCTGGCCCGGCGCCGCAGCTTCTCTCGGGGTCGAAGCCAAACCCGACGGCGCTTTCAGGCAAGGAGTCCAATCCATGAACAAGAAAATGTGGTTGAACCGGGCTTCCAAGTTGGTCATCGCTGGCGTGCTGCTGCTTGCTTTCGCGCAGTCAGCCTGCGCCTCCTCCGTGCGCGGACGCTTGTACCAAATCCGCGGAAGGGACCGGGGCCCTGCGATCGGTTTTGCGGTGACGGTGTTCCGCCCGGATTTGGGCAGGTCGACTCCAACTTACAGCGACCGCAATGGTATGTATTACCTGCAGAACTTACCGCCAGGGACTTACAACCTGGAGATTTGGACTTCGCGAGACCCACGCGTAGCTCCAATCGTGTATGTGATCCGCGTGTCGGAGCCCTACACCGACATCCCACCCATCCGCCTGTGAAGGTCTGGAGTTACTGAAGTTAGCGCCGCGCCCCGAGTGGTCTGGATTACAATCGCAATCGGGAATGAACCGGACCATCGTCACCATCGTCGCGATTATGATTCCGGCGCTGGCTCTTATCGGCGCTGCCCAAGCCCCGGCCGGGTCCTACCCGCCGGAGCAACAGCTCTTCAAGCTGGTGAACATGGTGCGGCAAAATGCCGGTTTGGAAAAGCTGGAGTGGGACCCTAAGGTGGCGAAGGCGGCGCAGGCGCACACGCAGCAACTGGCCGGCTACGGTCATCTCTCCCACCAGTTTCCTGGAGAACCTGGACTGGAGCAGCGCGTTAGCTCCACCGGGGCGCGTTTCAATTCGGCCGCGGAGAATGTGGCCCTGGCAGACTCTGTAGAAGAAGCCCATCTGGCCTTGATGAACTCTCCTGGACATCGCGCCAACATTATGGATCCCAACTACAACGCCGTGGGGATCGGGGTGGTGCAGGTCAAGAATCGACTGTACGTGACTCAGGATTTTGCCCATGTGGTGCCAACCTATTCCAACCGGCAATTTCGCGAAGCCATTGTGGCCGAATTCAACCGGGCGCGTCACGCGCACCATATCGGGCCAATTGATTCCCGCCCTGACCCTCGTCTCGATCAGGCAGCTTGTTCCGGCCGATTGGACCCGGATGGAGTTCTGCAAGGCCTGTCCGGCGCCACCCGGGCGACCATATTTACTGCGTCCCAGCCCAGCGACATGCCCCCTACCATGAACACGTCCGCGGCCGATGGTACATTGCGCCACATAAATATCGGAGTGTGCTTCCGCCAGGACACAGGCCGGGGCTCTTCCAAGTTCTGGGTCGTGGTGGCGTTTTATCAGTGAAGTTAGCGCCGTGACTGGGATGAAAAGGTTTTTGTGATATCTGGAATGCATGACTTCTATGCTTATGCTTTCTTCAAGACAAGGCACGGCCACGGCTATGACGTCCCTGAGAAGAGCGTTCCTCCTGGCAGTCGCATTGGCTTGCGGCTGTCTGCCGAAGTTGGCGCTTGCCCAGTCGCAGGCGGAGCAGCAACTTTTTGACCTGGTCAACCATGAGCGAGAGAATGCTGGTTTGCTCAAGCTGCAATGGGACAACCATCTGGCTGAGGCAGCCCGGGCGCATTCCGCGCTGATGGCGGAGAACCAGGATCTTTCCCACCAATTCGCAGGCGAGCCACCCTTGCAGCAGCGAGCGAGGGCCACCGGCGCGCGCTTCGATGCATGGGGAGAGAACGTGGCTGCCGCGCCTGCAGTGGAGGTGGTCCACAAGGGCCTGATGAAGTCTCCGGGACACAGGGCCAACATTCTGAACTCGTTGTATAACTCGGTGGGCATTGCGATTGTTGAGCGCGGCCACGAACTCTACGTCACCCAGGACTTTTCCCACATACCACGCGTCTATAACGAGGCGCAATTGCGTAAAGCTTTGGTGGAATTATTCGATGATGCGAGGCGGGTCAAGGGAATTGCGGCCATCGATGTAGCGGTGGACGATCCGCATCTCAGAAAGGCCGCATGTTCTGAGGGCCACCGGGCCGAGAAGTTGCTCCAGAAACTGCCTGGCGGCACCAACTTGGTGGTGTTTACGCTGTCCGAGCCGGGAAAACTGCCCGACAACATGCAGAAGGCCGCTGCCGACACGACGCTGCAGCGGATGAGTATCGGTGTGTGCTTGATCGGCGGTGCGAAGGATGGGTTCTCAAAATTCCGGGCGGTGGCGGTATTTTATCCAGTGAATTAAGACTCTGTGTTTTCTTCCTGGAGCGCGGTCAGCACTTCATCATCGACATCCCAGTTCTTGAGGACCTTGATAGAAGTTGCCACGCTGAAGCCGGCGCGCATCAGGGCACGAAAGATGCGGGCGGCTTCCCGGTTGTTGGCGGGTTTTTTCAACCGCTTGCGCTTAAGGAAGGCCCGCGCCAGTTCCGGCTCGCTCACGCTGGAGTAGGCTTCGTCCACAGCTTTCTCGATCACATCAGGATGGACTCCCTTGGTCTTTAAGTCGGTGATCACGCGGCGGCGGCCGAACTTCTCGTTGTCGCGGCGGAAAGACGCATATGCGGCGGCATAGCTGGAGTCACTGAGGTATTTCTGATCTTTGAGCCGAGCGACCACGCTCTCTATGATTTTTTCGCCGGCTTCGTCTTTGGGTACGCGATCGCGCATCAGGCGCTTGAGTTCGGCCACAGAGCGCATCCTTCGGCCCAGTGCGCCAATGGCATACTCGTAGAGGGCTGCTTCATCGTAATTATTTCTGGGTCGCTTGAACGGCACGGAGGTCCCGGAGAGAAGAATAGCAGAGTGCCTTTAGGACGGAACGGGGAAACAGGACGGACCGGGAAATAGAAAAAGAGGCGGATTTCAATTCCGCCTCCTTGCTGTTCTTGCGTGTCCTTGGCAGTGAAGCCGCTACGCTCTTCCTCCGCTGTATCCGGCCTGCTCCATTTGTTCGCGGGCAGCGTCGGCGGTGGAGTGAATGCCCTGCACTTTGAGCTTGAAGTCGTCGGGATTGCTGGCGTTCTCCAGGGCGGTTTCGTAGCTGACCAGTCCTTGTGAAAACAGGTCGTAGAGCGACTGGTCAAATGTTTGCATGCCGTACTGTGAGGTGCCGGCGGCGATGGCCTCGTGGATGAGGCGGGTCTTTTCCGAGGTCATGATGCACTCGCGCACGAAGGCGGTGGAAATCAGGATTTCGCAAGCGGGCACTCGGCCGGCGCCGTCGGCGCGACGGACCAGGCGCTGGCTGACTACGGCGCGCAGCGTGGCTCCCAGCTGCATGCGCACCTGCTTCTGCTCCGGCGGGGGAAACACGGCGACGATGCGGTTGATGGTTTCCACGGCGTCCAGGGTGTGCAGGGTCGAGAAGACCAGGTGGCCGGTTTCAGCGGCGTGCAGCGCGGTGGAAATGGTTTCCAGGTCGCGCATTTCGCCCACCAGGATCACGTCCGGGTCCTGGCGCAGGCTGGCGCGTAAGGCCGAGGCGAAGGATGGTGTATCCACTTCGACTTCGCGCTGGTTGACGAACCCTTTCTTGTCGCGATGCAGGAATTCGATGGGGTCTTCGATAGTGATGATGTGCTCGGGACGGCCGGAGTTGATGCGGTCCAGCATGGCGGCCAGCGTGGTTGACTTACCCGAGCCGGTTACACCGGTGACCAGCACCAGCCCACGGGCTTCTTCGCAGATATGTTCGATCACTTTGGGCAGATACAGTTCTTCCAGGGCGCGGATCTTGGTGGGAATCACGCGCAGCACCAGACCGACGTTGCCGCGCTGCTGAAAGACGTTGACGCGGAAGCGTCCCAGGCCGGCCACGCCGTAGGCCATGTCCAGCTCGGCCGTCTCTTTGAACTTTTGCTTTTGCCGGTTGGACATCATGCTGAAAGCCATGTTCAACATGTCCTCGGCGGAAACTCGCGGCTGGTCGGTCAGGGGCACCAGTTCACCGTCCACACGAACGTGGGGATAGTTGCCGACTTTCAAGTGAAGATCGGAAGCTTTGCGCTCCATTGCGATTCGAAGCAGGTCGTCAATATGCATAGTTGAAAACTCTTAGCAGCAACTTTATCCAAGGCCCAAAGTGTCTGAAACCTATCACGACGCTGCCGGGAACGCAATCGGGCAGGAGGCTGAAAATACCTCCTCGGTAACTCCCTGGTTGTTCCCGCGCCCCTTTGGGGGCTGGACGGTAAGGCGTTTACTGTCAGCAGTGTACGGCGGTTCGGCGGCGACTACAATGTTACCGATGACACAGAACGGTAGTTGGCCTCGCGTGGTGATCATTGGGGCTGGGTTTGCGGGGATCAACGCCGCCAAGGGTCTGGCCCGGGCACCGGTCCAGGTGACGGTGGTGGACCGCAAGAACCACCATACCTTCCAGCCGTTGTTGTATCAGGTGGCGCTGGCGGTGCTTTCCCCCGCGGAAATCGCCTCGCCCATACGCACCGTGCTGCGGCGCGCCTCCAATATGGAGGTTCTGCTGGGTCAAGTAACCGGGTTTGACCTGGCCAAACGGCTGGTGCGGATTGACGACCTGGATTTGTCCTACGACTACCTGATCGTGACTGCCGGCGCTACCCATGCTTATTTTGGGCATCCGGAATGGGAGCAACATGCTCCCGGCCTTAAGACCATTGAAGATGCCCTTGAAATCCGCCGCCGCGTTCTGCTGGCATTTGAGACGGCCGAGCGCGATGCCATCACCCAGCGGTCAAGCCCGCCCTTGAATTTTGTAGTCATTGGCGCCGGACCAACAGGGGTGGAGCTGGCGGGCGCGATCTCCGATATTTCCAAACACCATATGGAGCGCGATTTCCGCGCCATCGATCCCACACGGGCGCGGGTCATCCTGCTGGAGGGCGGGCCGCGCGTTCTTCCGGTTTATCCGGAAGACCTCTCCGCCAGCGCGGAAAGGCAGCTCAAGCAGATGGGAGTTGAGGTGCGCACCAACGCTCTGGTCACCAATGTTGAGCGGGGAATGGTCACCGTCGGCAAGGAGAAGATTCCCGCCGCAGTCATTCTTTGGGGCGCGGGTGTTTCCGCTTCGTCTCTCGGCAAGATGCTGGACGCGCCTACCGATCGTGCCGGCCGGGTGCTGGTGGCGCCTGACCTGAGCGTGCCTGGACATCCTGAAGTTTTTGTGGCCGGCGATCTGGCGGCGTCGAAAATGGTGCCACGCAATAAGAATGCGGATGGGGAAGCCACAAAGATGGTCCCCGGCGTAGCTCCCGCTGCTATCCAGATGGGCAAGTTTGCCGCCCGGCAGATCAGAAGGGAAATGGCCAGGAAGCCGCGCGAAGAATTTGTGTATTGGGACAAGGGCTCCCTGGCCACTATCGGCCGGTCCAAGGCGGTGGCCGATTTAGGCAAGCTGCATTTCTCCGGATACTTTGCCTGGCTGGCGTGGCTGTTCATTCACGTGCTTTTCCTGATCGGCTTCCGCAACCGCCTGCTGGTAATGATGGAGTGGGCCTGGGCTTATGTTACCTATAGCCAGGGCGCGAGATTGATTACTGAGCCGGGAGAGCACGAACCGGCAGAGACGCCGAAAGCCAAGACTGGATAAGCCGGGTTTTGGGATAGAAAATTAGAGATCAAAACGGAAAGGCCGCGCATTGGGATGGAAAGACTGACGCCTCAGGTATGCCGGCGGAAACCAAGAGAGCAGCCGTTTGAAAAAGCCGGGCTGTCGAGGCGCCGGTTCCCGGAGAATCGGATAGGGCTCGATCACCACAACTGAATTTGCCTGAATCACGTCGACAAAAACCGGAGTTGCGATCCATTCGTCACAGTTAATGTTGGCGTCGACATAGCACCGGTCCTTAAGCGCCACCTCGATTTCCGTCACTTGGTCCGGGCCTACAGAAAATGAACCTTGGAAGGCCTTGGAAAAAAGGCATGGCAGAAACAGAAAATACATACGGCCCCGTAGCTAACAGCGGAAGCCGCAGTAGGCCGTCCTGATTTGTGGTACCACGCACAACCACGCATCCGATTTCATTCCGAACCACTATGTGCGCCTTGGCAATTGTTGCGCCGTATATATCCGTTCAGGTTCTCTAGATCTTCAAGCCCAGCCAGAGGATGTCTCGCGGTTATTTGCGTCCTAAGCCTTTCGATGGCTGCCGGGTGCCCCGACTCAATATTCTCCATCGTTAGGGCCACGAGACACGTATCAGGGCCTGACTTGAGCGCTTTGCACGAGATGAGCAGAGCGAATCGAGGGCTGCGAAGTCGGGCCGTAAAAACGCAAAGGAAAAATAACTTCTTGCGCCGCAGCCCGCGCGCAGAGAAGCGGAGCGCGCATAAACAATTCTTGTGCCGCACCTACGGCGCTCCATTCTTCTCCAACACCTACCCAAGGCTCACGCCTTGGGCTCAATAATTCCGCCTTCCGGGCTGCAACAGAGAGGCCCGCGGCGGCGCTCGTTCATTTTTTAACCTCGCGGCGAAACGCTTTTCGCCGGGTGCTCCATCCTTGCGGAGAAGCTGGCCGTTGGTTTTTCAGCTTTGGAGCAAGGGTGGGATTCGATGATGCATCCCTCACATCTTCAGGACAACCAAAGCCATGGCCGCACTGAGCTGGTTCCTTAACAAAAAAAAATTTATTGAGTATTGATTCTGGTCCCGGTTCGTGGCACATTAGGAATGGCAGTTTTGAGAGCAGTCCGCACTCATAAACCAGCAATCAGCGGCGGACATTCGGACAACCGAATGTTTATCTGAAGCTGGAGGCGAGTACGGGTCGGCGCAAACGGAGAATATCCGTCTGCGCCATTTGTGTTTTTGTGGAAGCAGTTAGCAAATGGCAAATAGCCAAACTTACACTGAAGATCGGAGGTACGAATGCACGGAATCACAAGATCTATGGATGGATCTAAGGTGAGCCACTATTCCATGGATAGCCTTGGGATGAATCGTCTAAGCCCTTTAGAATCCTAGATGAGATAGTAGGGGGGAGGGGGCATCTAAGGCCCCCGAGATCGGGTGATTGCCGGGATCGGGTGATCGGGAAAGACGCGCCGGCCCAGGCGGTGTAGAAGATCTTTGAAATCAAAATGAATAAGTCCCCTCCGCGTTGTCCATGCCTTCGCGGTTTGGGTTGGCTGAATGCTGAGTGCTGATGGCTTAGCCTAAGCCACCACCGTCTGCTTGGCGTGGTTCTTGACCGGGACTTTGGTGAACCAGTTGTGGCGGTCCTTCATGGTCCCGTTCACAATGCCAAAGAACTCGCGTTGCAGGGCCAGGGTCACCGGTCCGGTGACGCCGCGGTTGATGCTGATCTTATCGATGGAACTGATGGGCGTGATTTCCGAGGCGGTGCCGCAGAAGAAGACCTCGTCGGCGATATAGAGCATTTCCCGCGGGATCATCTGTTCCACCACACGCAGGCCGAGGTCTTCGGCCAGGGTGATGACGGATTCGCGGGTAATCCCCGGCAGTACCGAGTTGCCCAGCGGCGGGGTGAGCAGCTCGCCCTTGCGCACGATGAAAATGTTGGCGCCGGAAGCTTCACTCACGTAACCGTTCACGTCCAGGGCAATGCCCTCCACGTAGCCGTTGACGATGGCTTCCATCTTGATGAGCTGCGAGTTCATGTAATTGGCGCCCGATTTGGCCATGGCCGGCATGGTGTTGGGGGCAATCCGAGCCCAGGAGGAGACGCAGGCTTCCACGCCCTCGCTTACGTTGCCCTTCCCCAGATACTTACCCCACGGGTAGTTGACCATGTACAACTCCGTGGGCGAATTGAAGGGATTGACTCCGGCCTCGCCGTAGCCACGCAGCACGATGGGGCGGAGATAGCAGGGCCATGTGCCGTTGGCCGCGACCAACTGAACTCCGGCATCACAAAGCTGTTCCAGGGAGTAATCGAACTCAATGCGGTAGATCTTGGAAGAGTCCAGGAGCCGCTGCATGTGGTCGCGCAGGCGGAAGATGGCCGGCCCGTCCGGATGGCTGTAGCAACGGATGCCTTCGAATACGGACGAGCCGTAGTTGATCACGTGCGACATCACGTGGATCTGGGCATCGTTCCAGAGAATCAGCTTGCCGTTATGCCAGATCTTTTCCGTTGCTTGAATGGCCATGCCAGGGTCCTCCTTTGAAAATGGTTCGCGCTTGAGCCGTTTTGGGCTCAGGCAGGTACTTCTGCCATTTTAGATAAATTTTCGAGGCGAACTAAACATTATATCTGACAGAGTTTTCCCTGGCCAAACAATACGGATTCGAGAAGGCTGGCTCGAAGGTGGTTCCCGAAGGTGGTTAAAAATGATTACGGATGTGTGCCGCCCGAGGCGGACTGCTGGTCTTTGTCCTTGCCCTGGCCGGTGAGGGTGTTTTGGGCCACGGCTGGCGCGGGCGTCTGCAAATACTGTTTGGGGTTGGCCATGATGACCGGCATGGCGGCAAAAGGTTTGGAGTAGTTATTAGCCGCGTTCCAGAAGAGGAAGCCATTGCCGCTGTGCTCCTTGGATGCGCCCACTTGCTTCAGGATGTATTGCGGCGAATAAGTCTTGGTTCGCCAGTGGAAGGCTTGCAGCCAGGGGCGCAACACCACCCCGGAACCGGCGGTGACTTTCGCGTAGCGGTCCATGGAGATGCTGATGAAATGCTCCGGCGCGTCGCCGGGAAGCTTGTAGTTGTCCATGCCGAAGAAGTGCGAGGGATAGATCATGGGTGAGAGCACGTCACAGTGTTTGGCCATCTTTACGATGTCCTGCCCGGTGTGGCGGAGGTCCACTTCACGCTGCCAGGCCATCACGCCGAAGACATCCAGCGATACCAGGACTCCCATGGCGTGCAGCTCGCTGTAAGCGCGGTCCAGAAAATCAGCGATCACGTCATCGCGGTGAAGCTTAGGATCTTTTTGGAAGGCAAACTGAGCGTCCGCTTGATTGCCCTCAGCAGGGAAGCGCACGTAATCAAACTGAATTTCATCCACGCCGGACTGGGCAACGTACTTGGCCAGAGCAAGATTGTAGTCTTGCACTTCGGGACGGGACGGATCCGACCACACCAGCTTGCGATTTTCCCGCCATGGCTGATGCAGGCTGCGCGACTGTACCGCCAGCGCGCCGTGGTTCCTGGCGATGTTGTCGTCACGAAACAGCGCCAGGCGGGCGATCGCATGCATGTCCATCGAGTGCAGGAAGCGGATGAACTTGGGCAAATTCGTGATCGGATAATTCTTGATCTTGCGCGCCAGAGGATGGTCAAAAGGAACGTTGATAGAGCCATCACTATCTTTGACGTCAAAGACCACGGCATTGCCGCCCGCTTCATGCCAGCGACGGATGAGCTGGACGCCTTTGGCGCTGCCGGCAAAGGATCCGGTCAGATAGATAGCGCGCACTTCGCCGTCTTTGGGGAAGGGCCGGCTCTTTTCCACAACCGGCTGCGGCTCCGTGCCGGGAACCAGAGCGGTCTCGCCTTTCTTGAAAACGGCTTTTCCGCCGTTGGCCGCGCGGATGGCGTCTTCCAACTCAGCCACCGTCATGTAGGAAGAGTTGGTGAGATTCAGGCGAGCCAGAAACAGGGCGGTGGTGGCCGCCTTGGCCGTGTATGGGATCGTGCCCGGCGGCAGTTGTTGCGCAGCGCCGGATGGCGGAGCGGAGTTCTGCGCCGCCGAAACGTGCATCTGCGAAATCATCTGAGCGCGCCGCGCGAACAAAAACGTTACAAAAATCAGTCCAATGATCGCCAGGGCCGCAGAGGAAATAAGGCGAAACTTCTTGGGGAACATGAGGCTCTTTTCCGGGGTCGGAGGCATCTTACACCAGCGGCTGACTGGGTAAAATCGCCGGTGGTGCTTGGACTTTTGTCATCAGTAGCGGGCCCAGAGTGCCGACCGTTACCCCTTCTTGAGTTCAATCAGCACTTGACGGGCCACTTCTTTCAGGGTTTCGAATACCCCTTTACCCTGGAAGGCCACGGCTTCAATGGTTGGCTCGCCTTTTCTCACCAGTTCGCGTTTCAGATCCTCCACCGGCATGGCGTTGGGCAAGTCCCTTTTATTGAGCTGGAGAACATAGGGAATCTTCTTAAAGTCATAGCCGTGTTCTTTAAGGTTTTCCTGGAGGTTTTCCAGGGCCTCCAGGTTAGCATCCAGGCGCTCTTCCTGGGAGTCGGCGACAAAGACCACGCCGTCCACCCCGCGCAGGATCAGCTTGCGGCTGGCATCGTAGAAGACCTGCCCCGGGACCGTATAAAGATGGAAACGGGTGCGGAATCCGCGGACGGTGCCCAGGTCCAGAGGGAGAAAGTCAAAAAAGAGGGTGCGGTCGGTCTCCGTGGCCAGGGAGATCATCTTGCTCTTCTGCTTATCGGTCGTCTTGTCGAAGATAAGCTGCAAGTTCGTGGTCTTACCGCCCAAACCGGCGCCGTAATAGACGATCTTGCAGTTAATTTCGCGGGCCGCAAAGTTGATAAAGCTCAAGACTCTCCTCATATTCGGGTCGGGGCGGCGGGGCCGACCGCGCCGCGATTCCGAACGTCTATGTTTGCTGAAAGACTTTTTTATATCACAACGAGGCTAGACGGAGGCGATTGTACATTGTCCGTCGGCTCCAAGTATCCAGGGTCTCATTTCCAGCACAATTACGGAAGTACCCTCTCAGGGTCGCGGGGCGGTTTGCGGCGGCAAGGGATAATACCCGGCCTTGGCGGTCACATTCAAGTTCGAGCGGTGGACCCGGACCTCGATGTTCCGGTAGGCGCTGGATTTCGTGGCTTGTGTGGTGTACCCCAAGGTGTACTGGTTGCGGGCCACGTCCGTGATGCTGGCGTAGGCCTGCTCGATGGATTGCCGGTCGAACGCGGCGAACGTGTGGCCGCCGCTGTCGACCGCGTATCTGGGCAGAATGTTGCCATAGCCGAAGCCGGGCAGCCGGATGCGGTTCAGTTTGTCATAGATGGGAATAGCGGCGGTGTCCACGCCCAGGGCAAAGACCGCGATGTTTTGGGAGAGGAGCACTTTCCTAACCTCGTCATAGTTGGCGTTGCTGCCGATTTCGCGTCCATCGCTGACCACAAAAATGATCCGGCGGCGGGAGCGGTCGCGCTTGCTCAGGTCCTGGGCAGCACGCAGGATGGCGTCGTTCAGAACATAGGACTCTTTGACGGGCGCGGGAATGCCGGCGCCTGCCGACGTCTGAACACCGGGATCGGCCGGGTGGCCGTTGATGGAAGGCCCCTGTGCCAACGGTCCAAAAATCGCGGGTGGCCCGCCTTCGCGTCCCGGGCGCTTGATACGGTCGATCGTCGCGGTGGAGACACTGGAGGCTCCGGAAAATCCAGAAATCTGCTGCACCGTGTGTCCATAGCGGAATAGCGCGATCTCATCAAATTCACTGAAAGCCTCCACCAGTGTGGGCAGGGTCTCATTGACTTTCTTCATGGTCGAAGCAGGCAGGTCGGTTTCCAAGACGATCGCCGCGGAGAGAGGGGACGAGTCGCTGCTGAAAAACTTGAGCTTCTGCGGCACTCCATCTTCGAACACTGCGAAGTCTGCCGATGTCAGCCCGGGAAACAAGCGCCCGGAGTTGTCCCTCACCGTGACCGGGACTTGGACAAAATTCACGCTGCTACTGAAGTCGGCAAGCCGCGCTCGATCCGTGGTGATACCTTCACTCCCCGGCATTTGTGCAGCGGCAGATGGGGTAGCGGCAGGCACTGGCTGCGGGCCTTCGGGGTGGCTGTTCTTGGGCGCTGGAGGAGCGCCTTCCGGGAACTGGTTGGGCGGAGGGTTCTTGGGTACTGGCGCGTCAGGAATATTCTGCTGGGCCATGACCGGCGCACAAAGCAGCGCCACCAGGCAAACCAGTTTTCTCGTTTCCCGCGTAAAGCCAGCCATAATCCCTCCACCACCTGAGATGTTCTGATAAACCTGGGCGTTGCCCGGAGCCTGCTTCCTCAACCGTTAGAACGGGCGCCAACCTAATGTGCCGCGCAAAAACATCAATGCGCCGCAAAAAAAACTTTTGGTTGTGCCAAACATCAAGGGTCCAGCAGGAATTAATCCTATTGTATGCTTTCTCAGCATGCCCCCAACAGATTTGATGCATCTAAGTACAATAGTGAAAGACTATCAGGCCAGAAAGGCAGCGCCCAAGGCGAGTCTTATGCGAATTCCTGTTTTCGTTTTCATGTTTGCTTTATTGCTTCCCTGGCCGGTTCTTGCTCAGGAAACCAATCCACCGGCCGGCAAGCAGGACCAGACCCCGGCATTTCGCAAGAGCGTTAACCTAGTCAATCTTTTCTTCACGGTCAAGGACAAGCATGGCGCGCTGGTCCCCAATCTCACCCAGGACCACTTCGATTTGCTGGAGGAAGGCAAGCCGCAGACCATCAAGTACTTCTCCGCTGAGAGCAATCAGCCGCTGACCCTGGGCATCATGATCGATAGCAGCGGCAGCATGCAGCAAATGCTGCCGGAGGAGCAGATTGTTGCTGGCAATTTTCTGCACCAGGTGGTTACCGACAAAGACCTGGCCTTCGTCATCAGCTTTGACATCAGCGTGGACCTGTTGCAGGACCTTACCTCTGATGTCCGACTGCTGCGCGCCGGCCTGAAGAAGGCCAAAATCAACACTGGCACAGCCTCCGGAGGAGTCCCTGGGCTGGGGCAGGGCCCCTTCCCCATCAGCCACCCCAAGGGTACTCTGCTCTATGACGCGGTCTATCTCGGCGCCCACGACATTCTTAGCCAGCAGGTGGGACGCAAAGCCATGATCATCCTGACCGATGGCGTGGATCAAGGCAGCCGGCTGAAGCTGCGCGACTCCATTGAAGCAGCGCAAAAGGCCGACGTGATCTGTTACGTGCTCTTGATCAGCGACCCGCAATACGGTTCCGATATGTTTGGCATGAGCCAACTGGCGGAGCAACACGTCCACCACGGAGAAGCACGACGGCAGCTTCCGCCGCCTCGAAGTCAAATCCAAAGAAGGTTACAAGATCCAGGCGCGCAAAGGATATTACGCGCCGGTTGAATAACGCGGAAAGCCGCTGAAAAGCAGTTTCAGAATTTCTGTGGCCGGCAAAGCCGGACGGAGCAGGAGCTTGCCCGGAGCAAAGTTGACTTTCCGGGCCTGCATCGAAACCCCAAAATCATTGGGCTTCTAATCGCGCCCAGTATCCTTTTTTCGCCCGCACTTTCAGCTTGTTGTTTGCGGGTACGATCAGGATCGGCCGAAACTGTCCATTCAGGTCGAAGTGGTCGGGCTTGTAGGAGATGGAATACTGGCTGCGCAGCTCTTCCTGGATATCGCTAAAGGCGTCCGTGAGGTTTTGCAGCTTGAAGGGGAAGAACGCCCTGCCGCCGGTTGCCTCGGCCAGGAGTTTCAAGTTATTGTCGCCCCGGTCAAGAATGTTGTTCAGGTTGGTGCTGATGGCGTACACAATGACGCCGGCGCGCTGTGCCATCTCAATGGCCTCCTGGCGCAAAACGCGGCTCTGGTTGTCGTCTCCGTCAGATACCAGGATGATCGCGCGGCGCACTGTTTCGCCCGCATGTTCCTTCATCAGATGGTCGCGGCAGGCGACGTAAATCGCGTCCCACAGGGCTGTGCCGCCGCCGGGCCGGATCCCTTTGATTCCCTTGGTGAGCTTGTCCATGTCATTGGTAAAGTCCTGCGGCACTTCGGGGTTCTCGTCAAAGGCCATGACGAAAGCCTTGTCCGTCTTGGGACGGATGATCTGCTGCAGAAATTCCGTGGCCGCCTGCTGCTCAAACAAGAAACGTTCGCGGATGGAATTACTGGCGTCAATCAGCAGGCCCACGCGCAACGGCAGATTGGTCTCCGCTTCATAGTGCATGATCTGCTTCGGCGGCAGTGCGTTGTCCAGGACCTTGAACTCACTCCCTTTCAGGTCTTTTACAAATTTGCCGTGCTTGTCGCTGACCGTGAAGATCACGTTTACTTCATCCGCTCGTGAGCGGATAGTCTCCATCGGCCTGGAATCACCGGGTGCCGAAGCCGTGCCCTGCGCAACGGCGGGCGCGGCTGCCGGCTGCGTTTGCGCTAAAGCCACGCGTATAGGCTGCTGAAACGAAAGCAGCTTATTACTGATTGGATGCAGGAATTGTATCGCGGCAGCATGCAGAAAGTTCCTCTCCAGAGATGCTGGCTCCGACGCTGTACTTCCGTAACCGGCAATTTCCCGGGGCGCGCCGTAAAGCGTGTCACCCACCACGGGATGGCCCAGCGAAGAAAGATGCACGCGGATCTGGTGCGTCCTGCCGGTCTCAATCTTGATCTCCAGCAGCGAGAACTTGCCGTAGCTGCCTTCAACGCGTTCGACTACCTTCCAGTGCGTAATCGCGTCCCGTCCTGGCTTGCTTCCAACGCTGCGGCGCGTGGTCATGCGCGCGCGACGCACCAGGTCGCGGCTAATGGGAGTGCTCACGGTGCCCTGCGCCTGCTTCATCCAGCCATGGACCAGCGCCAGATAGGTCTTCTTTACTTCACGGCGGGAAAACTGCTGCGCCAGCTTTCTGTGCGCTGAATCGTTCTTGGCCACCACCATCAGACCGCTGGTAGGCTTGTCCAGACGATGGACTATGCCGGGCCGAAGTTCGCCGCCCACCTGGGACAACGGCCCGAAACGGTGCAGCAGGGCGTTGACCAGCGTCCCTTGGCTTCCCGCCAGACCTTTGCCTGAACCTGCATGCACCGCCATGCCCGCGGGCTTGTTGATAACGGCAAGCTCCGCGTCTTCATAAACCACGTCTAGCGGGATATCTTCGGCAAAGGCCTTCAGCGGCGGCAGTTCCACTTTGCCGGTAATGACGATCTCTTCTCCGCCGCGCAGCCGCAGCGACGGCTTGGGCGCCCTCCCATTCACCGAAATCTTCCCCTGCTCAATAAGCTGCTGTACTCTCACCCGGCTCGCGTCCGGCGCCTGCGCTGCCAGCCACTGGTCCAGGCGCTGGCCCGCGGCATCCGGCGGGACGCGAAGAGTTTGGATTGGAGGGGAATCGGGCACGAAAGGGATTGTAAGGAAGCACTCGGTAATCAGCAATCAGCATTCAGCAACGCATAATCTCCGGATTGTGTGGCACAAGCACTCTTGCCTGTGCCGAAGTACTCTTCGGAAGAAACCAGGCACAGACAGGAGTGTTTGTGCCACACGGGATTGGGACTGCGAACCAAGCGCTTCAGGAGCAGAAGAATCACAAAGCGGGCGGTTGCTTGTAGCGGTTTGGAGCGAAGCGACAAAAAGCGGGCTAAGCGCGGTGAGCCCGACTTGCGCGGCGAACCGCGAGTTCCAGGAGCA
>WNFI01208613.1_pt1 | contig 15966 bp, 11 predicted proteins | sample 5400471 | NCBI WGS metagenome assembly WNFI01 (sample SAMN13153348, study PRJNA577476) | soil metagenome | isolation source: 100 cm saprolite on Douglas fir-dominated hillslope | place: USA:California | collected 2013-09-17 | reverse complement strand
CCGCCGCCGTCTTGGGTCACATACACCAGCCCGTCATCCGATCCCGTCCAGATCACGCCTTTCTTCACCGGCGATTCGGCGATCGTGAAAATGACGTCGTAGTATTCGATGCTGGTGTTATCTTTCGTGATCGGCCCGCCCGTCGGCCCCTGCTTCGACTTATCGTCGCGCGTCAGGTCCTTGCTGAGGGGCTCCCAGCTCTGGCCCTCGTTGGTCGTCTTGAACAAAATGTTCCCGCCCGCGTAAAACGTGTTGGGATCGTGCGGCGAGAAGATCATCGGATAATCCCACTGGAAGCGATACCTCATTCCCTCGGCGCCGTAGCCCATGGGATTGTCAGGCCACACCGTGATGTTTCGCATTTGGCCGGTCCGATGGTCGAAACGCGTGAGCAGGCCGTCGTAGGACCCTGCGTAGGTGACCTCCGAGTTTTTCGGATCCGGAATCACCCAGCCGCTTTCGCCGCCGCCGACGTCGTACCACTCGCGCTCGCTGATGCCGCCGCGCCCGCGCGTCGCGATTTTCACGGTGCTGTTGTCCTGCTGCGCGCCGTAGGCGTGGTACGGGAAATCCTGGTCGAGCGCCACACGGTAAAACTGCGCGGTCGGCTGCCGGTTCTGCGGCGTCCAGGTCTTGCCGCCATTGGTCGATACGTTCACGCCGCCGTCGTTGCTCTCGATCATGCGGTTCGAATCGTTGGGTGCGATCCACAGATAGTGGTTGTCGCCGTGCGGCGTGCGGATGCTCTGAAACGTCTTGCCGCCGTCGTCGGAGCGGAAGAAGCCTACGTTCAGCGCGTATACCGTGTCCGCCTTCTGCGGGTCCGCGAAGATCCGGGAGTAATACCAGGCGCGCTGTCGAATGGAACGGTTCTCGTTCACCTTGGTCCAGTTCTTGCCGCCGTTATCGGAGCGGAAGACACCGCCGTCTTCGGCCTCCACGATCGCCCAAACGCGCTCCGGATTCACCGGCGACACCGTTACGCCGATGCGGCCCAGGACTCCCTTCGGCATGCCGGGCGCGCGGCTGAGATCGGTCCAGGTATCGCCGCCATCGGTCGACTTGAAAAGCCCGCTGCCTGGACCGCCGCTGTCGAAGCTCCATGGCGATCGCCGAACTTCCCAGAATGCGGCGTAGAGCACGCGCGGGTTGCCCGGGTCCATTGCGAGATCGACCGCGCCCGCCTTCGGACCGCGCGTGTAGATCTGTTTCCAGGTCGCGCCGCCATCCATGCTGCGGTACACGCCGCGCTGCTCGTTCGGTCCGAACAGGTGCCCCAGCGCCGCAACGTACACGATGTCCGGATTGTGCGGATGCACGCGCACCATGCCTATGTGGTACGTGTCGTCGAGTCCGACGTGCTTCCAGGTTTTGCCGGCATCGATCGATTTGTACACGCCGTCGCCATGAGAGGCGTTGCCGCGAACGTCGGGCTCGCCCATCCCGGCATAGACGGTGTTGGGATCGGATTCGGCCACGGCGATGGAGCCGACGGAACCGGTTTTCAACTGCCCGTCGGCGATGGGTTGCCAGTCGGCGCCGCCATCCGTTGTCTTCCAGATCCCGCCGCCGGTCGCGCCGAAGTAATAGACGCTCGGCTGCGAGGTGACGCCTGCCACCGTATCCACGCGACCGCCGCGGAACGGCCCGATCAGGCGGTATTTCAGATCCTTTAGAGCCTTGAAGTCTACTTGCGCGGACAGGCTTCCGCAGACGGCGAATGCGAGCAGCAGTTTTTTCATTGTTCACCAGTATATGCCAACCTAAAACTTGCTCACGTCCGCAGCCCACGCCGCCTTCCACTACCCCAACTTCCGCTGTTTCATGACCGCCCGTTTTCTGGTGACAGCATCCACGGAGATGCAAGCGATCGCCGTCGCGTGGCAGGTCTACGGGATCACGCATCGCCCTCTCGACCTCGGCCTCGTCGGCTTGGCGCAATTCCTCCCGGGCATCCTTCTATTCCTCATCACCGGCCACGCGGCCGACCGCGTCCCGCGCCGGCGCATCCTGCTCGCGTGCTGCGCCGCGTTCGCGCTCTGCTCCGTGCTGCTCGGCGCGCTTTCGATTCACGGACTCGCGTCTGTCTGGCCGATCTACGCGGTTCTGTTGTTGAATGGCGCGGTCCGCGCCTTCAACGGGCCGGCGACTCAGGCCTTTCTCCCGCTGCTCGTACCGCCCCAGGTTTTCCCGACCGCGGTGGCCTGGAGCTCGTCGATTTTTCAGACCGCGATCGTTCTCGGGCCCATGGCCGGCGGAGCGGTATACGGCGTGACGGGCAGCCCGATTCCGGTGTACGGCTGCGCTGCTGCGGCCTACCTGATCGCGCTGGTGCTGGTGTCGGCGATTCGCCTCGAACCGTCGACGCGCCCGCGGCCTGCGGCGTCGCTGGACATGCTGCTCGAAGGACTGCGTTACATCTGGCGCAACAAGCTGATCCTCGCCGCCATCTCGCTGGACCTGTTCGCGGTACTGCTGGGCGGTGCGGTGGCGTTGCTGCCGGTGTATGCGCGTGAGATTTTGAAAGTCGGCCCTTATGGACTCGGTTTCCTGCGCAGCGCTCCCGGTCTCGGCGGCGTGTTGATGGCGGCGGTCTGCGCGCATTGGCCGCTGCGCCGCCGGGCGGGAACCGCGATGCTCTTTTGCGTCTCCTGCTTCGGTGGATTCACAATCGCGTTCGGCATCTCTCGAAACGTCGTGCTGTCGATGGCGGCGCTGGTACTCGCAGGGGCATGCGATATGGTGAGCGTCATCGTGCGGCACACGCTGGTCCAGCTTCGGACGCCCGACGACATGCGAGGCCGCGTCAGCGCGGTGAACATGGTGTTCATCGGGGCGTCGAATGAGGTCGGCCAGTTCGAATCCGGCATCACGGCGCAATGGTTCGGCACAGTCCTTGCGGTGGTGCTGGGCGGCTTGGGAACGATGCTAATTGTCGCGCTATGGTCGTGGCTGTTTCCAGCATTGCGCCGGGTGGACAAACTGGCGCCCCAGTAGGTTCTGGGAGAAATCAAGCGACATTGAGACTCGGCCGTAGGGGAATAGCCCAACACCGTTTGGGTGGAGTATCTCCCTGCACCAGATGATGGGCAATACGCATGTTACCTGATGTATCCAAACGAGAATTGTGTTTGGCGGGATGGGGCTACTTAACGCATGTGATGAAACAGTCGTCGTGCGTTGCGATTCTATCGCTGGCCAAGAGTTGACCGATATGCAAATCGAGGTCAACTATGGCGCCGTGTAATATGTGGCCCAGACCGAGCCGTCGATCTGCGATGAAACGCTACAACCACTACCTTCGCATCGGCGTGATGCTGGCGGTCGCCGCCCGGATGCAGAATCCTGTCGCCGGGCAGACCCCGGAATCGCGTGATCTCACAAACGTAAGCCTCAAGGACCTGATGAATATTGAGGTCAGTTCGGTATCCAAGAAGGAACAAAGGCTGTTGAAGGTAGCCGCGGCGGTTTACGTGATCACTCAGGAAGATATCCGCCGCTCCGGCGCAACGAATATTCCGGATCTTCTCAGGTTTGTGCCCGGCGCGGAGGTCGCTCGCATCGATGCGAAGTCGTGGGCCGTCAGCATTCGTGGCTTTAGCAGTCTCTACGGCAACAAGGTCCTGGTACTGATCGACGGCCGCGGCGTGTACACACACACGTTTTCAGGAGTGTTCTGGGACCAGCAGGACGTGCCGCTCGAGGACATCGAACGCATCGAAGTGATTCGCGGTCCGGGTGGGACCATCTGGGGGGCAAACGCGGTCAACGGGGTGATTAATATCATCACGAAAAGTGCCAAGGCCACACGCGGAGGACTCGTCAGCATTGGAACCGGTTCGGAGCAGAAGGCCGGAGCCGCGATTCAGTATGGAGGCTCAATCGGCCGCAGTGGAGACTACCGCGTTTTTGGTAAGTATTTCGACGTTGCCAGTTCCTCCCTTCCAAACAACATGGAGGCAGGGGATGTGCGGAGGGGATCGCATGGAGGCTTCCGGTCCGACTGGGGGCTTTCGCCCCGCGACACTCTTACCGTAGAAGGCGATTTCCTCCATGCGGAGGAGGGCGAAACGCTGACGACAGTCTTTTCCAGCGCGCTACCCCGCCAGGAGACTTTCAACAACCGGTTCGACGTTAACGTGGGCGATCTGCTGACCAGGTGGAAACATACGTTGCGAAACGGATCCGACGTTTCGTTGCAGGTCTCCCATGATGTTTATCACAAGGCGAACTCCGGTTTCCCCGAGACCGTGAACACAGGCAACGTGGATTTCCAGCATCACCTGGAGGCCGGGTCGCGAAACGACGTCGTTTGGGGGCTGGACTATCAGGTGGCACACTTCTACGATGGAACCGGATACAGCGTTACCATCTTGCCGCACCACCAGACGGAGAACCTGTTTAGCGTTTTCTTTCAGGACGAGGTCAAACTAACGAACGCTCTTTCATTGACTCTCGGATCGAAGATTGAGCACAACGTGTACACCGGCTTCGAGTACGAACCTGGAGCACAACTCGTCTGGACACCGTCGGTGAGCCAAGCGATATGGGCATCCGCATCGCAGGCAATCCGCCAGCCCTCCCGAGTCGACTACGGAATTCTCAAGGACCTATCGGCATTTCCTTTGCCTGCTGGAGGCTTCGGCCTAGTGACACTCTCCGGCAATCCACATACGAACTCTGAACGGCTACACGATTACGAGGTGGGGTATCGGGCACAAGTGAACAAACGCATCGCCCTGGACCTCACAACCTTTTTAAGCTATTACCATCATTTGCAGACAATCGAGCCGCAGCCACCGTTCTTTGCAACCACCTCGGGACCACCTCACCTGGTAGCACCGCTCCTGTTCGATTACAGAGCCCACGCGACTGACGGTGGGGTGGAGGCCACAGCGACCTGGAACGTGACGAACCACTGGAAGCTCATCCCGAGTTACTCGTTCCTGAACATGAAAGTCCGCCGTAACGCTTCAAGCGGAGACACAACCATAGAACAGACACCTGGCTTATCGCCGCGGAACCAGTTCGGCGTTCGTTCCTTTGTCAATCTCCCGCACCACCTGGAATGGGATCAGACCATCGGCTACGTTGGCGCGCTGAATGGAGGCCAGGTCCCCGCCTACACCCGGCTCGATACGCGATTCGGGTGGCGAATCGGAGAATCGTCCGAGTTCAGCATCATGGGCCAGAATCTTCTCAGGCCGCGCCACGCGGAATTCCTTGACTCCTTCGGATTGAGTCACACCGAGGTGGAGCGGAGTGTTTCCCTGAAATTCACATGGCGCTTCTGATGCACACGATACGAGCCCCCTTTACTCGACCTCGATACCCCATCCGCCTGGGGCCGCTCTTCGCGGCGGTTCTCGCTGGAGCTTCTGTGACGAGTGCTCTTAGCGCACAGGCCGTCGGCGAATACGATCTGAAGGCCGCGTTCGTCTACAATTTTGCGCGCTTTATCGAGTGGCCCGCACGAGCATTCAAGGAACCTGGCGACCCGATCAAGGTGTGCATTCTAGGAGAGAACCCCTTCGGCCACGCGCTTGACAATGCGCTTCATGGAAAACTCGCCGGCAGCCGAACTTTCGTGGTGGAGCAAATCTCCGACGTAAGGCGTGCGAACGGCTGCCACATTCTGTTTGTCAGCGCTTCTGAGAGTAAGCGTGTTCGGGCGATCCTGGAAGCGGTCACGTCCGGTTGCGGTGTTCTGACCGTCGGTGACCTGGATGGCTTTGCCGAGCAGGGCGGTGTGGTGAATTTCACACTCGAGAGGGGCAAAATTCGATTTGAGATCAATGTCGCCGCGGCCGGACAGCAGGGTCTCCGAGTTAGTTCGAAGCTTCTCGGCGTCGCGAAAATCGTTCGGATATAGGCTCGTATGCTCAAATCGCTCAAGTACCGCGATCTGCCGATTCGAGCGAAGCTTCGGCTCATCATCCTGATTACAGTAGGCGCCGCCCTCACGCTCGTTGGCACTGCCACGGTCATCTACGACCAGGCCTCGTCACAAACGTCAATGCGCAACGCTTTGCAAGTTCTCGCCGACATGATCGGCTCGAATAGCACTGCCGCCCTCACATTCGACGACAACAAGACGGGCACGGAGCTTCTCTCGGGCTTCAAAGCGAGTCGCCACATTGTGGCAGCTTACATCTATTCATCAGACGGCCGGCCCTTCGCGGACTACCACCGTGACGGGTCCAACGGCGCGCCCCCCCAATATGAGAACAAGGCCACAAGCCGGTTCGAGAAGGACCGCCTCGTCCTGTCGCAACCGATTGTGCTGGGTGAGCAAACACTTGGCTACGTTCGCCTCGAATCCGATTTGGGAGAGCTTCATTCGCGGCTGCAACGATTCACCGTTACGGTGCTGGTTATAGCGGTTGCGGCTTTTCTGCTGGCACTCAGCATTTTCTCACGGCTTCAACGCCTGATTTCCGGCCCGGTCGCGCATCTCGCGGAGACCGCCACGGCGATCTCCGTTCAGAAAGACTATACGCGACGTGCCGTCAAGCAATGTGACGACGAGTTTGGCCAACTCATCGATGTGTTTAACGGCATGCTCTCGGAGATCGAGCACCGCGACCAAGCACTCATCGACCACCAGGATCACCTGGAGCACGAAGTGTCGCTGCGTACTGGCGAGCTCGTAGCCGCGAACGCCGAGCTGCAAGGCGCCAAGGAACGCGCCGAAAGCGCCAACCACGCCAAGAGCGAATTTCTCGCCAACATGAGCCATGAGATCCGCACGCCCCTCAACGGTGTCATGGGCATGACGGAACTGCTGTTCGACACGGAGGTCACACCCGAACAGCGCGATTATCTCAGTACCGTCAAGCTTTCCGCCGACTCTCTTCTTGGCGTCATCAACGATATTCTCGATTTCTCGAAGATCGAAGCGGGACGGATGGATCTCGATCCCGTATGCTTCAGCCTGCACAACACATTGGAAGAGTCAATGAAGACGTTGGCTCTGCGCGCGCATGAAAAAGGCCTCGAACTACTTTGCGATATCAAGCGGTCGGCGCCGGATCTTCTGATCGGCGATCCGGTCCGCTTGCGCCAGATCGTAATCAATCTCGTCAATAATGCGATCAAGTTCACGGAATCCGGTGAAGTGGCTTTGGAAGTTACTCTCGAGAGCCAGGACCGGGATAACCTGCTGGTGCATTTTATTGTCCGGGACACCGGAATCGGAATCCCCAAGGACAAGCAGAAACTCATTTTCGAAGCGTTTGCACAGGCCGATGGTTCGATGACGCGGAGGTTCGGAGGCACTGGCCTGGGGCTGACCATTTCTTCACGGCTTGCGGAAGCGATGGGGGGCAGCATCTGGGTTGAAAGCGAACCCGGTAAAGGAAGCCGCTTTCACTTTACTGCCCGATTTGGGGCGGCAGCGCAGAGTACGCGGATCTCACCCGCTGATGAGTCGTCGTTTTCCGGGCTGGAGGTTCTAATTGTAGACGATAACCCGACCAACCGGCGCATACTGAAAGAAATGCTCTCCATCTGGAAGGCCAAGCCGACCGCCGCTGCGAACGCTCAAGAAGCGCTTTCGCATCTGCAGATGGCTTCAAAGAACGGTCATCCTTTCGCCTTGGTTCTGACCGATGCTCATATGCCGGAAATCGATGGTTTCGAACTGGCCAAGACAATCAAGACCTCACCGCATTTGGCGCAATCGGTGGTCCTTATGCTGACCTCCGGAGAGCAGCGAGGGGACCTCGCTCGTTGCCGGAACCTTGGCGTTTCCGAATATGCTGTCAAGCCGATCCGGCGGGCGGAGTTGAAGAGCGTCATCCTCAAGGCTCTCGGGGAACATCTGGACGACAGCAGAATAGAACAGCGGACGATTGAGCCCATCGCAACGGAACTATCCGCAGGCAGCCCGTGCGCCGTCTCACAACTTCGTATTCTCCTCGCGGAGGACAACATTGTGAATCAGCGCCTGGCCCTCAGAATTCTCGAGAAGGCCGGCCACGAGGTTGTCGTCACTTCGAACGGACGAGAGGCCTGTGCCACCTGGAAGCGCCAGCCCTTCGATTTGATTCTCATGGACGTGCAGATGCCGGAGATGGACGGCCTTGAAGCCACGGCCGCGATCCGCCGCGACGAGGCTGGCACGAATGCCAGGATTCCGATTGTCGCGATGACAGCGCACGCGATGCAAGGTGACAAAGCGCGGTGTCTCGCAGCCGGAATGGACGCCTATATCTCCAAACCGATACGCGCCAGCGACCTGCTGGCTCTCATTAAGGAATGCGCCCAACCGGTTACCGGACAGGTCTCCGACGGGCAACGAGGAAGCCCCGAGGTCATGGTGCTGGCTGGTGAGTAGCGGCGGGCGCCACGGTGAACGATCGCTGAAAGGGCGCCATCTCGCTGGACTTATTCGTGGTGCTGCTCGGCGGCGCGTTAACGGCGGTGGTCTGTGCGCATTGGCCGCTGCGGCGCCGGGCCGGGGCCGCGATGCTTTTTTGTGTCTTCTGCTTCGATGGATTCACGATCGCCTTCGGCCTCTCTCGAACCCTGGCGCTGTCGATGGCGGCGTTGGTACGCGCGGGGGCGTGCGACATGGTGAGCGTCATCGTGCGGCACACCCAGGTCCAGATCCGGACGCCCGGCGACATGCGAGGCCGCGTAAGCGCGGTGAACATGGTGTTCATCGGCGCGTCGAACGAGGTCGGCCAGTTCGATCCCGGCATCACCGCGCAATGGTTCGGCACGGTTCCCGCGGTGGTGCTGGGCGGCGTCGGAACGATGTGTCTACTCGACGCGGCGCTATGCGAACAGGTCTCCAGGCCTGTTCTTCTGACGAGGCGAAGCACGCCACCGGCGCAACCCGCCGCCGCAGGAAGGTTGCGGACCGGCGCGCGTACGGTTAAACTAAAGAAGGACTCACCTATTCGGGGCGTGGCTCAGCCTGGCTAGAGCGCCTGGTTCGGGACCAGGAGGTCGGTGGTTCGAATCCACTCGCCCCGACCAATCTTTCAGATCACTTCCTCGCCTCCCTCTTTTGCTTGTCAGCGCTTCCGAATGGGAAGCCGATGTCCTTCCCGGTCGTCTTGGATCCCTTCGGTTGCGGCGTTCGCGGGGGGGCAGCGGAGCGGGCTCTCTGCGAATCCGACGCTGTGTGTCGCCAAATTGGCGACGGCGGCCGAGGTCTCTGTGTCAACGATGGGTTGTGCGGGATCGCCAACAAGGGACAGCCGGTGAAATTCTACTCTACCGCTGACAGCAACGGTTCAATGGTGTCTGGCGTGTGCACACATCGGGCATGGGAGGATCGCGGCCGGTCGAAAGGCCCGTTATGCAAGTAGAAGAACCGATCCGCCGGAAGGTCGTGGACATCTTCGTAGAGATGCACCGACCGGTCTGGGAAGACAATCTTGGCCGCGTCATGCAATTCCTCGTCAACCAGGATCTCGTCATAGAACATCCAGGCGGCGCAAAGTAATTTGGACGCCTTCAGAAGCGGAAGATCCAGCAGTTCCGCGATCCGCACGATGGAGGCCGGTATCCGGTGGTAGCCGCCCAGATCAAGAAAGGTCTGAAGAACCGCACCGCTCGCACGCCTCTGCTCCTCGGCGAAACGGCTGCTGATTTGATCTTCTGAGACCGTGTATTCGAACAGCACCTCACCGAGCACGCATACCTTGAAAAACCGGACCCACGAGCACCACAGGGCGTAATCCTCGCAATGAGTGAACAGAGGAGAGTGAGGATACCCGCCAAGCAAATCGAAGACGTCCTTACGTGCCAGGATGCTGCCATGTGGAAACGGACAGTACCGCGCAAAAAGAGAGAGCGCTCCTTCCCATGTACATCCTCGCATTTCGTCCCGGTCGAACAATGGATTGTGTGGATGAACCAGCCGCATGCTGGTGGCCACGAGAGTGATGTCGGGGTCTGACGCCAGCGCCTCGAGTTGCAGTCTTAGTTTTCCGGGACGCCAGAAGTCGTCACCATCGATGCGGGCAACCAGGTTGTAGCGAGCCTGCGTCAAGCCGGCGTTCAAGCCATAGACCAAACCCTGGTTTTGCACCAGTCGCAAAAGCCGGACGCGGGGATCGCGCAAGACAACCTCCAACTCCTGAATTGATGCGACCTCCGGAACGGACCCATCGTCGACAACCAGGAGTTCCAGCGGAACGCCGCAGTCTTGCGACAAAACCGATTCAATAGCGCGAGTAACCTCTGCGGCAGTCGTGCCGGGGCCGTCGCACAGAAAAAGCGGCATGATTGTGGTGACGCCGTTGGCGGACATGTCAGGCTCAGCTCTTTTGCGCCCGCGAGTCGGGCCCGCGCAGGCGCTGGAGCGCTCCGACGACAGATCGAACGGGCGCAGTCCATCTCCAGGATAGTGAGTTCTCCAGGGCAAAGATCCGGTCCCGGAGCGACGTCACGAGTGCCTCGTCGGCAACGGAGCTGTCCAATGACGGTGGCGAGGTCGATTCTGCAACCGTCGGCAGCGGAGCCGGTGGAGTCGGCTGGGCGGACGTGGCGACTGTGGAGTCCATCGTCTTGTTCACGAGGGTCACGAGGTCGGCGCCGGGCACGGGAAAAGACCTGGTGTTGACATCGCGGCGGATCGTCTGATCGATCTCCGTCCATAATTGCAGGTCCCGCCTATGGGTTGAGTCGCCATCGTGGTAAAGGCGAAATTCGGAAAGCGTCATCGATATGGGATGAAACCGGAATCCGGCCTCTAACATCCGAATCAGGAATTGCCAGTCTTCGCCGTACTCCAGCTCCTCGGTCATACGGAGCCCGCTTTTTCGTAACGCCTCCAGCCGTATCGCATAGCTATTGCTAGTAATGAAGTTGTGACGCAGAAGGTGGTAGACCGGCTGTAAATCCCAACTCGAACTGGCCGGCTGCCCGGGCTCCCGGCGATTCGAAGCCGCGTAGACGACGTCGGCTTGCGATGCCAGGAATGCTGCCGCTAAGACTCTCGTGAAGAACGGATAGACGATGTCGTCGTCGTCGAGGAGGAAAAGGAAGTCTGCACCGGGTAATTGCTCCAGACAGTAATCCAAGCCTACGTTGATCGGATAGCCTCTCTTGCGGTCCGTGTGGTTCGCATGGAGAACGACAGCGGAACTACCGGCGCTACTCTCATCACAATTGCGCTTTACCCGCGCATACGTTTCAGCATCGCCGTGGACGATGACAACAGGTACGCACTTTAAACTCTGCAAGGCCAGCGACTGCAAGGTATCGAGCATCGGGCGGTCACCGGTCGTACGGACCAGCGCGGCAAACGACGCTACGGAGGGGCTGCTGGATGAATTCAAGCATGCATTGTACAACAATGCTGGACCTCTGCTTCGATACTATTGAGTGTTGTTCGTGCCATTTGCGGCTCCCGCTCGCTATAACCAAGCATGCTATCCGTTTCAGGAATCATTCCATGTCGCAACGCGACCGTTTTCTGGAAGCGGCGCCGGCGCCCGCGCACTCTGAGACGAAAATCCAACCCCACGCCGGATGGCAGTGCATACTGTTTTCAACTATTTTCGGAGAGCAGTTTGCAGCCTGTTTACAGTAGGTTACCGCCTAACCAGGGCCTCGCTCTCCCCCTCAACCTCTTGACACGCTCCTATACTCGAATCGAAGGAGGGTCGCGCGAGATGTCGACAAATTGTAACTCCGAACCCCGAACCCAGAACCCAGAACCCAGAACCCAGAACGATCCGTGACAGATGTCCAAAAAAATCTGTCACTTTTGATTCGCCGATCTGTCACCAACCCAATGGATTCAACACGTTATCTCACACACACACGCTCCCCCAAATCCTGCAGCGCGGTCTCAATAGTAATCTGCGCAACTCATGTAGTACCCGCACCGCTCGCATATGAGCTTGCATTTGAGCGGCGTCAGGCGACTGTTGCACACCGGGCAGTAGAGCATCGGTTCGGACGCATCTTCGCTTCGCGGTTCAGTATCGTCCTGCTTGGGTTCGTCCATCATTCCGCCGGCCCCAGGAACTTATTGAACCACGACAGCGTCTGCGACCATGCGTCGCACGCAGCGGCCGCATTGTACGCCGGACCGGTGTCGTTATGAAACGCGTGGCCCACGCCTTGATAGATGTGGAAGCCGAAAGTTTTTTGCTGGCTGATCATCGTCGTGATCACCGCCGGCGTTTGCAGCGTCAGATTGCGGTCCAGCTCGGCGTAGATTCCCAGGACCGGACTGGCGATCTGGCTGAGTTCGACGCTCGAAGGCAGCGGCGTGCCATAAAACGCCACCGCAGCGGCAATCTCCTGGATGTTCACGACGAAATTCCACACGTTGCCGCCGCCGGCGCAGAACCCGACCATCCCGACGTGGTCGAATTTCGCGAAGGGCAGAGATTTGACGTAGCGACAAATCCGGCGCGGGCCGCGCGCCGGGTCACGTCCTTGATGTGCTCCACCAGGCCGCGGTTTTCATGCACCACGATTACGGCCGGCCAGACGTGCGCAGCCGTGGTTCGCGGATATGCGAGATGTCCCAACACCGTACCCGCGTCGCCCGGAAACTGGACGTCGGACACCACCAGATCGGGCGCATCCGCCGGAACACTGGCGTCCGCGGGGCAGGTGGAAGGAGTTTGGGCAGGGAGGATTTCAAAGCCGGCGAGCGCCGTCATGGCCGCGGCTACGCTCCCCGTATGCCGGGCGACTCTGCGAATCAACTGGCGCCGGTTGAAGGCGCCATCGATGTACAAGTGAACGAGCTTCTCGATTGGTCCCTGATTTTCGTCGTACATGATGATGAGTTTACCTCTATTCTTGTAGGGCAGGATTGCATCCTGCGGCCGATTTGCAATCGGCCTGGTCGGGGCAGAGTTTCTGCCGCTAGCATACGATAAACTTCTAAGGTGCGCAAAAGCCGATCCATGAAAAGACTGCTCAACTTCGCGGCCACCGCCGGAATTGCCGGACTTGCCCTCCAACTCCTGGCGCAGAACCGCATGAACTTCCCGCTGGTGTCGCAGGACAGCGGCCACGTCGCGCTCGGCCTTGCGCTGCGCAAGCTGAACGTCTGCGCGACTTTCATGCAAACCGCCGCCCACCCCGACGACGAGCACAACGCGCTTTACGCGATGTTCACGCTCGGCATGGGCCTGCGCTCGATCGACGTGCAGGCGACCCGCGGCGATGGCGGGCAGAACGAAATCGGACCGGAGTTGTTCCAGGACATGGCCGTGCTCCGCACTTCTGAGCTGCTCGCGGCGCACCGCATCGACGGCGCGGAACAGTATTTCACCCGCGCCATCGACTACGGCTACTCGTTCGATCCCGAGGAAGTGATCAAAAAGTGGGGCCGTACTGAAATCGTCGGCGACATCGTTCGGCTAATCCGCACGTTCCGCCCCGACGTGGTCCTCACGATGAATATCCAGGGCCGCGGCGGCGATCGGGCGCATGAAGCGACCGCGGTCCTTACACGGGAGGCGTTTCGCGCCGCCGGCGACCCGGCGATGTTCCCCGAGCAGATTCGTGAAGGCTTGAAACCCTGGCAGCCGAAGAAGCTCTACTTCACGGCCGGTTTCGGCGGCCCCCCCGGTGGCAGAGGCGCACCGGGTGGGGCACCCGGCGCCAATGCTACTCCGGCTCCCCCACCGCAGCCGCAGACTCCGCCAGTGAAGCTCACGCCGGCCAACACCGCGATGTACGACCCGCTTCTCGGCCGCACCTATGCCGAGCTCGGCTCCGACGCGCGCAGCAATCACAAGTGCCAGGGGACTAGCGGGCTTCCTGCGCTGCCGGGAATCGGTGTTGGCCGTGGCGGCCGTGGCGGGTTCGGTTACCAGCTGGTCGATTGCACCCTCTCCGGACACATGGAGAAGAACGAAACGTCGCTCTTCGACGGTGTGGACACCAGCCTCGCGGGGCTGGCTCAATTTGCCGGGCCCAGTCCTCCCGAGGCGCTGACGGCCGGGCTCGCCGCGATCGCTGCTGCGGCGAATCGGGCGCAAAAGGCATTCGAGTCCGGAAACGACGCCGGCACGGCCGCTCCGATCGAGTCCGGTCTCGCAGCGATCCGAGCCCTTCGCGCACAGCTTGCTTCGCTCGGCCTCTCTGACTCGGCGCGGTACGAGATTGATTTCCGGCTCCGGATCAAGGAACGCGATTATCAGGATGCAGTCCTGGTCGCGCATGGCCTGACGTTCGATGCGGTTGCCGACGACGGGCTCGTGATCGCCGGCCAGCCAATCAAGCTTTCCATCCTGGCGTCGAACCGCGGCGCGTCGGAGGTCAGCGTGACAGATGTGTCGATCGCGGGCTTCGACAAGCCCGCTGCTTGCGCGCCGGGAGCGGTCAAGAAGGATGCCGTCTACACCTGCGCCGCCGACGCCCACATCCCGAAGAACGCAACCTTGACGACGCCGTATTTCAGCGATGACTACTGGCGCAATCCAGCCAACTCGGCGATCGACATCTTCGAGCCGGATGTGCCCTTCGGCGTTCCATTTCGCCCCACGCCTTTCCGCGTCACGTTCCGTATGAAGGCCGGTGATGTCGAGGTGACGAAAGAGCTGCCCGTCCAATTCCGATACCTGAAGGACATCTACAACGGCGACAAGCGGATGGAGCTGAACGTCGTCCCGGCCTTTTCGGTCAGGGTGTCGCCGGCGCTGGCCGTACTTCCGGCTGGGGCTTCAGCGAAACCAGTGGAACGCGAAGTGCATGTCACGGTGACCAACGGCACGAAGGGCGCCGCGCAAGCGAGCATCGCGCTGGATCTTCCGGCGGGATGGAAAACCGCGCCCACGAGCGTGCCGCTCAGCTTCACACACGAAGACGAATCGCTGTCGGCCCGCTTCGTCATCACCGCTCCGGCGCACGTGAAACCCGGCGAGTACACGCTGCGCGCCGTGGTGACGTCTGCGGCGACAAACGAGAAGTTCACCGCCGGATACCAGGAAATTGAGTATCCTCACGTGCAGCGCCGCCAGGTGATCAAGCCAGCCGAGACGGCGCTTAAAGTGGTTGACGTGAAAATCGCGCCCAACATCACCGTCGGATACATCGCTGGAGTCGGCGATCAGGTGCCGCCCGCCATCGAGCAATTGGGCGCAAAGCTCAAGTTCATCGACCGGGACGAAATGGCCTGGGGCGACCTCTCGAAGTACGACGTGATCGTCACCGGCGTGCGGGCCTACGAGCGCCGCGCCGACCTGCGCGCTTACAATCACCGCCTGCTCGACTACGCGGAGCGCGGCGGAACCGTGATCGTTCAGTACAACAAGATGGAATTCAACCAGTCCGAATACGGCCCCTTCCCGGCGAAGGTCAGCGGCAACCGCGTCTGCGACGAGACGGTCCCGGTCAAGGTTCTGGTGCCGATGCATCCGGTGTTCAACTACCCCAACAAGATCGGCGCGGCTGCTTGGGATGGATGGGTGCAGGAGCGAGGACTCTATTTCCTCGGTGAGAAGGACAAGCGATACGTCGACCTCATTTCGATGGTGGATTCGTACAAGGACAATCCCGGCGTGAAGCTCGGGTCGTTGGTGGAAGGTAAGATCGGCAAGGGGCGATGGATTTATGTCGGCCTGGCTCTATGGCGTCAACTGCCGGCCGGAACCGACGGCGCATACCAGCTCCTGGCCAACCTGATCAGTCTGCCCAAGGCTCCGGCAGAGGTTGCGCCATGAGATCCGTCCCCCTCCTTTTAACCCTCGCCGCAAGCCTGGCTTCCGCCCCCGCTGACCTCGTATTGCGCAATGGCAAAGTCGTCACGATGGATTCCGCCAAACCCGTCGCGCAGGCCGTTGCCGTGACGCACGGCCGGATCGAGGCGGTTGGAACGAACGCGGAAATCGGCAAGTACATTGGTCCTTCGACGCACGTGATCGACCTCGGCGGCAAGCTGGCGATCCCCGGATTCATCGAAGGGCACGGCCACTTCACGGGGCTCGGTGCGTTCAAGATGACTCTGAACCTCCGAGACGCGCGTACCTGGGACGA
>WNFI01119481.1_pt2 | contig 15966 bp, 18 predicted proteins | sample 5400471 | NCBI WGS metagenome assembly WNFI01 (sample SAMN13153348, study PRJNA577476) | soil metagenome | isolation source: 100 cm saprolite on Douglas fir-dominated hillslope | place: USA:California | collected 2013-09-17 | reverse complement strand
CTTTTTCGTTTCCTCCGCAGGACGGACTCCCTCGACCGCCTCCGCCGCGATTTCCTCAGCATTAGAGGCCTCCGCTGCAGCCTGTTGTTCCACCTCGTGAACTTTAACTTCCTCGGAGTTCGCGATATCATCGAGGACCCCCTGAGCACGTAGCTCGGTGAGAGTCCCTTGAGTATCAATGCGGCCATCAAGCATGCGGACCAAGTAATAGGCACCGGGGAGGACGAGTTCGACATGATGAGTAACCAAAACCTGCATTCGTCATTTTCATGTTCATGACTGAGTCATGGGTAACGAAAGGCCCATACCGTAGTGCGATTGGCGAGAAGGGGCCCGCAAAGGAGTTTCTCATATAAGAACCGTGCAGTGTGACTGTCCTGTTGAGTTCGTCATCAGGTGCAGTTCTAGTTCTTTCCCATTCTACACACCACTGCACTTAGAGGGTCATCCAAAAGTACGTATTTGGCCGGTGCATAGACCGTACGAGCTAGTGCAACCCTAGAGAGGTAATTCTGAGGAATACGAAGGTTGCATCCTAACTTGAATCATACCTGGCTTTCTGGCCTCCGGACAAGCTGACGCCTCTGTTGCATAGGATTGTTGAGAATCAGAAAGATACGTAGAATAGAAACCGCCAGACCACGGACCTCGCGCCAATTTCTGTTGCATCGCCATCCTCAAGCATCTCCAAATCAGGCCTCAGGGCGCAAGCCTCGATAACAGCATTGTAGCGAGCATCGTCATACGGATAACCGAATAATATGTTGTCCTTGATTGACTGATGTCGAAGCCATGGAGACTGAGCAGCATACGCGATAGAGTGGGTCAATCCGAATTCGTCGACATCGGACAAGCGTTTTGACATGATGATTTTCCCGCTGAGTGTCGTCATTTCACCTAGCAAAGCCAGCTAGCAACGTCCGTATTAGTTCCACACGACTTCTGATGCGGTGAGATCTCCCAAACTCACTAAGAGTGCGGTCTTGCCACTTGCCGTAGAGCCAGTTACGACGGTAAGTTGACCCTCCGGGAACATGATATTAACATCCTTGAGCTCAAAACGGTGATCGCTGGCCACACTCCCTGTGACTGAGTCACGTTCAGTCTCATCGTCCGCACCTTGCACAGTATCGTCAGCAGGGTTTGAGGCAACACTCTTCGCCGTCTTGGCGGTGACATCATCCTTTTGTTCAACCTCATTCCATTTGAACGTTCCATTCTCGATACCTAGACCTTTCGTAGTGTCGTCATCTCCCACTGAGGCGCCAAAACGTGATCCTTTCAAAGAGGACACTTGTTCGTCTACCTCGTCTTCGTCGAGATAGGTCGCAATGCGGTCTAGAGCTACTTTAGTCTGAAAGGGAAAGATGTTGAATAGAAACATGGATCTCTGAAGATTTGCTTGCCTGCAATATTTGGACGATCCACGTCGGAACGATATTGAGAGGAAGCCTGACCATGTTGAATAGGGCGATAGCCTGGGTACATTCAATCACTTTTTGAAACCAGCACAAATGACGAAAGCCGTACGGTGAATGCGATGCCGATTGTCAGCTCGTTCCCTTGTAATACGAACGCGAGGAATGAAGATATGGACACAAGCACAGGTGCACAGGACCAGAGAAGCTGGAACAGGACCGAGTTCAGGCGAGCTTTGATCATCCACTCCATCTCCGTGGCGCGAGCATCCGAAACACGATCAATCCAACGACTCTCCCAGGCAAAAAACTTGATGAATTTAATCTTCAGTCAAAAGGCGGTGGTCAGAATCAGCCCATAAAACAACCGACAACTAACATACCGCGCCGATAAGTTCATTCAAGACACCCATTCGCTTGTCACGCGCGGCCATTAAGCCCTTCTGAATGCGGATGCTACGCTTCGCAATGTAGCTATTTAACGGCCATCCAAGGACCAGCACAAAGAATCCCGCGAATGCAGACCACCCAAGTAGACTATAGTCGGGGTTTAGCACCCGCAAAGTACGCATTTCAGTCACTCACTTGTAAAGGAAGATACCCGCGATGAAGATCTCGAATGGACCTAAGCCATGGCGGTAAGCCTAGCTTGACAATGAGAATTAAGATTGGCGAGACATACTTCCGTAAATGAAGTACATTGCCGAACTCGTCATGGCGACACGATTCGCGTCGCCGGCCATCAAATTGACGATTTTCCCAATGTCAGCGCCAGCCTTGGGATCGTCCGCCTTTGCTTTGGCCTCAGCACTTGCTTTTGAATCCTTCTTTCCGTCTGAGGTTGAGACTTCCTTTGAGTTATCCTTATTCACGATTCCGGAGAAATCTTTGCGCTTCAGCGACTTGTCATAGATCGCAGCCATAAGTTGCGATCGCATACGCGTCGCAGCCCGCCGACCGAACCAAAGATGTTGAACATCTGCCTGAGCCTGTGGAATACGAGTGATGAGCAACATGACCGAACGAAAATTATTGACGAACTTTGCACATGGAGCACAGGAAAGCCAGGAACGCGTAGACGTAAGCTCGAGAGCGTGTGACGGGAGTTTTCTCCGAGTCAACGATTGCATCAAGTATTCGTCTAGAAATCCGTTAATAGAGGTCTTTACACAACACAACGATGCCTACTTAAGAAAGAAAGGGGTGGTGTAGTTAAAGCACACGCTTATGAGGGTTAGGACAAAATCTAAGCTATCAAATAAGAATAAGTCATGAGCAAACACAACCAGTGACAAACATAAGAGGGAATAGTGTTCAAAATTGATCGACTTACATTAAATCCAAGGAGTTGGCCGCCCACAGGCGTCGAAGTAGCGTAGCGCGTCTGACAAGAAAAATGAGCTGAGCAAATAGATGGTGCCACCCTCGGTTTGCTTACTTTGTATTGCTAAACTTCACGAACACCGACCGTGATTGCACTGTCGGGCTTAAGGCCCAGACATCGTCCTCGTTCAGCATAGTATTGGTACCCTATCAACCACTTCAATGTCACGTAGAATTAAACAGACGGGGCGCAGAACACGTACGCGCTTTACTAACGGCCACACCCACGAAAATGTGACCCAACCCCAAAGCGTCGTGTAATCTTCGGGAGAGACAGACAATCCCTAGACCATTCCGGTAAGTTAACGCGGTAAGGTGACTCATCGCAGACTCACGATCTTCGCCTTTTCTACCCTACGACTTGGGATAGAAAGAGGCATGCTGAGAACAATTGTAATCAAAGTGGATAGGACGCATAGATTCAGTATGTGCGCGGTGAGAATAAGCGGCGGCGGCAGGGGAGTGCCATAGGCGTGACGGTTATATGCGAATGCGCCAAAGGATACCAGCTCGAAGGCGATATTGATAATATAGAGTATGAAGAGATCATATGGTGGGGTGAGTTTTGGTCGGACGATGGGACGCACGGTCGCAAACAGCCAGGTCAACCCCAACACGAAACGACTTGCGACGTGAACTGAAACTCTTTCGTCTTGAATGATAGTAAAAGAGGCAATGCCGAGCCATGCGAGAGTCTCGATAAGCGCAAACCACGACAACAAGAGCGACTTCCAAAAGTGCCTCGATTCAACTTGTTCCGCTACTGCGTCGGCCTCGCCTTGTCCTGCTTCACCCACCCCGGCCTTTTCCTGTGCGATGGCAGCTGCATCGAGAGCTTCTGCTTCTTGAAGGGTTAGAGAAGGGGTGAGTGGTCCTTTTATAGGACGCATGAGATTGGATAACCATGTCGGGAGCGGGATAGCGGCGACAGAGAGCAGGAAGACGAACGCGGGGGGAACGAGAGCTCCCCAAAAGGAACGGGCGCACGCGAGGTCGAGGTGACAGCTGGACATCCTGGTAGGATGAACAGTCAACGGACGTGCCAGGCAATCGCTTTCGTGACTCCGGCCTTGCAATAACCAATCCTCATTTACGTAATACCTCAACACTCAACCGAACACCCATCCGACAAGCTGGCATGTTCGGGTCGCAGCCCGAACGCGAGGTGGTCGGAATCTATTCATCTGTCGGAAATTCGTGTCTCGGAAAATCCACAGTAGTTACTGCACTAAGGCTGGGATCTCCGTAGAGGCCGTGACGATTGAGTGCGTAAGGCTCTTTTTACCCACTAATTGATCATAAAAGGGCAGGCACCAGCACATTATGCCGAGGATACAACCAGTATCTACAGTACACTTTTCCTCAAAAACGTCATAGACCCGCACAAGCCCCAAATGCTTCCGCGAGTCGGATGTCTTGTCGTCGCTCCAAGCCCGAAATTCACACACTCACTGGTACGATAAGACCCATATGGTCTTTCCAGCGCTACGGACGTGGACGCATGTGTAGGTGGACGTCGGGCAGAAAGGATACTCCCCATTCGGCTCATGGGTCGCCGGAGAACGTAAACTAGACTAAGGTGCCTCTTACCAAGAAAGACTCCAACCATGCTGCTACAAAGGACGGAATTCCGCCATTGGCCACCTGGGAACACAGTTTTTAACCGCAACTAGATGCCCGGGTAGCACTCAGACGTGTCCGAAGTCTGAGGGGAGGGCATCGAGAAGTGAGTTAACCCACACTGTGCACCATGATGCCAAGTGTGCAGCCCAAGGCTTCATTTGCAAATGCATTACCAACTTCCAACTCCTGATTCACGATAACTGAGCACGGGAATATTGGACTTTTCGAGCTCACAAGCAGCGATAACGGGATATCATAGGATGAACCATATCGTTGGCGCTTTTTCGTGTTAAAGCTGCTTCTTCTGGGGAAATTGTGGCAACCATAGAGCGCGCGTCATGGGTATTGGATGACCCGAACCGAAAATTGAACCGGACATACTTATGATGCGACTGATGTATCAGCATCAGATGTTTCATGTGGTTGTCCAAAGAAGTATATCAACGTTGTGAAAGGTCCCATGACTACGCATCAATAACGGAACCCGATAGAGCGTTAATTTGTGTCTCGATAAGACCGAAGAAAAGCGACCACGAGCGATCAAGTGAGGGTACATCAAAGCCAGAATCATTGAGCTGGATTGCCTTGGAATGGCAATTTGAGGCGAGATAAAAGACGGTTTATCTGTGCGTGTGGAGTTGAGAAACCTGTAGCACTGGCCAGTTATAATGGACCATGCTCAAATGAAGGCAAGTCGGTGAGAACGTGATGGCGAATGGGTGTGCCTTGTAGGAAGATATGAAAAGAAGGTTGGGTTCGGTGGATTCGCAGTGATCAAAGCTGGTATCTGGGTGAAGACTAGCAAGTTGGCTGTTAGGATATGGCCCCAGATTCTAAAACCCTGAATGGGAGCCATTCATGTTAATCATTGGCCCAATTATAAAGAAAATCAAATTAGACATACCTCGGTCACGAGTTCCATTTTATCGGATGGCACCAATTACGGGTTTTTGCTGAATCTGTGAATAGTGTCGGCAACGCTGCTGTCACAGAGATGTCATGATTACATTCGATAAGTCCGCGGAGATAACCCTCTTTTCCTTCCTGCCTATGAAGCAATTCACAGAAGAACAATCGTGGTAAGGTATATAGACTACCATAGGCCCAACACGTTGTCCGGGTGAATGTGTTAACCACAATCGAGTAAAACAACCGACCGCGACACGGAAATTTCCAAGCAAATGACGTTAGGACACGACGGACGAAGGAGGTGGGGAGCCTGTGTCCGAGAAAAGCATCAACGAAATCCCGAAAACTGCCACGCTGACGGAAGTTGGACTGAGGGTAGGAAGACAGTAGAGGCAATGAACAGGTTAGCAAAGTGGATTACGAATCCAATGACCCCAGATTTGACGATTTGAGAAAAAGTCCGAGTCCGAGGTTTTATGGGATATGGGAGTCGTTTAAGCGAGGGGTGGTGTGAGGATGTAGCATGTAGCATAGGAAAAGACAACGGGTCCAAGTTTGACGGAAACAAAATGGCCACTGCCTCCAGATGTCTGTGACTGCAGGCATATCAACCTCGGGAAATATATTTTTAGACACGATTCATTTGGGCGTCACTTACGGGCGACCCTGAGCTTCCAGCTTATCATTATCACTGCGCTGGTAATTGTATATCAGGTTGGTCCGATGACAGAACTCAATTGGTTGCGGTCGAAATAAATTGAAGACAGACAGGTCGTGTGTGGACACATAACAATTATGATATTCCAGATATGGAACGATAGGGGCATAAAGGTAAACCGGATGACGCATTGAGAATGCCAAGGCCACGGCGTGCTTGGCGCCACTTGGCGAAGTCTCGGCATTTCTGGGCGCCAAGGAGGTGGAATCAAGTGCCAAGAAAGCGGATTGAACTAAAAACCAAGCCGAGTCGGATACGCCGCCTTCTCTGATGTCTCCCCCAACTCCCCCTCACGCGCACAACTCGACCTCGCCCTCCCCTCGCCCTCCCTATGCCTCTCTTTCGCGCGAGTCTTCTCATCTCTACAACTGTCAATGGCTCGACTGTACAAAGTCCTTTTCTGACCCTGAACCCCTCTACAATCATCTCTGCAACGATCACGTAGGCAGGAAGAGCACTAATAACCTTTGCCTCACTTGCAAATGGAGAGACTGTGCGACGACCTGTTCAAAGCGCGATCATATCACCAGCCATCTCAGAGGTCTTCGTCTTCTCCTTCCATACGACTTCACCTTTTCTTATCACCCGCCTATAGTTCATACGCCTCTCAAACCCCATGTATGCGATGTGGGTTTCGTTCTCTCATTAGTTACTACAACCATTCTTATCGTGTTTTTAGATCTGTAAGAAGACCTTCAAGCGACCTCAAGACCTTAAGAAGCACGAAAAAATCCATACAGAAGAGCATCATGCTCAGCATAAGCACTCCAAGGCCGTCACCATTCCCGAATCGGTTCATGTCAGAAATCGTCACCAATCTATAGACGATAGCTCCAGGATTACTTCTCGCTCGAAGTCTCAACATAATTACTTTGCAGATGGTAATTGTATGTAATTGTATCTTTCGATGTCTCTTACTCCTCCCTCACGAGACTTCAGCTAGCCATTTCGGTAGTGGTAGTGCATTGCTCACACCTTCCCCGGAAGTGATGCACCAGCAGGTAAGTAGATAGCCATCCTTGTTTCTGGATACTCACATCCACTTTCAAGGCACAACTTCTAGACTTAGACGCTCTTCGTCCTGAGGGATCGTCAGCACCGTCCACAGGCATTAAGAGATCGCACGAATACACTATCAATATGGATGACTTTCTCCAAGATGTCAAGAAGCGTCGCGTCATTCCATCCTATGACTCTCGTATGCGTTTCAACCTCCGTCTCGGTGACAACCTGTGACTCATGTGCAGCAGATATGGCGGACCGATTGACTAGCCTCTCCTTCACTAATGTCACTGGCCCTGCTTCGAATAGCACCTTCAGCCCGCGTTCAGTTTCCCTCGATATCAGGTCCCCCGAGGAACTAGCAGCTGTCAACCAATTTTTACTTACCCTCGGACGCGACGTTACCTCGGTTCACGAGTCCCGTTCCAGTTCGAATGGCCACCAATACTCTCATTACTTCGACTACACTGAACTTAGTCAGCTGGGCCTAACGGGCATGCCAGGGATTTCAATGTCTAACACCACGAGCAGCATGAATACATACCCGAGTCCAAGTAGTCAATATTCTTCTCACACACCAGGCCAGCAACATGTGTCGGGCAGCTCTTATAGTGGTCCGATGTACCCATCCATGAACGGTCTGACCAACCAAGGGCTTTCGTCAGCAACAAGCATTGACCGTCGGGTGTCTAATGGGACGCTCGCCCCGCCAACCTCGCCACCCTTCCAAGTTATCGGGCATCAGCAATCTTCACCCCTCGGTCACGCACACCTGACGCCCCCGCTGGATCTGAGTCCGCCGCACTCATCGCTATCTTCGCCCTCTAATTCCACGCCTCCTCATCTACCTCACACCGAATCCACTGTCATATACGAGCGTGGCTCTCGCCCCGTTGTCCCTCCTGCAGTCCTTGCGCCTGTAGATTTCCCGACAAAGGCCATGCACAGGACTGTCCCGCTCAAATCCATCCCAGTGCGTAGTCCATCACCGGACGACTCGGAACACAGCTCGTCATCGCCAACGTGGGGGCGCCCATCACTGGCGCCGCCCCCACTAACTTACGATCAAACAACTTTGCCAGTACTCCCCAGCTTGCGCGAGGTAACCGCGAGCACTGGCACACCGACACCTACGTCTGGCGTAGATGAACGCCTGTCACACCGGCTGGACCGTTTGAAGCTCAATGGAAGAAGTAACGACAATCGTGCACGGCATGCAGCGCTTATCCGTGATCTACTTGTTACGATCAACGAGCGGTATCGTGTACGATTTGCGTCTGTTCCACCTCGCCTGTCACCGTCGCCTATACCACGCGACGCCGATATGTCTGCAGTGCGAAGTTGAACATTGAGTTTGAATAGCATCCCTTGTGTTTTACCTGTTCTGTTCTGTTATGCTTGCACTGTGCCGTACTCCCGTCCCTGACCATTACAGTATCATTGTCTACTATCTTGACTCATTTGGCTGTATAATTACCATTCCATAGTCTGCCGCACTGATATTGTGTTCCATCACCGTTTTGGCGCGCGTCAGCCCGGACCTCCCTGCGGATGCACAATCCGAGCGAGTTAACTACCAAGGCGGCGACCTAAGTTACCCGCGGACCGAAACACAGACGCAGACAGCTCCGTAGGGATAATAGCTGCCAGTGATGACCGGGTGCCTGAGCTGATCTTTGCCCGACATGGACGTTCTGATGATGGGAAGCAGATAAAACGCATTCATGTGACACATTTTTCCGTAGAAACGTCGGTCATCGGTCATGGTCATATGCTTGGGGCCAAGGGTTCAGCGCTTAACGGTGGGTGATCGGAATCAAAATCGTAAAAGGTCCGAGACATGCCGGGCTGGTCAAACTGGCTTACTACAGTACAAGCTGTCCCTCGGCCTCCGGTGTCTTTCTTCGTCGCGCAATCTCGTCCAATTAGCGTAACACGAAGGACAATGACTGTACCTATCACTTTTCGCACGCGCGGCCTTGTTGTACCAACATTAATTAGCCCATCAACACTCCATCATGCATGATCAGCGCTGGCGTTTCATCGTCCAACAACGCCTGTCATATCCTCTGTTGATAAATGGTATAGCATTGCGCTCCGCAGTATCCGCAGCCTGACCCTGTGGCGTCCGCGCGTCCGTTCGACGAACGGCGCAAGGTCCAGTCTTGGCGCTTGCTATACAACTCCATTCGCTTGGCACCGAAGGAGTGCCAAGAGCCAGCCAAGCAACAGTGGCTGCGCCGACGCTAACCAACTCTTTGGCGGTACTGACCAGCTGACAACACATCCCTCACACGCCAAGAGGACAGAATCGTGAGTCTGGACTTGGTAGGCCTTTCGCCATTCCATTGGTTCAGGTTATGGAGAGTGGGCTGAAGAGGTACGTAATTTATTTACTATTTCTTCGTGCGGTGACACCTCCGACAGAATTTTTCGGGTGGTTGTGTGTCTTGATGCAAACGTGAGCTATTTCCAGCGTGGTCAGTTCACCCTCGGTCGTCTACTCGCATGAGCCAGTCCACCCTGATGCCTGCCTCGACCGTACCTTGTTCCGGCGTCTCAATGTAGACTGCGAAAGTTATCCTTGGACCCTCGAAGTTCTTTGAGAAGGAGCGCATATGAGTCGTTTTCGGCTAACGGTACTCACCCTCTTCCGTCTAGGTCTTCAGCGAGGCGGTCCGCGGTCGGTTGCTCGTAATTTGGCTTGGGCCCCTTGCCCTGCTAGCAAATGTCAGGTCTGCTGGTCTGCCTATGAAGTTACTCAGTACTTCGAGATGAAGTGACCTTTTGAAAAAGTGTTTCGTAGCTCAAATACTATCCATCTATCCGAATCGAGGGCTGTTGTGAAAATGGGCGCCAGTATGAGTACAAGTCATATCGCCAATGCTCAGGATCGTCTTGGTGTTGACATCAGCATGACCAAGTTGTAAGTACCTTAGGCCTCGTTCAGCTACGAAAAACTGAGATTTAAATCCCAATTTGTACGGTTATTTGCCACAATCCACAACGCCACAGAAACAATCAGAGTCCAGATTGTGGCAAATAACCGTACAATTTGGGATTTAAATCTCAGTTTTTCGTAGCCGAACGAGGCCTTACGTATATAGACTCCCCCTTTTGCTCCGATCGCCCTCACCCTCTCGCTCCTTCTCGCTCCCGCCCTGTCGCTGCACGTCATCGCCTCGCACCAATCACATGCGAGGCTCTGATCGCGCCTTGATCACTGAGCGACCCTTGCGTCATCTCCGTCAACACACGCATTCCAGGAGCCACCAAGAGGATAAAAGACCGACCACACCCACTGGAGAGAGCAGAGACCTTCACCCCTGCATTCCTCAGCACGCTCACTTCTCACACCCAACCAAAACCGCACTCCTGTTGTCCTATACCTTTGCTTAGCGAGTCTCGTATGTGTTCCCGTGTGATTGAGTGTTGGCCGTCTGACCCAACAGCCTTCCACAAGTCCGTAATAGGCACGAACAGAATATGAGCGTAATATAAGTGCACTCTCCATGTCTTCTTTGTGAAGAGTGTGCTTATTGAGGCCTTTGCCATGGTACCACGACAAGAAACTCGCCCAGATGAGGAGTCTGAGTCCGTCAAGTGACGATAACGATGGAGCTTAGCAGAAGACCGCCCTCTCAGACACGGGGAATGGACTAGCGCGATGAAACGGTCTTGAGATGGTGTCGAGCAAGGCGAGTGTGGCAGCGAAAACGGTGATGAGAGAGTCGACGCGAGGAAGGGGGGCGGTAGCACACAAGAGATGGAAGAGAGACACAACGCTGTTGATTCGGGGACGAAGAGACCGGTTAAATACATGACATGTCTCTGTGCTATGAGTATGGTATAGTATCGAATCGAGTCTTTGAGCATTAAGGCGCATTTTGGTAGGACAATAAGAAACACCAGGTCAAAGCACTGGTGCCAATCGCACACGTTCCTGACAGTGCCGCACATGCCTACGGCCCTTGCAACTTGGCAGACACATGTAATAACTCAGTACGGCCATATTTGCAGAGTATTAAAGCATACACAAGTGTGTGCAACTGGCACCAGTCCTTTGACCTGGTGGAGCTTGTTGTAGCTCTCTTTTTCATATTTTTCAACAATGCTGCACACATCCGCGGCCTTAGTTATTTTAACTAATTGTGCAGTAGCCTAGGGCGGCCATATCTACAGATTATTGGAGTGTGCACAAGTGTGCATGACCAATATCGACCCTCATCTCTGTTGTAGACCCCACTGGCGATAGACCACGGCTGCTGCGGTCCAGCCGCCCGATTTTTTTTTTTTAAATGGCGCACGGACAAGGTTTTCCGAAAACGCTGTAGTAAGGTAGGGAAAATAGTGAAAGAGACTCATGTATTTGAAGCAGATATTCGGGTAGGGATTGACAGCGCGCGCTCCTTGACGCGCTGAGTAATCTAGAGAGTCAGGCGGAAACGGGGAGGTAGATGTACAAAGTACGATGCGAACTGAGGCGAACAGATAACACAAGGTGCGAGTACGAGGCCCGCAGGAGTCCAAAAATTAAGCAGGGCCACACGAGGTGGCCCATGAGGCGAAGCGGTGCACCGAAGCGTGCTGTGAGCACGAGCTGCAGGGCGAGAAAACCCGCCATGGACCAGCGAGCGGTTAATCGGATCAACTAACTCCAGAAGAATAAGAGATCATCCGGCCAATAAAACTGGGTTGTCAGTTTCTTCGTTGTCGAGTTGCAAGCGTCCCCTTTGCGCACGGTTCCTGCTACAGCAAAGTGAAAGCGTGCGACGTACAATGTCAGTACGGAGATTCAGACGCATGTGAGGACGAGAACTACAAGAGCTTCAATTATTTGCGCAGCATATGGTTGCAACATCCAACAGTTCCTTGGGACAGCTCCTCGAGCTCAGAGGGATGATGATGCACATTTTAACCCTAAGGCATCCAGCTGCCGTTGATGCATTGATCTTTAACACTACAGGCCATGCTGCCGTGTCACACGTATACTGTACGCTATCTTACGGTATTATGGTTACGGTTGAGTACGTCTAGCGTGTAAACAATCCTTCCTCAGCCGCGATCGATTGGCTGAAAACTTACATTCCGCCTGTACTTCCTATACCAACAGCGTCCCATTACTATGATGATACCATTCTATAATGTAAAGTTCATTCGGCTTACAAGCACCCACGCCCCAGAGATGTTCATCACCGTTTAAGAGTGAGCTTAATCTTGGGCGCAGCAGGCACATCATCCGACGCAGCGACCACAGGTGGGCTTGTCGCGAGCGGCGAGGGCACATGGAGCAAACTGCTCTGACCTATACCGAGCGAGTTGCTGAGGCTGGGCATCAACGGCGGTGGACTACCCGCGGATCCAGACGCAGACGCCGAGACTGGCGCAGGCGTAGCTGGTGGTTGTGTGCCCGAGTTGAACTCTGCCCAACGTGGACACTTGCGGTTCGTTTCTGAGAAGAGGAAAAAAGAATTTTTTTTTTATTGGACGTGCGGTCAGGCATAGTCGTGAAAAATGGCAGTGTGGGAAGAGGCCACGTACTCATGTGACCCATTTGGCCGCAGTGGCCACATTTTCTCTGGACAGGTGACAGAACATATCAGTCATACATACACATGGGTCAAGGATCAGGGGTGAGAAAGAGAAGAAGCGGCCAAAAGGTCCAAAAGGTCCTCAGTAAGTAGAAGGCGAGGAGGGAGGGCGTACCGTGGTATCAGGTTTAATCGGACGGTTAAGGGTCATCAATTTACCACCCTCTTTCGCAATCTTTGCGTTCTTGCGATGAAGTCGGCGCTCCTGATTCTTCTTCATCCGTGCAATCTCCTCTTCCAATCTGTGTAACCAAACTTTTTAGCGGAAAGAGATAAATCTGCGTCTATGAGAGTGGGCACACCGTTTCTTAGCACGTGCATCGCGGTCGGTGTCACCCGTCGGTGCCAGCGTGTCCGCACCCGTCGTCTCGTCCTCGATGATCTGTCGTCTTCGTATATATGCACGGATCACAGCTGCGTCTCGCACGATTTCCGTGGACCATTTGTCGTCGATGAACCGTTTGATGCGCAATACCCGCCGTCCACCGTCCGGTCCAACACTCACATCCCGGTCGTGTTCCATCGATGATGCACGGCTGAGCCCTGGCGACGCCGCGGTAGCAGGTCCACCTGTCAGAGCGGTGGCTGGCGAGTGCGCACGACTCTCCCTCCGTGCCAGGCGCTGAGAAGGCTGAGATTTGTAATCGTCCTCGTCATCTGTCAGCTGTGGTTCGTCCTTGCGGTTCAGTGACGCAAATTGCGCCTTCCAAATCCGCTCGATCTCGGACTTGTAGATAAGCTGTTGCTCGGCTACATTGTACCTGTGTGCAGACTTCGGCCGGTTCTCGGCTTCCGCTACAACAGCACAACTATTACCTCGCCATGAAGCCGCAGCATTGCCTTCGCTTGAGTCGCAAAGATGAAATTCTTCGTCGTGATCCACGGAGCAAGTTGTTGCTCAATAGATAGATGCGAGTCGTCATCGCCCCCACCCGTATCTTGCGTGCCACTGTAGCCTGCATCCTGCAAGTGCCGCTGTCCCACTTGCATGCTCTCTGAGAGCACAATTTGTTCCGGTCCTACCATTTTCAGCATATCGGGTTTGCTGGGAACAACCCAGTTAGACTTAAGCCGCCAAAAACCCTGATGAGGGCCACGTCGATGATACTCCATGAACTCCTACACATCTTTGAGTACTCGGAGGTAATTAATAAAGAGAAAACAGACCTTGAGACGCTGACGCATCTGCAACTCATTTTGATCTGGGAAGTATTTCATCAATCTCGATATCTTCAGGCGTTCGCCAGGACTTTTGGCTAGTAGCTTGTAGGCAATAACTTGCAAGCGGTGTTTGATTGTGTTCGTGATCTTTCGTGAGTGGGGCCCTGGCACCTCCGTGACAGGATACGTTTGCCCAACAACAAACAGGTTCTTGATCTCACGAATGTAATACTTCGATTCGCCCTTGATAGTGTTCCTATTGCGATACCATCAATGACAGAATCATGGAGAAGAAATTACCAACTTGATAACGAGGAAGTCGGTTGGATAAGCTTTATGTCGGAATAACGGGGCTCGAATAAGGTTGCTGTAGAGGGCTGGGATGGTTTGACCTGGTTGTACGTAGCCAAACTTCATGAAAGGTGATTCATCTTGTGGTTCTAATACGAATGGCTCCCCGAGGTCGCCCTAGAAAGGAATCAGTGGACGAACGCCAGACTCTGCCTAGACTCACCTTAGGTATATGCTCGTCCTTCTCACTCTTTTTGCGATAATAATTTACGAGTATACTGCCCATCCCAAAATTCGCTATGATGGGTGGATGTTCTTCCTGTTGCCGATGAATTATAAAGTGCACAATAGCAAGAGCAGGGAAAGCTCACTGAGAACTCCCATAATACGAAATTGCTGGTATCGCGCAGGCTGAGGTCACCTGTCCTTCTCAGATTCTCCCCAACGTTGCCCCCGCGACCAAGCCTACGACCGGCCTTATCCTTCTTCTTCTTTGCTGAGCGCACTTTAGTGAACCGAATTTCAATGTTCGCTGGTATTTGCAGAGCCGGTCGATGGAAAGACCGTGACTCCTGCTTCCCCAGCCGTGTCTTATACTAAAAAAAAAAAAAAGGAGTGGTAAATAACTTAGTCCGCATCAAGCCTACAGACAATGACTTACGAATGGTAGCTGCAGCTTCTGCGCTGGGTAGGCATGCTCGACGACAAGGTCCCCGAATGTTTGCCGGACGCGATGCCGCCCACCATCCTTTGACACGTCATAGAACTGGTCATTGGACAGGTTGAACTTGTCTTTGACCTGTGCATTGTCAAACCGCAGACGCTTTCTAGGTCTGACATCCTGGGCTGGTAGGACAGTGAGGTATAACGGAGTTACGAGACGAAAATATACGAACTGGGAGGACGCTCCTCTGGAATGATGTCATCACTATTGTTGAACTCAATTTGAGTGAAGTCACGAAACGGTGCACGGGGACTCCAAATAATGCTTTGCGTCCATGCCCCGGATTCAAGCGCCTTGTTGACAGGAGCCATGAGATCAGTTCGCGTTTGCTCAGCTGATCGCGGGTCGCTCTCGGGTTCGTAGGTGATTTGGTCCTCCCAATTGGACAGTAGAACGAGGTCAATCCCCGACAATACTACTTCCTCGACACGCTCATTCTCTACCTGTCGCTTCGTATCCCCAACGACTACGTCGAGGAAATTCTTAGGAACGTCCCTTTTCTTTGGGTAGACCGATTCCACTATAAACTGATGTCAGCTTGGGATGCACGGATGCAGAAAGACACACATGATATTGGGCGTTTCACTACGCGAGATTTCTTGACGGCAAATCCCTGAAAGAGCTCTGTAAAATCGAGAACTTTGTTCTTTTCGAAGGCAGGAAAGCGCTCGTAAACCGTCTTGGGTCTTTCGACAAGGCGTCGGACTACGCGCACGCGTCGTTGCTTGAACGGAGCCACTGGTGACATAAATTCCATCTTTACCGGCTCTTCCTCCTCCTCCTCTTTGAGCTCGCGATCTACCTCATCCTCGAAATCTTCTCCCTCCCCAGCACCAACCGCGCCATCATCTTTCCACTTCTCGTTGTAGATTTGGGAAGAGGAAAGGGTGGGGATTCCTGAGATTCCAAGTTTATTGGAGAGGCCCGTACTGGGTATTGAGAGATCCGAAAGGACGTGGTCGAGAGAAAACCCGGTGAGGGCTGATACGGCGTCATCCTGTGAAGGTTTGAACTTGGTGTCAAGCAACAACGTAGGAACATGCACACTTCATTCGACATTGGACGAAACGTAACGAGGGGGGGAGTAGGACCTTTCTTGAGGAAGGCGAAGCGGAGGCTAACTTGAACTCGAAGACACGGCCCGCG
>WNFI01660590.1_pt1 | contig 15971 bp, 15 predicted proteins | sample 5400471 | NCBI WGS metagenome assembly WNFI01 (sample SAMN13153348, study PRJNA577476) | soil metagenome | isolation source: 100 cm saprolite on Douglas fir-dominated hillslope | place: USA:California | collected 2013-09-17 | reverse complement strand
AGCGGGCCTCGGATTTGGCGCCCGCCGATTTCGTTCTTCGCCGGAACCTGGGAATTCTGCTATCGGATGCCGGCGAAGACGAGCGCGCGGAAAAGGAACTGCGGCGGGCAGTCGAGCAGGCGCCACGGGACGCGGAGAACCAACGGTCTTTGGGAAGCCAGCTTGCGAAGCAGAAGCGCCGCGCGGAAGCGCTAGCCGAGTACAAACTTGCGCTGCAACTGGCGCCGCGCGCGGCCGATTTGCGTCTTGAGCTGGGTCGCCTGCAGTTCGACGCCGGCGACCGTAATGACGCCGGCCAGCAGTACCGCGCCTGCCTGGAGGCCGATCCCCGCAACGCCGGGTGCCATCAAGCGCTAGGGTCGTTACTGCTCGGTGAAGGCGATCTGGCCGGGGCGGAGGGGGAGCTTCGCCAAGCCATCAAGTCTGCTCCGGATTCGGGCGATACCCATCGCGATCTCGGGTCCGTGCTTCGGAAACAGGGGCATTTCGCAGAGGCCGCCAGGGAACTCGAAATCGGCGCGCGGCTGCTGCCGGACGACAGCGCGACGCGATACCTGCTGGCGCAGACTTACCAGAAGCTCGGCCGCTCAGCCGACGCTGCGGCGCAGCTGGCGGCAGCCGAAAGGGAAAATCAGCGGAAGAGGGACGCCAGCCTTGCAACGAGCGACATCATTCTGGGGACCGAGCTCCTGCAAAGAGGCGAAGTCGCCGCAGCCGAAGCCAAACTGCGGGAAGCTGTGGGCTTGAATCCTCGCGATCCGCTGGCTCACTACAACTACGGTTTGGCGTTGCTGGTCGAAAACCGGATCGACGACGCCATCGCGCACTTTAGGACCGCCCTCGAGCTTCGTGCCGATCACGCAGACACGCTGTATTATCTTGGCCGGGCGCTTTTGCAGAAAAATCAGCCGGCGGAGGCGGCGAGTTGCCTGCGGCAGGCGCTGCGCATGAATCCGGAAGACGCGCACGCGCACAATGTGCTTGCCGTGGTTTTAGCCCGGATGAAGGATTTGTCAGGGGCGAGGGATGAATTCGATAGCGCCCGCGCTCTGGAGCGCGGAAATCCGCTATACGAGCGAAACCTCGCCTGCCTGGAGCGGGCGATGAGCGATTGCGAGCTGGTCCCATGAGCGGTCGCGGAGACGCTCGCGACGCTCATTTGGATGTCGCGCAACTTCCGCCGGTGATGATACAATGGCTTCGTTGTAACCCTCCCTGCAAAACTGGTTCGGTGTGTAACGTAATCGGGCGCGTAGCTCAATTGGCAGAGCAAGTGACTCTTAATCACTAGGTTGAAGGTTCGATTCCTTCCGCGCTCACCAGATTTTCGTATGCAATTGCAGACTGCGGCGGAGCGCCATTTTTCTGACGCAGATCAGAACGGTAGATAGCCCATTCGATTGTTCCACTCCCCGGCCTCGGAAGCCTCCCAGATAAGCAGGATCTCCTCGATGGCCTCGCGGATGTCGAGCTTCTGCGAGACGATCAATACGCCCGCGCTGGTGGAATCGGTGATGAATCGACTGAAGTGCGCTGGCATGGTTTCGCGATCGTGGGAGACCAGAATCCGGCCTTCGCGGGCGGCAAGTGCGAGCACCTCAAGGTCATCTTGGCCGAAAGGATTGGCGGCTTTGGCTGTCTGGAAATCCAATGAAGGCTCACGACGGAGTAGTCCGGCGATGGTCTTGGCGTTCAGATCTTCATCCGCTTGAAATCTAGGCAGCATCAAGTTCGATACTCACGCAAACGGCACAAATCGGGAAATAGGCGAGATGCGCGTTGTGAGCGTTCGGACGGACGCCTCTTCACAGGGGAGGTCCTATTGGCTGCCGCAAATACCTGCGCACAGATTGTACGGTCACCATTTTGGGACGAGTAGACTTCGAGACAATCAGTTTGCCCTGTTGAGCCAGTTTGCTTCTTCTGGTGCCACTGCATGAAGCGCTTCTGCGCGAGTTGCAGTAGCTCAATCGATTCGTCTTCTTTGGAGTTTTCTGGGTTAGACGCCTGCATGGCGCCCGTCAGCCTCGAGTGGCCGTCGAGCGTCTCGCTGTTTCCAGCTTGGCGTATAGAAGCGGATTAGCATTCCGCGAAGCCTTGGCCAGGTCATTGAAGCGAGTTTCCGCCTTCTCCAGGTGTGCGTCGATCTCAGCACGAGATGCGAGATAAAAGGCGATTCCGCCGTAGACCTGTTCCAATGAAAGCGAGGGAAAGGCCTGAACGATCGCTTCCGGGGACTCCCCTTGCAGGAACTGGTAAACCACCGAGTCCAGGGACACGCGGCTCCCGAAGAAGTAATAGCCCGCGCCGCGTCGCTGTATGTATTCCTGCGTCATGTGCTGCCTTAATTATAGCGAAACTGCCCTCGGCAGGATGCGTCGCAGCCAGTGCACCAAGAGATGCATACTTCACAGAACTATATCATCGTGCGAATCTGGAATTGAGGAGGACTCCAAACATGCGGGTCGGCGTTCTGGGAACTGGCGACGTGGGGCGGGCTCTGGGAAGCGCGTTCGCGCAACTGGGGCATCAGGTGACGTTGGGATCGCGCGATGCGAACAACGAAAAAGCCAAGGCGTGGGCGGCGGAGACCGGGCCGGCCGCTTCAACGGGCACGTTTGCCGAAGCCGTGCAGTTCGCCGAAGTGGCAGTGCTGTGCACGTTGTGGAGCGGCACCGAAAACGCGCTTCGTCTGGCGGGTGCGCAGAATCTGGCGGGCAAGGTGCTGATCGACGCCACCAATCCCCTCGTGTTCACTCCGGGCGCGCCTCCTGCCTTAGCGCTGGGTTGTACCGATTCGGGCGGCGAACAGGTGCAACGATGGGCGCCGCAAGCGCGCGTCGTCAAGGCGTTCAATACGGTGGGCTTCGCGCACATGTTCAAGCCGCAGTTCCCGGGCGGCCCGCCGGACATGTTCATTTGCGGCAACGATGCCGGGGCGAAGACCACCGTGACCGGCATCCTTACGGCCTTCGGCTGGGGCACGGTCGATATTGGCGGCATCGAGGGCGCGCGCCTGCTCGAACCTATGTGCATTCTCTGGGTGCTTTACGGGACGCGAACGAATACCTGGAATCACGCATTCAAGCTGCTGCGAAAATAGCTAGGCCTGCGTAGGCCACTCTCCGACTTTGCAAATGGGTACAGACCGGGCAGCGCCGTTGCGAGGAGAACCACAGCGGGAACCGCCCGAATGAGCGGTTCCCTGATAAATTTGTCGAAGGTTAACGTTGCGAAAAAAGCTTCCGCCTGGCAGCCGCGGCCAGCCCCAGCAGGCCCGTGCCAAGTAGAAGCAGACTACCCGGCTCTGGAACGGACGATCCGGTAGGCCCGCCCTGAAACTCCAGGCCGTCCACGAAACGGCTCTTACCACTACCCAGGTCTGGAGTGTCAAAGAAACCTAACTGCACCCCGGTCGTGTCGTAGTGATAGACTCGGTTCCACGTGCCGATGAACAACGTGTTATCCACCGAATCGAAACCCAGTCCCCCCGGATTATTCCCGCCAATGCCAACAAAAGTGGTGCCCACCCCAAGGTTAAACCCAATCCCCGTGTCGACTCCGGCTGTCGTATATTTCTCGATCCGGCTGCCATCGAAATTGCCTACCCACAAACCGCTGCCATCCCATGCGATGCCGACTGGCCCGCCGATGCCAGCAGGCGTAAAGGAGGACAAAACCGCGGCGGTGTTCGGATCGATCCGCTGCACCTGGTCCGCGCTGTAATCGACGCGCCAGAGATTGGTCCCGTCGAACGTCATGTCTTCCGGAAGAAAATGACCAACGCCCACCTGGCTACCGATATTCGCCAGCGTTGTCAGGTTCACCTTCTGCATGTCCCCTTCGTCGCTCCAGAGGCTGAAATCGTCACAGCGTGCGGCGCCTGCACCGCCAAAAACGGAAAACAGTACCAAAGCAAGAATAGAAAGTGCGTTTGCGGTTCGATTGCTCGCGAGCAGGCGTATAGTGGGCAAAGTGGGTTCTCCGTCGGGGGCGCATTGCAGTTTTGCGGCCATTGTTCGATGCAAGTCATTTCTGTGAGTTACGTTGCTGGCCTGGTGATTAAGGTCCAACATTTTAGGGTTTCTGTCCGGCAAAGTAGATCGATACTCAATTTCTTGGAACTTTTCGGCAGCGGCCAGGGCGACCTGAATCGCAGCGCCGTTACCGATACAGCAACATCCAACGTTGTTGGGCGCAACGTGGCACGCCTTAAAGCTGCTGCGAAAATAGCTAGTCGCGAATCATGCCCCAAAGATCGTCGGACTTATGGGCATCGATCGCGTCCACCGGACCGCACGCCGGAGCGCAGCGATGCCCGGAGTAGAGCTTTTCAAAGAAGCGCAGCAGGTGCCCGTTGGCTTCTTGCAGCGTGCTGAAAGTCCAGGTTCCGGCTTCCTTCCGTCCCCAGTGGAACGCCCGCCAACCTGCTTTCGACGGGCGGACCAGCAGGTGCACTGCGCCGTCTTCGGTGTAGTGAATGAGGCTGATCGGTTCGGCGCAGCCAATTGTCGGCTGAGCAGTACAAGGTTGCATAAACTGCCCGCTATCCGCGGCAGGATCGCAGTCGTCCGGGGAGAACCGGGCGCGCGGTTCAATATGCGCGGCGGCGATTCTCTCCATAAGGAATAGTGAATTTCCCGGGCGAAACGTTTCTTGGCGACAGTTCGCCTGAAATCAAACCGGGAGGCCCGTCCGCCCGGCTCAGTTATTGGAAAATGTATGTATGGAACGGCTCGACAACAGAGTAGCTCTCGTCACCGGGGCCAAAGGCGGCCTGGGCACATTCGTCACCAAGACATTTCTGGCGGCGGGCGCGAACGTGGCTGGAGTTTCCAGGTCCATTTTGGCCTCCGATTTTCCCGAGGCGCGATTCGTTGCGATTGCCGCCGAGCTAACGAGCGGTGATGCCGCGCGCCGCGTCGCCGAGACCGTCATTCAACGGTTTCAGCGCATCGACATTCTGGTGCATCTAGTCGGCGGCTTCGCGGGCGGCGCGCCGGTGGCGGGAACCGATGACGCCACGCTCGAACGCATGCTCGACCAGAATCTTCGATCGGCATTCCACATTCTGCGTGCGGTAATTCCGGCGATGCGCGCCGCCGGATCGGGCCGCATCGTGGGCATCGGCAGCCGCGCCGCGGTGGAACCGCAGCCTACAATCGCGGCCTACAGCGCGTCGAAAGCGGCGTTGCTCTCTCTGATTTTGAGCGTGGCGAAAGAAAACAAGGATCGCGGGATCACGGCCAACATCATCCTCCCCGGCACCATGGACACGCCAGCCAATCGCGCTGGCGATCCCAAAGCTGATTTTTCGAAGTGGGTCGACCCGCAACAGGTCGCCGATCTGGCAATGTGGCTGGCGTCGGATGCCGCCGCTCAAGTCAGCGGCGCGGCGATTCCCGTGTATGGGGCGGAGCTGTAACGGCTCAGGCGGGGACTTCGGCGAGCTCCGGCTTCGGAGCCCGGTGGGCCGTAATCTTCTTGGCGATTTGTTCAGAGATGTCTTCCTGCACGGCGAACATCTCGGCGGCAGTTTGTTCGTAGACTCCCGACCACAGGAGGCCGCCATCCACCACATCAATCAGTCCGGCGGACACGCGCAGGCGATTGCCGTCGGACCGCACACTGCCTTCGACCAATGCGTCCACGCCGAGGCGCACGCCGATGCTGCGGATGTCGTCGGTCTTCCCTTTGAAGTGAAATGATGAAGTCCGCGCGACCACGCGCAGGTCCGTCGCCTTCGAGAGCACGTGTATCAGCTCCTCGGTAAGCCCGTCGCTGAAGCGTTCATTCGCGTCCGGGCCTATATTCACGAACGGCAGGACAACCACGGAGCGGCGCGTTTCGCCCGCAGCGTTCTCCAACGGCTGCAGACGCCGCATGTGTTCCACGGCCGAGCGGAATTGAAAAACCGGAACGTAGCCGCCGCACGGAAGCTCGATCACAACCGTGTCCGCGCGCCCCTCGGTTTCATAGTAGAGACTCAGTTTGGAACGCAAGCGGCGCGCCTGCACCCGAACGATGGGGTCGGTACCGGGATTGAAATTCTCGCCGCGTTCAAAGACTGTGACGCCGATGAGATATTCCTTGAGGCGCACCGTGCGGTTGCGCAGCTTTTGTTCCACCGCGAACTGCAGAAACCGGCAGAGCTCCTTGGAGCGCGAGAAGATCCGGCTTTTCAGGATGCGGTGCAACTGCTGGTGAACGGCGTCCGACGATGGCGTCTGTAGCTGGGGTGGCGGCAGCGTGCAAGCCTCGCGCGGGAACGTCGGGGCTTCCACGGCTGTATGGGTGATCACGGTGGTGTCCACTTTCTATAGACCTGCGGCCTCAGCCGGCCAGAATAGCTTCGCGCATCTTCTTGGGAAGATCCTGGCGCTTGTGCCACTTCAGGAACGCATCCACCAGCCGCGGATCGAACTGGCGGCCACTCTGACGCGACAGTTCCGCTAGCGCCTCGGCTTTCGAAACCGCCTGGCAGAACGGACGGTCGTGCGTCATCACATCAAACGCGTCGGCGATGGCCACCACACGCGCCGCCACCGGTATGGCCTGTTCTTTGAGGCTGGCGTACCCGTTGCCGTCCCAGTGTTCGTGATGATAGAGGGCGATTTCCTCGGCCAGCTGCAACAACGGCACCTTGGTGCCCGAAAGAATGCGCGCGCCCAGCGACGCATGCAGCTTCACTTGCTCGAACTCGTCCGCGGTCAGCCGCTCCGGTTTGCGCAGAATCGCGTCGGGCACGCCGATTTTGCCCACATCGTGCAGCGGCGCGGCCAACCGGATCATCTCCACCTGCGCTTTGGACAGGTTGGCGGCGTGCGCTAGAATCGCCGCGATCTCGCCGACGCGCTTGGGATGCTCACCGGTGATATCGGTGCGGTACTCGGCGGCCATGGCCAGCTTTTGCAGAATTTCGATGCGCGCTTCTTCCAACTCCCGCGTCTTCTCCAACACCTGTTCTTCGAGAAGCTCTTTCTGGTTTTGCATGCGCAAGTGCAGGTGGCGCGTTTCCAGAAGATTCCGGATGCGCAACAGCACCTCGGTGGCGTCGATGGGTTTATTCAGAAAATCCTTGGCTCCCATCGTGAGCGCCTTCTGCCTGGCTTCGGCGTTGACTTCGGCCGTGAGCACCAGGATCGGCAGGTATTCGCCTTCCGGCACGCGCGGGCCAATCTGCTGCATCACGGCGTAGCCGTCCAGGTGAGGCATCATCAGATCCAGCAGGATCAAATCGGGCTGGAACTTGCCGAACATGGGCAGCACCTGCCGCGGATCGTTGGTGCTGAGGAAGTTGGTGTAGCCGGCGGTCTGCAGCAGCCGCTCGAGCAGCATCACGTTCGCCTCCTGATCGTCGACGATCAGGATATGGGAATTCTTCAACGTTTCTTCTTTTATCATTTAGGGTTGTCCATTTCGCTCAGGCAGCCATCCAGTAGTTGCAGGAACCGTTTGATATCGAGCGGTTTGGGAAGGTAGTCCAGCACTCCCATGGAGAGCAGGCGTTCGATGCGGCCGCGCGTGGCGTCGGCGCTGATGACGATCACCGGCGTATTTCTCAATTCAGGTTGCTGCCGCAGGCCTTGCAGCACGTCCTCACCCGAGATGTCGGGCAAGTGCAGGTCCAGCAGGATCAAGTCGGGCCGGTGTTCGCGCGCCAGGTCGAGTCCCAGGCGGCCCTGCATGGCCGCCACCAGCTTTACGTGCGGCCGGTGCACGATGATGTGCTCGATCAGCGTGATGTTCGAAAGATTGTCCTCGACGTAGAGCACGATGCGCTCGCGCTGCTGAGGCTCTGGCGGCGCGGCAGACGGCAAGTCGGCAATCGCTGTCTGGGCCTGCGCGACCGGGTCCTTTACCAGCGGCAATTCCATCCAGAATGTGGCGCCGCGGTCGGGATTGTTTTCCACGCCGATCGAGCCGCCCATCACTTCGAGCAACCGCTTCGACAGCGCCAGGCCCAACCCGGTGCCTTCCACGCCGGTTTGCTCGGCCCCCAGGCGCTCGAATGGCGTAAACAGCTTGCCTTCACTGCCAGGCTTGATGCCCGGACCGGTGTCGCGCACCTTTATGCGCAGCCGGTTGCCTTCCATCTCCTGGGCCGAGATGGTGACCGTGCCGGCGTCGCAGTTGTACTTGATGGCGTTGGTGATGACGTTGAGGAGAACCTGTTTGAGCCGCTGCTGATCGGCCAGCACGTGACGCTTCCGGTCGCGCGAGATCTCGTCGCGGACCATAATATTGCGGCGCGATGCCATGGGCGTCAGCAGGTCCAGCGTCTCCTGAACGGCCGAGCTGATCATCACGGCTTCGGGAGAAATCGACAGGCGTCCGGCTTCGATGCGCGAGATCTCCAGAACTTCGTTGATCAGCCCGAGCAGATGCTGCCCGGCCTTGAGAATCTGCCCGACGGACTCGCGCTTATCGCGATCGAGGGCAGCCATCTCCAGCAACTGGGCGAAGCCCAGGATGGCATTCAGCGGGGTGCGCAGCTCGTGGCTCATGCGCGATAGGAATTCGCTTTTCGCGCGGTTGGCCTTCTCGGCTTCTTCCTTGGAACGGCGCAGCGCCACAGTGAGGCGTTCCCGCTCGGTGACCTCATTGGCCAGCAGCTGTTCGGCAAGCCGGCGGTCAGTGACGTCCAGCAGCACGGAGCGGATGCCCGTGGCTTCTCCGGCGCCGTTGCGAATCAGACTGTCGTAGATTTCCAGAATCAGGTAGCCGCCATCGCGGCGGAGGAAATCGCGCTCGAATGGAGCCACCGGCTCGTCGCCGGCGATCTTGCGCTCGATCGCGTGACGGCACTGCTCCTGCTGATCCGCGGCCACAAACTGCCAGACCGGGTTGCCGATCATCTCGGCGGCGGAATAGCCTAGCATGCGGCATTCGGTCTGGTTGACGCGCCGCAGAATTCCCGCGGCGTCGATTTCATGGTAAGCAACCGGCGCAAATTCGAATAGTTCCCGAAATGATGTGTCTAATTCCGAAGGATTTTGGGAGCTGGCACGGCCTCGCGGAGGAGCGGCCGGCAAAGTTCCCGAGGGAGTGCCCGTACGGATCATCTTTACACCTTGTACAGCAAATACATGCGATTTGCAAGCAGCAAAACGGCAAAATGGTCGGATTTATTGTAGAAATTCATAGAAATTGTGTTTAATTGATTCTGCTTTTTGTGGCGGCCATCGGAGCGTGTCCCTACTCCGCCGTTGAGGCACTGCAGCCCCAGTTCGAGCGGGGTCTCGTTCTGAATTCGGAACAAAGTTCTTGCAACCAGCCTTGCCATCTGGTAAAAAACATGAAGTTTGTATTTCAGTTTGTTCCGATAGTGGAACAAAGACGCCCGCGGCAGAGATGGGGGTTGACCCGCGGGATGGACACGGTTCACGCGCCGGCCGGCGATGGCCTTTTTGGAGGACGATGCCAAAATTGGGTGACCGGGTCGTATGAGTTCCAATTCTACGATCAAAACAACCGTGAGGCTGGCAGCTGATTTGCACTGGCAGTTTCAGGGAGAGCGGGCCAGGCGCCGCCTTTCCAATGAAAAGGCGATCGCCGAGGCTTTCGCCTCTTGGATCGCACATCCGCAACCTCTGGTTGGGGGATCTTCCAAAAATTCGCCCTCCCACGTGCGTCCAGCCAGTCCACATGAGAGGGAATGTGTTGAAACCCTCTTAAAAATTCTACGCAATAGCGATGATCCGGCCCGGGCCACGGCTCTCCAGGGCGTTCTCGAGGCGTTGTCGACCAAGTCCGCCTCGCCGGGACCTGATAATTTCGCAAAGAGACTGAAGCAGCTCCATCAAAGCACGAAAGATCCTCGCCGTACCAGGGAAAGAAATCGGCTTTCTGGGGGCCGAGTGGGAGGCACGAAGACGTAGCGTCCAGTAGCGGCTGCTGGGGGGCGCCCAGTTCGAGGCCCGCCATAGAGTTGGCGGACGCCCCGGGTTGCGCGCCGGGACGCTCGCCTGACCTCGGAAGTCGGTTCTTGCCCTTCAGCGCGAGAAACGCAGCCAGGATCCCGGCATTCCGGTTACCGGCTGCATGCACTCCCATCGTCGGCCCCCGGTCGCCCGGGGTCCATCGTTTCTTATCCCTTTGCTTTTCTGCTCTCCGCATGCCTGCCTGGAGGATCTGGGTCGCGCGCGCTGACCGTTGACCATGGGCTTTGCGCTCGTTCGACCGGGGCGTCCGATTCCAGCCGGCCGCGAAACCAATGTTACGGTTTCATCGAAAACGTAACAAGTAAAACGCCGGTCTTTTACCGTAAAATATACGTCCCGCGCAATTGAATGCTTTTCATTATGCCTTACGTCAAGTTACTTCCGCGCATAATCGGGCATAACCAAAGGAAATATAGACCCTTGCAAAGCGCAAATCCTAATATAGTTATGGATGCCCCGATTCGTTCTCATCGCCGGACGGCTGGTAGAGGTCATCAATCGATTTTGGGCCAACCGCTCCTTGCGGATCAAAGCCGTCGCGCTGCTGGTGATTCCGCTGCCGATCTTGTTCGCCGCGCTGGCTGGCATGCAGCGCTCGCAACACGCCGAGCAACAAGCGCGTGCCTGGGTGCAGCACACACTCGACGCACGCGGCACGATTCAGGAAACGATGACCCGGCTGCTGGACGCCGAGGCTTCCGCGCGCGACTACCAGTTGACCGGGGAACGGTCCGCGCTCGAACATTACTGGGAATCCCGCGAGCTGTTGGCGCCGATTGGTGACCGCTTGGCGTCACTGGTCAAGGACAATCCTCCTCAGTTCCAGCGCGCCGTCGAGACGCGAGAATTGATCCGAAGCGAGATGGATGCGCTGTCCGCCTTGTGCGAACGCCGCCCCGGCAAAGCAGCTCGCTCGGATGCCGGCACTCGCGTCGACGGCGCCCGCGAGGTGACCAGCCGCCTGCGCGCTAAGCTCATCGCCATGCAGATGGAGGAAGACCAGTTGCTGCAGTTGCGCTCCCAGGCAGCCGAAAGCGCGCGCTCCCGGTTCTTCGCCATCTTGATCGAGAGCGCCGTCTTGGGCCTGTTCTTCCAGATGGCCGCCGCTTTGCTGTTGACGGGAAGCCTGTCGGGCCAGATTCGCGCTCTCGAGAACAATGCCAGGCTCTTTGGTCAGCATGGGGCCGCTCAGCCGGTAACGCCCGATACGCGCGAAATGCACCGTCTGCAAGACGGCCTACGCCACGCGGCGACGTTGATGCAGGAGAACGAGCGTGCTCTGCGCACGAGCGAAGAACGCTTCCGCACCCTGTTCAGCGAGGCGCCGATCGCTTATCACGAGATCGACCACGAGGGCGTCGTCCGGCATGTGAACACGGCCGAGTGCGCGCTTCTGGGTTGCCAGTCTGAAGACATCGTGGGCAGGCATCCCTGGGATCTGGTCAGCCGCGAGTCGCGCGACGTCGTGCGCCAGAACATCCTGGGCCGGCTGGCCGGCGTCCGCCCGACAACTCCGTACGAGTGCGATTTCGAGTGCCGCGACCAATCCCAGGTCACGGTCGAGATACATGAGAATCTGATCCACGACAAAGAAGGCCGCACCACAGGGATCCGGTCCGCTCTGCTGGACGTTACGGCGCGACGGATGGTCGACATGGCGGTGAAGAAGGTCGAACAATACGCGCAGGAGCTCAGGACGAAGAACGAAGAGCTGCTGCTGGCGTTAGGAGCCGCCCGCGAGGCGAGCGCCACCAAAGGACGTTTTCTCGCCGCCATGTCTCATGAGCTGCGAACTCCGCTGAACGGCATTATGGGGCTTGCTGAATTGATGTACGACGGCGTCGTCGGCCCGATATCGGACGAACACAAGGAGTATCTCGGAGACATACTCGCCAGTTCACGCCACTTGCTGCAGTTGGTCAACGATGTCCTGGATCTGGCTAAAGTGGAATCGGGTAAGCTGGATTTGCGGACCGAACCGGTCGAACTCGGGCCGCTCCTATGCGAGGTGCGCGATGTGTTGCGTATACTCGCGGACAAAAAAAACATTTCGATCGCGGTCGAGGCCGGCGAAGTCGGCAAGGTCGTTACCGACGCCGCGCGCCTCAAACAGGTGGTGTACAACTACCTCTCGAATGCCATCAAGTTCACCGGACAAGGCGGCGCCATTCAAGTGCGCGCGCTTCGCGAAGGCGAGAACACGTTTCGCATCGAGGTGGAAGACAACGGTCGAAGGCCAGGGTGGCTCGGTGGGCGTGCGCAGCCAGCTGGGAGCTGGCAGCGTTTTCTTCGCCATCCTGCCGGTCGAGCCCGCCAAGCACCGCGCCAACGCCGCGCAGGAAGGGGCCGTCTTCGGCGGCTTGGCAGATCCTCAGGTAAAGATCGCGGTTTTCCCGGCTCCCATGCGGGCGCGCCCGCGCTCCCTCGAAGGAGCGCTGCGGCCTTAACCAAAGTCGATGGATATATTTCAGAATACGCCGGTTTTTTACGGTTAAATCCGAGGATTTTACTTTTCGCTTGGACCGGGAGAAAAATACAATGAGATCGCGGTATGACTGTCCCCAGGCAGGACTCTTAACCTGCGGGCTATTCTTCATCCAGACGCCGGTTCCCCAGCGCCAGAGGATTCCAAATGCGCACTGATTCGATTCTCATCGTCGATGACACTCCCGTAAACTTGAAGCTGGTGCGTGTTCTCCTGTCGCGGCAGGGCTTTGACGTGCGCACCGCCAGCACCGCCGAGGAAGCACTGGAGATGGTGCAGACCTTTCGTCCAAGCCTGGTGCTGGCCGACATTCAACTGCCCGGGATGGATGGTCTCGAGATGACGCGGCGGCTCAAGGCCGACCCCAACACCAACGGCATCGTAGTGCTGGCGCTCACCGCCTTCGCCATGAAGGGCGATGAGCAGAAAGCCTTCGAGGCCGGCTGCGACGGCTATATCACGAAGCCCATCGATACCCGTTCCTTTCCCGCGCTCATCCGGCAATATCTGTCTAAGAGCAACGGCTCAGCCCCAGAGGCGCCTGCCGCCCCTGCGACGGCTCCGGCAACCCAGAAGCAGATTCAACAAGCCTTTCTGTCCGAGGGCATGCAGCAGAGCGGGCGGCTGATCAGCAGTCTGGGTAGCGGCTTCGACACCGTGGAAGCTCTCTCCATGGTCCAGCGATGGGCGTCGAACGCGGGATCCGCCGGCTTTCCCGAGATCAGCCACTACGCGCGCGAGTTGGAGAGCCTGCTGCAGCAGAACGGCCGCGGATCGATGGTGCGGACTCGCGAACTGCTGGTGCGCCTGGCGCGCGCCTTCGCCGAGAGCATGGGCTGAGGTGCGCTCGGACTCGGGTGTGCGGCGTCGATTGGCTAAGGGACTGAGTCAAGAAGTATCGGGCCGAGCTGTGACACGATTTGCAGCACCGCCGGTCCCAGCGTAACCAGCAGCATCGCTGGAAAAATCAGAAAAAAGACAGGAAAGACTAACTTTACCGCCACCTTCCGCGCGGCCTCACGCGCCTTCTGCCGCATGCGCAAGCGCAGGTAACAAGTGTGAGTCCGCAAAGCCCCCGCCAGGCTGGTTCCGAAGCGGTCGCTGTCGATGAACACCTGGGCCAGGCGGCGGATCTCGATCTCGTCGTTCCGTCTGGCCAGATTGCGGAACGCCTCGGCGCGGCTTTTGCCGGCCGAGATCTCGTGCAGCACCCCCGTCAGTTCGGCGTTGAGATCGGGAAATGGCGCACGGAGCTCGCGCGCGGTTTGCTGGAACGCCGCGTCCAGGGACTGGCCGGCTTCAAGCCCGAGTACCAGCAGATCCAGCGCCGTGGCCAACCCGGCTCGCAGCCGTTCGGAGCGCTGGCGGATCCAACGGTTCAGAACCAGCTGCGGAAGAATGAATCCGACGAGCGATCCGCACATACCGGCCAGCAGGGCGCTATAGAGGCTCCGGGTGTTGAATAAGGCGGCGGCGAACAAGAGCAGGGCAATGAGCGCGGCCGAGGCCACGCGGATCCCTGAGTAAACCGGCGGTGCTGCCGGCGACCGGTATCCCGCCTGGCCCAGCCGCCGCTGCAGACGGTCGGACTCGTCCGGCCGCACAGGCGCGGCACGGCCTATGCGCCCCAGTGTTTCCATGAGCGGGCCGTCGCCTCCTTTGTTTTCGCGGCGGAACAGCAACGCATAGCCCGCTACACCCGTGGCCGTCATGACCGTGGTAAAAAAACCGGTGAGAAACCAGAGTTCGCGCATGCTTTCACACTTTGATGTCGACGATACGCCGGATGCTCAGGTGGCCCAGGGCGAGGCAGGCCGCGCCGCCCGCGACCAGATACTTGCCGTATGGATGCCGGAACAGGACGCCGATGTAAGCCGGGCTTGTGACCCAAAGGATGGCGGTAAGCGCAATAGGTATGACGGTGAGCACCGCGCCGCTGATCCGGCCCTGCGCGGAAATGGCGCGGATATCGCCACGGAGCGCGACGGAATCACGGATGGTCTTGGCCAGCTCTTCCAGGACCTCGTTGAGCTTGCCTCCGGAACGGCTTTGCAGGACGACGGCGGCCGCAAACAGGCGAACTTCGAGCAGAGGCACACGGCGCGCCAGATTGGCGAGAGCGTCGCTCCAGCCGAGACCCAGCCGCCACTCGTCCCATGCCTTACGCATTTCCTGCGCGAGCGGTTCAGAGCACTCGCCCGCCACCAGGTCCATGGCGGCGCCAAAAGACTGCCCGGCGCGCAGCGCGCGTGCCAGAGAATCGAGGGCGTCGGAGAACTGGTCCTCCATATTTTGCAGGCGCTTCCTTCGTTTGCGAAGAATCAGAAGGTAAGGCGCCAGGAGTCCGGCGGCGGCGGCCAGAGGAACGGTCACGATTGGCGCCCAATCTGCCGCGAACAGCATCGCCCCACCCAGCGTGCCGAGCAGCAGCATCATTAACGTGACCCGGCCCACCGACCACCGCAAGCCCGCCTCGGCAGTACGCGTCTTCAGAATTTCGGCAAAATCAAACCGCGCCAGAAGCCGGTGCCAGACGGAGATTGTGCTCAAGAGTTCCTGCCGGAGGAGCAGCGGTTGCTCGCGCGCCAGCGAGCCGCTGCCTTCCTCGGGGGCGAGGCGTCTTCCCAGCAGAAACGAGCCGGCGGTTACCGCGACAGCCGCGATCAGAAAGGTGGTCGCGAAAATAAAGATAACGATGGCAACCAGCATGGAGGCGCCGCTAGCGCTTTCCGGCGAGAGCCGCATGCGTGAGCTCGGCCATCTGCGGCGTAACAATCACAACTAGCTCGCGGTTGCCGCTGCTCTTGGGGGGAACGGCGAAGAGCCTCTCGGCCAGAAGGGGCCAGTTGGCGGCGGTGGTGAGTCCGGTAATCAAAAAGGGCTGGCCCTCCACAAGCTCGACTTCGGTTTGCATTCTGCGAGCGCGTATCGCCGAGGAGTGCGCAGCCAAGATCTCGGGCGTCACGCGCAGGCGCAGCGTTCCATGGCCGCCAAGCGAAGCCAGGAGCCGGATGCGCAGGCGGCAGCCGCGGCCGCCACCCGCCTCCACGCCGACCTGCCGGCCGTTGCCCGCCGAGAGTTCGGTGGACGACAGGATTTCGATCTGATGATTCTCTTCGAGGGCGCTCAGCAGTTGCGCCGCCGTGGGGCCGGCCGGCAGGGCCACCACTTGCAGCGCATTCGCCTCATGTGGAACGGTTGCCTGAGCGATCAACTGTGCCAGTGCCTCTGGCCGTGCGCTGGCTATCAGCACCAGCAGCCGCACTCGCCCAGGGCCGATTCCGGCGTAATGTTCCGCGGCAACAGGCGCCGCCAATGAAGATACGGTTTGGGACGGCGCCTGAGATGGGGCCTGATGCGTTCTTGCGATAAGGCCGCGGGAGGGCGCGTCCCAATCCGAAAAAATGCTCGCCAGGCTCAGGCCGGGCCGGGCTCCCCGACCCTCGTCGAGTTGGTTGCGTAGCAGCAGGCGTATGCGCGCGCCCGCGTCCGCTAGCGCCAGCCGGTCCGCATTTTCCGGCGTCGCCAGTAAGGTGATGACT
>WNFI01116948.1_pt1 | contig 15971 bp, 19 predicted proteins | sample 5400471 | NCBI WGS metagenome assembly WNFI01 (sample SAMN13153348, study PRJNA577476) | soil metagenome | isolation source: 100 cm saprolite on Douglas fir-dominated hillslope | place: USA:California | collected 2013-09-17 | reverse complement strand
TCTCCGGCGCCATCGTCGAGCGCGTGCGGCTCAAGGCGTACCTGCTCTTCATCGGCCTCTGGAGCATCGTGGTCTACACGCCGGTGGCGCACTGGGTGTCGCACGGCGACTGGAACTGCCCGATGACCGTCATGACCCCCGTCGGATCCGGCATTCGCGGCAGCATCTACCACTCGCACTCGTTCGACGCGACGGCGACGCACATTCCCGGCTTCAAGATCATGATGCCCTCCACGCCGCGCGACGCGTACGGAATGCTCCTCTCCTGCGTCGTCGATCCGAACCCCTGCTTCTTCCTGGTGCCCAAGGCGCTGATGCGCGTGCGCTCGGCGCCCGGCGAGGAGATCCCGGGCGAGCCGGGCGACGACAAGGCGCTCTCCAAGCTGATCGACGCGCCGCTCGGCGATCGCGCGAAGTGGCAGCCGCAATGGCCCGACACGCCGGACCTGTTCGTCCCCTTCGGCGAGGCGCGCACCGTGCGGCAGGGGCGGGATCTCACGGTGGTCAGCTACGGGCGCACGCTTCCGCTCTGCACGAAGGCGGCGTCCGAAGTGGCGGGGGAAGGCATCGAGGCCGAGGTGATCGACCTGCGCTCGCTCTACCCTTACGACTGGGAGCACGTCGCCGATTCGGTGCGGCGCACCGGGCGCGTCTTGTACGTCAACGAGGACACCGAGGTGACGAACTTCGGCGAGCACCTGGTACGGCGCACGGTCGAGGACCTCTTCTACCAGCTGCTCGCGCCCCCGCGGCTGCTCGCCGGAAAGCACCTTCCGGGCATCGGTCTCGCCGACAGCCTGGAGATGGCCACCGTCCCGCAGCTTCCCTCGATCGCGGAGAGCATCCGCGCTCTCGCCCGGACTACCGCCTGAACGTCATCGCTTGGGGACGGCGCAGGCGCGCATGCCGAGGGCGGCGCTAATCTTGTGTCGCCGCCTGGCAAAGGCGTCGTAGCCCAGGTTGCCGAGCTGCCGCAGGCCGGGCGCGCGCAGCAGGGCGCCCGCCGCCGACCGCTCGCGGATCCACGCCACCGACGCCTGGCAGACGCCGCAGTCCGCGTCGTAGACGACCACCATGGCCATGCGCGGAGGATAACTGCGCGCCGCTGCACCGTCGATTCGCAATTGCGCAATCCGGTGAAGCGCGGCTAAGTGTTGCCGCATGCACCTCCTCGCCGCCGCACCCGGCCAGATCGACTCCGGCGATACCGCACTCCTCCTCGTCAGCGCAGGCCTCGTCCTCCTCATGACGCCAGGCCTCGCCTTCTTCTACGGCGGCCTCGTCCGCGCGAAGAACGTGGCGCACACGATGATCCTCTCCTTGGTGTGCATGGCGCTGGTGGGCGTGCTCTGGGCGCTGGTCTCGTACAGCCTCTCCTTCTCGCCGGGCGGCGCCGCCGATCGCTTCATCGGCGGCCTCCATTGGCTCGGCTCTCCGGCGCCATCGTCGAGCGCGTGCGGCTCAAGGCGTACCTGCTCTTCATCGGCCTCTGGAGCATCGTGGTCTACACGCCGGTGGCGCACTGGGTGTGGGCGCCGGGCGGCTGGCTGCACGTGCTCGGCTGCCTCGACTTCGCCGGCGGCACGGTGGTGCACATCAACGCCGCCGCGGCCGCGCTGGTGTTCGCGCTCGTGCTGGGCAAGCGCCGCGGGCTCCGCCAGCCGTCGGTGCTGCCGCACAACGTGCCCTTCGCCATCCTCGGCGCCGGGCTGCTCTGGTTCGGGTGGCTCGGGTTCAACGGCGGCAGCGCGCTCGCGGCCAACGGCGTCGCCGCGTACGCTTTCTCCAACACCTTCTTCGCTCCCGCTGCCGCAGCGCTGGCCTGGGGCCTCGCCGAGCTCTTCTTCTTCCACGGCAAGATGTCGGGCATCGGCCTCGCCTCGGGCGCGGTGGCGGGGCTGGTCGCGATCACGCCGGCCGCCGGCTTCGTCGCGCCGCTCTCGGCGCTTCTGATCGGCGCCGCCGCGGGCCTCGCCTCGCTGACCGCCGTGCGCTACCGCCCGCGCCTCGGCGTCGACGATTCGCTCGACGTCTTCGCCGTGCACGGCGTGGCGGCGACGCTGGGCGCTCTGCTCACCGGCGTCTTCGCCAGCAAGGCCGTCAACCCCGACGGCGCGGACGGCAGCCTGCACCTCCTCGGAATCCAGGCCTTGGGCATCCTCGCCACCTACGCCTGGTCGGGCGCGCTCTCCTTCGTGCTGCTCAAGCTGATCGCGCTGGTAACCCGGCTGCGCGCCGCCGAGGAAGACGAGCGGTCGGGCCTCGACATGGCCGAGGCGGGTGAGCGCGCGTACATCACCGCGGACGAAGGCATGTAACTGGGAAGGCGCGTGTTAAGCTGCGCGCATGGTCTCGGACAAGTATCGGCTCGACGCCGTGGGGCGCTACCTGCTCGAGCAGTTCGAGCTGCGCCGGCCCGGCCTGCGCGAGTGGACGCCGCAGGTCGAGGCCTCGCTGCGCCAGCAGGCCGAGGCCGAGATCGTGCAGATGGAGCGCCAGCTCAAGGAGCTGGAGATCGACGACCCGCAGTACTGGCAGCGCGTGCGCCGGGTCATCGACGACATCCTCCTGCCGCGCTACGCAAAGGCGGCCACCGAGGAGATCGCGCTGCAGAAGCGCGACTACGGTATCTGGCGCGGCGGCGATCTGGTGGCGCGCGGCGCCTTTGCGCTGGTCGGCTTCATCCTCGGCATCATCGCCGTCGAGGTGCCGTACATCCCCATCGAGGCGAAGTGGTTCCCGGCGGTGCTGCTCGTCGCCGGGCCGATGTTCCCTGAAGCCGTGATGTGGTGGTACCGGTGGCGCTACCGGAAGAAGCTCGACGCATTGGTGCGCGATCTGGCAAAGGCCGGTGTTACGCTCGATACCTACCGGCCGCTCTCGGAGCTGACCCAGGCTCTGGAGATGCGCAAGGACCTCGCCGAGGCCCCCGCCGTTCCGCAGCAACGCGAGAGGAGTTGAAAGCCGTGGCCTTCGACATACCGAGAGTGAACGTCCCCACCGGCCGCCGGCTGCGGGTGCTGTGGATCGCCGGCGCGAGCCTTCTGATCCTGTTGCTCGGCTACAACTCCTGCACCACCTACGTGAAGCCCGGCGAGGCAGGGGTCAAGCAGATCAAGTTCGGCATGGGAAAGGGCATCGAGCCTTTCGTCTACACGACGGGGCTGCACTACGTCGGCGTGGGCGAGACCATGCACCGCTTTCCGCTGCGGGTGCAGGTGCTCGAGCTGTCGAACTCGCGCGGCGAGCGGACCAACGACGATCTGGAAGGCCACCGGGTCGCGCCCGGCGTCAACATCCAGACCAGCGAAGGCTACACGGTGCAGGTGGACGTGACGGTGCTCTACCGCATCGCCGATCCGCTCAAGGTGATGACCACCATCGGGCCGGGGCGGCTCTTCGAGGACAGCGCGGTGATCCCGCGGGCGCAGCAGGATCTGCGGCGCGCGCTCGGCGAGCTGGACGCGGAAGACTTCTACCGCGGCAACAAGCGCACCGTGAAAGCGCATGACGCGCAGGTGGCGCTGGAGGCGGAGCTGAAGGACAAGGGCATCGAGGTGCTCCAGGTCCTGGTGCGAAGGTACTCGTACGACCAGCGCTACCAGCAGGCCATCGAGCAGCGGAAGATCCAGGACCAGACCGTCTACAAGAACGAGGCCGAGGCCAAGGCGGCCACCGCCAACGCAGCCAAGAACAAGATCGTCGCCGAGGGCGCGGCTTCCGTGCAGGTGGAGCTGGCGCGAGGCGAAGCGGAAGTGAAGAAGCTGGAGGCCGAAGCGGACCTGTATCGCCGCAGGAAGGCGGCCGACGGAGATCTCCTGGTGAAGCTCGCCGAGGCCCAGGGAACCGAGCTGGAGAACCAGGCGCTGCGCGGCGTCGGCAGCGAGAACATGGTGGGCCTGCGGATGGCGGAGGCGCTGCGCGGGACGCGCGTGATCGTGCTGCCGACCGACGGCGAGGGCGCGATGAATCCGCTCGATCTGAAGACGCTGCTCAAGCGCTTTGACGTGAGGGAGTGATGATGAAAAGCAGGCCTCAGACCTCAGGCTTCAGGCCTCGGGCCGCCGCTGTCGCGGCGCTCTTCCTGACCGGTTGTACGTTTCACAGCACCGATTCGACCGAGGTCGGGGTGCTGACCCGCAAGATCGCGATCTTTGGAAAGGCGGGGGTGCAGCAGGAGACGTATCCGCCAGGCGCGACGTACACCTTCCCGGCCTTCATCACCGACTGGCACGTCTACAACGTCGCGCTGCAGAACCTGGGCATGGTGCAGTCGAAGACGGAGGGCGACCGCGCCGAACGCGACGACATCGAGTTCAAGACCCACGACGGCAACGACATCACCGTCGACGTGACGGTGGCCTGGCGCATCGACACCGCCAAGGCGCCGTGGATCCTCGAGCACGTGGGAGGCTCGACGGCGGAGGTGAAGGAGAACCTGGTCCGGCCCGCCTGCCGCAGCCTGGTGCGCGATGTGCTCAACACCATGACCAGCGAGGAGTTCTACGTCTCGGACAAGCGCTTCCAGAAAGCGGAGGAAGCGCGCGACAGGGTGAGCAAGGTGCTGGGGCCGGAGGGCGTCATCGTCGAGCGGGTGATCCTCGGCGAGCACCACTTCCATCCGGATTACGAGAAAGTGATCCACGACAAGAAGCTGGCGGAGCAGACCGCCGAGCGGATGGTCTCCGAGGGACATGCCTCGCAGCAGGAGGCGCTGCGAAATCTCGAGACCGCCAAGGGCCAGGTGTCGCAGAAGATCGCCACGGCGCGCGGCGGGCTCGATCAGGTGAAGCTGCACGCCGACGCGGACTACTACCGATCGCAGCGCGAGGCCGAGGCGATCCTCGCCGAGAGAAAGGCGCACGCGAAGGGCGTGGAGAAGACCAACCAGGCGATGAGCGGCGCCGGCGGGCGGACGCTGGTGAAGCTGCGCGTCGCCGAGGCGCTGGCGGGAAAGCAGATCGTCTTCCTGCCCGGCGGCGGGAAGGCAGGCGCCCTGCAGACGATGAACCTGAACGATCTGCTGGCGCGCTATGCGGTCAGCGAGACGCAGCAGCAGGCGCCGCCGGCTGCGCCGCAAGTCGAAGCGAAGTGAACCTCAAGCTCACTCTGGAGTACGACGGCGCGGCGTTCGTCGGCTGGCAGGCGCAGCCGAATGGGCGCAGCGTGCAGGCGGTGCTGGAGGGCGCGATCGGGCGGCTCTGCGGCGAGGCGGTGCGGATCACCGGGGCGGGGAGGACCGACGCGGGGGTGCACGCGCGCGGGCAGGTGGCGTCGCTGCAGGCTTCGCGCCACCTGCCGATGAAGGCCTGGACGGTGGGGCTCAATGCGCTGTTGCCCGCGGACGTGTCTTGCGTGCGGGCAGAAGAGGCGCCGCCCGGGTTCGACGCGCGGCGCTGGGCGCGCGGCAAGAGGTATGTCTACTCCATTGTACAGACGGCGGTGCGGTCGCCGCTGCGCCGTGGCCGGGCCTGGGAGATCCGTCGCCCGCTCGAGGTCGCGGCCATGCGCGCGGCGGTGCCTTCGCTGCTCGGCGTGCACGACTTCTCGGCGCTGCGGGCCGCCGACTGTCCGGCGCGCACCACCCTGCGCGAAATCCGCCGCCTGCAGATTCTGCAGAGCGATCTGCAGATCGATGTCGTCGTCGAGGCGAGCGCTTTCTTGAAGCACATGGTCCGCAATCTCGTCGGCACCCTGGTGGAGGTCGGCCACGGCCGCCGCGCGCCGGAGTCGCTGGCGGCGCTGCTCGAGGGCCGCGACCGCAAGCGCGCCGGCCCCACCGCCCCGCCGCACGGCCTCGTGCTCGACGAGGTCTTCTACCTGCCGGGCAACGCCGACCCGCTTCCAGCCGCGCACGCCCGTGGCGGGCCCGGCCCCTCGAGCGCGGCCGGCGATGGGCCGGAGACCGCCGACGATGAGTAAGCTGCGCGCCGCGATGTGGTCGCTGTCCATCGGCGTGACCGCCGTGGTGCTGGCGGCGGTGCTCTTCCGCCTCGTGCCGCTGCCGGGCGCCGCTTTCGTGGCGCTGCTCGCCCTCTGCGCCGGACTCGTCGCCCTGGCGGTGGGGCTGGTCGCGGAAGTTCCACCCGGCGTCGGCCTCGCCGGCGGCATCTTCGGAGCGGCGCTGGTCGCGGCCGTGCTGGGGCTCACCATCGCGCTCGCCCCATTGGCGCCCGGCGCCCAGCGCCCCGGCTTCTCCGATCTGCTCTGGCTGCCGCTGCTGGCCCTGCTGGCCACGATCATGCTCTGTGGAGCCGCGGGCTTCTTCGGCCTGAGCCTCGGGCTGCACCTGGCCCGCCGCCACCGCGACACCGCCGGCCCCCCAACCTGAATTTTGTACAAAATCGTCGGGCTCCGCCCGGCTGCGCAAGATGGACCCGGCCACCGGGAATTTTGTACAAAATTTCTGAAGGGCCCTGCGAGGGCGAAGGCCGGACCCCCCTTTGAGAATTTTGTACAAATTTTCTGAACGGGCCGGCGTGATCAGGGTCGCCGGACCAACTCCGGCCCGGCGTCGTGGCCGATGGGATACAGCCTTCCGCCAAGGTCCAGCGAAAAGCGCCCGTTCTCTTCCCGCAGATCATCGGACAGCGAAAGCTGCGCCGCGCGGGTCAGGCGGGCCCGCTCGCCGCGCACCCGGGCGTAGAGCGCATCGTCGGCGCCGCTGGCCAGCGTCGCCGGATCGAACTCGACCCACTCGCCTGAAGCGAGCTGCGCGCGACCCGGCTCGATGCGCCGGACCCAGAGCGCTGCATCCTCGACCTCGAGATACGCCCAGTCCTTTCCGATGCGCGTCGCCCAGCGCCCGTCGGCCGCGCGGTGGATTCCCTGGTGCAACACCGCCACCGTTCGCGCGTGCTCGATCGCTCCGCCGCGGTGCCAGAAGCGGCCCTCCTTGTCGAGCCGCAGCCCGCTCTCCTCGCGCAGCCTGTCGAGGAGAGCCGGGTCCATGGCTAGTGCAGCATCGCGGGCTGTTCACCGCCGGCGCGGGTGAAGGTGAGCACGTCCTCGGACGGCCCCACCTCCACCCGCACGGTGTCACCCGGCTTGTAGTCGCCCTGCAGCACCTTGATCGCCAGCGGGTCCAGCACCATCCGCTGCAGCGCGCGCTTGAGCGGCCGCGCGCCGTACACCGGATCGTACCCGGCCTTTCCCACCGCCTGTTTGGCGCGCTCGGTCAGCTCGAGTTTGAGCTGCTTGTCCTGCAAGAGCTTCGACAGCCGCGCCAGCTGGAGGTCCACGATCCGCGCCAGCTCCTCGCGACCGAGGCTGTGGAACACCACCACCTCGTCGATGCGGTTGAGCAGCTCCGGCCGCAGCTCGGCGCGGATGGCGTCGGTGACGCGCTTCTTCTCCACGTCGTGGTCGCCGCCCGAGATGTGCTGCGAGCCCAGGTTCGAGGTCAGGATGACGACCGTGTTGCGGAAGTCGATCGTGCGCCCCTGCCCGTCGGTGAGCCGCCCGTCGTCGAGCACCTGCAAGAGCACGTTGAAGACGTCGCGGTGCGCTTTCTCGATCTCGTCGAAGAGGATCACGCTGTACGGCCGCCGCCGCACCGCCTCGGTGAGCTGCCCGCCCTCGTCGTAGCCGACGTAGCCGGGCGGAGCGCCGATCAGCCGCGCCACCGAGTGCTTCTCCATGTACTCGCTCATGTCGAGGCGGATCATGGCGCTCTCGTCGTCGAAGAGGAACTCCGCCAGCGCCCGCGCCAGCTCGGTCTTGCCGACGCCGGTAGGGCCGGCGAACAAGAAGGATCCGATGGGCCGATTTGGATCCTGCAGGCCCGACCGCGCGCGCCGGACCGCGTTCGACACCGCCCGCACCGCCTCCTCCTGCCCGACCACCCGCTGCGAAAGCCGCTCCTCCATGTGGACCAGCTTCTGCATCTCCGCCTCGAGCAGCTTGCTCACCGGAATGTGCGTCCACTTCGAGACCACTTCCGCGATGTCCTCGGCGTCCACCTCTTCCTTGAGCATGCTCTTCTGCTTCTGCAGCTCGGAGAGCCTGGCGTTCTGCGCCTCCAGCTCTTTCTGCAGCATCGGCAGCGTGCCGTACTTGAGCTCGGCGGCAAGCCCGAGGTCGCCCTTGCGCTCGGCGTCCGCCATCTTCTGGTTCGCCTCCTCGATCTTCTGCTTGGCGTCGCGGATGGACTGGATCGCCCTCTTCTCGTTCTCCCAGTGCGCCTTCAGCGCCGAGAGCTCCTCGTTGAGCCGCGCCACCTCGCGCTGGATCTCCTCGAGGCGCCCGCGCGACAGCGGATCCTTCTCCTTCTTCAGAGCCTGCTCCTCGATCTGCAGCTGCATCACTTTGCGCCGCACCTCGTCCATCTCGGCGGGCATGGAGTCGATCTCCATCCGCAGCTTGGAGGCCGCCTCGTCGATCAGGTCGATGGCCTTGTCGGGCAGGAAGCGGTCCGAGATGTATCGATGCGAGAGAGTCGCCGCGGCCACGATCGCCGAATCCTGGATGCGCACGCCGTGGTGCACCTCGTAGCGCTCCTTCAATCCGCGCAGGATGGAGATGGTGTCCTCGACCGACGGCTCGCCCACCATCACCGGCTGGAAGCGCCGCTCCAGCGCCGGATCCTTTTCGATGTGCTTCCGGTATTCGTTGACGGTGGTGGCGCCGATGCAGTGCAGCTCGCCGCGCGCCAGCGCCGGCTTGAGCATGTTGCCCGCGTCCATCGCGCCCTCGGCCGCGCCCGCGCCGACGATGGTGTGCAGCTCGTCGATGAAGAGGATCACCTGGCCTTCGCTGGCCGTCACTTCCTTGAGCACCGCCTTGAGCCGCTCCTCGAACTCTCCGCGGAACTTGGTGCCGGCGATGAGCGAAGCCATGTCGAGCGCGACGATGCGCTTGCCTTTCAATCCCTCGGGCACGTCTCCGTCCACCACCCGCCGCGCCAGCCCCTCGACGATGGCCGTCTTGCCCACGCCCGGGTCGCCGATCAGCACCGGGTTGTTCTTGGTGCGCCGGCTCAGCACCTGGATGACCCGCCGGATCTCCTCGTCTCGCCCGATCACCGGGTCGAGCTTGCCCTTGCGCGCGCGGTCGGTGAGATCGATCGCGTACTTCTCCAGCGCACGGTACTGCGACTCCGGATCGTTGGAGGTGATGCGCTGCGAGCCCCGCAGCGAGGTGAGCGCCTGCGCGATGCGGTCGCGGGTCGCGCCCACGGACTTGAGCGCTTCCGCCGCCCCGCCGCGCTTCTCCGCGGCGAGCGCCAGCAGGATGTGCTCGGTCGAGACGTACTCGTCCTTCAGCTTGCCGGCCTCTTCCTCCGCCGCGTCGAGGACTTTCAGCGTGCGCTGCGCCAGGTGCCCGCCCTCGCCGCCGTGGACGGAGGGGATCTTCTTGAGCTCCTCGTCGAGGCGCTGCTGCACGAGCTGCGGCTCGGCGCCGACGCGCTGGAGGAGCGGCGGCACCAGGCCGTCCTGTTGGTTCAGCAAAGCCGAGAGGACGTGCTCCGGCAGGATTTCCTGGTGATCGCGCTTGCGGGCGACCGCCTGCGACTCCTGCAACGCCTCCTGTGCCTTGACGGTAAATTTGTCGAGCTTCATGCCGCCAAGCTAAAGCAGGAACGGCTTTTGGCAAGCGCTGCCAGCCTCCAATGCTGCGGCCTGCGGCCTCCGCCCGTCGCGGGCAAAGCCCGCTCCTCCCCGCGTGGTACTTTTCGCGCCCATGTCCGAGGACCTGAAGGAGGTGCTCGCGCAGGCGCGAGCTGCGTTCAAAGCCGGCGACGCGCACGCCGCCGTGCGGGCGTACCGTCGGGCGCAGCAGCTCTCGCCGCGCGACGCGGAGATCCCGCACGAGCGCGGGCTCGCGCATCTGGAGGTGGGCGACGTCGGTCTGGCGGCAGAGGCGCAAGCGGAGGCGCTGGCGCTCGATCCAGAGCACACCGGCGCCCGGGCGCAGCGGGCGGCGGCACTGGAGGCGCTGGGCGACGACGAGGGCGCGGCCCGCGAGCTGGACGAGCTGCTCCACCGCATCGGTCCCAATCTGCCGCTGCAGGCGCGCTACATCGGGCTCGGGGAGTCGGCCCGGCGCGCGCGGGAGCGGAGGCTGATCGGCAACCCGGCGACGCGGCTGCAGTCGAGCCCGCTGGCGACGGCGCTGGCGCGCAGCATCAGCGAGCCGATGGAGTTCCGCGCCTCCTTCGCGGTCCTGCGCGGCGCCGCGGAAGGCGCGCTTCTGGTGCGCCTCGATCTCGTCTTCGAGGCGATGGATTCGTCGATGGGCCGCAGCGACATGACCTTCGGCGGCACCACCGTCGAGGAGGACGGCCGCCGCGTCCCGCTCGACGAGTTCACCGCCGCCGGCATCGTCTTCCTCGCCGAGGCGCTCGGCATCGAGACGCTTCGCGCCCGCCGCATGCTCTCCTTCCTGCTCACTCCCGACTGCGGGCTTGGGCCCCACAAGTTCGCCGGCTGCAGCGTCGGCTGGGCCCTCTCGGGCGACGACGGCGAGCGCCGCTATGGCCTCTTCTGCGAGACCTGCACGTAGAGCATGCGCAGGTCGAAGAGCATGTTGTCGAGGAAGCGCGCCTCCTCGCCGGTGAGGTTGCCGCGCGTCTTCTCCTGCAGCATCGCCAGCAGATCGATGCTCTGCTGCGCCATCTGCAGCTCGGGCTTGTCGCGCTTCTGGCCCGTGGTCGGGTCGGGCGCCTCGCCCAGGTGGACGATGACGCTCGAGCCCAGCGAAAGGATGAGCGCGTTGAAGTCGAGCGTCGGCGCCTTGGTTTCATCCTGCATGCGTCACCCCAGATCGACCGTGAATTCCTGCAGCCGGTAGCCGCGCTGCACCAGCAGCACCGCCTGCCCGCTCTTGCGCGCCTGCGCCAGCGACTTCTGGAAGTCCTTCATCGACTCCACCTCGGCGCTGTTCACCGAGAGGACGAGGTCGCCGCGTCGCAGCCCGAGGCGCGCAGCCGACGAACCGCGCTCCACCGCCTGGATGGCCAGCACCGGCTTCTTCGTCTCGTAGCCGGCCTCGCGCGCCTCGCGGGCGGAAAGCTCGGCTACCTTCACCCCGCTGCGCGATTCGAAGATGCCCAGTGCGCGCTCCGCCGTCAGCGGCGAGGCCACGATGGCGACGTCCACCTTCTCCTTGCCGCGCACGACGCCCAGCACCACTCGCGTCCCGACCGGAACGTCGCGCAGCAAGAAGCGCAGCTCGTCCGCGTCGCGCACCGGCGAGCCCTCGGCGCGCACCACCGCATCGCCGCGGCGCAGGCCGGCCCTGACGGCGGGCGAGCCGTCCTCGATGGTCGTCACCAGCGCGCCCGCGTGCGCGCCCAGCGCCGCGGCGGCGTCGTGGTCCAGCGCCTCGGCGTCGAATCCCCACCAGGCGTCGGCGAGCGCGCCCGACTTCACCAGCTCGCGCGCGACCCGGAGCGCGCGGTCGAGGGGAATGGCGAAGCCGATGCCTTGTCCCGAAGCCAGCACCGCCGAGCAGACGCCGATGACGTTGCCGTCGGCGTTGAGCAGCGGCCCGCCGGAGTTGCCGGGGTTGATCGAGGCGTCGGTCTGGATGAAGTCGTAGTAGCTGCGCCCCTCGGCGTGGACGGGGCGGTGCAGGGCGGAGACGACGCCGATGCTCACGCTCTGGTTCAGCCCGAAGGGATTGCCGATGGCGATGGCCGGCTCGCCGAGCAGCAGATCCGCGCTGCTGCCGAGCGGCGCGGCGGCGAACTTCTTCTCGGCCTGTATCCTGAGGACGGCGAGGTCGCCGCCCGGATCGGTGCCGACCACCTTGGCGGTGTAGTCGCTGCCGTCGTCGAAGCTGACCTGGATGCGGCTGCCGCGGGCGACGACGTGGTAGTTGGTGAGGACGAAGCCGGCGGAGTCGAAGACGAAGCCGGAACCGAGCGAAGTGCGCACTTGATCGCGGGCGCGGGCGCCGCCGAAGAAGAGCTCCCACGGATCGTTGGAGGCCGCGGCGCGCACCACTTCCTGCGCGTTGATGTTGACCACCGCGGGGCGGACGCGCTCGACGGCCAGCACCAGCGGGGTGCGCCGCGCCGCGCTGGGGCCGGTGGTGAGCGAAAGAGCGAAGAGAGCGGCGAGCACCGCGAATGCCCCTCTCGGGCGCGGCTACCGGGTCGGGCCCAGCCCGTCGACGGAGGTGAACTCGGTCTCGACGCTGCCGGCCTTCTCGGCCTGGTCCTCGAGCGCCTTGAGGTGGCGCGCGTATTCCTTCTCGTCGAGCAGGCCGCGCTTGATGTAGCGCTCGACCACGCGGCGGTCGAGATAGCGAACCGGGATTTCCTTGTCCTTCTCAGACACGTCGTGCTCCTTGGCGATCGGGCGCGGGCTTCTAGCACATCCTTGCTGTATGGTACAGCCCCGATGCCCGCGCTGCCGCACGGAGTGTACGCCATCGCCGATGGCTCGGCCGGCAAACCGGTGCTCGACCTGGTGGGCGCGTTCGTCCGCGGCGGCGCGGCGGTCGTCCAGCTGAGAATGAAGGCCTCGGGCTTCGGGCCTCGAGATTGGGGCCTCGGGCCTGAAGCCTCGGGCTCTGGAGAATTCCTCGCACTCGCGCGGGAGGCGCGAAAACTGTGCGTCCGCGGAAAGACGCTGCTCATCGTCAACGATCGACCGGACATCGCGCGGCTGGCGGAGGCGGACGGCGTCCATCTGGGGCAGGCGGACCTGCCCTTGGCCGAGGCGCGCTCGATCGTCGGGCCGCACATGATCGTCGGCGTCTCGACGCACTCGGACGCCGAGATCGACGCCGCCCAAGGCGCCGACTACATCGGGTTCGGTCCGATCTTCGCCACGCAGAGCAAGCCGGGCGCAAAACTTCCCCCCCCGCACGGCCTGGAAGGCCTGCGCCGCGCGGTGAAGCGATCGCGTGTGCCGATTGTCGCAATCGGCGGAATCACCGTCGCCAACGCATCCGAGGTCGCCAAAGCTGGCGCCCACTGCGTTGCCTCGATCGCCGAATTGTGCGGGGCGTCCGATCCAGAAGCGGCAACTCGCGTCATGGCTGCGGCTTTTCAGCCCGAGGCCCGAGGCCCGAAGCCCGAGGCCTCGGCAGCGGCCTCGGGTGCGGCCTCGGGTGCGGCCTCGGCAGCGGCCTCGGCAGCGGCCTCGGCCGCGCCGAAGGCGCGCCGATGAGACCGATCATCGGAATCACCCCCGACGTGGGCGTGACCAGCGCGCGTCCCGGCCGCCCGCCGCTGCCGCGCTACGAATTGAAGCAGGCCTACGCCGACGCCGTCCTCGCCGCCGGCGGCCTGCCAGTCGTGCTGCCCTACAGCGAGGACGAGAGCGCGCCGGCGGAGGCGGTCGCCATCTGCGACGGGCTGGTCATCACCGGCGGCGCCTTCGACATCCCGCCGGAACTATACGGCGCGAAAGCGGGCGACCGCCTCGGACCCATGAAGCGAGGCCGCACGGCCTACGAGCAGCGGGTTCTGCGCGCCGCGCTGGACGCCGGAAAGCCCATCCTCGGCATCTGCGGCGGGATGCAGCTGCTCGCGGTCGAGCTGGGCGGCTCGCTCTACCAGGATATCGGCGAGGAGGTGGAGGGCGCCTTCGACCACGAGCAGAAGCTCGACCCGCGCGAGCCGGGCCATTCCGTCAAGGTGCTTGCGGGAACCGCGCTGGAAGCGATCCTCGGCGTCCGCGAGCTCTCGGTCAACTCGACGCACCACCAGGCGGTGCGCGACCCGGGGAAGGCGCGGATCTGCGCGGTGTCGCCGGATCAGATCGTGGAGGCGATCGAGCTTCCCGGCCGCTTCGCCATCGGCGTGCAATGGCATCCCGAGCTGATGGCGGGGCCGGAACACCTCGCGCTCTACCGGGCGCTGGTCGACCACTGCCGCGGCGCGGACCGGTCGCGGCCGTGAGCACTCCCTGCGTCCTGGTGCTGGCCGGCCTCGACCCGAGCGGCGCGGCGGGCATCCTCGCCGATGCGGAGGCGATCCGCGCCATCGGCGCGCGGCCGTTCTGCGTGGCGACGGCGCTGACGGTGCAGACCACGCGCGCGGTGAAGCGCTGGGAGTCGGTCTCGCCCGCGCTGGTGTACGAGTCGGCGCACGCCCTCATGACCGAAGAGAATGTCCGCGCCATCAAGATTGGAATGCTCGGCGACGCCAAGGTGGCCGAGGCGATCGCGAAGCTGCTCGCGCACCGCCGCGACCTGCCGGTGGTGGTCGACCCGGTGCTGCAGGCATCGAGCGGAACGTTGCTGTTCAAAGGATCGCTGCAGCAGGCGCGCGACGCGTACCTCGCGCTCTCCAGGCAGGCCCTGATCACGCCGAACCTCCTCGAAGCCGCGGCGCTCCTCGACCTGCCTCGCCAGCCGCAGGACGCAGCCGGGCTGGAGCAGGCGGCGCGCGCGCTGGTCGGCAAGGGAGTGCGGGCGGCGCTGGTCAAAGGCGGGCACCTGGCGGGCGATCCGGCCGACGTGCTGGTGATGGGCGACGCCGCCGCGCATTTCTCCGGGTCGCGCATCCGGGGCGCTGCGCGCGGAACCGGATGCAGGCTGGCAAGCGCCATCGCCGCCGGCCTCGCCCTCGAGCAGCCGATCCGCGAAGCGGTACTGGCGGCGCGTGGCATGGTGCGCGAGTATCTCGCGCAGTCCGCCGCGCAGCGGTAGCCTTTCAGGGCGCCGGCAGGGCTCCGTGTTACACTGAGGCGCCAGGAGGAAGAGCGATGCGCACGCGCAAGTACGCCCCGATCCTCATCATCATGCTGGCCGCCGGCTGCGGGCCCTGCGGGTACAACCGCATCGTCCAGGAGGAGCAGCAGGTCGAGGCCGCCTGGAGCCAGGTGGAGAACCAGCTGCAGCGCCGCGCCGACCTGATCCCCAACCTCGTCGAGGTGGTGAAGGGCTACGCCAAGCACGAGAAGGGCGTCTTCGACGACATCGCCAACGCGCGCGCCGCGATGATGGGCGCGAGCAGCCGCGCCGACAAGATCAACAGCGCCAACCAGCTCGATAGCGCGATCTCGCGCTTGTTGGTGGTCACCGAGAACTATCCGCAGCTGAAGGCCGACGCCAACTTCCAGCGCCTGATGGACGAGCTGGCGGGCACCGAGAACCGGCTGGCGGTCGAGCGCAAGCGCTACAACGAGGCCGTCCAGCAGTACAACACCGACGTGCGCGGCATCCCCGGCGCGTGGTGGGCGAAGATCGGCGGCTTCCCGCAGCAGAAGGAATACTTCAAGGCCGAGGCGGGCGCGAAAGCCGTGCCCAAGGTCTCCTTCCAGTAGGGGTCGCAGACATGCGCACCAGCAACATCCTCACCATCGGCGGGGCCTTCGTCGCCATCCTCGGCGGGGCCTTCGCCCTCTTGATGATGAAGGCCTTCCTCGTCGACAAGGGGCAGGGCTTCGTCGATCTGTCGGGCCTGGTCGCCGGCGGCGCCGTGCTCGCCATCGGGCTGGCGCTGGTTGCCGTCGGACGCAAGCGCGCGCGGGTGGAGGCCGAGAACGACGAGCGCAACTTCTCCGAGATGGCGCTGGCGCTGGCGAAGAAGAACGGTGGCCAGTTGCAAGTCGAGGCGGTCTGCAAGGCGAGCGGACTCTCGCGGGAGGAGGTGACGTCCCGGATGCGCGAGCTCACTGGACGAGGGATGTTCGACCTCGACTTCGACGCGAACGGACAGATGGTGTGGAAGCTCTCCCCCGAAGCGGGCCGCGCGCAACTCGCCGAGCTGGCCGGCCGGGGCGGATGAAGCTTCGCGCCGGGGCCATTCCGCTTCTGGCGCTGGCCATCCTGGCGGGCTGCAAGCCGAACGTGCGGGGACGCTGCAATACCAGCACGGATTGCCGGACGGGCACGTACTGCTCGATCGAGGGCATCCGTCTTTCCAACTCGGGTACCTGCACGCCGGCCTGTGTCGAGGGCTATATCTGCAGCGGCAGCGCCTGCGCCGCGCTCAAGCCGGTGGTGTCGGTGACCGCGCCCGGCGGCCCCCTCAGTCCAGCCTTCCCGCAAGTGACGGTGCACGTCGCGGC
>WNFI01223933.1_pt1 | contig 15975 bp, 26 predicted proteins | sample 5400471 | NCBI WGS metagenome assembly WNFI01 (sample SAMN13153348, study PRJNA577476) | soil metagenome | isolation source: 100 cm saprolite on Douglas fir-dominated hillslope | place: USA:California | collected 2013-09-17 | reverse complement strand
AACATTTAGCTAGTGATTCCGATCGCCGTACTAGACGGATCCGTGCGGGCTTCAAATCTTCCACTTGCTGTCACACACGGAAGGTTTAGGTGGCAAATCTCTATTGGTCGATGGGTTCCGAGCAGCTTCCATCCTAAGAAAAAAATATCCTGAAGACTTCGAGATACTGTCGAAGACCTGCGTTCCGACACATTCCGTGGGTGATGCGCTGTACAAGTATACAGTAGTGGAGGAAGGCTACCCCATCATTCAAACTCGGGACGGGGAGCCTTCAATGATTCGCTATAACAACGACGATCGAAGTGTCATTAGGCACATGGAGCCTGAAGACGTGACTCTATGGTATCTGGTTGTCATCATTAAATCATCAAGTATACCTGATCCTCGCTTCTTAGGTACCGAGCCCTTGTGAGTTGGGATCGCGTCCTCTCAGCCCCCGATTCCGAATATTGGTTCCAGCTTGAGCCAGGGACGGTTGTTGGTACGTCAACTCGTTGGTCGATTCTCATCCATGGATGGCTTGACAATAAACACCCTCCTCAAGTCATTGACAATCACCGGGTGCTTCACGGGCGATCAGCATTCACAGGAAAGAGACGAATGTGCGGCGCGTATATTGGAAGAGATGACTACTTGGCGAGGCTTTATGCTCTGCGCGATCGAGATGTATATGGAGAGCAGAAGTCCAGCGTGTGGGATCCGAAGCTTTAACAGGAATGATCGAATGATCCAGTCACTTCAGATAACTCGACCTATCTGAATCAATATGTGCCACGCCTAGGTTCTGTCATTCAGACGAGACTTCCTGGATGTACTATTATATACAGCGGGTAAACCGAATGAAGCGTACTGGCGGCTAACGTAGAGACAATGATGTGTTGGTGAAGACATCTTGCAAACCGAAGTGGAGCCTCCTTGGTCCGTATAGTAAGAAAGAAATGGAAAGATGCAGTAAGTGGGAAGGAGATGACCGACGCTGAATGAAGGAAAGATGCCATACGTGAGACAAGCGAGAGACGATACGGGGCAGTAATAGCGGCAAAAACGGTCAAAGGGAATATGACCCAAGTACCACCGATTCGATCCTTGAGGCCCTAAAGGTGATGAAGGGGACAGTAACAATGGACGCATCCAAAATCCGAGCAGAGGCCCGTAGAGCCACATCCCCCACTGGAAGAGCACTTGAACTATGACGCAGATCATCAAGCGCGGACTGTCGAAACGAATGAAACGTAGGATAATCGCTGAAGAGATGCTGAGGCGACTCTGCGGCATCGGATCCGAACCGACAACGCGAAGGCTCGCTAATAATGCTCTGGTGGGAAGCTGCCCGGAACGTGCATACAATTGGAATACCCAGCACTTGAGCGCACGATACTGATTATGATCCAGGTTATGGGATTGATGAGTCTCTGTCTCTTCGAGATGTTCAAAGCGGAGACGATTCTTTTCTATCCAGTCCGGCTGTTCTCAAAGTCCAGCAGAAGGCGAAGCATTATGTCATTCGCCTCAGCGCGGCTCGTCGGCTCCAAAGCATTAAGACCAGCACAAAGCATAGCTGAACCATCTCAATTCAGCCAAGACACGCAAGAAACTACAACTTACATTATACAGCGGACCCCCCCAACAAAGTAAGATCGGACCAGCAATTTCCCTAAGCACGCCGCGCATCTTTCCTCGTGTGAATCACATACATACATACTTTCCATATGTATACTTGGTCGATAATTCTGAAATTATCTCCAACAATGGGTTAAACTGGCTGAAGTGAGGCCGCTTCGCAGGCTCGAATGTAACATCTAGCTTGGATTTTCAGCCCCGAGGAGCCGCTCTTTGGTTCGAGCCAGTTGAATCTAGCGTCAATCAGTAGGAGGCAGTCGACTGATAATATTTTCTGGACCTTATCATTTGTAGCTGACATATGGCGCCCATGAGAATACGCATCTTACTACTATATATAATCCCTCTTCGATCTACTCGCATCCATATATTGCTCCGCTCTGATCGAAAGGGACGAAGAGTGATGAATCATTGTAGAGGCGCCGGGCGCAATTCCTACAACATGGGCTTTCACGGCAATGATTCGACATGCTGCGCTGCACAGCTTGATGTCACAAATGTGATTCCGATGGTTATTATGGAGTGGGTGGAAAATATCGAGCCTTCCAATTGTCCCAGTGTCGATCGGTAAATAAGCACCTGATCGATCCCCAGAGTCCGGAGATGTGGTCGCATATATTGCGCCTCGGGCGCAAGAAATCCTGTAAAGCCTACCCAACGTACGTTTGTGTCACTGTGCATCAAGAATGACGAAGTCAGGAGGTGTGCTGAGTCCTCCATCATGCGTGAATCCACAGTGCTTGTGAAAGAGGAACCTCTTTTGCGTGAGCGCTTCCCAGTGACGTTGAAACTGTTTGACTGCAGTACCGTCGGAACCCCTCTTTCCATCGGTCTTGCGTCCAATGTTTTGTCTGATTGCGTCTAATTCGTCATGCGGTGCCTTACGTCACCCGTTTAGCGAGCAACCAGCAGAGGTGTTCAGGAGACCCTAGTGGCACAAAGCAAAAATAAGGTCACTTTGATCCTACGTATCCTATCTAGGAAATGCCCCGTTATTGAAGACCATCTTGAAGGCATTCGGTACTGGAAGCAGAGCTCTTCGGAGCTATCCTGCTCTGCGGGGTTGCGCAACCATTTCGGGATATCTTAGCGGAGTTGGCCGTATTGATTGTGGTGCCTGGCGGTAGCATAGGCTAATGCTCGGCCTAAGCTTACGGCCAAACGAGCGGATCCAGTGAAGTGATGGGAGGTGATGAGTGGTCAAATATCCGAATGTATTACAAGCACAAGTCTCCTAGCTATACAGTATATGAAGTGCAATCAAGGGCTGATATATCTCACTCTCACAAAAGATCGGTACCATTTTGAGTCCAATGTTGAGCCCAAAATAGGACTCCCGAGTCAACGTGTCGCCCGTTCAGTCAGTCCTTTCGACCAGACTCGGAAGAGGTACGCCAGTGGTCTCGACTCAAGCTGTGCACCATAGGTCATAGCATGCACTCGCAACACCCCACTCTATTGTAGGTCCTACCGATTCATGTAATTATAGGAGCCACCCTGTCAGCCTAAGAACAGCGAGGCTTGACACTCTGAGACGGTTAGTTACCAAGAGCTTCGTGCGTGTATGTGGAAGACATTGAGTGGAGACTGCAGTGAACCCTAATCATGATACCCTGCCCATTCTCTTCCTATGCGCTGTCAGGGGCTACTGGGGTTGAAGCACGTCTTCCATGTAGCTGATGCACATGATCGCCTTTGATATGTACCTCGTTTAAACTGGACGGTTCACTGCATTTCTCATGTCAAGTTGCCAGGAATAGGATTCATAGGGTCTCGCCAGGAAAATTTCCCAACAGCAGTTGCCTAACAAGCCTCTGCTATTACCCACGCCTTGTTTCCCTCGATTGTGCCCCATGCTTTCCATCGCCCCTTATGACTCACGGCTGCATCTATCGCAGCTGCGGCTGCAGACCAACCTGATTGTTAGCTGATGTGACGGCATTTATATCTAGGCATCGATAGCCCCCATTCTTCATTCGTGCTGTCGATTGCACATTTGGGTGATAGGGGAAGCGAGCGAGTTTTTTCCTGCAAGGACGACCGCTGTGCATGAAGCGGATCAGAAGTTCTCTCCGCTCTCAGTTGGGAGCGCTGACCGCTTTAATTTGAAAGTCCTCGACACTCGGTGGCTGATTCCAGTTCACTGGTTTTCCGTAGACCATATAAGAAGAGAGAGGATTCTAACACCATATACTGCACTTACTGAATTCTGCCATGCCTTCGTCCCGCATCGAGAGTATACCATACGACATCCAGTATACCCTTTTTGGTCTGCTTGACTCGTTGTCTCTCAAATCACTGAGTCAATGTAGCTCACCCCTGCGCCGCGTTACCGCACCTCATCTCTGGCGCTCCATCCGCTACTCTTCCCTCAAAGCGCGGCTTGATCCCGCGTTCAGCCTCGGTAATTTTGGGGCCTTTGTCCAAGACGTATCGGGCACCTTCATTCGCCGTCTTTGCTTAGACTTCGGAGCCGGCGGGGTCGGAGTTGAAAATAGCGGTTCGATGATCGCTCAAGTCGGCCAAGGCGACATTGTCCCTTTTTCCGATGAGATTTGGATCACCATCGACGATTTCCTCAGGAGACTCACGCACTTCGCGCGGAACATTACACAACTAGTGTGCTCGTATTACGGGCCACAACAGAGCTCGATTTTTTGGGCCCTCGAGAGGAACTGGGAATTGGCTCCGAACTTGATGGTCTTTGTTGCGAATATGAATTGTGACGCGGGTCTTGGCAGATTTTTACATGCCCATAAGCGATTACATACTTTACACCTTCCATTATCGACGTGTGACGCATCCACACTAGACGTTCACCTCCCATCCCTCCGCTCCATCCATATTCGCACACTTTCCCAGTCCGACGTCATCCGCGGTCAGCCAATCAAAAGCCTCTCTATTGACATCCTGTCACAAAACCTTCAGAGTCTCGAACGAGCCCTCTCGTTCACCCAGAAAGGGGACGAACGGGATGTGTTAGAGCACCTCAGCATTGGATTCCACAATGGGTCTTCAGCTGCAATTTGCGCCCCCCGAATCTACACGGATCTCGTTCGGATCCCTGCTCTGATGCGTCTAAGGCGTATTGGAATCAAATTTTCCAAGGCTTGGAATAGCAAGGTGAATGGACATGTCGGCATTGCGGATGTCCTGATTCCAGCCTTGTCATTATCTTTAGAAGAGTTGGTTTGGGAAGGTAGTCAGTGGTGGATGCATGAAGAGAAGTTGCTTGAGGAATGGGTTGGGAAATGCTTCGAGGTTGGGAAGGCGCTACATAAGTTTACCCTCAGATGGGATAAGGAAGATGGATGTGGTCGGGTTCAGATCTACGAGAGACAAGTTTTGGGAGTGCGGTTGCCGTGGAAGATGATCTACTCTGCTTAGGCCATCTGGTGGTCTTCACTAACTAGTGCCTTCACATGCCCTCATTGTTCTTTGGCGATGCCATTTGTATTTACCTTTCTTCATTCTAAGTTTTGCTGATCATCTGTGCTATATTTGGAGACCCACTCGGATATTGCCGCCGAGTTCTGGAAACGCTGTTCACCGTGACCCCAATGCCCTCATGATCATACTCGACGAGCAACAACCTCAAAAGGGCGGCCCTTCCTCAAGCCAGCCCGTTGTCCGTCCTCTGTCCGTCAACTCCCAGGAATATCCCCCTCCTTACATCCCTTCGGCCTCAACAACAGCAGTTACGTCAAATACTAGAGTCAATAACAACGCCGAAGAAGAATATGGCGATGATGCCTCTACTATCGTCGCGAAAGACAAGGAACCTAGACCACGGAGAAGGCGGGGCCTTCTTTATCTCCTCATAATCTTTGTACTCTACTCTGCTGTTCTCACAGCCTTGCTAGTGCTGGTACGTGTCAGATTAGAACCCTGTCATGTTTATCACAAATGGCTAAACCATACCATACAGAAACCTTGGAGGCGGCGGTGGAAGCCCCCACATTACGGGCCACCCAACTTTGACCTCTGGAACAACCCCCCTCCGTTACCACCGCCAGACATGCCAATGAGTAATTACGTGGATGGGAAGGCTATCGGCCTGTGCAATGCGTGGAGCGTCAATCTCCCGGGTTACTCTAAGCTTCAGTATTGGTATCCGAACAATACTTCATCGATATTTGTGAACTCGTACTACGATTCGCCGTTGCTGAGAGGACGGATTGATGTGTCGGCTCATAATCGAACTGACATGGGCATCGAAATTGGGCTCTCTGTCATGGGCCAATTCAGCCGTGGCAGCGAGGGCATTGATGTATGCATCAAGAAAGGCGTCGCGGATGGCGAATACGGCTTAGAGATATTCAACGTAGGCGCCTTGCCGTCGTCTTCATTTTCCTGACTCATGGTATATACAGACCAGCAGCACCACCCATCTTCACGTTGTCATCACTCTTACTATCCCGACGGGTGTCCCGCTTGCCTCGCTCTGTACTAATCTTCCTCGTTTTGCGCACAGCCTCCAGAAGGAAAACCATCAGAACCCCCTCGTTATCGATTCTCTGAAACTCCAAGGGCCTGTATCCCACCTCACCATGAAAATGGTACGTTCCATCGACTTCTTTGTCGCTTGTTTACGTACGGCATTTGCTTCTGCAGAATGAAACCAAAAGTTTCTCTCTCGAGACGAATGCACCCATCAGAGGATTGATGCGTGTATCCGAGTACCTGCACATTCAGTCGCGGTCGGCTGAAATCATGGCTAATATCACCCTTGCCTACAATGGTTTCCCTATCACTGTAATCCTTAACACTGATCATGCGTACGTGTTTCGGCATTCGTCGAAATCGTGATGTTCCGAGTTCAACTTCAATTGGATTATTAGACCGATTGGTGCTATGATCAGGGTTGTCAACCTCCCCAAGAAGTCCAGCAACCCGAACGAACCCTACCCAATCTCAATATCGGCGTGTACCATGTATGCACCACTCGCCATTGTTGTGGACTACGCATATTCGTATCCACCCATTGCACTCCAGTTGAACGCTCAGACGATGCTCTCGCCGCTGTTGTCCCGTGTCCCACCTTCATTTCAAGGTAACGATCGAGCCCCCATTTGTTACATAATGTAGCCTCAAAATGGGTCTCCTCACCCCATTCTTTTTCCTCCTTCTGTGTCATAGGCTCTTTTGTATGCATGGCGCAAGGATCGATGGCCCAAGTTTTTCAAGCTCAAGGCGTGGAGAATCCATCCGGCGAAAATCGTACGCGGTCCTTGCTTGTATCAAATGACCATAATGGCGATGATCCGCGGGATAACGAAAATGGGTCTGTGTCATGGAATGATCTCCCTGATAGCATGCGCAAACAAATGGGGGCAGTGAATTTGCGCTCTTCAGGGGCTACTGCCATCCTCACGCTTGATGGGACTGATTCGACCCTTATCCGAGGGATCCAGGATTGGTGCTCCGGATGGCATATTCACCCGTGACTGGTTGGTTGGTTGTTGATTCCTGGTTTGTGTCCTTGTTATTCGCTGCTTTGGGGGTTGTTTCGCGGGGGTATATTATGAACAGTCAATTTATTGCTTTTGGGGATCTAACCAATTGTGTACCATCATCACTTCTAAATTACTCATGTTTGCTTTTAGTATTACCGCGCTCAATCTCAATGCTTTACGGAGTATATACATACCGTCTGACTTGATGGAGTCATTGATGAAGAACGGAAAACTACCCCGTGGAAATGGAGGATTAAGCTTCCCACCATCTCTTGTGATGCACCTCAATGCTTCGTCACAACATGAACTGAGCAATTAAGAGAATCGTACAGTATTGGTTGATCTACATTCTAGACCGGGACGATCGATAACTGAGGATAAAGGTATAGAGAGCCGAAAGAATGGATGAGCTTGGGACTCGGATGAGCATGCAACCGTTTCGTAAGTAGTTCCAACTCAACTACCCGACGGGACCCATGTAGCCGCTAAGTGTTAGAGACCTAGCGAAAGACGCTAAGGTACAATTAGTCAACAGGAAATGTTGCTAGACAACACACCTCAGTTCTATATAAAGGAACTGAGGGGACAGAAAAAGACGAGGGAAAAAAAATGCTCCAGTCTTATGGTGATTAAGAGAACAAGTCGTATATACAAACAAGCCTGTATATCTCTACAAAGGAATAGGGGTTCATGACATGAGCAGTCACAATCTCGCGTCATGTCGACTCGATCGATCGGAGTCTACTTCGAAACACTAAGTAGCTGTTGGACCATCAACAAATCGCATCAGTAAGGCCCAACGCTCGCTACACATGTACAATACACTTCAGGTGCCTAGACTTGATGGCCCTCCCTGTCGAGGCTATTAGCCGCTGCTTGGATTCCCGGGACTGTGCTAATCTTTTTTCCTTCATGCTCAATATCGGGTCCCAGTTCGGGCCACTTCAGATCGCCGCCGTGGATGTGATGAAGGTCACACTCAGCTCCGATCTTGGAAGAGGCGGTTGGCTTCCAGTTTTAGAGCCTCCACTCGAGCACCTGTTGATACCCATCAAAATCAGATCAGTCATCAATGGGATGTTCTTTCATTTCAGGTACCAAGAGTTCAGCTCCCTTCCGCAGTATCATGAGGTATCCTCTGCGTGCAGACCTCAGGTTCGCGTCGCGATTGAAGAGACAATGGAATTAGATGCTCTAGCAAATTGTAAGATGACACAATGAATAATTTTAGTCCGTGAGGCAAGTGTCAATGTCCATCCACTCCCCGCGAGCGGGAGGTTGTAACCTGGTATAGAGAGCGTGTAAGCCTAGTTACAGCTCATCCATCTGAGGCGCTTGGTCCCCCCCAAATAACGCGAATGGAGTCCGTAAAATACTTGATACCGCCTGGATGAACAGTGTCGCCTGCTTCACGATGACGTTCACACAGACCACTGTCCCCTGTTGGCACACATCGAGTGTTTTCCGTCCAAAGCCCTGAATGTCTGAGGGAAAGCGGTATTCTAACAGTTGAGGCGATGCGAGGGATACTGGTGATGGTCGAGGGATCATTGATTCCTGGTGTGCCTGTTCATTGTGTAAATCCTAGAAAGTATAGAGAAATCCTGATCACACAACTACCTTAGAGGTAATGGACGCTTCCGACTCCGCTTCAGATATAATTTTTCGCGTGTCGTGTGTCTTGTTCCATAGTCTACGAAAGTCCTCTGTCATCTTCAAGCTCTCGCTAAAGAGATGCAGTGTATTGATTAGCGCTACCACTTCCCAGCGAGTGAGACTATGAGGACTAGACAGAGAGCATTACTTCAACTGAATCAGGGAGGCAAGGATGCAACTTACTCCAGGCCATTCTCGTCCATTTCAAAGAGGATTTTCAGAGCGGCTGCGATACCGGTCACCTGAATCTTTCCCCAGAGCTTACACTTATCGCATCCCACGCAGTCCATAATCCTGGACACATTGCGGAAATGATCCTTAAACTCCTCCTTGAGGATCTGATATTGCCGTAATTAGGTTTGCGCATCGTGAGGGAACATCCTAGGCTTACCTTGGCATCATTACCTTGAAATAAACTGGTCTCGTCAAATACCCCAGCCGATTTAGCGATTTTCAAAACATTATTGAAGAGATCATTCGTGCGTCCATCTCGATCATCTAGGGTGTAGGCGGAGAGATATGGACCAATGCGGGAAAGAGCGCGGAGAAGAAGGACATTATTGAAGTAAATGTGCTGGAGGCGCTCAGGATGCATTGCAATACGATTAGCGAAGCATTGAAGATTCGGACCCTATCATTGCCCAATCAGAAGACGAAGGATCCTCGGGGGTGAAGATAGCATACCCATATGCCTGTTGTCTGGTTAAAATATCGGTGACATAAGTGTGTGGAGATCGATGCATGCATGCCTACAGATGATTATCAGCACTTTCAACAGACCTAAGTGGTAACCTGTCAAACCTGATATAATACGATAGTACACCCGTTTCTCCACGCATTCCTCGTCCGCTACTGCTCTTGTTGCTGGCGGGGGGCTCAATCCAAAAGTGCTGGCTGGGGACTGATCAGAAAGTGGCTCCCTTGCGCGTTGAAGGAGTGTCGCTTCTGACAGACCGAAGCAATTTTCGTCGTAAATTGAATTCCAGATTCGATGTGCTGATTCACCGGCATATCCGGTGAAGCCTTCAGGATTTTCGATGAGGTTAATGTACTCTCCTCCTAGAATGAGAGTGTGAACGCCATTAAATCACACATACGCCGATGACGTACCCGCTTCATCATCTAAGAAGCAGAAGTCTGAATTTTTGTGGAAGCACCCTGGTAGTCGCTAAAGAACGATAAGAGTCAAAGAGAAACAAACAAAGATACAGAGAAACTCTCACAACAACTCCCTCCTGAGCGCCTCGTACCTGGCTGAGCGCCTCGGCCCTCCATTCCTTCGGTACTTGACTCTATACGAAGAGGTAAGAAAATGAGAGTCCCAGCAAGTAACCACCCTACCTCATCTACCGGCGTCACTCCACATGCACGATGCATGCAAAAGCCATTCTCTTTCCAGAATGGGCATTCTCGGTATAAATCCACCTTTGCAATGGGGCGTCAAATGTGCCCCGAGTCGATAGGTACAATAATGATACGTGCTTACCTTAAAGTACCTAAAGAATGGCATCTTAACTAGATCGTCTAGATTGGAAACCAGTTCCTCGTTCACGCTCTCTACAGTCTCGTAATCACATAGTGTGGTTTCTATAGGACCCGTCAATTGGAGCTGAACATAATGATGATTCAGTGTCAGATACGGGGAAGTTCATAGCTTGATACCGTACTTTATTACAAGCTGTAGAAGGCTCATTTACTGGGGTATGTTCCAGGACTTGCTGCAGGGGATTCGATAGAGGCGGCTGTTGGCGCAAGAATTCCCCCGCAAGAGCACAAGAGATGAGGGGTAGAAGGAATGAGGCTACGACACTAAGTCTTTCAGTTAGACGCATTGGATCAAACTGTAACAAGGATATCTGCTAGGTGAACACGTCTGCGTAGGATGGCTGTGATAATAATCGTATCCATGAGATGGATGAATGGTAACGTGATGTGAACATCTTGACTTGAAACCGATGCGGTGGGACGAGAATACAACATTCGGACCTCCCTCGAACCTAATCCTGATCTCAAAATTTTTAAAAGATGCGATGCCACTCAATTTTGACTTGTCACCTGGCCAGGATAGTTCAATTGCGGAGGATATGATGAAATGGGACGATGTCGATGTGACGACGCGCTGGCAGATAGAACATGAATGTAGGTAAGTCCAACTAGGCTGTGGCTTGACAGGTTACTAAGGGACTACGGAAGGGTTGATGGTGTGGCCAAAGACATACGGAATACCCTTGAAAATCCCAAGAAAGAAGTTCTTCTTCATGATTTCCATGATAGATCTCTTCAACTGAGCGAAGAAAGGGCAGCTAACAAAGTGAAGGGCCGCAACAGGCGAAATGAGCCGAAGGATGTATCTCTACCCACAAGTGTGGAATGTCCTGATATTGCAAACCTTGGTTTGGGCCATCATTTCTTCTGTTGTCTATTTCATAATTACTTAAATCGCTCATCAGAGCCTGATATCGTCCGCTTTAAGGAAGACATTGAGGCTGTCCCGCTGGAGTGTTGGAAGTGAGTGCAAATTTCGGATCCTTGGCACATTACGAACTCGTCGATGACGTTACAGTATACCCACTGACGCTAATTTATACTCCCGGACCCGACACAATGAGGATATAAATAGCTTGAGCGAGATTGTACGGACGTCATTGAACATGCATCTCGAACACTAACTATTACTTCTTTCACAGAAACACAATCCAGTTAGAGATCATCATGGCTCGTCCTCAACCAGTGGAGTTCTCAGCAGCGACAATCCTGTTGCACTTATAACGTACACATTTTATACTCGTGGTCTCTTCCCTCCTCACCATTTCCGTCGATCTTCGACCCATGTCGCTCTTTCTACCCAAACGCTCGGGGACGTGTATGATAACATGCCATGTGTCCATAAGTTCCTTCCCGAGGAAATCCTGAGTCAGGATGGCAAAGCTCTTGTGGGTTATGAAGATGACGTGGAAGAAGGCCAAGGGGCACTCATATCTGTGGAAGGTGTCGCACACGGAGATGGGCTAGGCCAGCCTGATTACGCTGAGTGAGAGCTCAGAATTATCGGCTAGCGTCGCGCATCACGTTTAACCTTCGTTCTTCAGGAAGCTGAAGACGTACGTCAATAAGAAAGGCCCCTGTTTCATCCACTTAGGCGCTCGAATGCACGACGTCGTATCGGCGGATTTGGAAATTCGATTACATCAACCTTATTATCGCCTCCATCAGGGGGACTGTGAACACTTCGTTGTTTTTGATCAGATTCGGTATGACCGCCCATTCCCTCACTGTCTACTCTCTGATGAGGTCTTACTTTAGACTGCCGACGCCAACTGACCCCCCCTCAAATTATCCACTAACGATTCAATTATCACCGATCAACGTAACAAGCAGGCAACTCATATGTACGATATGCAATAGGTTCACGGCCGAGCTGTCCATTGTCGGGGATGTGCGAATTGGTGAGGCGACCGCCCTTGTCTGCCGAATGTGTTGGCAGATGTTAGGACCCCCAGTTGAGGGGCGAGATGAGAATGTAATGGTACTCAGGTTACTGGGAGATGAAGGACTCGGTTGAATTTCATGCTCAATCACAACATGCATTTTATTTCGATGGTTTCACACTGTGACTACATTTGGGGACAAGATACGCACATGATGTAGCGGATACGGCCTACAACAAGCCTCCAGCCTCTAGCATCAACACAATTGCTGAAGAAGTTCCGCGATCAGTCTAACAATAGGTCGAAGATAGGTGCTTCGATACTTACAATGAACTATCTCCGGAATAGACTGCGTCTCTATGTCTACAATGATGTGGGCATCCGTGGGTGGTTCATATACATCGTCTGAATCCAGAACATTCTTAGTCAGATATTAAGGATGGAAGTTAAAAAAATCTCACCGATACCAGTAAAGCCTTGGATCTCTCCTGCTCTAGCTTTCTTGTATGTTCCTTTTCTATCGGTTTTCTCGCAGTACTCTAATGACGTGGCAACATAGATGAGGAAAAAGTTCCCTCCTGGGCCGCCAGTGGTAGTGATGGTGTGTTTTGCAGCAGCCCGTGAATGGGCGTACGGGGCGATAGGTGCCGCGATGACAGCAGCACCCGCGCGAGAGAGCTCGGCGGAGACGTAGGCAATGCGTTGGATGTTCTTGTGTCGGTCACTCGGGGAAAAGCCAAGCTCTGAAAGGGCGTCGTCATACGTATCTCATCAAACTCTCCAGGCGAAGCGATACGTACCCGAGCTAAGCTCAGAGCGGACTGTCTCACCAAGAAGCAAACTGACACTACGGGCGCCATGTTGGTTGAGGATGGTCTGGAGGGCTCGGCCAATAATGTCGCGTCCCGAATTATGCAGTCCTGTCAACATGACTACGTTAAGAGATCAGCAACATGAGGGCTCCAGTCTAAGCGGTATACTCACGAACGAAACCTTGCTTTGTCCTCGGTGGATAGCTTGCCCGTAGGACATCGACCACAGCACTAGAAATACGGTACAGCAAGCTGAAGGGGGTCGAACGGTACAGCCGCTTAATGCTTACGGATAACTGAACCATTCAGGAATTGGCTGGGCGATGTATATCAATCTCAGTTCCTTTCTGATACAGAACAGGACTCACCGCTCCAGTTCGTAGCCGCTTTCTCAGCTCAGTGCCAGAAATGTTGAGTGTCTGAGTCCCTTCAATAACTATCACAGAGTCAGTCGCAGTGAGTGTGCCAGGGATGATTATGGGTATTTACCTTCATCAATGGGCATATATTCATCTGAGTCCGGCAAATAAGTCATCATCTTGAATGGAACCACTTCGATGCCCAGCTCCTCTGAATGCTTGCTCACGAGGGCTTGCGCATCATATGGACCATAGAAGTCGACACCCTGTGAGTTCTTTCCTGGACCAGCGTGGTCTCGCCCAATGATAAACTGAGTGCAACCAAAGTTCTTACGAATGATGGCATGCCAGAGTGCTTCTCGTGGTCCACCCATGCGCATTGCAAGTGGGAGGAGGGAGAGAATAGCGAGGCCCGGCGGGAGAGATGGGAGAAGTGCTTGATATGCTCGAACACGACTAGAAGTTCCCAGTTAGAAAAATCACAATAGTAATTTCCTAATTTGAGTCTCACGTGTAATGGTCAACGTCACCAGGCTTTGTCAAACCGACAACGGGATGAATAAGGACGTTAGTCGATCGTTCACGTGCAGCACGGACGACGAGTTCACGATGAGCCCGGTGCATGGGATTTCGCGTCTGGAACGCGGTAACTTTCCTCCACGCCAGCTTGGCAAAACGTGCACGGAGTTCGGATGGTGTGTCTGAAATAGAGACTCAACTTCAAGAAGTCGGCGTTGCCTGAATAAGACGTACACCGTAGGTCAACGTAGTCATAGTGAGTGGGTGTTTGGATGGCTTGGATCTTTCCTCCAATATACCTATTTTGGACTCGGGTATGGAGGTAGACTACGGAAGGATGAGCAATGTCATCGTCTCCTAGCACTTGCACAGCTTCTTTTACAAGATCGGGAGTGTAAATGTCCTCAACTAAATCCGAATTTTCTCATCAATAAACGAGGAAGACTTTGAAGAAAGGTTGCGTGAAACTCACTCGTCAAAATGGCTAGTGCTGCATCGTCTCGACCGTCCAGCAACGCAAGACGAGAGCCTTCTTTGAGTCCAAGAGTCTCCACTTCTTTTTCTGAAATATCCAGCACAATGGGCATCGGCCACAAGTCGCCATTGGCGAGACGTAAATTGTCCACGACACTGATAAGAAATGCTTCATCAAAATAAGGTCTGGGTCTACTTATGTGCGCCCTTACGATTCATAATCTTTCTGGTTTAGAAAGCCCTCCAGAGGACTGAATCCACCATTCATGATGAGCTCAAGGTCACATAGCTGGCGCTCAGTGAGAGTCAACGATGGCAACGTGAATGACTCCTCCAGGAGCTTTTCGCGAAAAGAAAAAGAACGATCACGAGCTATGAGGTCCTTGAGGACGCCACCATGAGGCAAGTTGGCCATCTCCTATGAACCGATCTACTTAGGAGAAGAGAAGCCCAGTAAGGTGATTTTCCCGAGATTCATGTTTGAGGCAACCAAGACATCTTCCCACGGTACCGTTCAGATGGCAACTAACTTTGCTCGTGCTAGCTGCGCTCTCTCCTGACCTCTGCAGGGCTAATTCGCAGGCCATGTATATTTCCTCAGCGTATGTTGATTTGTTTTTGTATTTTTTGGCACGAGTATAAGGCAGTAACTGATTTCGGGAGTTAAAGCCGAAGAAGTATTGATAAGCGAATTTCTTGGCCTGGCCAGTGGTCTATACATAAAGCTTGGGAATATCCCGTCACCCTTTCCAACCACCCGGGCGACAGGAGTTTCTTTGGACCTCGGGATCAAAGAACCCGTATTGCTACTACTAAATAGTATTAGATGCGTTGTCGCGGCCACATCTCCATAATCACGGCGGACTCGGTTATCTTTGCTTTCCTGCTCGCCTGCTCACGCGTGTTCAACAGGTTATATATTTTTTCGGATGATTGAGACACCACAGCAAAACTGGCGGGTTTCTGCAGATCGTGCTACGTGGGTACAGTCTTTGATTGCATCAGAAGAATGTACGATAGTCCTTGGTATTTGAGCACCCTAGCTCGTTCACTAGTTCTAACTGCATCCCTGGCCACCATCATGTCACCGGGCCGCGTCCTCATGGTCTGGTTATTCTGTACCATGAGGCCCGAACGATTCCTGCCGTTGTGCAATCCGCACTGAACACACTAATGGAATATAGCTAGGGAGCGTGGGAAATTTGCTCTATTTAAAGAAGGCGCAACGCACCTCAGTTAACACCCAGTGCCGGGCCCATGTTATTCCTCATGAAGCGATTGCGGTATTCCAAAATTGGTAGCGTGAGAAATCTCCAACGAACGCAGCGCGTACTTATTTCTGGCGCGCTATGTCAGTACGTGTCTCTTGTACTTCTACAATATTATCATCGTATTCACATCAGACATCTGGTATAGGGAGAAGGGTTGGTTGATCATGGCCAGTATTCCCTATCGTTCAGATGAAAAGAAGTTGCACAAAATCCTCAGCCAGGATGCGTGGATATTTCGGCCCCTTTGTCTCATCGATGCATTCATTATTCCGCTCTCCTGCCAGTGTCCTGTAGCGAGAGACATTAGGTATTTCTCTACAAAATTCGAGTGAAAAGGGATTTTATGGCTCGTACTCGACCCCTTTATTCCTCCAATTTCG
>WNFI01044298.1_pt1 | contig 15975 bp, 16 predicted proteins | sample 5400471 | NCBI WGS metagenome assembly WNFI01 (sample SAMN13153348, study PRJNA577476) | soil metagenome | isolation source: 100 cm saprolite on Douglas fir-dominated hillslope | place: USA:California | collected 2013-09-17 | reverse complement strand
TCCTACGAGAATCCGGCGCGCGTCGTGAACCAGCTCGTCAGCCTCGGCGTCGCGCTGGTCGCGATGTGGATCGTGGCGCAGGTGCCGCCACAGACGCTGATGCGCTTCGCGCTGCCGGCATACGTGATCGGCGTCGTGCTGCTCATCGCGGTCGCGCTCGCCGGCGACGTGGTGAACGGCGCGCGCCGCTGGTTGCACGTCGGCGTGACACGCTTCCAGCCTTCCGAGATGATGAAGCTCGCGCTACCGATGATGCTGGCGTGGTATTTCCACCGCCGGGAATCCGGCCTGAGGCTGAGCGACTTCGCGGTCGGCGCGCTGATCCTCATCGTGCCGGTCGGCTTCATCGCCCGCCAGCCCGACCTCGGCACCGCCGCTCTCATCGCCGCCGCGGGCTTCTATGTCCTCTTCTTTGCCGGCCTCAACTGGAAAGTGCTCGGCGCCGTCGTCGGCCTCGCCGCCGCGAGCTTGTTCCCGCTGTGGAGCATGCTGCACGATTACCAGCGAAAACGCATTCTGACGCTGCTCGATCCGACGCAGGATCCGCTGGGCGCCGGTTACCACATCATCCAGTCGACGATCGCGGTGGGCTCGGGCGGCATCTCGGGCAAGGGCTGGCTCAACGGCACCCAGGCTCACCTCGAATTCATCCCGGAACGCCACACCGACTTCATCTTTGCGGTGTACTCCGAGGAATTCGGTCTCATCGGCAACGGCGTGCTGCTTGTCCTTTATGCGCTCCTCGTCGCGCGCGGCCTGATGATCGCCGCCAACGCGGCGACGGTGTTCGCCCGGCTCGTCGCGGCTGCCATTGCCCTGATGTTCTTCACCTACGCCTTCGTCAACATGGGGATGGTGTCGGGGATCCTTCCCGTGGTCGGCGTGCCGCTGCCGTTTCTCTCCTATGGGGGCACGGCGTTGCTCACCCTGTTCATCGGCGCCGGCATCCTCATGAGCGTGCAACGGCATCGGAATCTCGATCACTCTTCGACCGGAGGCACCGTGGATCAACGACAAAAACAAATCGAGCAACTCGAGCAGGACTGGACCAGCAACCCGCGCTGGAAAGGGGTGATCCGCGGCTACAGCGCGAAGGACGTAGTACGGCTGCGCGGCAGCGTGCAGGTCGAGCACACTCTGGCGAAGCGCGGCGCCGAAAAGCTCTGGCGCATGGCGCAGGAGCGCGCGTTCGTGAACTCCCTCGGCGCGCTGACCGGCAACCAGGCGGTGCAGCAGGTGAAGGCTGGTGTTCCGGCGATCTATCTTTCCGGCTGGCAGGTCGCGGCCGATGCTAACGACTCGCTGCAGATGTATCCCGACCAGTCGCTGTACGCCGTGTCCTCCGTGCCGACGGTGGTGAAGCGCATCAACAATGCGCTCGCTCGCGCCGACCAGATCCAGTGGATGGAAGGCTCCGGCGAGGTGGACTATTACGCGCCGATCGTCGCCGACGCCGAAGCCGGCTTCGGCGGCGTGCTCAACGCCTATGAGCTGATGCGCGCGATGATCGACGCCGGCGCCGCAGGCGTGCATTTCGAGGACCAGCTCGCCGCCGTGAAGAAATGCGGCCACATGGGCGGCAAGGTGCTGGTGCCGACGCAGGAAGCGGTGCAGAAGCTGATCGCGGCGCGACTGGCGGCGGACGTCGCCGGCGTGCCGACCCTGCTGCTTGCGCGCACCGACGCGGAAGCGGCAAATCTGGTCACTTCGGATATCGACGAGAACGACAGGCCTTTTCTCACCGGCGAGCGCACGGCGGAAGGCTTCTACCGCGTCAGGAACGGCATCGAGCAGGCCATTGCGCGCGGCATCGCCTACGCGGAATACGCCGACATGGTGTGGTGCGAGACGGGCACGCCGGATCTTGACTTTGCCAGGAAATTTTCAGAAGCCATTCGCGAAAAGTTTCCGCAGAAAATGCTGGCCTACAACTGCTCGCCGTCCTTCAACTGGAAGCGCCATCTCGACGACGCCACCATCGCGAGATTCCAGCGCGAGCTGGGCGCGATGGGCTACAAGTTCCAGTTCATCACCCTGGCCGGCTTCCATTCGCTCAACTACTCGATGTTCGAGCTGGCTTACGGCTACGCGCGCAATAACATGAGCGCCTTCGTCGAGCTGCAGCAGAAGGAATTCGCCGCTGCCGAGAAGGGCTTTACCGCGGTGAAGCACCAGCGCGAGGTCGGCACCAGCTACTTCGACGAGATCACGCAGGTCGTCACGGGAGGCAAGGCTTCCACCACGGCGCTGCACGGCTCGACGGAGGATGAGCAATTCTTCGATGACAAGAAAAAAGCGAAGCTAGCTGCCGTGTGAGCGCGAGCGCCAAGGTCGTCCCGGTTCACCAGAGGCGGGCGTACCTCCCGCGGGACGTTGCCCGCGCGATTCTCGAAGGCTTCGACAAGCACTATCGCCTGTTCCGCGAGGCCTCTGTGCAAGCCCGCGCGCTGTTCGAGCGGGCCGCCTGGGCGCAGATGCGCGAACTCGCGCGCGAGCGCATCCAGATGTACGACCTGCGGGTGCAGGAGGCGGTCGAGGCCCTGCTCGACCGCTATCCGGAAGCCGAGCTCGACGAGTCGCTCTGGCCGGCCATCAAGCTCGCCTACATCGGCCTGCTGCACGACCACAGCCAGCCGGAGTGCGCCGAAACCTTCTACAACTCCGTCGCCTGCCAGGTGCTTCACCGGCGGCACTATCACAACGAGTTCATCTTCTGGCGCCCTGCGGTCGCCACCGAGCACCTGGAAGGTGAAGCGCCGACTTACCGCTGTTACTATCCTTTGCGCACCGGCTTGCGCGCGACGCTGCGCGAGATCGTGACCGGCTTCGGCCTGGTGAACCCCTGGGAAGACCTGCGCCGCGATTTGCTATCCGTAGTGCGCGCACTGCGGGCGCATTTCCCGCGCCCCGTCCGCGTCCGCCCGGACCTGCAGATCCAGGTGCTAGGGTCGCTGTTCTTCCGCAACAAGGCCGCCTACATCGTCGGCCGGGTCATCAACGGGCAGCGCGAGCTGCCTTTCGCCGTGCCGATTCTGCAGAACGAGCGCGGCGCGCTGTACCTGGACGCGCTGCTGGTCGGGGAAAGCCAGCTCCTGGTGCTGTTCTCGTTCGCGCGCGCCTACTTTTTCGTCGACATGGAAGTGCCCGCGGCTTACGTGTCGTTCCTGCGCTGGCTGATGCCGAAGAAGCCGCGCGCCGAGATGTACATGGCGGTCGGCCTCGCCAAGCAGGGCAAGACCCTCTTTTACCGCGACCTCCACTACCACCTCAGGCACTCGAGCGACCGCTTCGTCGTCGCCCCCGGCATCAAGGGGCTGGTGATGCTCGTATTCACGCTGCCCTCGTTCCCGTACGTGTTCAAGGTGATCCGCGACCGCTTCGCGCCGCCCAAGGACATCGACCACCAGACGGTGAAGGACAAGTATCTGCTGGTCAAACTGCACGATCGGGTCGGGCGCATGGCCGATACCCTCGAGTACTCGCTCGTCGCGCTGCCGCTGGAGCGCTTCGAACCGGCGCTGGTCGAGGAACTGAAGCGCGAGATCGGCTCGCAGCTCGAGTTCGACGGCGACAAGCTGGTGATCGGGCATGTCTACATCGAGCGCCGCATGCGGCCGCTCAACCTCCATGTCGAGGAGCTGCGCCGCGACGGCGACCGGGCGCGGCTGCGCCAGACGCTGCGCGACTACGGCGATGCGATCAAGGAGCTCGCCGGCGCAGGCATCTTTCCCGGCGACATGCTGCTCAAGAACTTCGGCGTCACCCGGCACGACCGCATCGTGTTCTACGACTACGACGAGATCGCGCCCATGACCGACGTGGTCTTTCGACGCATACCGCCGCCCCGCGACTACGAAGACGAGATCGCGGCGGAGCCTTACTGGTCGATGGGTCCGAGCGACGTGTTTCCGGAGCAGTTCGAGCGCTTCCTGGTGGGCGACCCGGGCGCGCGCGAGATGTTCTACGAGTACCACCGCGACCTGCTCGATCCTGCGTTCTGGCAGGGCAAGCAGGAGCGCTTGCGCGCCGGTGTTCAGGAAGACGTCTTTCCCTACCCAGAAGAAATCCGCTTTCCCAGGGCATCGGGGCAGCTCCAGGATTAAAGGCCGGCGGCGGCGAGGCGCAGGGTGCCGATCGGGATCAGCAGCACCTGTAGGACGACCAGGACGATCAGGGGAGTCAGATCGACGCTCCCCACCGGCGGCACGAAGCGGCGCAGCGGGCGCAGGAACGGCCGCGTGATCGCATCGAACACCGGGGCAAGCGGCGCGTAGGGATTCACCCACGACAGCACTGCCTGGACGATCACCGCGAAGACCAGGATGTAGACGCCGAAGCGCACCAGATCCACCAGCGCCACCGCGAGGATGGCAAGCGTGCTCGGTTGCGCGCCGACGATCGAGGCCTGCAGCCAGATTCCAAGCGCCTGAAGGATCCAGGCGAGGAGCAGGGTCGCCCAGTCCGTTCGCGCTACGCCCGGGACTAGGCGGCGCGCCGGCACGACGATCCAGTTGGTCGTGGCGATGAGGAATTCGCCGACCGGGTTGCGGAACGGGACGCGCAGCCACTGCAGTAGAAAGCGCGCGAGCAGGAGGAACACGATGAACGTGACCACGGTATCGACCAGGAAGGTCGCGATCTGGCCGAACATTCAGCCCTTCCCCAGCTCGGCGCCGATGTCGGCGCCGCGGCGGCTTGCCGCCTCGAGCGCGCGCGCGAAGCGCTGCGCCAGCTGCTCCTCGTCGAACACCTTGAGCGCGGCCTCGGTGGTGCCGCCTTTGGAGGTCACGTTTTTTCTCAGCTCGGCCGGCGACTCTTCGCTCCCCACCGCCAGCTTGGCCGCTCCCAGCACCGTGTGCAAGGCCAGTTTCAACGCTACGTCCGGCGGTATTCCCATTTTTTTCGCCGATTCGGCCAGCTGCTCGATGAACCAGAAAACATAGGCCGGTCCGCTACCGGAAACGGCCGTCACCGGGTCGAGCAGGCGCTCTTCGGGCAACCAAACGACTTCGCCTACCGCGCCCAGAATGGTTTCTGTTCTTTTTCTTTCGTCCTGGCTCACCTCGGGGAGCGCGTACAGGCCGCTGATCCCGGCGCCGATCAGCGCCGGTGTATTCGGCATGCAGCGCACGAGCTTGCGGTGGCCGCCGAGCCAGCGCGAAAGCGCGTCGAGCCGCACGCCGGCAGCAATGCTGACCACGAGCTTGCCGCGCACCGAGCCGGCGAGCGCCGCAGCCGCCGGGCGCAAGTCCTGCGGCTTCACCGCGAGCACCAGCGTATCGGCCTTCTGCGTCGCGGCATCGGGCGCGGTGCTCGAGCGCACGCCGTGCCGCGCGGCGAGCCTCTCGCGCGCTGCAGGGCTCACCTCGACCACCGAGATCGAGCTCGCCTCGACGCCTTTCTTGAGTAGCCCGCCGATCAGCGCGCTGGCCATGTTGCCGCCGCCGAGGAAAGCGATCCTCATGCCGCGCTCCTTTCCTCCTTGCGGGTGCCGAAAATGGCGGTGCCGATGCGCACCAGCGTCGCGCCCTCGGCGATGGCCGCTTCCATGTCGTCCGACATGCCCATCGACAGGGTGTCTAGTCCGAATTCATCCTTGAGGTTCTCGAAAGCGGCCTTCACTGTTCGGAAGCGCTTTCTTTGTAAAGCGACATCCAGGGTGGGTTCGGGTACAGCCATCAGGCCACGCAGGCGCAGGCGCGGCAACGTGACTATGGCGCGCGCGAGCGCTGCAATTGCTTCGACAGCGACGCCGCTCTTCGTCGCTTCGCCCGAGACATTGACCTGGATCAGCACGTTGAGCGGCGGCAGGCCGGCGGGGCGCTGCTCGGAGAGCCGGCGCGCGATCTTCTCGCGCTCGAGCGTATGCACCCAGCCAAAGCGCTCGGCGGCCATGCGCGTCTTGTTGCTCTGCAATGGACCGATCAGGTGCCATTCGAGCCCGGGCAGCCCATCCATCTTCTCGAGCGCTTCCTGCACGTAGTTCTCGCCGAAGGCTTTGTGGCCCGCGGCGCGCGCTTCCTCGATGCGCGCCACCGGCTGGCTCTTCGACACCGCCAACAATGTCACAGAAACGGGGTCGCGGCCGGCGGCCCGCGCGGCGCGGGCGATGCGTTCTCTAACAACTTGCAGGTTGTCTGATATTGTTGCCATAATCCCCTGAAATACCGCGGGAATTTCTCGCGCCGCAGGGAGGATTGTAATGGATCTCACCGAGCTGCTCGCCTTCGTGGTCAAGAACAAGGCGTCGGACCTGCATTTGTCCGCGGGGCTGCCGCCCATGATCCGCGTGCATGGCGACGTGCGGCGCATCAACGTGCCGCCGATGGAGCACAAGGAAGTGCACGCGATGATCTACGACATCATGAACGACGGGCAGCGCAAGTTCTACGAGGAAAACCTCGAGTGCGACTTCTCGTTCGCGGTGCCGAACCTGGCGCGCTTCCGCGTCAACGCGTTCGTGCAGCAGCGCGGCGCCGCGGCGGTAATGCGGACCATCCCGTCGAAGATCCTGTCGCTCGAGGACCTGAAGTGTCCCAAGATCTTCGCCGAGATCGCCGACCAGCCGCGCGGCATCGTGCTGGTCACCGGGCCGACCGGCTCGGGCAAATCGACCACTCTGGCGGCGATGGTGAACCAGATCAACGAGAACGAGCACGGCCACATCCTCACCATCGAGGACCCGATCGAGTTCGTGCACGAGTCGAAGAAGTGCCTGATCAACCAGCGCGAGGTCGGCCCGCACACCCTGTCGTTCGCGAACGCGCTGCGCAGCGCGCTGCGCGAGGACCCGGACGTGATCCTGGTGGGCGAGATGCGCGATCTGGAGACGATCCGCCTGGCGCTCACCGGCGCCGAAACCGGTCACCTGGTGTTCGGCACGCTGCACACCTCGTCGGCGGCGAAGACCATCGACCGCATCGTCGACGTGTTCCCGGCGGCGGAAAAGGAGATGGTGCGCGCGATGCTCTCGGAGTCGATCCGCGCCGTGATCTCGCAGACGCTTCTCAAGACCAAGGACGGAGCCGGGCGCTGCGCCGCGCACGAGATCATGATCGGCACGCCGGCGATCCGCAACCTGATCCGCGAGAACAAGATCGCGCAGATGTACTCCGCGATCCAGACCGGCCGCCAGATCGGCATGCAGACCCTCGATCAGAACCTGCAGGAGCTGGTGCAGCGTAACGTGATCGGCATGGCGGAGGCGCGCGGCAAGGCGGCGAACAAAGACAACTTCGCGGGGTAAAACATGGAACGCGATGCTGGTGCGCTCGGTGATGAACGACCGGCAGGCCGCCGAGTTCGAGGCGCACAAGGAGTGCAACTTCGCCATCGCCCCGGCGACCATCGGCCGCTTCCGCGTCAACTGCTTCGTGCAGATGGGCTGCGTCGGCATGGTGATGCGCGTGATCACCACCACCATCCCGAACTTCGACGACCTGAAGCTGCCGGCGGTGATGAAGGAGGTCGCGATGACCAAGCGCGGCCTGGTGATCTTCGTCGGCGCCACCGGCTCGGGCAAATCGACCTCGCTCGCGGCAATGATCGGCTACCGCAACGAAAACAGCCACGGCCACATTGTCACCATCGAGGACCCGGTCGAGTTCGTGCACCCGCACAAGAACTGCATGATCACGCAGCGCGAGGTCGGCGTGGACACCGACTCCTGGGAAGCCGCGCTCAAGAACACCCTGCGGCAGGCCCCCGACGTGATCCTGATCGGCGAGATCCGCGACCGCGAGGTGATGGAGCACGCCATCGCCTTCGCCGAGACCGGCCACCTGGCGCTGAGCACGCTGCACGCCAACAACTCCAACCAGGCGATGGACCGCATCATCAACTTCTTCCCCGAGGAGCGGCGCCAGCAGCTGCTGATGGACCTGTCGCTGAACCTCAAGGCCGTGATCTCGCAGCGCCTGCTGCCGCTGCGCGAAGGCAAGGGCCGGGCGGCGGCGGTCGAAGTACTGCTCAACTCGCCATTGATCTCTGACCTGATCTTCAAGGGCGAGGTCCACGAGATCAAAGAGATCATGAAGAAGTCGCGCGAACTGGGCATGCAGACCTTCGACCAGGCCCTCTTCGACCTGTATGAGGCCGGCCGCATCAGCTACGAGGACGCGCTGCGCTTCGCCGATTCCACCAACGAGGTCCGGCTGCAGATCAAGCTGCAAGGCAAGGAAGCGAAGGACAAGGACCTCACCAAGGGCATCGAACACCTCGATATCATCTGATCTCAGATGTCGGCAGACAAAAAGGGCGCGCGAGCGCCCTTTTTTTGCTCGTACGATAAGCGCTGGGTCCGTGAGCCGGTATTTCATCGCGCGCCTGCGCCATCCAGCCGGTCGAACGGGCTCGTCACGCCGCGGCCGCCCTTGTTCAGCACGTGCGTATAGATCATCGTCGTGGATACGTCCGAGTGCCCGAGTAGTTCCTGCACGGTACGGATGTCATAGCCACCCTCGAGCAGATGCGTCGCGAACGTATGGCGCAGCGCATGGCAGCTCACGGGCTTGGCGATGCCGGCGGCGAGCGCCGCGACCTTTATGGCGCGTTGCGGCACCGATTCGTACAGATGGTGGCGCCGCACCACACCGTCCTCGGGATCCGCCGAGCGGTGCTGCGACGGAAACACGTACTGCCAGCACCACTCGCGCCCCGCGCGCGGATACTTGCGACCGAGTGCGTAGGGCAGATGCACTTCGCCGTACCCCTCTCGCAGGTCGCGCGCATGCAGCAGACGGACGCGTTCGAGATGCCCGCGCAGCGGCTGGAGAAGCCTCTCGGGCAGCATCGTGACCCGGTCCTTCTCGCCCTTGCCGTCGCGCACCAGAAATCTGCCGGTACGAGAGCTCCACGTCCTGGACAGTCGCTACACTGAAACGGAGCTTGCTGCTGGACCGACGTGCGTTCGTCCCATTCCAAAGCTTTTGTCGGAGTAGCCGCAGAACAAAATGCCGCGCGGTCGAGACGATACGTTCCCGCCCAACAACGCGATCGTCGACGGTCAACCAAGCTGCGATCTCCTCGTAGCGCGCCTCCTCAGGCCCGACAGCGGCAATACTCGAAGTGACCAACAAAGACGCGAGTGTTTCGGCGGTGGGTCGAGATTGACCGTTTTCGGACTTTTTCTACAACCTCGTTAGGCATCATCAGGCATAAGCCGCGCGACATTTGGCAGCCGCGAAAAAATTCAGGCGGGGTGCGCTCAAGGGCAAAAAGATTGAGTTCGCCTCTTCAGAAAGAATCGAGGAGCTTCGCGGCGTTGCTGATGACTTTATGCTGGAGATCTTCGATTTTCTGCCAGGCGAATATCTGATTACTGACGAGTCGAGTCTTCCTGACTTCACCGAAATGGGTTCGGCCGACACGTCTCCGATTTGGAGCCTTATAACGGAGCGTTTCGCAATCGAACACACCGATGTTCCATCGGAAAGATTGGTAGATATCTTCGCGGAGATTCAGGCCAGGAAGAGCCTGCAATGATGATGCCTAACTCAAGGTGGGACGGACGGGCCACCAGTGTCGTGCCGTTCTTTAGCAGCGTGCTGGCCCACCGTTCACCAAAACGTTCGGCGGCAGGGAACCGGTAGTTCGGCGATGGAGTAACATTCCGCAGATGAAAGTCGCAACCGGAAAAGTCGTTGAGGCAAAGTCGTCCTCGAGGACGAACCCTTGGCTGAGGGCTCTGTGGTGACCGTGGTCGCTCGGGAGGACGACGAGACCTTCGAAGTCTCGCCTGAGGAAGAAAAGGCGTTACTTGCTGCCATCGCCCAGGCCGAGCGAGGCGAGGTCATCTCCTGGGAAGAACTGCGCGGCCCCGCGGCGCAAAGCTCCAAGGTGTACGCCGCGTCACGCTTTCCCGAATTCGGTACTACCTCTACTACCGTGCTACCGACGAAGCACTCGAAGTCTTAGCCTTCTGGCACACCAGTCGGGGCCGGCAACCACCGCTATGAACAAAATGCCGCCGAACACCCGTTCAACGCGGACGCGCATGCCGAGTAAACAGGGACCGATGATTCACCAGTACAAGGTCTCGCTTCGTGACATCTCTCCGGCCATTTGGCGCCGGATCCAAGTTCCGGAGAACTACACGTTCTGGGACTTACATGTGGCGATTCAGGACTCAATGGGATGGCTCGACTACCATCTTCACGCGTTCCGATTTTCGGAAGCCGATGGAAAACGCGCCATTGAGATTGGAATTCCGGACGAAGAGAGCAACCATCCACTCTTGTCGGGTTGGGAAGTCGGCATCGCCGATTACTTCATCCGACCAGGAGTAGTCGCGCTATACGAATATGACTTTGGCGACGGCTGGGAGCACGAAATCGTGCTCGAGGGTGTTTTATTGAGCGAACCGAAACATAAATATCCACGGTGCATCGCGGGCGGGCGCGCCTGTCCTCCCGAAGACTGTGGAGGCGTTCCCGGTTATCAGCATCTCTTGGAAGTCCTTCGTCAGCCGGAGCATCCGGAACACGCGGAGTCCGTTGACTGGCTCAAAGGACATGCCAGGAGCTATCACCCTTTCGATCCGGAGCACTTCGATGCGCACGCAGCGCGCTTCAGCAATCCCAAGAAGCGATGGGCAAAGGCATTCGCAGAGAGAGGAGACCGATGACCCCTCCAGCTCGTCGCTCCTGAAATCCCGGCTGCCGAGATCGTGGAATTTCTTGAAGCGGACGGCCGCACTCATTTTGTCGAACGTCGCCGCGGCGGCTAGTATCATGGGCACCTCGCGGAGGTCGATTGAAGGATCAAGCCACCGACATCCATCCCGCTACTGCACGGCGCTGGCCCGATCTCGAGAAGCTCTTCGGGGCGAACGGGGCCTATTCGAACTGCTGGTGCATGTGGTGGCGCTTGCGCCATCGTGATTTTCGCGCCCTTGCGCCCGCCGCGCGGAAGGCGGAACTGCGCAGCTGGGTGCGCTCGGGAGCCGAGCCGGGGCTCCTCGCGTACCGCAAGGGCATCCCCGTCGGGTGGTGTGCTGTCGCGCCCCGCTCGGAGTACCCCGGCCTTGCCGCCTCGCGCAATCTCAAGCCGGTGGACAGCGCCGCCGGGGTGTGGAGCGTTACCTGCTATTTCGTCGCCCGGGACCAGCGGCGCACCGGCCTCATGGCTGCGCTCCTGGGCGCTGCCGGGAGCCACGCCAAGCGACACGGCGGACTGATCCTCGAAGGCTATCCGGTTGCCGCCGAGAGGCTTACGGGTTGCGCCGGCTACACGGGTGTCGTGCCGGCGTACGAGCGCGCAGGGTTCCGCGTCGTGGCGCGGCCAAGCCGCGCTCTGTGCATCATGCGGAAGCCTCTGCGGCCGGCGCCGGAATGAGCGACTCAGCCGGGCTTGCGGCGCCGACCCCCCGCCACCATTTCGAATTCGTACAGCCGGCACTCGAGTGCCCCGTTCCAGAGAGGCGTTCGGGCCGAGGGTTCGAGGCGGATCAGCTTGGGCAGGCGCAGGTCGGCGGTAAAAACGTAGCAGCGCCAGCCGGCGAATTTTTTCTTCAACGCGTCGCCCAGCTTCGGGTAGAAGCGCGCCAGCTCCTCTTCGCTTCCCATGCGCTCGCCGTACGGGGGATTCATGACCATCACCCCGGCGTCCGCCGGCGCGCTTCGCTCCAGGACATCGGCTTGCTCCAGTTGCACCCAGCGCTCGACGCCGGCGGCAGCGAGATTGCGCCGCGCGGCGGCGAGGGCGCGCGGGTCGGTGTCGCTGCCGTAAAGCCCGAGATTTGCCTCAGAAGAAGATCCTTGCGCTTCCCGTTTCAGTTTCTCCCATAGGGCCGAATCGAAAACCGCGAGCTTCTCGAAGCCAAACGCTCTGCGCGCGCCGGGAGCGCGGCCGCGCGCCATGGCGGCCGCCTCCCCGCCGCGAGATTCTCGCGCAGCGGCGCCTCCGCCTGCCCGGCGCGCCAGCCCCGCTTGAACAGCGGCTCGCCCGACGTGTCGAGGTAAACGGTGCCGCGCGCGCCCTCCAGGAAGGCATGCACTCTTACGTCGGGGTTGGAGCGATCGACGTCCGGCCGCCGGCCGCTGCTATCGCGGAAGCGGTCGCACACTGCGTCCTTGATCCGCAAGGTGGCAAACTCCAGGCTCTTGAGCGGGCTTTTTTGCGCCGTGACGTTGACGCGCAGCGTGCGCTCGACGCGGAAGTAATTCGGCCAATCGATGGCTCGCACGGCCGCATACAGGTCGTTCTCGTTGCCGTATGCGAATTGGCCTACGCGCCATAGCACGCGCGAGGCGATCCGCGACCACAGGTTTGCCGCATGGCAGACTTCCCAGCCGCCGGAAAACGAGACACCCCCAGGAACGACTTGAGCGTCTTGCGCGCGAAGTCTCTCGAGTTCTTCCTTCAAAAGCGACTCGAGGCCGCGCGGGCAACTCGCGAAAAACGCTTCAGAACGGCTTGAGGACAACCAGGAGCACCGTGGCGAACAGCACGAGCGTGGGGAACTCGTTGAACCAGCGATACCACACGTGCGTACGGCTGTTGCGGTCGCCGGCGAAGTCGCGCAGCAGCCGCCCACACCAGACGTGATAGCCGACCAGGAGCGCGACCAGAGCGATCTTGGCGTGCAGCCAGCCGGAGGCGCCGCGGAACCAGCCGAGCCACAGCCAGACGCCGAAGGCGATGGTGAGGACCGCGCCCGGGGTCATGATTCCCCAGTAGAGCTTGCGCTCCATCAGCTTGAAGCGCTCGATCGAGACGCGGTCATCGGCCATCGCGTGATAGACGAAGAGCCGCGGCAGGTAGAACAGCCCGGCGAACCAGGTCACCATGAAGATGATGTGCAGCGATTTGACCCAGAGCATGCCCTACTCCGAGAAGCGCCTGCGCGCGAAATGGATCGCCAGCGAGTAACCGGCCGCAGCATAGCCGAGGAGCACCAGCACGTGCAGCAGCGGCTGCTCGGGCAGGCGTCCCGCGATCACCGGCCGCACCAGCTCGACGCCATGGTAGAGCGGCAGCGCCTGCGCCACGGCGAGGAGCGGTGCCGGCAGCCGCTCGGCCGGGAAAAACACTCCTGAGATCATCATCATCGGCGTCATGACGAGCGTCATGTAGAAGCTGAAGAAGTCCCAGTTGCGCGCGAGCACCGTCATCACCAGGCCAATCGAGGAAAACGCGAGGCCGACCAGGAACGCCGCCGGCAGGGTGAGCAGAACGAGCGGCGAGGCGGCGAAGCCGAACACCACGATCACCGCGAGAATCGTCGATCCCGTGAGCCAGGCCTTGCTCGCCGCCCACATCACCTCGCCCGCCACGATGTCGTCGATGACCAGCGGCGCATAGAGGATCGCATCCCAGGTCTTTTGCCCGTGCATGCGCGAAAAGCCCGAGAACATCGATTCGAACGACGCGGTGTACATGGTCGCGGTGCAAAGCGAGCCGGCGGCAAAGAAGGCGATGTACGGCATGCCCTCGATCGACGGCAGCAGCGCGCCCAAACCGTAGCCCAGGCCGAACAGCATGATCAGCGGGTCGGCGAGGTTGGTGAGGACGGAAGCCGCCATCAGCTTTCGCCAGACCAGCATGTTGCGGCGCCAGACCGCGACCCAGCGCAGGCTCATCAGTCCCTCAGATCGCGCCCTGTCAGTTTCAGAAAGACATCCTCCAGGCTTGCCGGGCGGTGCAGGTATGCGAGCTCGCTCTGCCCGGCAAGGCTCTGCAGGACAGGCTCGGCGTCCTCGGCATAGCAATAGACTGTGTCGCCCGCGCGCTCTACGCGCGGGCAGATCGCCTTCGCGCGCTCCATCCACGCCTCGTGACCCGCGCCATGCACCTCGACGACCTGCGACTCGATGTGCTCGGCGATCAGCGTGCGCGGCGAGCCTTCGGCGATGATGCGGCCGCTGTCCAGGATGGCGAGGCGGTGGCACAGGCGCTCGGCCTCCTCCATGAAATGCGTCGTCAGCACCAGCGTCTTGCCTTCCTGCGTCAGCTTGCGCAGCCGCTCCCAGATCAGGTGACGCGCCTGCGGGTCGAGGCCGGTGGTCGGCTCGTCCATGAACACGAGCTGCGGATCGTTGACCAGCGCGCGCGCCAGCGTCAGCCGCCGCTTCATGCCGCCCGAGAGTGTGTTGATGCGCGAATCCGCCCGGCCGGCAAGCCCCGCGAAGCCGAGAAGCGCCGGGATCCGCGCCTCGATATCGCCCGCCGCCATGCCGAAGTAGCGGCCGTAGACGAGCAGGTTCTCGGCGACGGTGAAGTCGGGATCGAGGTTGTCGGACTGCGGCACCACGCCGACGCGCGTGCGCGCCTCGCGCGCGCGGCGCGGAACCGGCTCGCCGAGGAGCTCGATTTCCCCCGCGTTGGGCTTGATCAGGCCCAGGCACAGCTTGAGGGTAGTCGTTTTGCTGGCGCCGTTCGGCCCGAGCAGGCCGAAGCATTCGCCGGAGGCCACCCGCAGGTCGACTCCGGACACGACTTCGTTGGCGCCGTACGATTTGCGCACGCCGCGCGCCGAGAGGACGTTCATCGGCAATAGGACTCGACGATGTCGCGCAGAATATGCAGCCGGCGATGGAAGAAATGCTCGGCGCCCGGCACCACGACGAGCGGCAGGTCCTGCGGCCGCGCCCAGTCGAGGACGGCGGCGAGCGGAACCGTGGTGTCCTGCTCGCCGTGTATCACGAGGCTGCCCCGCGGCACGGGCGGCACGTCGAAGTTGATCACCGCAGTTCCGACCAGAACCAGCCTTTCGGGTTTGACGCGCGCGGCGAGCTTGGCCTGCATAGCGGCGCCGAAGGAAAAACCCGCAAGAACGATTCTCTTGTCATTGATCTGTGCAACGACCGCGGCGAGATCCTCTACTTCCCCCTGCCCCTCGTCGTAGCGGCCCTCGCTTTGCCCGACACCGCGAAAGCTGGGCCGCCACGCTTCGTAGCCGAGCTCGACGAACGCCCGGGCCAGCGTCTGCACGACCTTGTTGTCGAGCATGCCGCCGAACTGGGGGTGCGGATGCGCGATGACGGCGAAGCCGCGCGGGCTGCTCTCCGGCGAATCGACGGCGCATTCGATCCGTCCCGCCGGCCCCGCGACGAATACGCGGCGGGTGGTGGCACGCATCTACATGCGCAGGCGCTCGACGATGCGGCCGTGCCGCAGGTGCTCCTCGATGATCTCGTCGATGTCGGAGCGGTCGACGTAGGTGTACCAGACCGCGTCCGGGTAGACCACCACGCAGGGGCCTTCCTCGCAGCGATCGAGGCACCCGGCCTGGTTGATCCGCAGCTTGCCGGGGCCGGAAAGCCCGAGTTCCTTGACGCGCTGCTTGGCATAATCGCGCATCGCGGAGGCCCCTTTGTCGTTGCAGCAGGTGCGCCCCCCGTCGCGCTGGTTGCAGCAGAAAAACACGTGCCTAGCGTAGTAGGACATGCGCGATTTTACCCGGGCGCGTCGCGGCCGCGCCGCGACGCCAGAAATATCAGGTAGCCGAGCGCCGCGAAGGGCCACAACGCGCTCACCAGGCGCGTCAGGCCGTTGAAATTCAGAAAATGACCCTGCTCCCACACCTTGAGCGAAGCCGCGAGGTAGGGGTTGGGCGGCGCGAGATTCACGAGCACCGTGGCCGCCATGATGAGCACCGCGGCGAGCCCGAGGCGCGCGGTGCGCGGCAGCGCCACCGCGGCGAGCGCAATGACCAGGCCGGCGAGCAGGCCTTGCTGCGCGCCAGGCGTCAGCCAGGCAAACACGTGCTCGGCGTGCATGACGATGGCGAAGGCCGCGGTCCTCACGGCGAGCGCAGCCCCGACCAGGGCCCCGAACAATGCCCGTACCGGCGCGCCCCGCGCCGCGAGCGCGGACACTACCAGCGCCACGGCAACCAGATTGGCACCGGCGGCGAAGGCCTCGATGGCGGCGAAAAATACCGGCGCATGCGCTCGAGTTTCGTGCGGCGCAACGATGTCGCGCAGGTCGCCGGTGGCGAACAGCAGCGTTGCCGGATTGAGCTGCGTGAACAGC